>WNFL01148357.1_pt1 | contig 21906 bp, 22 predicted proteins | sample 5400361 | NCBI WGS metagenome assembly WNFL01 (sample SAMN13153351, study PRJNA577476) | soil metagenome | isolation source: 40 cm soil on Douglas fir-dominated hillslope | place: USA:California | collected 2013-09-17
CGAAGGATGAATCGGGCCGCTTCCGCGCTCTTGCCGCCGAGCTTCTGGCCATCGTCCTGCTCGAGCGCCACCATCAGGTCGCCCAGCATCTGGTCGATCGCCGGCGTCCGGACGAGATCGCCGGCGGCAAATGCTTTCTCGAGGCCAGCGACGGCGTCCCGAGCGTTCACCACGGCATGGCCCTTCGCAACCATCAGCTCACGGAAGTCCGTGCGGGCGGCTTCGGCTGCGGGCCCAGTGGAGCTCATCCCCGTCGCCCGAAGATCTCCGCCGCGCGTGTCGCGCTGTCCTTCGAGGCTGCTGCGATCTCCCGCCGCTCGGCTCGGCCTTCGCCGTCGGTTCCGTCGCGGAGGGCCTCCCAGTCGCTTTTGAGCACGCTCATCGAGACCTCGTCCCACCAGCTGCCCTCGCGCCAGATCGCTTCGCGGGCGCGGCCTTCGACGACGAACCCGCAGCTCAGGTACGACCGAATGGCTCGCTCGTTGAACGAGAAGACCGACAGGGCGATCCGGTGGAGGTTGAGCGTCCCGAAGGCGTGGTCGAGCATCAACCGCGTCGCCTCGGTGCCGTAGCCGTGACCCCAGGCGTCCTTCTCGCCGATCGTGATGTGGTAGAGGGCCGAGCCGTTGTCGCTGTCGAGCTGTGACAGCGCGCACGTCCCGATGAGCCGATCCGTCTCCCGGACGTGGACCGCCAGCGACAGCGACTCCGGTCCGAGGGCGCGGGCGGTGAAGAATCGCTCGATCTCCTCGGGCCGCATCGGGCCGTCCTGGTAGCGGGTCAGGCGGGCGACTTCGGCGTCGGAATACCAGCGCAGGAACGCGCTGAGATTCGCCTGGGTGTGACGTCGAAGGACGACGTGCAACCCGGTCAGCGACTCCGGAAACCAGCTGCGGTGGGCCATCGGCGGTGACGGTATACCATCGCGGCCATGCGTCGCTGGAGCGAGCTGGCCGAGCGCGTCGCCGCGACGACGCGGACGTCCGAAAAGACGGCCCTCCTCGCCGATTACCTGGCCGGACTGACGCCCGACGAGCTGCCGATTGCCGCCGTCTTCCTCACCGGTCGTCCGTTCGCCGAGGCCGACCAGCGGGCCGCGGGTCTCGGCTGGTCGGCGATCGCCACCACCGTTTCGGAGCTCGCCGGCGTCCCGCGGACGGCTCTCGGCGAGGCCTACGACCGGTCGTCGGACCTCGGCATGGCCGTCGCCGACGTCCTGTCGGCTGCCGATCACGCCCCGGACCCCGCGACGTCCCCGACGCTGCCCGAGGTCGCGGCGGCATACGGCGCCATCGAGGCCGCGTCCGGACCCGCGGCGAAGGGCGCGATCCTGCGTGATCTCTTCCGTCGATCTGATCCGCTCACCGCGAAGTACATCGTCAAGGTCCTGACCGGCGAGCTTCGGATCGGGCTCAGGGAGGGACTCGTGGAGGCGGCGATTGCCCGGGCCTATGATCGGCCGCTCGAAGCGGTCAAGTGGGCGGGCATGTTGACGGGCGACATCGGGCGGCTCGCTTCGCTCGCCTCGGAGAATCGGCTCGATGAGGCCAGCCTCGCGATGTTCCACCCGATCAAGTTCATGCTCGCGTCGCCGGCCGAGGATGCGACGGAGATCCTGACCAGGGCCGCGACGTCCGGCTCTTCAGCCGCGACCTCCACGACATCAGCGGGCAGTTTCCGGAGGTCGTCGAAGGGGCGGTTGGTCTCGGCTGGGACGGTATCCTCGACGGCGAGCTGCTGGCCTACCGGGACGGCACCGTGCTGCCGTTCCAGTCGCTGCAGGCGCGGCTCGGCCGCAAGTCACCGTCGGAGGCGATCCGGACCGAGATCCCGGTCATCTTCGTTGCCTTCGACGTGCTGGGCCTCGGTTCGCCCGACGACGGTCGAATCGACGCCCTGTTGCGCGAGCCGCTCGACGATCGCCGCCGGCGCCTCGACGAGCTCGACCTGCCTCCGGCCGACGAGGGCGGTCGGTTCGCCCGGTCGCACCTGATCCGGGTCGACTCGGTCGATGGCCTCGAGGCGGCCTTCACCGCCGCTCGCCTCCGCCGCAACGAGGGCCTCATGGTCAAGGATCCGCGGAGCGGCTACTCACCCGGGCGCCGCGGCCTCGGCTGGCTGAAGATGAAGAAGGCCCTCGCGACGATCGATTGCGTCGTCGTCGGTGTCGAGGTCGGCCACGGCAAGCGCCACGGCGTCCTGAGCGATTACACGTTCGCCGTTCGCGACACCGAGGGCGACCGGCTCGTGACGATCGGCAAGGCCTACAGCGGGCTGACCGACGCGGAGATCGCCGAGATGACGGCCTGGTTCGAGGCCCACACGATCGCCCGCTTCGGCCGGTATCGCCAGGTCGAACCGACGGTGGTCGTCGAAGTCGCGTTCGACGTGATCGTCAAATCGAACCGACACCAGTCGGGCTTCTCGCTCCGCTTCCCGAGGATCGCCGACCTCCGCCGCGACAAGCCGGCCGACGAGATCGACACTCTGGAAACGGTTCGGGCCCTGTACGAGGACCTCCAGCACGGTGCCGAGCACTTGGTGACGGCCGGCGCCAGGAAATAGTCCCGAGGCCTCGGGGCCCCATCACGAGCGGTTATTCTTCGGCGATGTACGACTCTTCGGCGACCTACGACCCGATGATGATTGGCGGCGAGGCGCTGCGAATCAACCTCGTCCTGTACACGGACGCGTTCGTCATCCGTGGCATCATCCGGACTCGCCAGCAACGGATCACCGACATCCTCAACGGGGCGGATGAGCCTTTCATCGTCATCACCGACGCGACCACCGACGAGTACGGTTCAAAAGGGGTCGTCAGCCGAACGGAGTACGCCCAGGTCAATCTCGGGACGGTCCTGTTCGCGGTCGCCGACACGGTCACCGAGCCGCGGCCCGACCTTCGGACCCCGAAGGTCCCCGAGCTGGCGATGATCTCGATCCCGCCGTTCAAGATCACCGGCCGGATCCACCTGCTCCCGGAGCGTGACCTGCACGAGGCTCTCTCGGAGCTGACCGGTGCGTTCGTGCCCGTCACCGACGCGACGTACTGGTCCGACACCATCGGCGAGGCGCGAGCGTCGGCGCCGATGATCGCCTTCAATCACAGCCGCGCCCAGATCCTCGCCCCCCACACGGAAGTCGATCCGTGGGCGGGCGTCAATCGCGGCGACACGCCGCCAGGGACCGAGCCGATCGGCTGAGCAGCTACCGATCTACAGGCAGGTCGAGGCGATTGCCCCACTCTGCCCAGCCGCCGTCGTAGACCGCGACGTCGTCGTGGCCGAGGATCGTCAGGACGAACGCGAGCTTTGCGGCTGCGATCCCGGAGCCGTCGTAGCAGATCATCCGGCGACCGCGGGAGACATTCGCCCGGAGCAGGAGATCGCGCAGCTCGCCGCCATCGCGGAAGTGCTGGCTGCCCGGCCGGGTCATCGCCCCGACCGGCACGTTGGCCGCCCCGGGGATGTGGCCGAGCCGCTTCGTATTCCCCTCGAGGCCGCGGTATTCGGCTGGCGCGCGGGCGTCGAGGAGCGATACGTCCGGCGATCCGAGGAGCGACCGAACGTCGGGCGTCGTGAGGCGCATCCGCGGCTGGGCCCGCGGGGTGAACCGGCCCTGTTGCGGGGGCACGACCGCGTTCGAGACCGGCCGCTGCTCCTCGATCCAGGCGGGGTAGCCGCCATCGAGGATCCTGACGGACTCGAAGCCGTAGACCCGCAGGCTCCACCATGTTCGGGCGGCGAAGAGACTCGTCGTGTCGTCGTAGATGACCACCGTCGTTCCGTCGCTGACCCCTGCCGCGGCCATCGCCGTCGCGACCTGGTCGGGCCCGGCGAGCAGCAGCGCGTCGGCGCCCTCGGATGGATCGATCAGGGTGGTTCGCCAGTCGAGATGGACTGCCCCCGGGATGTGGCCGGCCGCGTGGACCGTTCGGGCGCTGCCATCGGGGCGCCAGCGGACGTCGAGGATGCGGACCTCGGGTCGACCGATCTGGTCGCCGAGCCAGTCGGTCGAGGCCAGGGACTCCGGCCGTGCGAGGCCGCTCCCAGCGCGTTGTCGCTCCGGACGGCGGTCGGCTGGCGGCGGCGGCATCGCCGGTATCATACGGCCGTGGTCGGCCCCTTCATGCCCGATGCGGAGAAGCTCGCCGCGGTCCGGGACGCGTTGCCGGCACTCGGGGCGGGGATTTACCTCAATACTGGTCTCGCCGGGCCACTACCGGCCGAGACCGCCGCCGCGATGGATGAGCTCTCCGGCTGGCAGGTCCGGACCGGACGCGCCCACCAGGACGCCTACCCCGCGCTCCTCGAGCGGTTGGCCGAAGCCCGGGCGGGCATCGCGGCCGTCCTCACCACTGATGTCGAATCGATACCGAATCGTCACGACGAGCCAGGAGCATCCGGGCGGCCTCGGCCCGCTCGTCGCTGTTCGAGATCGGTTCGGCGTCGCGCTCGACATCGCTGACATCGGCGACGGCGGGGACGACGAGCGAACGGTGGCTGCCCTGGCCGCGGCGATTCGACCCGAGACGAGGCTCGTCGCCGTGTCCCACGTCCTGTGGACGACCGGCGCACGGCTGCCGATCGCCCGAATCGCGGCACTGGCCCACGAGCGGGGTGCCGTAGTCGCCATCGACGGGGCACAGGCGGCCGGGGCGATCCCGGTGAACGTCGACGAGATCGGCGCCGACTTCTACGCCCTGTCGGGCCAGAAATGGCTGCTCGGGCCCGAGGGCACTGGTGCGCTGTGGGTGGCCCCCGGGGCACTCGAGCGGGCCCGTCCGAGCCACGCCGGCTGGTTCGCCTTCGAACGGATCGGGCTCGACGGCGAGGTTGCCTGGCAGCCGGACGCGCGCCGCTTCGAGACGTCGGGGTTCCATCCGCCATCCGTCGCGGGGTTCGCCCGGAGCTGCGGCTGGCTGTCGATGTACGTCGGCCTGGCCTGGGTGCACGAACGAGGAAGAGCGCTAGCTCGAGCTGCCGCTGACCGGCTGGCCTCGATCCCGGGTGTCGCCGTCCTCACGCCGCGCGACCGGATGGCGACGATCGTGAGCTTCCGAATCGCCGGCTGGCCGGCCGAGCTGGCGCTCGACGAGCTGGGCGCCCGGGTCTTCGCGATGGCTCGCTTCATCGAGCCCCTCGACGCCATCCGGATCAGCGTGGGGTTCTTCAACACCGAGGCCGAGATCGAGCGGTTCGCCGGAGCCGTCGAGCTGCTTGCCGAGCACACGCCCGACAGCCTGCCACCGCGGTCGCGACTTCCGATCCTCGGCCAGGTCGATTGACGGTGCACGACCCCCAGGCTTTGCGGGAGCCCGAGCCCGTCCGGGATCCCGTCCACCCACCGATCCGCCCGCCACGCCCGCCGGTCCGCCCGCCGATCCGCCAGAGATCCTGGGGGGAGATCCGCTGGCGCCAGTTTCGGAACGCTCCGCGACCGGTCGTCCGGGCCGTTCTCAGCAGCCTGGTTGTCGCGATCGCGCTCGGCATCGCGTACCTGGCCTACGACGTCGCGCTGAGGCGCGGGGCGACCCTTCCCGGCGGCGACCTGCGGGTCCTGTTCGTCGCACTCGACGTCGTCGTCGTGCTCGCCACGGGGAGCATCGTGACGTACCTCGTCGTGCCCCAGCCGACCGGTTCCGGCGATCGGGCGGTCCGGACGGCCTGGTCCGCGGCACTCGGCTTGTTCGCCGCGGTCCCTGTCTGCTACCTCGTCCTCGTGGTCGCGGTCCAGGTGATCGAGCCCCTGCTGACCTGATCGGACGGCGGGCCTCACCCTTTGCGGAGACGCAACACTTTCCGCTCGGTCGAAGGGGCAGGGGATAGCCCTTTCGTACCATACCGCGGTACCCTCCGCCCGATATCATCCACTGGTCGGCTATCCGGCCGCACAAAGGAGAGGACGTTCGTGGCCATCGACGAGCAGCACGTCGCGCTCCCGCAGCTCTACGGCGCACCGGCCTACGCGCGTCCGGCGCCCAAGGTGGAACCGACCCCGCGTCCGGTGGATCCCGACGACCTGCCGATCGAGGCCATCCGCACGCACGAGGAGCAGCAGCTCGCCGAGGCCCTGCCGGCCTACGCGTTCAGCGACGGCGGCGCCCAGGCGACAGGCACATACGCCGGCTACTCTGCGATGTTCGCGGGAGAAGGCCCGGAGCTGCGACCGCGCGCGCTGAGTCTCAAGGCGATAGCGGGTCGGCTACGCGGCGGGGACTCCTGAGCGTCCTTCCAGCCCGCCCAGCCGGCCCACAACGCCGGCGGTGCTAGGATCGACCGATGGGGGAGTAGCTCAATTGGTCAGAGCGGCGGGCTTATATCCCGCTGGTTCCAGGTTCGAGTCCTGGCTCCCCTACCAGCTCAAGGGCACCGTTCGATCTGTCGACCGGATGCACCGGACGGCGACGGGCGCGTGGCATGATCGCGACGCAACGCTGATCCGCCGACCGTCTCTGGCCAGACGATGGAACCCATGGACCGATCCACCTCGCCGCTCGCCGTCCTCCTCGTCGCCCTCCTGACCGCCGCGACGATCGGCCTGTCCGCGTTCGTCGTCAACTCGGCGCCGACAGGCGCGGTCGCCGCCGCGACGGGCACTCCCGCTTCCACACCGGACGCAACGGCGGCCGTCACGGATGTTTCGCCGTCACCGTCGAACGACCTGCCCTCTGCCAGCCCGGAAGTCTCGCCGGAGCCTGCGTCCCCCAGCCCCTCCGCCACCCCTGCCCCCACACCCAAGCCGGTCCTCGCGATGAACCTCTACCGGAAGGGAGACTTCGTCAGCGAGCTCACGCCGGTGCAATGCGTCAGCGCGGCGATGCAGATCATGCTGAACGTTATCGGCCCGAATGCTGATAGCACGAGCCGAACGCAGACGGCCCTCGCCAAGCTCGCGAAATCGTTGTCGGACGCGCCGTATGGCGGCACCGAGCCGCTCGGCTGGGCGAGAGGACTGCAGCAGCGTGGCGCCGGCCACTACAAGGTCGTCGTCGAATCCACGCTCATCAAGGCGGTCCGCCGCGGGGTCGCGGCGATCCGGGCAACCGGCCGCCCGGTCGGGCTGCTCGTCTGGCGCGGCGCTCACTCGTGGGTTCTCCACGGCTTCGAAACCACTGCCGATCCGGCCGGGCCAGACGCGTGGAGCGTGACCCGCATCTACGTCAGCGATCCGTGGTATCCGCGAATCAGCAGGATCTGGGGCCGGTCGCGAGGGCCGAATGCGCGGATCACGCCCAAGCAGCTGACTGTGGACTACCTGCCCTGGAAGCGCCCGACGGGTCGCTATCCCGGCATGGACGGAAAGTTCGTCCTGGTCATTCCCGTCGACTGACGGACCGCAACCTCGCCGTCACGTGACGCGCCCGCTGGCCGGCCCGTCCGTTGCGGCCAGGCGCCCATCCTGAACCGATGGTCGCGCGAGCCGCCCACCCCGCTGAGTTGGTGCCCGCGCGCGCGAGCCTGCCAACCGCCCGCCTCGCGGCTTTCGGCTGTCGCGCCTGCGAGCTCTGGGAGCGGGCCACGCAGACGGTCTTCGGTGAAGGTCCGATCGATGCGCCGCTTCTCCTCGCCGGGGAGCAGCCCGGCGATCGCGAGGACCTCGAGGGCCACGTCTTCGTCGGGCCGGCCGGGCGAGTCCTCGATGAGGCGCTCGAGGCGGCGGGTATCGATCGCGACAAGATCTTCATAACCAACGTCGTCAAGCACTTCCGCTGGCGACCGAGCGGCAAGCGGAGACTCCACGAGCGACCCACCGCGGCGAACGTCCGCGCCTGTCGACCGTGGATTGAACTCGAGCTGGAAATGGTCCGGCCGAATGTCGTGGTTGCCCTTGGGGCGACGGCAGCGCACGCCCTGATCGGCCCCGACGTCCGGCTGACGGATACGCGCGGCGTCCTCCTCGACCCCATCGAACCGGACGGCCCGCGACGCCTCGCGACGATTCACCCGTCGGCGATCCTTAGGCTGCGAGACGCCGACGAGCGGGCATCGTCCCGAGAGCAGCTTGCCGCCGATCTGGCCACCGCTGCCGCGGCGGCGGGCATGTGACGCTTAGGCGATCGACCTGATTTGGTCGACCAGCTCCGCCCGGCGAGTCGAGCTCAGCGAACGCTGCGGCGGAAGCGAGGCCAGCCACGCGGGGATCTGCTCGGGGGTGATGACCGCACAGGCGGGCGTCCGGTCGACCGTGGTGTCCGACGTGACGACCGCGGCATAGACCTTGACGACGAAGTCCTGCTCGCCCGCCGCGAACCAGTTTCGGACGCGCTCCGCGTCGCGACCCGCGCGCTCGAGGGGATTGTCGTATGGCATCCAGCGGCCGTCCGCGCGATGGACCTCCCAGGTGGTGCCGCGACGGCGCGTTGCCGAGGCCGGTGGGAGCTCGGCGAGGATCGCCACACCGTATGACCCGGCGACGAGATTGCGGACCACCCGACCCTCCGGCAACCTGACGATCGGGGCGACCGCGATATCGTCACCGAGCGAACCGGCCACCTTGCCGATGGCCCCGCGGTTCGGCCGCCGGAAGACGATCGCCGCGACACGCGACAGGCGGAACAGACCGACGATGGCGAACGACGGCGGCGCGACGAGGGAGAAGCCCCAGATGATGGCCCCGACGGCCATCTGCTCCGGTGCAGGTCGGACCGCGGTTGGGCTGAGGCCGCGCATCAGCGGCGTGGCAATGGCCAGCCAGGCGAGGCCGAGGCCGCCGACAAGCAGGACAAGCCCGACAAGGGTCCCGACGACGATTGGCCCGCGGGCGCGTTTCGTCGAGGCCGCTGGGTAGATCATCTCCATGGCCTTCATCGTGGGCCGCGGCGGCACTAGTGCCTATGGGATCATCGGGTCATTTCCTGACGGCCGACCGGCCCACCATTGCACCGGACCCCACCCATCCTTGGCGTCGCCACCCCGGGTACCGGTGCACCACCGCACCGTGGCCCGTTTGAATCTGCCTCGCGGCGATTCGTTAGTGAGAAACCCGTACCATTGCGGCCTCTCCCTCCGCCGACCATCGTGGGCCACGCACCGGGAATTCATGCCCGGAGCGGAGGCCTTATCTGGTGTCACGCACACGACGATCGCCGGTGCCGCGAGGGGCCGGTCAATTGCTCGCCACGATCGCGGCTTCAGTATGCATGCTGCTGTCGCTGGCCTTGCCCGTGGCCGCCGACTCCGGACCGACAAGGCTGTACGGCGCCGGCGCGTCGCCGGGCAGCGGCACGCCGGCGACGACCATCGAGTTCACGGTCGGCTACCGCAACCACGAGGGCTCGGGCCCCGCCTCGGTCACCGTCCTGGTCGACGGGACTCCTCATGGCATGGCGGCCGGCGGCAGCGACTGGAAGCACGGCGTCATCTACACGTTCGCCGCAACCCTGCCAGTCGGCCAGCACACGTTCTCGTTCGAGGCATCGGATACTCGCAAATTCACCGATACGGCCGTTGGCGGGTCGGTGACGATCACGGCGCCCCCGACCCCAGCCCCGACACCAACGCCTGCGCCGACGCCGAAGGCCACGCCGAAGCCGACCCCGGCGCCGACAGCGGCACCAGCGTCCACACCGACACCGACCGCGACACCACGTCCGACCTCGACGAGCGCACCGACGGCCAAGCCGACCGCGACGCCAAGCCCGACATCCGGCCCGACGAGCACGCCTGCCGCGACGAGCACGCCTGCCGCGACGAGCACGCCTGCCACGACCCCGTCGATCGTCGACGGCGCCGCTCCGACCGACACCCCAGGCGCCGGCGGCGGAACCGTCGGAGCGGTCGATCCTGGCACCCAACCCGACCCATCGACTGAGCCGAGCCCCGCGCCGATCGTCACGGCCGGTGGTCCTGGCCCCGGTCCCGCCAGCCCGACCGGTGCCGTCAGCGGCAGCCAGGGCGGCGCGCTTGACCCGCCGGCTGCGGGCGTCGGCGCGGGAGCACTGATGGCCGCTCTCAACGTCCTTGGCTTCGACAACGGGCCCCATCTCGGTCTTCTCCCGACGCTCGTCGGCACGTCCGGGGCGGTCGCCATGGGGATGGCCTTCGCGATCTTTGGCAAGAAGCGGCGCGACGAGGAGCAGCCCGCTCCCGACGAGGTGCTCCAGGCGAAGGCCGCTCGCGGGTCCGACATTTCCGCTTCTGGCGACCTGATGGGGCGGCCATTCACGACGCCGCTCGAAGGCGAGGCCGCGATGCCACGCTGGCGTCGCCCGTCGCTGCTCGAAGCCCGCAAATCCGATCCCGCCCGGACGGTCGGCACGACCCAGAGGCTCGCCTTTGCGGACGGCGGCGCCCCGGATGACACCCGCGAGCGGCGAATCGTCCGCTACCGGGTCGTCCGCCTCCTCGATGCCCCGGATGAGCTCCGCTCGGCGGAACTCGGCCAGCTAGATCAGGGCGACGAGGTCCAGCTCCTGGAGCGCTCCGGCGCGTATTGGTTGGTCCTCTGCCCGGACGGACGGCGCGGTTGGCTCCACAAGATGACACTCGGCGAGATCGTCGACGACGCAGCGCCGCAGACGCCCGCCGGAGGCTGGGGAATCCCCGAGCCCGCCGGCGACATCCTCCAGTCGATGATCGACGCCCGCGGCCGCGCCTCCTGACGAGCGGCGGCTTGCCCGTTTGATCGAGCGCCCCGTAGTCCGCTGATCGAGGGCTCACGCTGAACGGGCGGCTCGCCTGTGACCGCGCCCCGTAGAATGCGATCATGCCCCCCGGGTTCACGAGCGCGCGGTTCGTGGGACGCGAGTCGGCCTTCGTTCGGCTTGCTCCGGTGCTGCAGGCTGCCACCGATGGGCTGTCGGTCACCGTCCTCGTCGACGGTCCGGGCGGCATCGGCTCGAGTCGCCTGCTGACAGAGGCGAGCGCGCGGCTGACCGGGCTGACCGAACCGTTCACCGTGCTCCGGGGTCGAAGCCAGCCGGCCGGCACCGACAGTCCGTACGCACCGATCATTCGAGCCCTGAGACCTGCGCTCAGCGCCCTGGAGGAGGCGGACCTCGCCGCCCTCGTCGGGTCCGGCGCGGAGGATCTCGTCCGGCTCATGCCGGATCTCCACGCTCGACTGGCTCACGCCGGGGCCCTCCCGAGCCGCCCATCTGTCACGTCCGCCGAGCGACGCCAGGCCCGCGTCCTCGAAGGGATCCTGGGGCTGCTCGGCCGGCTCGGCGATCGGCGGCCCGTCCTGTTGATGCTCGAGGATCTCCACCACGCCGATGCCGCGACGCGCGCCTTCGCGGCGTTCCTCGCCCGCGTTCAGCGGCCGCATCGCCTGTGCCTGCTCGTGACCTACCAGCCGGACGACATGACGCGCTCGCACCCGCTGACGGCTGGGATCGCGGAGATGATCGAGGCACGCCGGCCACCGACCCGACTGACGCTCGAGCCGCTCGGGCGGGGCGACCTGGCCGATCTGATCGCGGGGATCGAGGGCGAGCGGCCCACCGGCTCCGCGCTCGTGCTGGTCGCGGAGCGATCGGGCGGCAACCCGCTCGTCGCCGAGGAGCTCCTCGCCGCCCGGCGCGAGCTGTCCGGCGCATCACTGACCGGTTCGCTCGATGATCTCGTCGTCGCCCGTGTCGGGCTGCGATCGCCGGAATGCCGTCGCGTCCTCCGACTGCTTGCACCCGCTGGCCGCCCGCTGACCACCGCGGAGCTGGCCGACGTCGCAGCCGCCTACGAGCTGACCGCCTCGGGTCGTCAGCCGCCGCGCTCGACAAGCGCGCCGCGCCGCGGCGAGGGCGTCCTGGACGCCGATCTCGCCGCCGGCCTTGCCGAAGGGGTCACCCACGGGATGATCGAGCTCGACGGGACGATCGTCGACTTCCGCCACGAGCTCATTGGCCGGGCCGTCGCCGCGGACCTGCTGCCGCGCCAGCGTCACCGTCACCACCTCGCCCTTGCGGCCGGCCTGGCGGCTCATCCCGCTGCTGCTGCCCGCCACTGGGACGAGGCCCACGCCACGCGCGAGACACAGGACGCCGCGATCGACGCAGCGGGTCGAGCCGAGGCGGTCTATGCGCCCGAGGACGCCTTGCGCTATCTCGAGCTCGCGCTGTCCTCGATCGACCGCCTCGCGACGGCGTCGGTACCCGGCGGGACGTCACGTGCTCGCGACGGCCGTGCGGACGTGACGCCCCTCCAGATCCGCGCCGCCGAGGCCGCCTTCGCCGCGGGCCGCCCCGCCCGGGCAGCCGCCTTCGTCGAGACGGTCATGGGCGAGTTCGACGAGCGGCGGGATCGCGTCGCGCTGGGGTTGCTCCACGAACGCCTCGGGCGCTATCGGCGAGCGGCCGGCGACAGTGCCGGCTCCGTCGCGGCCCTCGAGCGGGCCGTCAGTTTCATGCCACCCGAGCCGTCGGTGGAGCGGGCGACGGTCCTCGCCGCCCTGGCCCAGGTCAAGATGCTGGAAGGCACGTTCTCCGAGGCGGAGCGCCTCGCCCGCGAGGCGATCAAGATCGCCGAGGCATGCGCGCCAGACGGTCGAAGCCAGCTGGCCCACGCGATGACGACCCTCGGTGTCTCGCTCGGCTGGGGCGACGATCCAGGATCGGCGGTTGCCCTGCTCGGCGAGGCGCGGGAGCTGGCCGAAGCCGCGGGCGATCAGGACGAGCTGTTCCGGGTCTACGCCAACCTGACGACGGTCCTCGACCTCGTCGGTCAGCGAAAAGCGGCGGTCGAGGTCGCGTTCGAGGGGATCGAGGCGACGAGGGTGGCGGGCCTCGAGACCGTGTATGGCAACTTCCTGCGCGGCAACGCGGCCGATTCGCTCTTCCGGCTCGGGCGTTGGGCGGAGGCCAGGGCGCTCAGCGCGACCGCGCTCGAATGGAGCCCGGCTGGAGTGGCGTTCGTCAACTCCGTCGACAGCCTCGCCATCATCGAGATCGAGACCCGCGCCGGCGAGTACGCAGGCCGCCTGCTCGGGCAGGTGCTCCTCGAGCTGGAAACGGTCAATGAGTCGCAGCACGCCGTGCCGGTCTATCGGGCGGCGGCATCGTTCGCGCTCTGGCGCCACGACCACCTCGACGCGATGCGGGCGGCAGAGCGCGGCTGGGAATTGATCGTCGGATCCGAGGACTGGGTCCTCGTGGCGAAGATGGCGGCGACAGTCGCCGAGGTCGACGCGACCGCATCGGCCGACGCGAGGACGCGCCGCGACCTGGCCGGCCTGGCGAATGCCCGGGCTCGGACGAAGGAGGTCGTCGCGACGGCCGAGGCCGCGGTCCGCGATGCCGGCGTCGCACCGACCATCGGCTCGCGACGTGAGGCCGACGCCTATCTCGCGCTGGCCGCCGCCCATCGCGAGCGACTCGATGGAACGGACGATCCAGCCGTCTGGGAGGCGCTGGCGGCGTGCTGGAAGAATCTCGAGGTGCCTTACGAGGTGGCGAGGGCCTACTGGCGGCAGGCAGAGGCCCTCCTCGGCAGCGGCGAGGGCCGCTCCTCGCGGGCCGCCGCCAAGGCGCCGCTCCGTGCGGCCGCCGAGATCGGCCTCGAGCTGTCGGCCCGTCCACTCCTCCGGGAGCTGCGTGAGCTCGGCCAGCGAGCGATGATCCCGCTTCCGGCCGGCGTCGACCTGCTCCTCGCCGAGGATGCCCAGTCGGGGCCGCAGCCGCAGGCCGCCGCCGGGGCATCGGTAACAGGGTCGCCCGATGGCACGGAGGCATCGGACCTCTTCCGCGGCGTCGTCGGAGTGACGGCACCGCCGCGTGGTGACACGTTCGGCTTGTCGCGGCGCGAGCACGAGGTCCTCGCCCTCATGTCCGAGGGCCGGACGAACCGCGAGATCGGCGAGCGGCTGTTCATCAGCCAGAAGACCGTCGGTGTCCACGTCGGCAACATCCTCAGCAAGCTTGGCGTGTCGGGCCGCGTCGAAGCGGCGGCCGTGGCGATCCGGCTCGGCCTCGCCGGCGATCCCTGATCGACGCGGCGGAGACGGCGACAGGAATCCGCTGCCGACGGTAGATTCGTGTCCGCCTTGCCGGTGCGCCCGCTGTCGCGCCCGATGACGACATGTCCAACCTGCTGCCCGAGGTCATGCTGAAGATGCGCCGCCTGACGATCTCCCTCGCCCTCCCGCTCATGGTCGTTGCCCTCGCCGCCTGCTCTGCTGGCGCGCCCCCCGGCTGGACGTACGCTCCAGCGTCCGCGACACCCATCGCGTCCGGCGCCGCCTCCGGCAGTCCGGGCGCTTCGTCATCGGCCGCGCCGAGTGCGGCGCCATCGGCCGCGCCGAGCGTCGCCGCATCCGCCCCTGCGGGTGGGTCGCCGTCAGCCGGGGCGTCCGGCGGCGCTGGTGGAGCGCTGACAGTCACCGCGCCGGTCGGCGCGTCGACGTCCGGTTTCGACCCGACGACGCTCGAGGCGGTCGCGAAGGCACCCTTCTCCCTGGTCTTCGACAACCAGGACACGGGCGTCATGCACAACATCGTCATCAAGAACCCGGACGGGTCGAATGTCCAGGTGACCGGAGACAGCACCAGCTTCTTCGCAGGCCCGGGCAAGCGGACGTACCAGGTGCCAGGCCTTGCGGCCGGCAACTATGCCTTCATGTGCGAGGTCCACCCGACGACGATGAAGGGCGTCCTGACGGTCCAGTAGGCCGGAATCACATGGACGTTGCCGGGCAGCTCGCCTACACGGATGCCTATGCCCGTTCGACGGATGCCCGGGTGGAGGCGCTCGACGAGGGCGGGGAGGCGACGCTCGTCGTCCTCGATCGGACGGTCTTCTACCCGGGTGGCGGTGGTCAGCCGCCCGATCGCGGACTGCTCCTGCGTGCTTCGGACGGTCGATCCTGGACCGTCCGCGCGGCCCGCAAGTCGGGTGACGACATCGTCCACGAGCTCGAACCGGCGGAGGGCGGTCCGCCGTCGGTCGGGGACATCGTCTCGGTCGATCTCGACTGGGCTCGCCGTCACGCGTTGATGCGAACCCACACTGCGCTCCACGCGCTGTGCGGCGTCGTGTGGCGCGACTACGGTGCGCTCGTCACAGGCGGCAACATGGAGGCCGGCACGGGCCGGATGGACTTCGAGTTCGAGCGGATGAGTGGCGACCTCGTCGACGAGATCGAGGCGACCGTGAACGCGGAGCTGGGTGCCGCTCGCGACGTCCGCGTCAATGTCCTGCCGCGCGACGAGGCGTTCGCGATCCCCGATCTGATCCGGACGAAGGTCAACCTGCTGCCCCGCGGCATCGACGAGATTCGGACGATCGAGATCGTCGGGCTCGACCTCCAGGCCGACGGCGGCACCCACGTCGCCAACACCCGCGAGGTCGGCCGGATCCGGGTCACCGGCTACGAGTCGAAGGGCCGGATCAACAAGCGGATCCGGATCGCCCTCGAGGAACCGACCGCCTAGACTTTCCGGACCAACCTGGATCCGAGCCCGGAAGGACAACTTCGCCATGCCCCCGATCGATCTTGGCCTGCAGGCGGACCTCGCGGTCCGGATGCTGATCGCGGCCGTGCTCGGCGCGGGCATCGGCTTCGAGCGGGAGATCCACGATCATCCGGCCGGGATGCGGACGCATCTCCTGGTCGCCCTCGGCTCGGCGATCTTCACGGAGCTGTCGATCTTCGGCTTCGGTCCGTTGGCGGGTGGCAGTGCCAATGTCGATCCGACCCGGATCGCCGCCCAGGTCGTGTCCGGCATCGGCTTCCTCGGCGCCGGAGCGATCCTCAAGTACGGGACGTCGATCCGCGGCCTGACGACGGCGGCCAGTCTCTGGGCGACGGCCGCGGTCGGGATGGCGGTCGGGGCCGGCTCGTGGATCGTGGCGGTCGTCGGCGCGGCGATCATCCTCTTCTCGCTGTGGCCGCTCAACAGCGTCATCGCCAGGCTCCGGCCGCAGGGCACTCGCGAGGTCCGGCTCAGGCTCCACGCCGGCCGGCTCGAGGTCCTCGGCGAGGTGACACGGATGCTCGCCACGCGCCGAATCGAGATCGGCGAGATCAACAGCCAGCGTCGGGGCAAGGGCAATTATGAGATCGAGATGCAGCTTCGGCTGCCTGTCGGCGCCCAACAGCACCAGATCGTCGCCGAGATTGCGGGTCTGCCGGACGTCGAGGTTCTCGAGACGGCGAGCGGCGAGGACTGAGGTTTCCGCTAGCCAGCCTCCGATTCTCGCCCCACGTTCACATCGGACGAGTTTTGCAGTTGAGCGGGCTCGGAAGGGTAGTTTTCTGCACCTCGTGCACGAAACACGAGAATTCCGTGCAGTCTGTGGAGTCGAAGGCGCTCATCTCGTCGCATGTGCACGTGCCACGAGAATCCGGGGCCGCTGCCGTTTGCGGCGCCTCGGCCTTCGGGGCTAGACCGCCTTGACTGCCGCGATCAGCGAGGCGAGGCCCTCCTTGGCGTCGGCGAAGAGCATCCCCGTCTTTTCGTTGGTGTAGAGCTCGTTGTCGATGCCGGCATAGCCCTTGCCCATCGAGCGCTTGATCACCACGATCGACTTTGCCTGGTCGACGTCGAGGATCGGCATCCCGGACACGGGCGAACCGGGTCGGCGGGCGGCCGGGTTGGTCACGTCGTTGGCGCCGATGACCAGGGCGACGTCGGCCCGGGCGAACTCGGGGTTGATGTCGTCCATCTCCATGAGCTGGGGATAGGGGACATTCGCCTCGGCGAGGAGCACGTTCATGTGCCCCGGCATGCGGCCCGCAACCGGATGGATCGCGTACTTCACGTCGACGCCGCGCTCCTCGAGAAGCTCGGCCAACTCGCGCACCGCGTGCTGGGCTTGGGCCACGGCGAGCCCGTATCCCGGGACGACGATCACGTGCTGGGCGTAGGCGAGCTGGATCGCCACGTCGTCGGGGCCGATGGCCCGCACGGATCCGCCCGCCCCCGCGACCGCACCGGCCGCCTCGTCGCCACCACCGAACCCGCCGATCATGATGTTCAGGACCGACCGGTTCATCGCGTCGGCCATGAGCTTGGTCAGGATCGCGCCGGACGCGCCGACGAGAGCGCCGGCGATGATCAGGACCGGGTTGTTGATCACGAAGCCGGCCATCGCGACGGCCGTGCCTGTGAACGAGTTCAAGAGCGAGATGACGACCGGCATGTCGGCCCCGCCGATCGGCAGCGTCATCGTCACGCCGAACGTCAGCGCCGCGGCCAGGATCACAACCATGAGCAGGAGGTTCGGCGTGCCCGACACGAATAGGGCGAGCGCGGCGATGACGGTGATCGCGGCCAGGGCCAGGGTCACGAGCTGGCCACCGGGAACGTAGATCGGCTTGCCCGGGATGAGCCCCTGGAGCTTGCCGGACGCGATGATCGACCCGGTGAACGTGATCGAGCCGATGATGATGTCGAGGACGATGAAGATATGGGTGTCGATCCGAACCGCGCTGCCGGCGGCGAGCCCGAGGTAATCGTCGATCGCGATCAGCGCGGCCGCGCCGCCGCCGACCGCGTTGAACAGCGAGACCAGCTGCGGCATCGCCGTCATCTTCACGTTGCGCGCGGTGTACAGGCCGAGACCGCCGCCGACCGCGACGCCCAGCACGATGATGACCCAGGCGACACCGGCGACCGGGGTGCCGCTCGCCTGCCGGACGAGGATGAGGATCGCCGTCGCGGCGATCGCGATCGCCATCCCGGCTGCTGACAGCAGGTTGCCGTTGCGGGCGGTGGCCGGCGAGTTCATCCGGCTGAGGCCTATGACGAAGCCGACCGCGCCGACGAGCCAGGCAATCCGGACGAGGATCTCGACGATCTCGAGGGTGGTCACGATCCGGCCGCCGCGTCATCGGTCGCCGGTTTGGGCGCCGTGGGCTTCTTCCGGAACATCTGGAGCATCCGGTCGGTGACGACATAGCCGCCGACGACGTTCATCGTCGCGAACGCCACGGCCACGAGCGAGAGGATCTGGCTCGCCGGCTCGGTCGCTTCGGCTGCGATGAGCATCGCGCCGACGAGGACGATTCCGTGGATCGAGTTGGCGCCGGACATCAGCGGGGTGTGCAGGGTCGCGGGCACCTTGCTGATCACGGCGATGCCGACGAGGATCGCGAGGGTGAAGATCGTCAGCGCGGTCAGAAGGTCGTTGAGCTGGGCGGCGGTCATGCCTGGCCTCCGGCTGGCGCCGAGGCTGCCGCGGGCGCCGGCGCCGGCTCGAGCAGCTTCTTCACGGCGTCGGCCACGACCGCACCGTCCTTGGTGATCACCGTCGCCTTCGTCACCTCGTCCTCGAAGTCGAGGTTGAGAGCCCCCTCCTTGACCATCCCGAGAAGGAGCGCCGAGATGTTCCTGGCGTAGAACGCCGACGAGCCGACCGGCATCGTCGCCGGCAGGTTGTCCGGGGCGATGATCGTGACGCCGTTGTCGGTGACGATCGTCTCGCCGGCCTTGCTCAGCTCGACGTTGCCGCCGAGTGCCGAGGCCGCCATGTCCACGATGACCGAGCCCGGCTTCATCGCCTTGACGGCGTCGGCAGTGACGAGCAGCGGCGGCCGGCGGCCCGGAACCTGGGCCGTCGTGATCACAACGTCCATCGAGGCGATGTGGCCGTTCAGCTCAGCCTGCTGGGCAGCCTGTTCCTCGGGCGTCAGCTGGCGGGCATACCCGCCCTCGCCTGAGGCGTCGACCGCGGTCTTCAGCACGAGGAACTGGGCGCCGAGGCTCTGGGCCTGCTCCTTCGTCTCCGAGCGCACGTCGTACGCCTTGACGACGGCTCCGAGCCGCTTCGCGGTACCGATCGCCTGAAGACCGGCGACGCCGATCCCGAGGATCAGGACATTGGCCGGTTTGGCCGTCCCGGCGGCCGTCGTCAGCAGCGGGAAGTAGCGCCCGAACGCGTTCGCCGCGATGAGGACCGCCTTGTAGCCCCCTACGTTGGCCTGCGAGCTGAGAGCGTCCATCGACTGGGCCCGGCTGAGCGTCCGCGGGATCGCATCGAGGCTGATCGCCGTCACGCCCTGTTTCGCCAGCGCCTCCGCCGACTTCGGATCGATGAGCGGGCTCAGGAAGCCGATCACCGCCTGCCCGGCGCGCATCACCTTGACCTCGGAGTCGCTCGGCTTCTGGACCCGGAGGATCACGTCCGACTGGCCGTAGAGCTCGACCGACGAGACGACGGTCGCCCCGGCGTCGGCATAGGCCTGGTCGGGGATGAGGGCGCCGGCGCCGGCGCCGCTTTCGACGAGGATCTCGAGCCCGGCCGCCGTCAGCCTGCCGAGCGCTTCGGGTACCAGGGCGACGCGCCGCTCACCGGGCGCAGTCTCCTTGGCGACGCCGACCTTCATGGGCACCACCTTGAGTGTCTGAAACGTCTCTGACCGCCCGCAAGGATAGCCGCCTGCGCCGAGCAGCGTGTCGGGCCGAAGGTTGCAGTTGGGTCGCGGGTCCGCCGATCAGACGGTCGGCCATCGGCCCTTCCGCCATCAGCGCTCGCGGCGGATGCTAACGATCAGCATCGAGCCCCCCTCGTCACCGATGGCCTCGGCGTCGTGCGGGACGATGACGTGATCGCCCTGGGTCATCCGAAATCGTCCGCTCAGGACGAGGTGGTGTTCGTCGCCGGCGTGGGCGTGGGCGCCGGTCCGCGATCCGCGCTTGGCGACCGCCTCGACGATGGAGATCCCTCGAGCGAGCCCGCCATCGACCCGTTCCATCCGGCCAAGGTCGTTGGCCTCGACCGGCCGCTCGGAGCGGCGGACCACCGTCGGCGCCGGCGCGTCCTCGAGGAGGAACCAGGAGATCGGCACCTCGAGAGCGTCGGCCAGGGACGCGAGGCAGGTCAGCGAGGGCTGGGCCTTGTCGTTCTCGATCTGCGACAGGTAGCCGATGTTCAAGCCGGTTCGCTCGGCCAGGCGGGCCAGCGTCAGGCCGCGCTCGGCTCGCCAGCGATGAACCTGTGCGCCGACGGCCGGCTTCCGGCGTTCGTCGGTGCTCTCTGTCCTGGGCCGTCCGATGTTCACGTTCTTTCCTTTGGAAAACAATATTGACAACAGCCAACAGGCGACCTATGTTGTCCCCGCAGCAAAGTCTGCTTGATGAGGACAAACTCGTCAAGACGCAGAGAGGAACTGGCAATGGACATCGCGATCATCGGCGCAGGCAATGTCGGCAAGGCGCTGGCCGGCTCATTCAAGCGGGCGGGACACCAGGTGACGATCACGGCAAAGCATCCCGAGCATGCTGCTGACGCCGCCCTGGCCACTGGCACGCGCGCTGCGGCTTCGAACGTAGAGGCAATCGCCGGCTCGGACTTCGTCGTCCTGGCCGTCCCCGAGACCGCCCTCGAGGCGCTCGCCGCCGAGATCTCGGACGCGGCGCGGGGCAAGGTCGTCGTCGACGTCTCGAACCGCCCGACCCCGAACCCGGCCGGGGCCCCGACCTCGGTGGCCGAGGAGCTCCAGGCGCGATTGCCGAACAGCCGGGTCGTCAAGGCATTCAACACCCTCCTCGTCTCGCGTCAGTCCAATCCCGAGATCAACGGGCTCAAGGCCGATGCCTTCGTCGCAGGCGACGACGAGGCCGCCAAGAAGACGGTCCTCGACGCAGTCGAGTCAGCCGGCTTCCGGCCGGTCGATGCCGGCTCGCTCTCCGCGGCCCGCACGCTCGAGGGAATGGCCTGGCTGAACATCAACCGGAACCTCGCCGGTGGAACGTGGCAGGACGCCTGGATCCTCGTCGGACCCGACGCCGCCGATCATTCAAGGAATTGACGAGCCACACAGACTGATCCGGTGAGCATCCCAGTCACCCGCCTGAACCACGCCGTCCTCTTCGTCCGCGACGCGACGAGGGCGGCCGAGTTCTACGGTCGGGTCTTCGGGTTCGAGATCGTCGGCAGCGAGATGGACGGGCAGGCCGTCTTCATGCGGTCGCCGCTCGCCACGAACCACCACGATCTCGGGCTCTTCTCCGTCGGTCCCGACGCGCCGCGGCCCGCCCGCGGCTCGGTCGGGCTGTATCACCTCGCCTGGGAGGTCCCGACGATCGAGGATCTCGCCGCCGCCTGGCAGGCTCTCGAGGAAGCCGGCGCCCTCGGCGGGGCGAGCGACCACGTCGTCTCGAAGTCGCTCTACGGCCGCGACCCGGACGGCAACGAGTTCGAGATCATGTGGTCCGTTCCGCGTGAAGCATGGGGCAACGCCGAACACAAGGGCGCGATCCTGCCGCTCGACCTCGAGGCGGAGCTCAAGCGATTCGGATCCGCCGCCGGGGACTGAACCGGCGCCCCGCGGACTGAACCGCACAGCCTCCCGCGGCCTGACCGCCGGCCGCGTACGCTGAACGTCCATCCCCGACGTGGGTGAACCCTAACGGGAACCTGCGGTGTATGGAGGGGTGACGGCGTCGGAAGCGAACGGGAGAACCGAGCGGACGTGTCCCAGGATTCCGGTCTGCCCGGCGCGGTCGTCCGACGCTCCCTCGCCGACTGGCCGGTCGTGCTCGCTGCGTGGCTTCTGCTCGTCTCGGCGACCACACTCCTCGCGACCGGTGTTGTCTACGGTGACGCCGTCGCCAGCAGCGGTCTCCACCGTTCGATCCTGGCCGCACCTCCGGCTGACCGCACGGCGGTCGTCTCGATGTCGAGCGACCCCGCGGCGATCGACGGTCTCGACGGGGCCATCCGCCCAACGATCCAGGCGGCGATCGCTGCCACCGGGGGCGAGATTGCCCGCGTAGTCAAGACCGGCTCGTTCGCCGACCCGGCGGTGCGCTCCGACCAGGTCCGCGACCTGACGAGCTTCGAGAGCCTCGACGGGATCGAGGAACACGCGACCCTCACCGACGGCGCATGGCCTCAGGCGCGAGGCGTTCCTCTCCAGGCGACGGTGTCCGAGCCGGCCGCGGCGGCGATGAACCTCCATGTCGGCGACCACCTGTCAGTTGTGAACAGGAACGATCCGAGCGTCCGGGTCGACGTCCTCGTCAGCGGG
>WNFL01308513.1_pt2 | contig 21901 bp, 21 predicted proteins | sample 5400361 | NCBI WGS metagenome assembly WNFL01 (sample SAMN13153351, study PRJNA577476) | soil metagenome | isolation source: 40 cm soil on Douglas fir-dominated hillslope | place: USA:California | collected 2013-09-17
GACGCCGCGCTGCCCCTGATACTTGCCGCCACGGTCCTTGTACGAGGTCTCGCAGACTTCGTCGGATTCGAAAAAGATCACCTGCGCTACCCCCTCATTGGCGTAAATCCGTGCCGGCAGCGGCGTCGTGTTGGAGAACTCCAGCGTTACGAAACCTTCCCATTCGGGCTCCAGCGGCGTGACGTTGACGATAATGCCGCAGCGCGCGTAGGTGCTCTTTCCCAAGCATATGGTGAGCACATTGCGTGGAATGCGGAAATACTCGACCGTGCGCGCCAGGGCGAAGGAATTCGGGGGAATGAGGCAGGTGTCGCCCTTGAAGTCGACGAACGATTTCTGATCGAAGCTCTTGGGATCGACGATGGTCGAGTTGATATTGGTGAACACCTTGAATTCGTCCGAGCAACGGATGTCATAGCCATAGCTCGAGGTGCCATAGGACACGATGCGGCTGCCGTTGGCGTGCCGCACCTGGCCGGCCTCGAAGGGCTCGATCATGCGGTGTTCCTCCGCCATGCGGCGGATCCACTTGTCGGATTTGATGCTCATTTTTGGGTTGAGCGTTGGGCGTTAGGCGTGTAGCGGCTGTTTACGCTCAACGCTGAACGGCTTTTCACGCTCAACGCCTCAAGTATTCTGAATGACGATTTTCGGAAACAGCGAACTGGTATCTTTGGCCCGCTCGCCGATCGCGATCGCGACCTTGCGCGCGATTTCCTTGTAAATGCGCGCCACCGCACCGTCCGGATCGGCGACGACCGTGGGCTTACCCGAATCCGTCTGCTCGCGAATGGCGATATCCAGCGGCAGGCTGCCCAGAAATGGCACGTTATAGTCGTGGCACATCCGCTCACCGCCGCCGCTGCCGAATATCGGCTCGGTGTGGCCGCAGTTCGAGCAGATATGGATGCTCATGTTTTCCACGATGCCGAGAATCGGCACCCCGACCTTCTCGAACATCTTTAGCCCCTTGCGCGCATCGATCAGGGCGATGTCCTGGGGTGTCGTGACGATGATCGCACCTGTCACCGGAACCTTTTGGGCGAGGGTCAGCTGAATGTCACCGGTACCGGGAGGAAGATCGACCACCAGATAATCGAGGTCCTGCCAGCGGGTGTCGGTGAGCAGTTGTTCCAGCGCCTGCGTGACCATCGGCCCGCGCCACACCATCGGCGTCTCGACGTCGATCATGAAACCGACCGACATCGCCTGGATGCCGTGCCCTTCCATCGGCTCCATGCTCTTGCCATCGACCGATGTGGGGCGGCCGGTAATTCCCAGCATCATTGGCTGCGACGGCCCGTAAATGTCGGCGTCGAGCATGCCGACTGTCGCGCCCTCGGCGGCCAGCGCAAGCGCGAGATTTACCGCCGTGGTGGACTTGCCCACTCCACCCTTGCCTGACGCGACCGCTATGATGTTCTTGATTCCCGGGATCAGCTTCACGCCGCGCTGCACGCCATGTGCGACGATCTTCGAATAGACGTTCACGCTGACGTTACCGACGCCCTCGATGCCCTTCAGGTGCGCCAGCACCTGCTTGCGGATGGGTTCGATCTGGCTGCGCGCCGGGTACGACAGCACGATGTCCAGCGACACATCCGCGCCGTCTACGCGAATCGAGCGGGCGGACTTGCCGGTAATGTAGTCGATGCCGGTGTTGGGATCGGAAATCTCCTTCAACGCGGTCTGCAACAGTACTTCCGATATGGCCATGGAGTGGGTTTCCTTTGCATTAGTTTAATCAATTGGCAGCGCGTTGGCACAGCAGCGTTTTGCTACAATCGGGTCACCACGTCAGGGCTGGCTATTGGTTTCTGCCATTACAAAAAATTATGCGCGCGCCGCCGCACACCGGCCCGTATTCAAACTCCCTCAATGACCCGGAAGATTCTGGTTACCAGCGCCCTGCCTTACGCAAACGGCGCGATCCATATCGGTCATCTGGTGGAATACGTCCAGACCGACATCTGGGTACGCTTTCAGCGCATGCAGGGCCACGAAGTGCATTATGTCTGCGCGGACGACACCCATGGAACGGCCATCATGCTGCGCGCGGAGCAGGAAGGCATCACGCCGGTCGCGCTGATCGAACGTGTCCACGGCGAGCATGCAAGGGACTTCAGCGGCTTCCATATCGCATTCGACAACTATTACAGCACGCATTCCGACGAAACACGCCAATACTCGGAAAAGATTTTCCGCTCCCTGCGCGACGCCGGGATGATCGAGGTCCGGCCGGTGGAGCAGTTCTTCGATCCGGCAAAGCAGATGTTCCTGCCGGACCGATTCATCAAGGGCGAATGCCCGAATTGCCACGCCAAGGACCAGTACGGCGACAACTGCGAAGTTTGCGGCAAAACCTACGCCCCCACGGACCTGATCAATCCTTACTCGGTCGTTTCCGGAGCGGCGCCACAGCGCAAGGCGTCGGAGCATTATTTCTTCAAGCTGGGCGCAGCCGAGGCGTTCCTGCGCGACTGGACCGGCGCCGAAGGCCGTCTGCAGCCTGAAGGACGCCACAAGCTCGACGAGTGGTTCCAGTCAGGCCTCTCCGACTGGGACATCTCCCGTGATGCGCCCTACTTTGGATTCGAGATACCCGATGCGCCGGGCAAATACTTTTACGTCTGGCTGGACGCGCCGGTCGGGTACATGGGCAGTTTCCGCAACCTCTGCGACAAGCGCGGACTCGACTTCAATGCCTACTGGAACAAAGATTCGAGCGCCGAGTTGTATCACTTCATCGGCAAGGACATCCTGTATTTTCACGCGCTGTTCTGGCCGGCGATGCTCGAATACGCCGGCTATCGGACGCCGACGCGCATTTTCGCCCATGGCTTCCTCACCGTCGATGGCGCCAAGATGTCGAAGTCGCGCGGCACGTTCATCACTGCCGGCAGCTATCTCGGCGAGGGCCTGAATCCCGAGTGGCTGCGTTATTACTACGCCGCCAAGCTCAACGCCACGATGGAGGACATCGACCTCAACCTCGAGGACTTCGTCGCGCGCGTCAACAGCGACCTGATCGGCAAGTACGTCAACATTGCCAGCCGTTCGGCCGGTTTCATCGCGCGCCGCCTCGGCGGCCGGCTTGCCGCAGGCGTCGGTGACATGGCGCTAATCCACCGCTTGCGCGAGGCCGCACCGCGCATCGCAGAACACTACGCAGAGCGCGAGTTCGGCAAGGCAATGCGCGAAGTCATGCTGCTCGCCGACCTTGCCAATCAGTACGTGGATGAATCCAAACCGTGGGAGATGGCCAAGGATCCGGATCGCGAGGCCAGGCTGCACCAGGTCTGTACGATGGCGCTCAACCTGTTCCGGCTGCTTACCATCTACCTCAAGCCGGTGCTTCCGCGGCTCGCAGCCAGCGTCGAGGCGTTCCTGAACATTCCGCCGCTCACCTGGGCCAACGTGCACGAATTGCTGCTGGACCATGCGATCCAGCCGTACGACCATCTGATGACCCGCGTCGACCCGAAGCTCATGACGGCGTTGGTCGATGCCAACCGGGAATCGCTCAAGGACGCCAAACTGCCGGCGCGGCCAGCGGAGGCCGCGCGGCCGTCGGTGCACCCGATTGCGGAGACCATCAGCATCGACGATTTCGCCAGGCTCGACCTGCGCGTGGCCCGCATCGTCGAGGCCGAGGAGGTACCCGAGGCCGACAAGCTGATACGGCTGACCGTGGATATCGGCGTGGAACTGCGAACCGTTTTTGCGGGCATCAAGCCCGCCTACGACCCTGCCTCGCTAAAAGGTCGCCTGACAGTGGTTGTCGCCAATCTCGCGCCGCGCAAGATGCGCTTCGGCGAATCGCAGGGAATGGTGCTGGCCGCGAGCGACGGCAATGGGCTCTATTTGCTCGGCCCCGACAGTGGCGCGCAACCCGGCATGCGAATCAAATAGGCGGCACTCAGCGGACGCGGCGCAGCCCTCGAAACCAGGGAAATTCGGCCGCGAACCACGCCAGCCGGGGCCCCCGTTCCTGCCCGGAGCCCGAGCCCTGGGTAAGCTTGGAGTGCTCGCCTGTCTCATCGGCAACCGTCGGCGGCTGGCCGAATAGCAGTACTTCGCCGGCAAAGCGGCGCTCGAATGCCTCGCGCGACAGGATGCAGCTTTCGCGCCCGCAGACTTCGGCAATTTCAACCGTACGATTGTCGGCCTTCAGCAGCAGCCCGATGTGATATTCGCGCACCGCGCCGGGCGTGGCAGGATCACAGCAGGTCGAGCCGGGCCCGGCATCCGCGGACGGCAGCAGCGTCACCAGACAAGGCAGCGGAAGCTTTTCAAGCTGGCTGACCGGCACTGCCTTCTGGCGCACTGGCAGTCCGCCATGCTGGGCTGCTTCACGAAATGAACCCAGCGTGTATGGCGGCAGGTGTTTCTGCAGGATTCGGTTGGTAGAGAGCGGAACTTTTGTGATCTGGCAGGCGATGCTGCAGGCCCAGATGAAAGCATCGCGCGTAATTGGAAGATCGAGCATGTCAGATTGCCTGGGTTATTCAACGATCGGGGATCAAGGCCGCAAATGCTTAAACGTAAGCTCGTGTACGCAAATGGTACGGTGTGGCCTGCTAAGGCTCTGTGAATCCATTCACAGACCTGCTACTTTCCCCATGTCATGCGCCGCACGCCACTCAAGCCTCCACCCTATGCCATCGACCGGCCCACGCTCGCGCGCGAAGTCGTCGTCGAGACGTTTCGCGCCAGCGGACCGGGCGGCCAGCATGTCAACAAGACCAACTCCGCCTTGCGGCTCACGCATCCCGCCTCGGGCGTGGTGGTGATCGCGCAGGATTCGCCGTCGCAGTTCCGCAACCGGGAACTGGCCTTCAGCCGCCTCACGGCCCGCCTGCGGGCGCTGAATCACGTTCCCGCGCGGCGCATTGCGACCCGCCCGACATCGGCATCCGTGGCGCGGCGCATCGAGGCAAAACAGCGCAGAAGCGAAACCAAGACACGTCGCGGAAAAGTCGGGGACCAGGAATGATCGTTGCCAGGCGCTTGCTGATTAACGGCCGCGTACAGGGGGTAGGCTACCGCCAGGCCATGCTTGAACAGGCCTTACGGCTGGGGTTGCGCGGGTGGGTTCGGAACCGAAGCGACGGCCGCGTCGAAGCCGTTGCCGTCGGTGAGCCGCAGATCGTCGATGCACTGATCCGCTGGGCCCGGCATGGTCCGCCTGCAGCGCGGGTGGCCGACGTCGGGATCAGTGACGCCGACACCGCGGACGAATCCACAGCAACCACATTCGTCTGGCGACCTACCGCCTGACGCAGGTCAGTTTACAGGAGGGCGCGCAGTTCCGCCAGATACTGCGGCGCATTTTCGTGCCCTTCAGGCGGAGCCCACGCAGCCCGCTCACGTTCGCTCAGCGGACGGTATGGCCCGGCCTTGGCTTCGAACATCACCGAACCCGGAGCCAACGCGATCAAGGTGTGAAACTGTCCTGCCGGGATGGTTACGCCGAACCGGTCACCACCCGCCCTGAGAATATCGGCGGACAGTACCACTCCACCTTCGTCGAAAGCCACGACGCCGATTTCACCGCTCAGCACCAGCAGTGTTTCGTCCTTGTCGGGCTCAAGATGGCGGTGCGGCGCGATATACGAGTCCGGCTCGATCGCGTTCAGAAGGCGATGGCAGGACGCGTCATCACTTGCATGGAAATTGAGATTCCTGCGCCGCCGCGGCGCTGCCTGCGCCTGCCGGATCAGTTCCGTCAGGGTATCCCTGCCGAGCCAGTTCATTTCCCGCATGGTTCGATTCCTCGTTCGCGGCGAACTGCCGCAGCCAGTTGCTCAGTAAAGAACATGCACATTGGCAGTGCTGAGCCATTCGCCCAGCGCGCGCAGCAGGGTGTCCGCAGGACGCACACGGTAGCGTTCCCCCAGATCCAGCTCGCAGCTTGCATCTCGATTCTCGTAAAGCACCCGCACCGCGCAGCCGCCACCGGCAAACGGAGCGAGTATTTCGCCCAGCCGGCGCGCCTCCGCCTGGCCGTTCATCTGCAACTGCAGGGCCCGCGCGTGCCTGGTGCGCGCACCTTCGAGATCGAACAATTCGTCCGCGCGCACGCGCAATTCTCCGGCGAATTCCTCGCGCCTATCGGTCTCGACGCGTCCGCGCACGAACAGCAGCGCGTCCTCGCGGATCATCGCGCGGTGCTGATCGAAATGCTCGGCGAAAATCGTCACCTCGATCTGCGCCGTCGCGTCGTCCAAGGTGACGAACGCCATGTAGCCGCGACGCGGGTTCTGGCGCCGCACGGCGCGCACGATTCCGGCCACCAGCACCGGTTCGCGGCTCGGTGTCAGATCGGCAAGCCGCCGCCTGACCAGCGCCTGTACCTCGTCGGCGTGGCTGTCGAACGGATGGCCCGACAGATACAGCCCCAAGGCAAGCTTTTCGTTCTGCAACCGCTCCGCGGTGTCCCAGCGGCGCACATCGACCAGCGGCGGCTTGTCGCCCTCCTGCCCGGCAGCGCCGAAAAGACTCTCCTGGCAAGCCGCGAGCGCCGCCTTCTCGGCCGCCTCCAGCGCCAGGCTGACCGAGGCGCACAAGCCGGCCCGATGGGCACCCAGGGCGTCGAATGCGCCAGCGCGAATCAGCGACTCGATCGAACGGCGGTTCACCACCCGCCCGATGTTGCCGATGGCGCTCTCCCCGGTACCCTTCACCGCGCCCAAGCCGTAGCGGATGCGCCGGCCATCGACGGGTTCGAAGCGATGGATGCCGGAGTTGATGTCTGGCGGAAGTATTTCGAGGTGGTTGAGGCGCGCGTCGTCGATCAGGATTTGCACCTTGTCGGTGTCGTCCATGACCGCCGAAAGGTTCGCCGCGATGAACTCCGCGGGGAAATGCGCCTTCAGGTATGCCGTCTGGTAGGCCAGCAACGCATAGGCAGCCGAGTGCGACTTGTTGAAGCCATAGCCGGCGAACTTTTCCATCAGGTCGAACAACTGATTGGCGCGATCCGCCGGCAGCTTGCGCGCAATCGCGCCGCTAACGAAAATCTGCCGCTGCTGCGCCATTTCCTCGAGCTTCTTCTTGCCCATCGCGCGGCGCAGCAGATCGGCGCTGCCGAGCGAGTAGCCGGCGATGACCTGCGCGATCTGCATCACCTGTTCCTGATACACCATCACGCCGTAGGTCGGGCCGAGGATAGTCTCCAGCCGCGGATCGAGATACTCGACCGGCTCGCGCCCGTGCTTGCGATTGATCCAGGTCGGAATCAGATCCATCGGGCCGGGACGGTAGAGCGCATTCATCGCGATCAGGTCCTCGAGCCGGTCCGGCTTGGCGCGAATCAACAGGTCACGCATGCCGCGCGATTCGAACTGGAACACCGCCGTGGTGTTGCCGCCGGCGAACACCCTGAACGCAGCCGGGTCGTCGAGCGGGATCGCCTCGAGCGAAAAGCCCGCGCCGGGTTGCTTTGGCGACGCAGGACCCCCGCCGTCGTGCGGCGGCGGCACGCTCTGCGCATCGCCGCGCTTGCGGATGTCGCGCACCGTCCAGTCGAGGATCGTCAGCGTGGTGAGGCCGAGAAAATCGAACTTCACCAGCCCGACCGCTTCGACGTCGTCCTTGTCGAACTGGCTGACCATCGCCTCCGACCCTTCCGCGACATACAGCGGACAGAAATCGGTCAGGCTGCCGGGCGCAATCAGCACGCCACCGGCGTGCATGCCGACGTTGCGGGTCAGGCCCTCGAGTGATTCGCCCAGCGCGAGCAATTCGCGCACTTCCTCCTCGTTGCGCTCGCGCTCCTTCAGCGCAGGTTCGACTTCGCGCGCGTAGATCGTCTTGTCGTCGTCCCGGTCGGTGCGCCGCCGCAGCGTCACCAGCTTGCCGGGGGTGAACGGAATCAGCTTGGCGATACCGTCGCAGAAGCCATACGGCAGCCCCAGCACCCGTCCGGCGTCGCGCACCACGGCTTTCGCCGCCATCGTGCCGAAGGTGACGATCTGCGACACCGCGTGCGCGCCGTACTTGTGCTTGACGTAATCGATAACACGGTCGCGGCCGTGCTGACAGAAGTCGATGTCGAAGTCCGGCATCGAGATGCGTTCCGGGTTGAGAAAGCGCTCGAACAGCAACTGGTAGCGCAGCGGGTCGAGATCGGTGATGCCGAGCGAATACGCCACCAATGAGCCGGCTCCGGAACCCCGGCCGGGGCCGACCGGTATCTGGTTGGTCTTGGCCCAGTTGATGAAGTCGGCGACGATCAGGAAGTATCCCGGGAATCCCATCTGGATGATCGTGCGGGTCTCGAAGTCGAGCCGCGCAAGATATTCCGGGCGCTTCGCGTCGCGCTCCGCCGCATCCGGGAAAAGCGCTGCCAGCCGGGCTTCCAGCCCTTCCCGCGAACGCGCCAGCAGGTAGTCATCCAGCGTCACTCCCGCTGGGGTCGGATATTCCGGCAAACGCGGCTTGCCGAGATCCAGTTGCAGGTTGCAGCGGCGGGCGAGTGCTTCGGGGACATCCGCGAACAGCGCCTGCATTTCCGCCGCGGACTTGAAATACTGCTCCGCGGTGAAATCGCGCGGGCGCCGCCGATCGTCGAGCACCCGCCCCTGGGCGATGCAGACGCGCGCCTCATGTGCCTTGAAATCCTCGCGCCTGAGGAACTGCACCGGGTGCGTTGCGACCACCGGAATGCCCAGATCTTCGGCGAGCGCAAGTGACTCGTCGTTCAGCAGCGCTTCGTCCGGCTGGCCGGCGCGCTGAATCTCGATGTAATACGCGTCCGGGAACAGCGTCGCCCAGGCGCTTGCAAGCTGGCGCGCCAGTTTGGTATTGCCCGCCGCGAGCGCCTGTCCGACATCACCGCCGGCAGCTCCCGAGATCGCGAGCAAGCCCGCCGCGTCGGCCGGATTGAACCACTCGCGGCGCAATTCGGCGCGGCCGCGATGCAGGTTCTCGCGGTAGGCGCGTGTCAGCAAGCGGCACAGCGCAAGGTAACCGGATCGGCTACGGCACAACAGCAGCAAGCGCTGCGGCTGGTCGGGATTAACCGGGTTGGCAATCCATGCGTCGCAGCCCACGACCGGCTTGACGCCGGCGGAGCGTGCCGCCTGGTAGAACTTGACCAGTCCGAATACGTTGCCGAGGTCGGCCAGTCCCAGCGCAGGCATGGCGTCGTCGCGCGCGGCCCGGACTACTTCATCAAGGCGCACCGTCCCGTCGCTGATCGAATACTCGCTGTGCAGCCGGAGGTGGACGAACGAAGCAGAAGCAGACATCATGCGCGGGACGACTTCGAGGCGGGCATTTTAACCCACCCATTGCGTGCTCACCGGCTTGCTTTCACCCCCGACGTAACCCAATAATCCGCAACGACAAAAACCGCACGCCCGAAATATGCGCTGGATCATCCTCACGCTGCTGCTGGCCGCATGCAATGCCGATGCGTTCGAAGTCGGCGAAATCAAGAGCGGCTACGCGCGCGCGCGGGTTCGTGAATTGCTCCCAGGGTGGAACTTCGATCGCATCGCGGACTCCGACGACTCGCTGCTGGCCTACGACCTGCCCGAAAAACAAAGCAATCGACTGATGCGCTTCCTGTTCTGCAACGACCGGCTGGTCGGGCTCGATCAGGCGATGAGTCCGTCGATCAGGAACTTCATCGTCATCACCAACAACTACCTGACGCTGTACGGCCAGCCGGCGCGCGTCGATGCTGGCGTCAACGTGATCGCGAGCGGCGAAAAGAACGTCCTCGCGCTGCACTGGCGGCGCGGCCCGGAGACTATCGGCGTACGCTACCTGCAACTCGGCGGCGGAGAAGAACTGCGTATCATCTACGACGTGCCCAACAGTTGCTGGAATACCCCACGCGCTCCCTGAAAGGAAAACCCATGCCCAAAGCGATTCGTTTTCATTCCACTGGTGGCCCGGATGTGCTGCGCTGGGAAGAGGTCAGCGTCGGCGAACCCGCTGCGGGTCAGGTGCGCGTGCGCCACGCCGCGGTCGGTCTGAACTATATCGACACCTACCACCGCTCCGGACTGTATCCTGTGCCACTGCCCAGCGGCATCGGCCTCGAGGCGGCCGGCGTGATCGAGGCGGTCGCGCCCGACGTGGCCGGGCTTGCACCCGGCGATCGCGTCGCCTATGCAGGCGGGCCGCTGGGGGCCTATTCCGAAGTGCGTCTGATGCCGGCCGACCGGCTGGTCAAGCTGCCGCAGGGGATCTCGGACCAGCAGGCAGCGGCGATGATGCTCGCCGGCATGACGGTGCAGTACCTGATCAAGCGCACCTATCCGGTCAAGCCGGGCGACACGGTGCTGATTCACGCCGCCGCCGGCGGCGTCGGACTGATCGCCTGCCAGTGGCTCAAGGCGCTCGGTGCGACGGTCATCGGCACGGTTTCCAGTGACGCCAAAGCGGCGCTCGCCCAGGCCAACGGCTGCGACCATCCGATCATCTACACGCGCGAGAAATTCAAGGAGCGGGTGCTGGAAATCACCGGCGGGGAGAAACTGCCGGTGGTTTACGATTCGATCGGCAAGGACACGTTCATGGATTCGCTCGACTGCCTGCGCCCGTTCGGCATGATGGTGTTGTTCGGCGCGGCATCCGGGCCGGTGCCGCCGCTCGACCTGGGGCTGCTGGCGCAGAAAGGCTCGTTGTATGTCACCCGGCCGACACTGTTCGTCTATACCGCGAAGCGCAGCGATCTGCTCGCGACTGCGGCAGATCTGTTCGATGCGGTGGTAGCGGGCAAAGTGAGGATCGAACCGCGGCAAACCTATCCGCTGAGCGACGCGGCACAGGCGCATCGTGACCTCGAGGCGCGCAGCACCACCGGCTCGACGGTGCTGCTGCCGTGACATTCAGCGTCAGATCAGCGCGCGCCCGTACAGCCGCTCAAGGGTCTTGAGCGGCGAGATCTCGGGATGGTATTGCGCCTCCACCGGCAGGTGGATGGTCTGCTCGAACATGTACTGGCCGGCGCTGGCGGCGTGCAGCACCTGGTCGGAAAAACAGATCCAGGTACTGCCCGCCGGAAAATCCACGCGCGCCTGCGGCGCAGTCCGCTGGTATTCCATGTCGGCCTTCATCGCATCGTGCAGATACAGCATGATGTGGTCGTACTCGCTGCGCCGGCTTTTGGTGATGTGCAAGGCTTGCAGCAGCGCCGCCGACCCCGGCAACGGCTTGGGAATGCTTGCCCGGAAGCGCGCTGCGGCGTCCGCAAACGGCTCGCCGACGCGCCACGCGCGCACCGCGCCGGCCGGGTTGGCATTGTTGAACACGCGCAGGATGCGCTCGCCGCGATTCGGCCGCGACGGGAAAGCGTCCACATGCAAACGCGAGTCGTCCTTGCGCCACGAGGTCGGACGATTCTCCACCGTCGCCGGGCGGAAGCTGGTTCTGGCGTGGCGCAGGTACGGTTGGTAGCGCGGCAACAGGTGGCCGACCAGTTGCGACGCCTGCTGCGCGAAGCGACCGATCATCGTCGCCAGTTGCTGCAACACCTCGGCCGGGCCGGCGGCGCCGCGCACCTCGCGGCCTTCGAGGCTGATGTTCTTACGCTTGCCGCTCAGCCATTGGGGCGAGAACAGCGCGCGCTCCCCGTCCATGACGCTGAACGCAAGATGCGGCAGTTCAATCACCAGACCCTGCTCGAGCGCCAGCGCGACGCGCGCCCGCTCGGCGTCATCGATCTCCGGCTGCCAGCGCGTGCTGTCGATTTCGTAAACTACCTTCATGTTGCCGCAAGCTCCGCATGAGTGATTCGCAACCTGCGCCTGGCTTGCCGTGCGTGCCCGGCCGGTGGGGTTTGCGAACCGATTCTACTGCACCATGCGAGCGCCGGGTTGCAGTCGGCGCTTCAATCCGAGCGTAACCGGCTGCAATCAACGGCGCCCGCCGGCCAGCCTCGCCGATTGCGGATGCGCGCGCAGCCGTGCCATCGCCCAAACCCCGAGCGCGGGTCCGATCGCGAGCGGCGCGAACGCATAGCGCCAGCTCATGAGTCCGACCAGAAACGGCATCAGATGGATCGTCGCCAGCGTGAGCGTGAAGCCGAGCGCGGTTTGCACGGGTAAGCATCGTGCCCACGCGTGCCGGATCGGACAACTCGGCGACGGAAGCGGAGAACTGCGCCGAGTCGGCGACGATGCTGATGCCCCAGATCACGCACACCGCCAGCAGCATCCAGGGCGCGCCGCCGAACAGCAAGCCGACGGTGGCAGCGCAACTGCCGCTCACGCCCATCGCCAGAATGGTGAGCGTGGTGCGGCCGATCCGGTCCGCGAGGAAGCCCGCCGCCACCGATCCGAGCGCACCTGCGCCGATGGTGGCGAAAACGCCCAGCTTGGCCGCGGTCAGCGCGATCTCGGCCGGCATGGTCAACAGGAAGCTTGCCTGCAGGAACGCGCCGATCCACGCCCACATTGCGTACAGTTCCCACATGTGGCCGAGGTAACCGCAGTTCGCAAGCCGCAACGGCACCTCCCGCCATGCGGCGAGCGCGGCGTGCGGATCGAAGCGCAGAGCCGGCCGGTGGTTCGGTCCGATCCCCGCCAGCCCGATCAGCAGCGATGCGAGCAGCGCGCTGGCCGAGGCCGCCGCCAATGTGATCCGCCAGTCGACGCCGCCGAGCGCATTGAACAGGTGGGGTGACGCGGAGCCGAGCGTTAGCGCCCCGACCAGAATGCCGACCATCAAGCCCATGTCGCCGCGAGCCCAGGTCGCCGCGAGCCGCATGCCGACCGGGTAAACGCCCGCCAGGCACGCGCCGGTGATGAGGCGCAACCACAGCGCGGCCGGCGACCCAGGATTGATTGCGAGCAGCAGCGCGTTGGCAATTGCACCGACGAACGCCGCAGCGGCGATGAAGCGGCGCGGGTCGATCCGGTCGGCGAGACCGAAGAATGCGCTCGCCAGACAGCCGATCACGAATCCCGCCTGCACCCCGCTGGTGAGCGCCGCCTGGGCGAAATGGGACAGGTGGTACTCCGCCGCGAGCGCGGGGACGACGGCCGAGGCGGAAAACCACAGTGCCATCGCCGCGACCTGGCAGAGCGCGATGATCGTCACCGAGGCAACCTTCGAGCCGGCGAAAGAGAAACTGGGCAAACGGTTCCCCCGGCAGGAATCTCCGCGCTGCAAGTGCGCGATCGGCCTCAGTGGCGAGCGCCATCGACCGGCGCCGCGCGCAACAGCTCGTTGATCGCAGCGAAGACCCGCGCGACCGGTAGGCTGGTCAGGCATTCGCTCACCTTGCCGCCGCCGCAGCCGTCGTTGCCGCACGGACGGCAGGAGTGATCCGACGTGATGACGCGGCTGGGCACCATCCACGGTCCCCACTCGATGTTGCCACTCGGGCCGAACAGCGCCACCACCGGCGTGCCTACCGCGGCGGCGATGTGCATCGGCGCCGAGTCGACGCCCATGAACAGCTTGGCGCGCGCGGTCAGCGCGGCGAGCTGCTTGAGCGAGAGCACGCCGGCGAGGCTGATCGGCGCCTGCGTGACGCGCGCCAGGATCGCCTTGACCATTTCGGTTTCGCGCGGATCCGGCGCCGCGGTGAGCACGATTCGCTCGCCGCGTGCGTGCAATGCGTCGATCAGTTCGGCGACGCGCTCCGCCGGCCAGGTCTTGAAAAACCAGCGCGAGGTCGGGTGCACATGAATGAAACTCTTCGGCGCGACGCCGAGTTCGGCGAGCTTCTGCTCGACCGCCAGATCCGCGTCGGCCCCCGGTACCAGTACCAGTTGCCGTTCCTTCAGCCCAGGCTGGATGCCGATGCGGCGCAGCGCGTCGAGATTCAGTTCCACCGTGTGGCGCGGCTTGCCCTTGGGGTGCGGATAGCGGTGCGTGAAGCTCTTCTTCCAGAACCAGCCGCGATCGGGCTGGCTGCGCGCCACGCTCCAGCGCGGTCCGAGCAATTGACACAGCATCGCGCCGCGCGGATGCTCGGTGAGGTGCACGATCAGGTCATAGCGCCGCGCCTGCATGCTGCGGAACAGTCCCCACTCGGCGCGCAACTGCGTTTCCAGGCCCTGCTTCTTCCACGTCCGGTCGATCGTGTGCACCTCGCTGATCGCCGGATGGCCGGTGAGCATCTCGCGCGTGTCGTGATACACCAGCGCGTCGACCTCGGCGTGCGGCGCGTGGTTTTTCAGTACCTGAAAAACCGGCGAACTCAGCAGCACGTCGCCGTGATGGCGCAATTTGGTGACCAGCACGCGGCGCAGCGCGTGCAGGTCGATCGCATCGGGAAGATAAGTCGCTGCCATGGCCGTCAAGATAGGCAACTTGTCGCCCGCTGGCAAGCGCCGCGCAGATGCAGGCGTGCTGAGCGTGTCGCGGGTTCAGCGTGGCGCGTACTCGAGCGACACGAAGATATTCGATCCCGGCGTATTGAATCCCTGGGCAAGTTCGTATTCCTTGTCGAACACATTGTTCCAGCGCGCGCGCAACGTGAAATCGTTGTTCAGGCGCAGCGCACCGACGAGGTTGAAGAAGGTGTAACCCCCCATACGTGACGCGGACACGTTGGATGCGCGATCGTAGCGCGCGCCGCTGACGACCGCCTCGACGCCGATGCGCCATTTGCCGATATCCTTCATGACGCTCGCGCTGCCGTGGTTGCGGGCGCGCCGCGGCAGCAGATTGCCGGTGGCGACATCCTCCGGCGCCTGGTGCGTGCCCTGCACGTCGAAGCGCAGATCGCTGCGCGCGAAACCATAGCGTGCGCTCACGCCGCGGATGCGCGCATCGTTCAGATTGGTCAGCGTGGTGAAGCTCGGATCGACGACGATCAGATCGTGGATGCGGTTATCGAATGCGACCACACTCGCGGACTCGCCGGCGCGGTTGTAGTAGACCCCCAGCTCGCGATTGCGTGACCGTTCCGGCCGCAAATCGGGATTGCCCTGGAACCCGAACGACAGCGGGAAATACAAATCGTTGAAGGTCGGTGCCTTGAAAGCTGTCGCCAGACTCAATGCGGCACGCCAGCGCGGTGTGATGCGATAGCCGTAGGACACGCTGCCGGTGGTCTTGCCGCCGACGTCGCTGAAGTCATCGCGGCGCAGTGAGATCTGCCCGATATGGTCGTCCCATTCGCCGCTGAAGCCGCCGAACAGCGATTTCACGGTACGCGCGCTGCGCGTGTACGCGGTATCGCTCGAAACCTCGCCGCGCAGGTATTCCGCACCCGCAACCAGCGTGCCGATCACCACCGGAATGTCGTTCTGCCAGATCACCTGGTCCTGGTCGGTACGAAAGCGGCTCGGAAAACTTCCCGAGGTAACAATGTCATCGGTACTGCGCGCAAAAGTCAGACGGCTGTTCCACAAACCTGCGATGCGGTTGCGCGACTCGAGCGCGACAGTCGAAAGGCGCTGGCGGTTCTGGTCATTGCCGCCCACACCGGAATCGAACTGCGTCCTGCCTTCGCTGCCCAGCGCTCGCAACGCGATCGTCTGCCCGGGCGCGAGATCATGCGCCAGCGACAGCCCGGCGTTGCGATTGCGGTAGCCGTCGTTGTCGGGGTCGAACAGGAATCCGGCGCGCGGATTGGTCGCGGAAAAGCCATCGCTGCGGGTGTAGCCCCCCTGCAGGCTGAAGCGGGTAGCGCCGCTCGCGCCGCGGATTCCGGCATCGGTCTTCCAGGTGCCGTAGCTGCCGCCGCCGGCCGAGGCCGTCACGCGCGGCGCGCCGCTGCCCTGCTTGAGAAAGATCTGGATCACGCCACCGATCGCGTCGGCGCCGTACAGGCTGCTCGCGGCCCCATTCAGCACCTCGATCTTTTCGATCTGCGACAGTGGGATGTTTTCGAATGCGTTGGTGCCGGTGGTGATCGAATTGATGCGCACGCCGTCGACCAGAACCACCACCTGGTTGGGGCTGGCGCCGCGCAGGAATACCCCCGACACCTGCCCCGCTCCGCCGTTGGCGACGATCTCCACGCCACCCTGCACCTGCAGCAGTTCGGTGAGTGTCTGCGCGCCCGATGCGGCGATGGCCTGCGCGTCGATCACGCGCACGTCGGCAAGCAAATGGTTGATCGGCTGGTTGCTGCGGGTTGCGGTGACGACGATCGCGTCGCTACGTTGCAAATCGGCGGCGTAAATGGCCGCCGACGCCACTGCCATGGCGCAGGCGATGCAGGTTGCTCTCATGTTCGATTCTCCGTGGGCAACCAGCGTCCCCGCAGGCTGCCAAGGTCGATACCCTGCCGCGGGGAGAATCGTGCCGGCACGCTGCTCGCCGGATCGCCACGTCCCCGCGACGCTCGGTCCCAGAACGCCGCGAGGCGCCCTGCTCCTGGCCGGTATCCGGGCTTGCGAGCGGAAATCTCCGTGCGCGCCGCCTTCCCGGGAAATCTCTCCCAGTGGCACGATGGCGCGCACCAACTCGCTGACCGTTGCGGGGGCAGCACAGGCCTTTCACCTGTTTCCCGTTTAACCTGCGGCGCGACGCTACGATCTGAATCACCGATCCACTTCCGCGCCACCGCAGGCACCCTGAGCGCGTGCATCATACCGCACCCGCGCGTCGCTACCGCAGTATTGCGCCAAGCCCCGTACTGCGCGCTGATTGACCGCGTGGCGGATTGCGCCGTATAGTGGCCCGATGGAAAACCAGCTGGCGGAACTGGAAGCAAAACTGGGGCAACTGCTGCAGCGGGTCGAGCAGTTGCGCGAGGAGAATGCGGCATTGCGGCAGCGGCTCGCGCTCGAGTCCGAGGCCAACGGCAGGCTTGCGACCAGGATCAGCGAGGCGAAGCAGCGTCTCGATGGATTGCTGAAGCGACTCCCGGAAGGCGTGGCGGAAACACCATGAGCGCCAAGAGCAAGCCATTCTCGGTGACGATCCTGGGGCGTGAATTCAAGCTCGCGTGCGCCCCCGAGGAAGAGAGGGCATTGCTCGAAAGCGTTGCCTATCTCAACCGGTGCATCGACGAAGTCCGCGCCTCGGGCAAGGTCACCAGCCCGGAGCGCATGGCGGTGCTGGCGGCGCTCAACATCGCGCACGATTCACGCGCGTTTCGCGCCGCGGGAAACTTTGACATGGAGCAGGCTAAGCGTAGAATCGAATCGATGATAGTCAGCGTCGATCAGGCGCTGAAGAAGCCGGACCGGTTGTTCTGAAATCCGCGTCGGGCGCGGATTTCGGCGTGAGTTGTTCCCTGCGGTGTTCGCTATTGGCATGCGTATCCTTTGAACCAATGACGAAACGTCGAGGAGGCTTGCTCAAAGCCCGGTGTGCGCGTCCCATGCGGATGTACCTGAAGGGTTTTGGTTGGCCACCATTCTTGGACCCCGGTTCAAGAGATCCTGATGTCAGGCGGCACAGGCGGGGAACTCCCCAAGCGGAACCCGACAGGCGTACCTGTCGGGTTTCTTTTATGTTTCGGGCCTTATGCGCTACTGGCTGATGAAATCCGAACCGGACGAGGTCTCGATCGACGACCTTGCGGCGCTGCCGAGCAAGACCGTCGCGTGGTTCGGCGTGCGCAACTATCAGGCGCGCAATTTCATGCGCGACGACATGCGGGTCGGCGATCTGGTGCTGTTCTACCACTCGAGTTGCGACACGCCCGGCATCGCGGGGATCGCCAAAGTCAGCAAGCTCGCCTATCCCGACGAGACCCAGTTCGACCCCGCCGGCAAGTATTTCGACCCCAAGGCGACGCGCGACAATCCGCGCTGGTTCAACGTCGACGTCAAGCTGGTCAGGAAGACCCGGCTGATCGGCCTGCAGGAACTGCGCGCGCATCCCGAACTGGCGACGCTGCGGGTGCTGCAACGCGGCAACCGGCTTTCGATCACGCCGGTCGAGCCGGCCGAGTGGCAGAGCATCATGCGGCTGCTCGCGGTGCATCAGCCATCGACTCGCAGCGCCGGTACCCCTGCCGGCATGCGGCCAGCGCCGCGCCGGCAGGGATGCCGGCGCCACCCGCCGACCCCGGCCTGTTCGGCGTAGTCGCGCAGTCCACCCTACATGGAATACCTGCCAGTCTATATCGGCATCGGCTGCATCGTCGGCATGCTCACCGGGCTGCTCGGCGTCGGCGGCGGCACCGTAATCGTACCGGCGCTGACGCTGTGTTTCACGGCGTTGAAGTTCCCGGCCCAATTCGCCATTCACAGCGCAATCGGCACCTCGCTCGCCTGCATCGTGTTCGGTTCGGTTTCCGGCCTGCGCGCACATCATTCGCACGGCGCGGTGGACTGGAGCATCGTCAAGCGGCTCGCGCCGGGCATCGTGATCGGCACGCTGCTCGGTTCGAAGATCGTGGTGCTGATACCGGCGCGACCGCTGAAGCTATTTTTCCTCTGCTTCCTGTTTTACGCCGCGACGCAGTCACTGCTCAACTTCAAACCTCCGCCCAGCCGCCAGTTGCCGGAGACCGCGGGCATGTGGATCGCCGGCATGGTCATCGGGCTTATTTCCGCGTTCGTCGGCATCGGCGGCGGCGCCGTTTCGATTCCTTTCATGACCTGGTGCAACGTCAAGCTGCACCACGCGATCGGCACCTCGGCGGCGCTCGGCTTTCCGATCGCGGTCGCCGGCGCGATCGGCTTCATCGCCAACGGGCTGCGCGAAACCGCTCTGCCGGCGTACAGTTGGGGATATGTTTATCTGCCAGCGCTGATCGGTATCGCCGGCATGAGCATCTTCATGGCGCCGCTGGGCGCCAAGCTCGCGCATCGGCTGCCGGTGCCGACGCTGAAACGCACCTTCGCGGTGTTCCTGTATGTGATCGGCATCAAGATGGCATACGACATGTTCGCCCATTGACCATGCTTCTGCTTGCAGGCATCGTGCTCATCGTGGTCGGTTTGTTGTCCGGCGGCGCATTGCTGGCCGCACCGTTCGGCGTGCTGCCGGCAAGCCCCGGGCTGGCGCTGTGGATTTTCTTCCCGACGTTCATCGTGCTCGGCTACGTGCTGTTCGTCGTAGCGGCGGGTACCGCGCAGGTGCGCACACTGTCGCGCGTCGCCGCCGCGATCCTGCTGGCGCTCGCAATCATCTCGGCGGTCGTGCTGTTCCTCGTCGAAGCCTCGATCGCGCGTCCGGCATCCGGCACCGCGTCGCTCTGGTATGTGCTGATCGTGGGCGTCGTATTGGGCACCGGGAGTCTGGCGATGCACAGACTGCCCGCTGCGGGTGCGTAGGCGCGCGTTAATCTGCACTTGTGCGAAATCGAGCCTGACTACGACCCCGCGCGTTCGCGGCGCCGCCGGAAAAATTCCTTCAGCAATTCGCCGCACGCCTCTGCCAGAACACCGGCCTTCACCGTGCAATGGTGGTTCAGCCGCGCCTCGGCAAACAGATCGACCACGCTGCCGCAGGCGCCGGTCTTCGGATCCGCCGCGCCGAACACGACGCGCGCCAGCCGGGCATGGATAATCGCGCCGGCGCACATCGCGCACGGTTCGAGCGTCACATATAGCGTCGCGCCCGGCAGACGATAATTGCCCACGCGAGTCGCCGCAGCGCGCAGCGCGCGCATCTCCGCGTGCGCCGTGGGATCATGCTGCGAGATCGGGGCATTGAATCCGCGCCCGACGATTTCGCCGTCAACGACCACTACCGCGCCGACCGGTACTTCACCGAGCGCCTCGGCTTCGCGTGCGAACGCGAGCGCGGTGCGCATGAAGGATTCGTCAACCACCAAAACACCGTCTTCGCTCATTCTCGCGATTCATCGACCGCAAGCACGTTGAGGCACTTGCATCAGCGCGATTGCTTGCAGGGATTCACCCAGCGCAGTCCGGGGAAACGCGCGAAGTCGGCATCGGTGGAATACAGGACATAGCCGCGTTCCATCGCCAGGACGGCAAGGTGGGCGTCCGTGGTAAGGTTTCCCGCGGTCCCGAGGCGTTCAAGTTCGGTGCGCAGCCGCACGAAATGTGTCTCCGCTGGCTGCGCAACGTGAACGTGTGGCAGCGCCAGCCTCCCCTACCCCGAGCGGTCGAGCAACGATCTTGCGATTCGTGGTAATGCGGATGAAACCCAGAAGGGTGGCCCACGCTAGGCCCACACCTTCCGAGCCCGCAAGGCAATCGTCCCACCAGCCCAGCGCCGCCTCGTGTACCGCAGAATCCGAGTTATGCGCGTGAACGAGAACGTTGACGTCGGGAAGAATCATACGAGCTTTCCGCCGCGGCGGCGAAGGCCTCGGCTTCCAACTCGTCAGCAAGCTGACCGAGCTTGTCGAGGTCAACCCCCGGCCTGAAACCGAATGAATGGGGTACTGTCCTTGGCGCTTTGCCACGCCGAGTCATTGCCGCTTCGCCGATCCCGGCGCGGATCGTCCGATTGACCGCTTCCTTGAACGGAATGCCCAACTCGCGCGCGCGCTGCTTCAGCAACCCCGCCAGATCATCGTCGATGGTCAATGTAGTACGCATTGAGACATCCTAGATGCCTATATCCATGATGTCAAGGCATCAATGGATTACCGAGCGGGCACGATGCCGGTACGAGGATCCCTCGGCATGGATGGCGCGAGCATCCGCCGGCATCCGCCGGCATCCGTCCGCGCAGCGAGTCCGCGATTGCCGACAGGACATCGCCCAAGCGGTGCGCCGTTTCCGAGGGCGGGAACGGTACCTGAGGCCGCGCGCCGCTCGCAGAGTCGCGTTCGATCCTCAGATGTACCACGCCGCGCACATCGCCGGCTGTGGTCAGCGTAGATACGAACTGCGCGCCAAGCTGCCGCAGCGCGGCCCAGGGATCAGGACATGAGTCCTGCGGCGTGATCGCTGCAAGTTGCGGCACAGCGTCAGCCTCTCCGGGCGGTTCCTCCACGCTGGGTGCGCATCGTTCGCGAATTCAGACGATGCCGGCGCCGCATCGATATGACAAATAATCGGCCCGCATTCTCATGCCTGGCGGAAGGTTGCTGGACGCGCAGCACCTCTGCCAACATTTTCTGCGATAGCCCGCAGATCTGGCGCAACTCCGCCAGTGGCCGCTCCGCGTCCAGTCGGCAGTAAATCGCGCCGAAACGAGCACGCCACTACGGCAACATCTTTGCTTCAAGTTCAGCAAATTTCCTCGCCATCGATCCGCTCTTCCTTCCGCAGTTTGATCGAGGTGGTCGTGAAGGTCTTCGACGCCGTTACCGGGCTTTGACAACCGGCTGGCGCGGTTCGAGCCGCGGTGACAGGGGGTAAGGATGTCGTATCATCACTTCCCGTTACCGCTGCTAACCAACAACAATTCAGAATCGAAAGCGTCGTCAGCATCAAGGCTTTCAAGGTGCGCAAGCTTGTTGCGCAGCCGGCGCCACTTGTCTGCCGTGTGGCATATGGAGCGGCTCAAACGGCGTGTGATAGCCAAGTGAGCGAGTTGACCGATCTCCAGATCATGCAAATTCAGGAACCGCTCTTCACCGAGTTGGATCGGCACCGACACCATACTCTGCATCCTATGTGCCAACTGGCGACGATGCAGTTCAAGCGCCGGGAGAATTTCAGCTGCTTGTGCCGCCCACATTCGCATATTGAGTTCGCCCGAACGGTCACCACCTGCCAGCACAATAAATGGGTGTGCCATCTCGATACCGTCAAATTGCTGCAGCCCTCCAGATTCCCAGTTCAGTTCGAGGGATGGAGAATGTTCAAGTACCTCCGACGCGAGTCGTATGGCCTCCAACGGGCGAAACAGATCGGCCGGGCGCCGATCAAGTAGGTAGTCAGCAAGCGTTAGATCCCATAATGCCAACCGGGCGATGATCCGAGTGACAAGCTTCGATCGCCAATCCAGAATTCCTCGCTCGCGAAGTGCATCTGTCGCATAGAGCAGCACGTCAAGTTCGCCCAAAACGTCTTGCCATAGCAGCACCTTCAATGCGGCAGCCCTTTCAGGAAGTTCCGAAATGGGAACGCCTTCTGCCACTATAACAAGCAACGGG
>WNFL01010915.1_pt8 | contig 21886 bp, 19 predicted proteins | sample 5400361 | NCBI WGS metagenome assembly WNFL01 (sample SAMN13153351, study PRJNA577476) | soil metagenome | isolation source: 40 cm soil on Douglas fir-dominated hillslope | place: USA:California | collected 2013-09-17
GTGAGCACCATGAAGCCCCAGAAGATGAGGGCGTGCATGGGTCCGGCGATCGGATCGCGGAAGATCTTCTTCTGCGCGATGCCGATCTCGAGCACGTTCCTGATTCGTGTCAGCGGGTGGTCGGTTCTATCCTCGCTGTATCCGAGACGGAGATATCGGACCAGGCGCTGAACGTTCAGCGCGAAAAAGCCCGTTGCGGCAACGAGCACGAAAAGGAAGACGACGTTTCCGGCGGTCATCCGCTCGCGCGCGCCTGACGTACGGCCAGCGTCAGCGCGGGCACCACCTCGAGGACGTCGCCCACGATCCCGTAATCGGCAACCTTGAAGATCGGCGCTTCCTTGTCCTTGTTGATCGCGACGATCGTCCGAGACGCGCGCATGCCCGCGAGATGTTGAATGGCGCCGCTGATGCCGATCGCAACGTACAGCTGTGGGCTCACCTGACGGCCGGTCTGCCCGATCTGATCGCTGTGCGGCCGCCAGCCGTCATCGGTCACGGCGCGAGTGGCGCCCACGGCCGCGTTGCCGAATGCATCCGCCAGCTCTTCCACGATTCGAAAATTCTCCGCCGCCTTGAGCCCGCGCCCGCCGGCGACAATCACTGGAGCATCGCCGAGATCCGGACGTCCCTTCGCTCCCTCCTTCACTTCGGTCACGGTGACGACGGCAGCCGGTGCCGCGGCGAGTGCGATGGCCTCCGTCCGCGCCGACGTCGGCGATTCCACCGCCGCGATGGCACCTGGTCGCACGCTGATGACGGCAAGCGGTCCCGCAATGGCGAGCGAAAGCAGCACCTTGTTTGCGTAAGCGGGATGCGTCACGACGAGCGAGTCCCCGGCCGGCGTGGCGTCGAGCACGTCGGTCGCGATCGGTGCATCGAGGCGTGCGGCGATTCGGGGGCCAAGGTCGCGGCCCTGGGCGGAGAATCCGAGCAGGACCGCGCGATACTCGCCTGCCCTCGCGCGCCCCACGATCGTGGCCGCGAGCGCTTCGCGCGCGAAGGTGGCCAGCTCCGGCGCTTCGACGAGGAAGATGACGTCGGCGCCGTGCGTCGCGAGATCGGTCGACCTCGCGGCAATGCCCGGAGGCCCCGCGAGCACAACATGCACCTCACCACCACCTGTCGCGCCGGCGAGGCGGCGTGCCGCCGTCACCGCTTCCAGCGCAACCTTTCGCAGCTCCCCTCCGCGCGACTCGGCCCATACGAGAACGTTCCCCATCACAACACCTTCGCTTCAGTCTGGAGCAGGCGCACGAGCTCCGGCACCGCGGCCACGCCTTCGCCGATGATTCGCCCGGCCGGCCGCTCCGGCGGAAGTTGCGCTTTCTGCACGGTAACGCGCGCGGCGCCGAGTTGCGCCGGCTTCGTTTCGAGTGGCTTCTTCTTCGCCGCCATGATGCCCTTGAGCGAGGGATAGCGCGGGCGAGCGACGCCTTCGTCGATCGTCACCACCGCGGGCAGTGGGAAGCTGACGAGCTCCGCGGCACCTTCCAACTCTCTGCGCGCGACGCCCGTTCCTCCGGTGACGCTGAGCTCCGATGCTGCCGTCACACATGGAACTCCGAGCAGCTCGGCGGTTGCGGTGCCGACCACTGCGGACGAGGAATCGAACGAGTGCTTGCCGAACAGGACCAGGTCAAAGCCACCCGACTGCAACTCGGCGGCGAGTGCCTTCGCGATCGCGATGCCGTCGGCGGGGACCGCGTCGGCCTTGAGGTGCACCGCGCGATCGACGCCCATGCTCATCGCCTTGCGCAGAGACTCCTGCACGGAGTCCGGCCCGATGGCGATGACGACCGACTCGCCGCCGCCGGCCTTCTCATTGATCTGGAGCGCCGCTTCCACGGCGTAGCCGGCGAAATCATCGATGTCGAACTTGAGACCGGTGTCGTCGATCGCGGCGCCGGAGGCGGCGATTCGAAAACGCGATTCCGAGTCGGGCGTGCGCTTGATGCAGACGGCAATTTTCACCGTCAAACTCCATGTGAAAAGATTCACATGAACTTACGGCCACGGCGCCACGAGAGGTAGGTCGTAAGCGCGGACGTCAGCTCACGAGAAGTCGCGAAGCTAGTCCGCTCCGCGCCCGGGGTCCGTTCCGAGCTCCTCGCTATTGCCCGCGATGGAGCCGCCGGAATTCTGCGTTGCACCACCCGGCCGCGCCGCAGCCCCCTGCTCCGTTCCGCTTCGCACATGCTGACGCGCACCGCCCGGTGCGCCCTTCGCGTCGCGGGTGTCCAGCTCGGTCGGATGCGCGGGCACCCGGGATTTCGCCGTATCCGTCACGATTCCTCCATGTCCTGTCACCAACACAGGAGGCAAGTGCGGGGCCGGCCGGTGGTCGGCCCCGCTTCGATTCACCGAATGTCGACGCGTTTGGAACGCTTGGATTCCTTTGGCACCGGAATCGTCACCTCGAGCACGCCGTTGTCGAACCGTGCATTGCATTGCGACGCATCGACGTCCTTCGGCAGCGGGATGGAGCGCGAGAAGCTTCGGTAGCTGCGCTCGGAGTGATAGAACCCGTCGCGGTCCTCCTCGGACTCGTATTGCCGCGAGCCGCTCAGCGTGAGGATTCCGTCGTCGACCTCGACGGTGACGTCCTCCTTCTTTACGCCCGGCAGATCGGCGCGAATCACCAGGTCGTCGCCGCGCTGCAGCACTTCGACCTCTGGCAGCCAGCTCGTCCGCTGCGCCGCACCGCCGTCGCGCCGTGCGATGGAAGTATTGCCACGCGCCGAGCGGGGCGTTCCGGCGCCCAACGAGCGAATCGTGGTGCCGGACGGCGCGCCGCCCCAAGGCGCAAACGGATCACCGAGTGGCGCAAAGCCGAAATCGGCAAAGAGGCGGTCCATGTCCTCGCCGAATCGGCGCATGAACGAAAACGGACTGTTGTAGTGCTGCCAGTCCTCCGTGATGTCGCGATCGCGCGCGGCCGGCGAGCCTCCAGAGCCGGTCGTTCTCGTCTTTTCGCGATCGATGGGGACGGTGCGCTGCTGATCGCCGCGCGGAGGACTCTGGCTGGTCGATGAGCGCTTGCCCGGCGTGTTGTCGGCCGTGGAGCTGGTGGCGTGGCTCGTCGCGTTGTTACCAGCCTGATTCGTCCCGCTCTCCTGCTTGTCCTGCGCGTTCCGCTGATTGGTGGCCATACGATTCTCCGTGTTGACTGCTCGGCGGAAATCGCGGCAAGCCAAGTGCCAATCAGGCGGCGGCGCGCTTCCTCGGGAGACGCCGCACTGTCACGATGCTTCGACCAGGCGGATCGAGTCCGATGACATCTCTCGAACGATCCGCGCAAGCGTCGGCCGTGAGATACCGAGCAGCTTGGCAGCGCGACTCTGATTGCCGCCCGTGGCGCTCAGAGTGAGATGGACTGCCTCCCGCTCGATCTCGCGAAGCGACTTGCCCGACAGCGGAATCTCGATTTCGCCGGCCAGCGGAGCGCCGGACATGAGTGTCGATCGCGACGTACGCCGCTGAATGAGCAGATGCGCGGCCTCGATGACCTTGCTGGCGCCGCTCAGCACGTGTGCGCGCTCGATCACGTTCTTGAGCTCGCGGACGTTGCCCGGCCAGGCATGAGCCTGCAGCAATGCTTGCGCATCGGACGAGAGCGTCTTGGGCGTCTGCTCGTGCTCGCGGGCCATCTCGCTGAGAAAGTACCGCGCCAGCACCTCCACGTCGCCGCGACGCTGGCGGAGCGACGGGATCTCGAGGCGTAGCACGTTCAGGCGATAGAACAGGTCGAGTCGGAATTCCCCGTCTTCCACCGCGCGCTCGAGCGCCACGTTGGAGGCCGCCATGATCCGGCAGTCGATCGACACTTCCTGCGTGGCGCCAAGACGGCGGATCCGCCGCTCCTCGAGCGCGCGCAACAGCTTCGGCTGCACGTTCAACGGCAGTTGATGCACCTCGTCGAGAAACAGCGTGCCGCACCCGGCGAGCTCCATGAGGCCGGTCTTGCGCACCCGCGCGCCCGTGAACGCACCGGCTTCGTGCCCGAACAACTCGGACTCGAGCAGCGCATCGGGAATGGCGGCGCAGTTGATGGCCACGAAGGGCGCGGCCGCGTTACGGCCCTCGTAGTGGATGCCGCGCGCGAACATCTCCTTGCCCGTGCCGGTTTCGCCCAGCAGCAGCACGGTGGAGGTATGCGCCTGGGTCACCCGGCGCGCGAAGTCGATCGCCTGCCGCAGCTCGACGCTGCGACCGACGACCCGGTCGAAAGTGAATCCCTGGGGTTGCAGCGACATGAGGGATGCGACGAGGCACGCGAAACCGCGCGGCCGTCTTCGGCCCCGCGCTACCGGGACACGACGGCAAGCCTGATGCCGGCCGCCGGAGTCACCCGTGAAGCAAGTCTACGCTGGCGGTGGAGGCGGCGCAGTGACCGGGGGCACGAACAAAGACCGAAGAGAATCATCGATTTCCGCAGCCAGGCGGACGGCGCCCGACTGCCGGAAGAGATCCTGCGCCTCGCGATAGAATTGCGACGCCTCGGTCGACTGGCGACGCGCCCGGAACATCTCCGCCATCTGCCGGCGAAGCTCCGCCGCAAGCAACACGTCCTCCCCTGCATCCGTGAGATCGAACGCCTCACGCAGCATGGCTTCGCCGTCGTCGAACCGGTCCTGCCGCCGAGCAATGCCGGCGAGCAGCTTCAGCGACTCCGCGCGACGCAACCGGTCGCCCCGCCGATCCGCGATGGCGAGCGCGAGCTTGCACTCCCGCTCGGCCTCGCTGAGCCGATCCGCCGCGAGCATGGCCTCGCTTCGGTTGATCCGGCAGACGCATTCGACGACCTGATCTCCGCGGTCCCGAGCGAGGTCGAGCGCGACGGAGAAGGCTGCCTCGGCATCCTGATACCGCCGCTGCGCCATGTACACCATCGCGATGTTGTTGAGGGAGCGGCACTGCCCGTCGTGATCGTCGATCTCCTCTGCCTTCCGGAGGCTGCCGCCGAATCGCTGTAGTGCGACATCGTGTTGGCCGCGGATGCTCGCGACAACGCCGAGATTGCGTTCCACCATCGCGGACAGCCGGATGTCGCCCGCTCGCCCGGCTGCCTCTTCGGCTTCGCGGTACAACTGCTCGGCAAGATCGAGGTCGCCACGACGCTCGGCCACGATGCCGCGACAGTTCAGGGCGTGTGCGTTGCCGAGCGCGTATCCAACCGTGTGGGCGATGTCCGCGCTCTGGCGATACAGGCGGTCGGCTTCGGCCGTGTCGCCACATTCGCAGTGCACGGTGCCCTTCCAGCGGAGTACGTCCGCAAGATCGTTGCTTGGTTCGCTATGCATGAGTGACGCGAGTGCGCGATCGTACCAGCCAAGCGCCTCACCCGCCGAACCGACGCGTTCGGCGGTCCGACCCCGTTCGATGAAGCGTCTCGCTTCACCCAACGTGCGGGAGGTGCGACGGTGGCGAGTCATTGTCGCGCTGCGCAGTGGAGTGTGGGACTCGCGCGGCTCAGCTATCGTCGGCGGCGCGTCCGGACGACATCAGGTATCCCGAGAAGTGGTCCACGGTGAAGGTGAAGTTGCGCTTTTGAACGTTGACGGTGCCGGGGCGCAACTCCTTCACCCGGACTTTCGTGTGTTTTGAATCGACGAAGTTGCGATCGAGGTCGGTGTCGAAGTACGCACCGATCAGCAGAGGCGCGAGCGCCGGATTCTGCTGGACCGAGGTGTTCCGCAGTTCCTGCTGGATGAGAACCGGCACCGGAAACACCAGGTGCGGCTGGAAGTCATACGCCACGTCGTCGCCGGGCTTGGCGGTGACGGTGATCAGTGTGCGCACGGACGCCCGCGCCGGGAAGCCACATCTGCCCGCCCGCCGGCCCGATCCAGGCCGTCGTCGTGATCCGGGCCGAGAGCGGTGTGAGACGCTTCACGGTGACGACCGTGTCTTCGTGACCCTGCCCGGGTCCGTTGTTGCCGTTCGACTGATTGCTTGCGGCACCCTTGTCGGCGAGCGCACCGACAGCCGTAAGGCGCGTGCTCTCGCGCATCGGGCTTGTGGGACCTTCGGCGCCCCGACACGCCAGCAGCAATCCTGAGATGACTGCGAGGGGTGGAATGAGACGGGCCATGCGCGTCATCGCTGCTCTCCGTAAAGGGTCTTGCAACAAGGGGTCTTCTTCATCCGACCAACAGCGTCGGCACGCCGTCGTGCGGCGTCACCGCGAGCCGACCGTGCTTCAGCAACTCGACAAACCGCGCCGATAGCGGCTCGGCTCCCATCCGTTCAGCGCGGTCCGCGTATTCCGTCGCGATATCACGGATGACGGACCTCGAAACCGGCGCGGAGCCATCGGCGAGCAATGGGGCGCACGTCGCCACGAGCCATGCGACTCCGTATGCGTCGTGTGCGCACCCGAGGTCCACGCCGGACTCGAAGTAGCGCTGGGCCCGAGGACTATCTCCGTCCGTGAGCGCCATGCGAACCGCCAACGCCTCGACGAGCTCACGTCCCTGGAACCACGCATGGCCCAGCACGCAAAGCACGGCGAGCACCGAACGCCACGACGCGGCAGCCATCTCTTCCTCCCCCGCGTCGAGCGCCATGAGACCGATCCCGGCGCTGGCACCAGCGACGACCTCGTGCAGTCCGACTGCACGCGCCAATGCGGAGACCTCGCTGTACAGCCGAATCGCGTCGTCGCGCCTCCCCTCCTGCCGCGCGAGGTGCGCGAGGTTGTAGAGGGCGGCGACGCGGTGCGGCTCGTTCCCGATGGTCTCGAACAACTCGTTCGCCTCCTCGAGCTGCGCGCGCGCATCCGCCATCCGGCCCCGCTTCATGAACAGCGCACCGAGGTTGAGGGCGGCCAGTCCTGCAAAGTCGGGTGTATGCACGTCGCGGCCACGTGCGAGAGCACTGCGGTACGCGCTCTCGGCTTCGTCCAGCGCGCCGAGATATGTGTGCCCAACGCCGAGATTGATCTGGCAGCGGATCTGGCCGAGCGCGTGATCGAGCGCTTCGCACAGCTCCAGCGCCCGGCCAAAGTGCAGCATCGCCTCCGCTGGCCGTTCCTGTAGTATCGAGGATCCCAGCCGGAGGAGCGCCTCGGCCTGCGGCCATCGGTCGTCGCGACGTTCGGTGATGGCCAGGCACTCCCGCGCCAGGCTCCACGCGACATCCGCTTCGCCGGTGCGGCTGTGGGATTGCGAGAGCGTCATCAGGAGCGCCGCGCGCTCGTCATCGAGCCCGAGCGCCTCCGCCTCAGCCAACAATTGGCGACACGAGGCGCGCGTCACGTCCACGGCCTCGCCCTGGAGTGAGCGAAGGCGCGTGACTCCCCGGCGTACCTCCGCGCGCTGAGCAACGGACATGGAGGCCCCGTATTCCTTGATGACGGAGCCATAGATCGTCTCTGCCTCCGGATATCGACCCGCCGACTCGGTGATGGCCGCTCGGCGGATGCGCGCGCCGGCGAGGAGCACGGGGCTGGAAGCGTGACGCTCCGCCGCGATGAGCTGAACGATCGCCTCGTCGTGAGCATACACGGACGCCGCGCGCTCCGCCGCTTCACGCGCATGCGCGAAGGCCTTCTCCTGCACGCCAGCGACGTCGTAGTGGTGTGCCAGCGCAGCAACGTGAGTGGGCCGCAGCTCCTCCATTGCCTCTGCCACACGCTGATGGAGCCGCTTCCGCCGCTCGGGATTCAACGTCTCGCGCATGATGTCCACGAGAAGCGCGTGCGCAAACGCGATATGGCTTTCGCCATGCACATCCGATACGTCGAGCACCGATCGCGTGATGCCTTCATCGATGGCGTCGAGCACTTCCTCCTCCGAGCCGATGCCGGCCCGGACAACCACTTCCACGTCGATGGCGCGTCCAAGCGTTGCGGCGGCGGCGAGAATGCTGCGCGCCCGCGGAGACAGCCGGCTCACGCGGCGCGTGAGAAGGTCGCTCACGGCGACGGGAAGCATACCTTCGCTCGGCGTCGTCCACTCCCACCGACGCCCGGTCCAGCGGAGACGATGCTCGTCCAGGAGTGACCGGAGCATCTGCACGGAGAAAAACGGGTTGCCCTCCGATTGGCGATACAGATACTGCACGAGGGCATCGTCCGCCGGGCTGCTGAGCACCTGGCACAACCAGTCGTGCTGCTCCGCCGCCGACATCCGCGCGACGCGCAGCAAGGAAAAACGCTCGTCCCGCGAGAGCCGCGCGAGTGCATCGGTACTGGCGGTGCCGTTGTCCTCTTCGCGGATCGTCACGCAAAAGAGGATGCGATCGCGGGCGACGCGCGTCATGACGTGCTCGAGCAGGCTCCACGACGTCTCGTCCGCCCACTGCATGTCGTCGATGACGATCACGAGTGGACGCGCCGCGGCGGCAAGCGCGAGGTACTCGGCGACCTCCTCGAAGAGCGCGAAGCGCGTTCCGTCTGCTGACGGCGGCGCCGCGGCTCCCGCATCGGACAACAAGCGCGGCAACTGCCGCCACGGGCGATCGACGACGACACGCAACACCCGGATTGCCTGGAGCACCGCCGTCCAGGGCGCGAGTGGTGCGCGCGCCTCGGCGTCGACGCAACGGCCGAGCACCAGCGAGCCGGCCCGCATGCGGACCTCGGAGGCCATCTCGCGTACGAGTGCCGACTTCCCGATGCCCGCCTCTCCCACGACCGCCACGAGGCGCGCGCCCGAGTGGACGCTCTCATCGAGCAGTTGCGTGAGCCGGCGCCGCTCCGCCACGCGGCCGACGAAGCGCTCCTGCGTAAGGGGCTGGTCGTGGCCGGCCGTGCGTGCCTGCCCCGCGGACACGGCGATGTCGCGGCCCTCGAGCTTCGCCTCGTACAGCGCACGGTCCGCCGACTCGAACAGCTCCTCGATCGTCGCACCGTTGTCCGGCGCGACCGCGACACCCACCGAAATGGTGGTGCTCATCGCCGACCGGCGGTCGGACGGAGGACTCATCGCGAGACTGTGGACCGCACGGCGCAGCGAGTCCGCGACGATCATCGCGTCTTCCGGCCGGGTGTTCGAGAGCAGCGCGACGAATTCGTCACCGGCGTAACGGCCAAGGAAGTCCGACGAGCGAATGTTGCGACGCAACACGCCCGCCAGCTCGCGCAGTACCTCGTCGCCCGCGAGATGGCCGTAGGTGTCGTTGATCAGCTTGAAGTGATCGACGTCGATCACCAGCAGAGACACGGCCGAGGGACGCGAGCGCAGTTCAGCGCGTGCCCGCTCGAGGAACGCGCGGCGCAGTGGCAGGCCCGTCAACTCGTCCGTCTCCGCGCCGCCACCCACGCCGTCGAGCCGCGGACGAGTGGCCGGCGCACGGACGCCACCACGCGTTCGCGCCAGCTCGCCCGACACCTCCTCGAACGCCGGGAACAGCCCGGGATCGAACTGATGGCCCACGTCATGGCGCATGACGTCCAGCGCTTCCTGGTGCGAGAGCGGACGCTTGTAGCTCCGCTGCGACGTGAGCGCGTCGTAGACGTCCGCGATGCACAGAATGCGAGCCGTCAACGGAATCTCCTCGCCGACGAGACCATGCGGATAGCCCTCGCCGTCCCAGCGCTCGTGGTGCGATTCGACGATCGGCCGCACGTCCCACGGGAAATCCACGTCGGCGAGCATCTCCGCGCCGTGCACGGGATGCTGCTTCACGAGCTCCCATTCGATGGGCGTCAGCGGGCCCGGCTTGTTCAACACCTCCGACGCGATCACCAGCTTGCCGACGTCGTGCAGCATGGCACCGATGCGGAACCAGAAGAGGGACTGCGCGTCGAGGCCCGCGCGCGCCGCCAGGGCGCAAGCCACGTCGGCCACGCGCTCGCAATGACCCTGCGTGTAGTGATCCTTCGATTCGATCGACTCGCCCCACTTCCGGACGACGTCGAGGAAATCGCCCTCGAGCTGCGTCATGCGCGAGTCGATGTCCGCGAGCTCGCGTCGCGCGCGAAGCTGCGAGAAGATGCGATGCGCCGCGTTGAGACAGTGCAAGGTGTCGCGATTGCGCCCCTGCCGGCGGTGCAGATCGGCTTTCGCCTTGGTGGCCTCCGCAAGCAGGAGCAGATCGTCGCGCCGCTCCGCGATGTCCTGCGCCTTGCGGAGATGCTCCTCGGACGAGGCGAGGTCGCCCGCCTCCCGCGCGATGATCCCGTACACCTTGTGGAGGTCGCCCTCCGCGCGCGCGTCGCTCGCGCCCGCGGCGAGCGCCGACGCGAGGTCCGCTACGAGGCGGGCACGTTCGAAGTTCCCCTGCGCCAGGAAATGCTCGGCGTAGTTCACCTCGATCATGATGCGCGAGCTGACGTCGCCGAGGATTTCAGCGATCGTCAGGGCTTCCTGATACACGGCAGCCGCCGCGCTCCAGCGCTGCTGGCCAGTGTGCAGCAGGCCGAGATTGTTGAGCGTCTTGCAGACGTCGGCAGGCAGGCCGAGCGCGCGATAGTCGCGGAGACCGGTCTCGAAATGGTGAAGCGCCAGATCGAGGTCGCCGCGAATATTCGCGATGACGCCGAGATTCTGCGCCGTCATTGCGGCAAGCTTGGCTTCGCCTGCCGAAACCGCGTTGTCGCGCGCCGCGTTGAAGAGCACCTCTGCCTCGTCCATGCGGCCGGACTGCCAATGCACGATCGCCTGGAGGTTGACGGCGTGGCCGATGGCAGCGACGTCGCCGTGCTCCGTGGCAATTTCGAGCGCGGTGTTCAGACACTCCAGTGCGGCGTTGCCGTCGCCGTCCGTCTGATGGGTGCGTCCGATCCACCGCAGGAGCGCCGATGCTTCTCGCGCCCTGGGGTTCGGCAGCAACTCGAGCGCGCGAAGCCATAGCTCGCGTGCCCGGACACGCTGCCCCTCACGCTCGGCCTGAAGCCCCTGCTCGACGAGCTCCTCGTACGCCGGCGAGTCGCCGTTCGCGACGATCAATCGCAGCGCGGGCGACGAGCGAGCCGGCGTCGTGACCGCGGCCCGGCGATAGGAGCGTTCGTTCATGGTGTGCTGTCCGCCGGCGGGCTGCCGTCGAACGTAGCGACCTGATAGCCGCTGAAATGCAGGATAGGCCGGTACACGAAGCCTGACTGAGCGTCGCGCGAAGTGACGAGCGCGGCGTTCGTGAGGCTTTCGTCGACACAGACACCCGCGTCGCAGTACAGGATCTTCGACGTCGCGTTGCGCGACGCGGCCGGATCGTACAGGTACAGAACCGCCGATGGTACGAGACCGCTGAGGGGAACGAAGCGAAGGCGCGGAAAGAAATCGACGTGAGGATGCCCGGATTGGTCAGCCCACGTGCGAGCCGTGATGACCACGGGCAGCGTCGCGGGCAGGCACGGTACCGTCCATTCACCGACCCCGTAGGTCGAGGCGAGATCGCAAATGCCGCCCGCCTCGACGCGGAGCTTGTTCGAGCGCCCGATGTCGTACGTCCCGGCGACTGCCGGGTCGACGGTGATGACCGTGACCGTGGTGTCGATGGAGGTGAGCAGCGACGTGACGCCGCTCAGCAGGGAGCGCGACGAGCTGGTGGGGCGAGATGCGACGTCAGCCGTGCACGCGCACAGGACGACTGCCGACGTGATCAGCAGTGAAGAAATCGCGCGTTTGTCGAAGGCCATAACCGCTGCTCCAGGCCGCTCATTGTCCATCCCGCGCTACGTCGCGCACGCTTTGGGCGAGTCGGTCAAATAGCAAGCGCCGCACCACGTTGTAAGTTGCTGCGACACAATGCTTTACGGATCGCACGGACATTCTGTCCTGAGCGGTTGGAAAATTTCTTTCCACGTGTTGTAAAGAATTGTTGCTGTGTGCGACGGCCCCGGAGGTCCTACTTGAAAGCGTTCAACCCCGTCACAGCCTGCCCGAGAATGAGGGAATGCACGTCATGCGTCCCCTCATAGGTGTAGACGCTCTCGAGATTCGCCATGTGGCGCATCGAGGCGTACTCAGCGAGGATGCCGTTTGCACCAAGTAGGCGGCGCGCTTCACGGGCGACGTCCGTCGCCATGCTGGCGTTGTTCCGTTTTGCCAGCGACACCTGCTGCGGCGTGAACGTGCCCGCGTCCTTCAGGCGGCCGAGGTGCAGCGAGACGAGCTGCGCCTTCACGATCTCCGTCAGCATGTCGGCCAGCCGAACCTGCTGAATCTGAAACCCACCGATGGCGCGGTCGAACATGACGCGGTTCTGTGAGTAATCCAGCGCTTCCTCGAAGCACGCCATGGCCGCGCCGATCGCACCCCACGAGATCCCGTAACGCGCCTGCGTGAGGCACATGAGAGGACTCTTGAGCCCTCCCGATTGCGGAAGGATCGAGTCGGCGGGAAGATGCACGTCCTGGAACACCAGCTCGCTCGTGTCGCTCGCGCGCAGCGACAGCTTTCCCTTCTGATCCTTCGCCGTGAAGCCCTTCGTGCCCGCGGGCACGATGAAGCCGCGAATGGAGGCGTCGCTCGGGTCGCCGTTGGTCTTCGCCCACACGACCGCGATGCCGGCGGTGGATCCGTTCGTGATCCACATCTTCGCGCCGTTCAACACCCACGTACCGTCCTGCTGCTCGCGCGCCATGGTGATCATGCCGCTCGGATTCGAGCCGTAATCCGGCTCCGTGAGCCCGAAGCAACCGATGATCTCGCCCGCTGCCATGCGCGAGAGATAGGTCCGTCGCTGTACCTCGCTGCCAAACGCGAAGATCGGATACATCGCCAATGCGCCCTGCACGCTCGCAAAGGAGCGCACGCCGGAGTCGCCGCGCTCGAGCTCCTGCATGATGAGACCGTACTGCACGTTGTTCAGCCCCGCACACCCATACTCTTCGGGCAGATTTGCCCCAAAGACTCCCAACTCGCCAAGCCCGGGAATGATCTCCTTCGGAAAGCGGCCTTCCACATACGCGTGTCCAATTATGGGCAGCACCTGCTCGTCCACGAATTGCCGTACGCTGTCGCGGACGGCGCGCTCTTCCTCGGACAGGACGGAGTCGATGTTGAAAAAATCGAGCATGTTTTGATCGAGGAGCTGAGGCGGTGGTGACGAAAGCTAATGGCTGCCCGGCGGCCTCGGAGGGTATGTCGGGAGCGCCATGCAGACCGCAGATTCCGATGTCGTACCCGTCACGTCACTTCGCCCGGACCATGTATGCCCCTATTCCGCGTCCTTGTCATTGTCGCTTTCACCTGCGTCGCCGGAGCGGCTCAAGCGCAATCCACCGCACCACGCCCGCTGCGGGCGACCGACATCTATAGAATCCGGTCGGTCGGCGATCCACAGATCTCCCCCGACGGCCAGTGGATCGCCTACAGCGTGTCGTCGGCGGATTCGGCGAAGGACAAGTCCGATACGGACGTGTGGATGACGAGTTGGGATGGCGAGACGACGATTCGTCTCACGTCCTCGCCCGAGTCCGAGAGCACGCCGAGGTGGAGTCCGGACGACCGATATCTCGCCTTCTCGTCCGGCAGACAGGACGGCAAGGGCGGCCAGGTCTGGCTGCTCGATCGTCGGGGCGGCGAGGCGCAGCGGCTGACGATGCTCAAGGGAGGCACGTCCGATTTCGCCTGGTCGCCCGATGCGAAGCGATTGGTCCTCGTCCTCGACGAGGAGACGGACTCGATCGCGCGACGCGACACGGCGGAGCACAAGACACCGAAGCCCATCGTCGTGGACCGCTACAACTTCAAGCGCGACATCACGGGCTACCTGGGCTCCAGGCGATCGCACCTCGCGCTGTTCGACGTCGCGACGAAGAAGCTCGACACGTTGACCACCGGAATGACGGAGGATGATCTGCCGTCATGGTCGCCGGACGGCACGCGCGTCGCCTTCGTTCGAACCGAGATCGCGGAGCCCGGGAAGACGCGCGATTCGAACATCTGGGTCATGGACGCCAGGGCGGGATCCACGCCGAAGCAGCTCACGACGTTCGAGGGAACGGATGGTGGCCGTCCGTCGTGGAGCCCGGACGGGAAGTCGATTGCCTTTACTCGCGGCGACGAGCCGCGCTATTCGGCGTACAGCCTCAGCAAGCTTGCGGTGGTGCCGGGCGACGGCAGCGCCCCTGCGAGAATCGTGAGCGGCTCGCTTGACCGGCCTGTGTTCTCACCACGGTTCACCGCCGACGGGCAGTCCGTGCTGGCGACCATCTCGGACGATCGAATGGACGCCCTCGTGAAGATTCACGTCGGCAACGGAACCGTGACGCGGCTGCTCGGCGGCGACCGAGCCGTGCTCGCATACAGCACGCTGCCCGATGGCAGGATTGCGGTGCTCGAGAGTGTGCCCGCGCGCGCACCCGAAATCTCCGTGGTCACGGGCGACAACGGACTTCGACAAGTGACTCACCAGAACGACTCGCTGTTCGCGCAGCTCAAGCTGGGAACCGTCTCGCCGTTCACGTCGAAGAGTCGGGATGGAACGGAAGTTCACGCCCTGCTCTATCGGCCAGCCGACGCGGCACCCGGCGTGCGCCTTCCGCTGGTTGTTTACATCCACGGTGGACCGAACGGTCAGGACGCTTTTCGCTTCGACTTCGACCGCCAGTTGTTCGCGGCGAATGGTTATGCGGTGCTCGCGGTGAACTATCGCGGCTCAAGCGGGCGCGGCTCCGTGTATCAGAAAGCGATCTTCGCCGACTGGGGGAACAAGGAGGTGCAGGACATCCTCGGCGCTGTCGACGAGGCGGTCCGTCAGGGTGTCGCGGACGCCAATCGTCTTGGAATCGGCGGCTGGAGCTACGGCGGCATTCTGACGGATTACACCATCGCGACGACGCAGCGCTTTCGGGCCGCCGTCAGCGGCGCCGGCAGTGCCCTTCAACTCTCGATGTACGGAACGGACCAGTACATCAGCCAGTACGAGCTCGAGATCGGCGCGCCGTGGAAGGCGCAGCAGAAGTGGATCGACATTTCCTATCCATTCTTCCACGCCGACCGCATCAAGACGCCGACATTGTTCATGGGCGGGCAGAGCGACTTCAACGTCCCCATCATCGGCGGCGAGCAGATGTACCAGGCGCTGCGGTCACTCGGCGTGGAGACCGGACTGGTGATCTATCCCAATCAGTTCCACGGCCTCACGGTGCCGAGCTATCGTGTGGACCGGCTTCAGCGCTTCCTGGCGTGGTATGACAAGCACCTCAAGACCGGCATGACCGCGATGGTGCACTGACGACCTGCGTTCATCGCAGAACGCGACGCGCGCGCGGAGCGACACCAATTTCCCTGGCCTTGCGGCGGAACTCCGCGCCGTGATCGATCGGACGGCCGGTCTCGGCCTGCCATTGGTGTACCATCTCGTGTAACAGCGTCTGAAGTGCCTCGTTCCAACCATTGCGGCGGAGATGACGCCGGCTGATCGCGATTTCGGCGCCCTGGCCTGCTGCGGCCGGCGAGTAGTGCCCGAGTCGCGACTTCATCCGGCGTGAGATGCGCACCGAGATGGGAGCGAGAGTGCCACTGAAGTGTCGCTCGTTGAACTGCCGGTGCCAGTTCGCAAGCTTCTCCGACACAGGCTCGTCGTCATTGTGCGTGCGCTCCCGTCTCGTTGGAGCCTCGGACGGCACGACGGGATGAGACACGATGATCTTCTGCGCCTCACGCTTCTCCGCACGTGTCCGGCCCTGGACAAAAGTCACGATCGCGCGATGCACGTGTTCGGGAGCGGAGAGGAATTGCGCGTGAACGCGAAGCCGCTCGCCGGCAAAGCTGACCATGACGTTCCGGTTGCGCGTGAGCCGTAACGTCTCGATTCGCTCGAGGCCGAGGGCGCGCAGCCGGTTCAGAAGCTCCGTTTCGTTTTGCGGTGATTGAGGCGCGAGCCCGAGGTCGAGCTGCGCGCTGTCGCCGCCCCGTTGCAGAAGGCGTCTCAGCGCCTGAAGCACTTGGTGGGTCCGGGGACGAACGCGCGGTCCGAGCTCGACCATACCAGTGTGGAGATCTCGATCTGCTCGGGCGAGAGCCGAATGCTGTTCACCGACGATGGCCGTCCGCCCCGCATGCGGTTCGAGACGGTGCCCGCGGTGGAGATGACCGTGCCCTTGGTCGTGTGCTCGATGTAATGCACCGCATCCTGGTGGTCGTGACCGCAGAGGACCAGATCGACCTTCATGTCGGCGAAGGCCCCGAGTGCGCGCGCGGTGTTCTTGAGGCCGTGCCGCTGCGAGAGCTCTCCCTTCACCGGATTGTGGTGCATGACGATGACGCGCAGATCCTCCGCGGGTGATTCCGCGAAAGTCTTCCGCAAGCGCTCGATCTGCGACCGCCGGACGATTCCAATGATGGAGATGTCGCGGAGCCGCCACGTGAGGGTCTGACGGATTACGCCGTGCGAAGTATTGAGTCCCGCGAACGTCGCGCCCGGAACACGGAGCACCGGCTCGATGTCCTCGTCGATGTAGCGGCGATATGCGGCGAGCAGCAGCGCTTCGTTGCCAAGCGCAAAGGGAGCCTTCCACCAGGCGACATCGTGGTTGCCCGGAATGCAGATCACCTTGCTGGTCTCTTCCGCATGCTTGATGAAGGCGCGGGCTCTCTGGAATTCTCCCGAACGCGCGCGCTGGGACAGATCGCCGGAGATCGCGACGACGTCGTACCGGAATTCGTGTATCAGCGCTTCCATGGCTTCGTACTGCTCCGGCACGGCCGGATGTCCGAAGTGCAGGTCGGAGCAGTGGAAGACGGTCGTCACAGTTGCGCGATGACGGCGTCTGTGAACTGATCGGTGCTCGCTGTTCCGCCGAGATCGCGAGTCACGGTGCGTCCGTCCCGGATGGTCTTCTCGAGCGCGCGGCGAATGCGTGTGGCGCGCTCGCCGTCGTTCATGTACTCCAGCATCATACATGCGGCCAGGATGACGGCGCCGGGATTTGCGACGCCCTTTCCGGCGATGTCGGGCGCCGTGCCATGCACAGCCTCGAAGATCGCTCCGCCCAGGCCGATGTTGGCGCCGGGCGCGAGCCCGAGGCCGCCCACGAGGCCGGAGATCTCATCGGAGAGGATGTCGCCGAACAGGTTCGTCGTGACGATGACGTCGAACCGCTCCGGGTTCAGCACCAGGCTCATCGCCATGGCGTCCACGATGACTTCCTGGAATTCGATGGACGAGTACTGCTGCGCCACCGTACGTCCGACGTCCAGAAAGAGCCCCTGCGAGTACTTCAGTATGTTGGCCTTGTGGACGAGCGTCACCTTGCGGCGCCCGTGCTTCACGGCGTGATCGAAGGCATAGCGAACGATGCGCTCCGAGCCGGCGCGGGTGATGAGCGCAATGGACTCCGCGGCCGCGCGCGGATCGCTGCCGATTCTGATGTAGTGCTCGTTCCCGATGTACAGCCCTTCCGTATTCTCCCGAATGAGCACGAGGTCGATTCCCTCGTAGCGACCGCCGGGCACGATCGTATGGGCCGGCCGCACGTTCGCATACAGATCGAACGTCTTGCGCAGCGCCACGTTGATGGAGCGGAAGCCTTCTCCCACCGGCGTCTCGAGCGGGCCCTTCAACGCGATGCGCGTGCGTCGGATCGAGTCGAGGGTCTCGTCCGGAATGGGATCGCCGTAGCGCGCAACACCGGCCATTCCCGCATACTGTGTATCCCACTGTATGTCCGCACCCGCCGCCTCGAGAATGCGCACAGTCGCGCTACAGATGGACGGGCCGATGCCGTCGCCCGGAATGAGTGTCACCAATGTTGCCATGTTCGTGCTATTCCGGCTCAGGGCGCAGTGACGAGGTCGGCGAAGCGGGTCGCCAGATTGGCAATGACGGCGGGCGTCATGGCGCTGGCGGGATCGCTGCGGACGACACCGACCCAGCGTACGTCTCCGAGGCGTCCATCCAGCAGCGCGACGCGGAGCACGGCCGCCTGTTTACCCGTCCCCGCGCTCGGAAAGCTCAGCTCAACGGGAACCAGCACGGCGCGCGCGTTCTCCTCGAGCGCGACCATGGTACGCAACTGCGTCACGAGCGGATCGCCGATCTTCGTGCCCGACACGATGTTCGGATCGCGCAGGACGTTCACGCCGAGTGCATATGGATCGGCCGCGTAGGTTGGGTTGCTTTTCGTGTCGCGGACGAGATCGGCCGGATAGATCCACTGCGTCCTGAGTCCGCGCGCGCCGAGCTCCTTGGCGAGGGCGTCGTCGAGCGCGCGAAGGAATTCCCGAGTTCGCGGAATGGCCGCGCTCCAGCCGAGTCCGTCGCCCGCTGCCACATAGTATGTCGGCGTCAGGATGGTGCGTTGCGCGGCAAGCTGCGCCAGCGGGCGGATCGGCTGCTCTGCCGGCGACGATTCCTCGGGCTTCTGTCCGCCATGGCAGGCCGACAGGAGGACGAGCGCCGCGAGCAGGCGAGCAGAATGAGACATCAGGTCGTCATAGGTGAAGGGACTCGCGAAAGCTAATCGTGCTGCTCGGCCCGAGCGACGGCCGTCACATTGACCCTCACCGCTCCCGCGAGCACTTTGGCGCATGATCTCTTCCGGGACGCCGAACCTTCGCAGACGCATCGCCTCCGCGCTCGTCTGGAGCCTTGTGGCACTCGCCGGAGCTGTCGCGCTCGGACGCGTGGCGCTCGGCCGTGGCGAGCATATCAGCGCAGCGTGGTTGCTGGTGGCGGCCCTCTGCACCTACGCGGTCGCGTATCGGTTTTACAGCGCGTTCATTGCATCGCGGGTATTTGCCCTCGACGACGCCAGACGGACACCGTCCGAGCGCCTCTCCGACGGGAGAGACTATGTCCCGACGAATCGGTGGATCGTGTTCGGGCATCACTTTGCCGCGATCGCCGGTCCCGGACCGCTCGTCGGCCCCACGCTCGCCGCGCAGTTCGGCTACCTGCCGGGCATCCTGTGGATCATCGTCGGCGTCGTGGTTGGCGGCGCCGTGCAGGATTTCGTCATCCTCTGCGCCTCCATCCGCCGCGACGGCAAGTCGCTCGGCCAGATGGCGAAGGAGGAGATCGGACCGGTGGCCGGCTTCACGGCGCTCGTCGCCGTCCTTGGCATCATGGTCGTGCTGATCGCCGTGCTCGCGCTCGTCGTGGTGAACGCGTTGAAGTCGAGTCCGTGGGGCACGGTCACCATCGCGCTGACGATTCCCATCGCGATGTTGATGGGCGTCTACATGCGCTGGATCCGGCCCGGACGCGTGCTCGAGGCAAGTGCCATCGGTCTCGTACTCCTCGGACTGGCTTTGCTCGCCGGCCGTTGGGTTGCGGAGCGTCCCGACATCGCCGCGACCTTCACGTTGAGCGGCCGGACGCTGGCGTTGCTGCTGATGGTCTATGGATTCGCGGCGTCTGTCGTTCCCGTGTGGCTTCTCCTCGCGCCGCGCGACTACCTCTCCGCGTTCGTGAAGATCGGCGTCGTGGCGGCGCTCGCAATGGGCATTCTCGTCGTCCTCCCGCCGTTGCAGATGCCGCCGCTCACCAGATTCATCGACGGCACGGGGCCTGTCTTCGCCGGCGCGCTGTTTCCATTCGCCTTCATCACCATCGCGTGTGGTGCGGTGAGCGGCTTTCACGCGCTCATCGCATCGGGCACAACGCCGAAGTTGATCGAGCGCGAGAGCGACGCCCGCGTCGTCGGATACGGGGCGATGCTCGTGGAGTCGTTCGTTGCCGTGATGGCGCTCATCGCGGCATGCGCGCTGACGCCTGGCGTGTATTTCGCCATCAACGCTCCTATAGCTGCGCTCGGATCGACTACGCAAAGTGCTGCGGCCGCAATCGCCAACTGGGGGTTCGTCGTCACGCCGGCGGAGCTCGACGCCCTGGCGCGCCAGGTGGGCGAAAGCTCCCTCCTCTCGCGAACGGGCGGCGCACCCAGCCTCGCCGTCGGCATGGCGCACCTGTTCTCGCGCGCACTCGGCGGCACGGGTGCGACCGCCCTTTGGTACCACTTCGCGATCATGTTCGAGGCGTTGTTCATTCTGACCACGCTCGACGCCGGCACGCGCGTGGGGCGCTTCATGCTCCAGGACCTCGGCAAGCACGTGTGGTTGCCGTTCGGGCGTACCGCATGGATGCCGGCCGTCGTGCTGTCGAGTGCTCTCATCGTTCTCATGTGGGGCCACTTTCTCTGGCAGGGCGTCAACGATCCCCTTGGCGGCGTGAACTCGCTCTGGCCGCTCTTCGGCATCTCGAATCAGCTTCTTGCGGCCGTCGCGCTGTGCGTGGCGACGACGATCATCATGCGCATGGGCAAGGCTCGATACGCGCCGATCACTCTCGTGCCGCTCGCATGGTTGGTGACGGTCACCATGTCCGCCGGATTCGAGAAGCTGTTCTCGCCGCTCCCCAAGCTCGGCTTTTTCGCGCACGCGCGCATGCTTCTCGACGCGCAATCCGGTGGACGACTGCCGCCGGGAGTGACGTCGCAGAGCACACTTCTTCAAATGGTTGGCAACGACTACCTCGATGCGGCGGTCGCTGCGTTTTTTCTGCTCGCCGTCATCGTGATCCTCGCGGATAGCGCACGCGTGTGGTGGGGTCTTCTGCGCGGAGGAATGCCGGTTCGGTCGACTGAAGTGCCGTTCGCCCCTCGCGCCTCGCTGGCCGGGGACTGATGACGCAGTTCTCTCGATTCGTCGTCATCATGCGCCGGGCCGGTGCCCTGGCTCGCCGCGTGATCGGCGCGCCTGACTACGAGGCCTACCTCTCGCACATTCGCGTGCATCACCCGCATACGGTTCCGCTCACGCGCGGCGAGTTCGCCCGCGACGCCCTTGCCCGACGATACGAGCGGCCGGGAAGCCGCTGCTGCTGACCGCACCCTTCACTCTTCCTCCTACTGCGCATGACTTCGAGACGTGAAGCCCTGAGACGCCTGGGGCTGGCAGGTGCCGCGGCAATTCTTCCGCGTCAGCTCTGGGCGCTGCCGCTATCGTCGCCGCTTCGCATCAACGGCGAACGGCTCAACGCCACGCTCACGAAGCTGTCGGAGTTCGGCAGGAACCCACAGGGAGGCGTTACGCGGCTGGCTTACTCCGAGGCGGACTTACACGCCCGCGAGTGGACGATGTCCCTCGTGCGCGAGGCGGGACTCCGCACCGAGATCGACGCCGCCGGTAACATCGTTGGCCGCCGCACGGGCACCGACGCGTCGCGAAAGCCCATCGTTTTCGGCTCGCACATCGACTCCGTGCCGGAGGGCGGCAACTACGACGGCGACCTTGGCTCGCTCGCGGCCATCGAGGTGGCGCGAACCATCGAGGAACACCATGTCGATACGCGTCACCCTCTCGAGGTCGTGATCTTCCAGAACGAGGAAGGCGGCGTGGTCGGCAGCCGCGCCTGGAGCGGCGATCTCTCCGAGCAGGATCTCGCCAATGTGACGCGCAGCGGCAAGACGATCCGCGAGGGCATCGCCATCCTCGGCGGCGATGTGTCACGACTCGCATCGGTGCGCCGGACGCCCGGAGCCATTGCCGCATATCTCGAGCTCCACATCGAGCAGGGCGCCGTTCTACAGGAGACAGACACCGACATCGGCGTCGTCACGGGAATCGTCGGCCTCAACTGGTGGGAAGTGACGATCGACGGTTTCGCCAACCATGCCGGCACCACGCCGATGGATCGGCGTCGCGACGCAATGATCGCCGCGGCGAAGTTCACGCTGATGGTGAATCGCGTGGTGACGTCGCGACCGGGGCGACAGGTCGGCACCGTGGGCCGCATCGCCGCGTTCCCGGGCGCGCCGAATGTGATTCCCGGCAAGGTCGTGCTCTCGCTCGAGCTGCGCGACCTCGATGCTGCGGTCATCGCCTCGCTCTACGACGAGATCGTCGAGAACGCAAAGAAGATCGGCCGCGAGAACGGCACCACGTTCATCTTCAAGGCGACGAACGCCAACCGGCCCGCACCGACGGACGAACGTCTGCGCGTCGCCATCGAAGCCTCTGCGCGCGAGCTGGGACTCAGTACACGCCGC
>WNFL01078655.1_pt1 | contig 21886 bp, 13 predicted proteins | sample 5400361 | NCBI WGS metagenome assembly WNFL01 (sample SAMN13153351, study PRJNA577476) | soil metagenome | isolation source: 40 cm soil on Douglas fir-dominated hillslope | place: USA:California | collected 2013-09-17
GGCCCGCGCGAGGCCTCCAGCGACGCCGGGCGAGCGCCGTCGCTCGGGCCTGCTCGCCTCGCCGGCTACTTGACGGTATATCCTCGGCCCTCGAGGCAGGCCGCTTGCGCTCGAAAGTAGTCCGAACGCTTGCCGGGCGCCGCCGCCCCTGTCGCCTGCGTGGGATCGAATCCCGTCTGGCCGGCCGCCCAGCGATGGCACTCGAACTTGTCCTTGCCCTGCTGCTCCTCGGTCTGGCCGTTCTTCGGGTACACGATCAGCGTCCCCGATACCGCCGGCGACGATGCCGCAGCCTCGCCTTGAATCTCGGGCGGCGGACTCACCGTTTCGTACTGGCTGACCGCGGGGTCCCACCGATAGTAGACGTTGTCCGCATAGTAGTAGGGAACCCCTTCCCACCAAACGGTCGAGTAGTACAAGGGCAGAGTCGCAAAATACAAACCCAATCCGACGCCCCCCCAAGCCCAGGGACCGTACCAGCCGCCTCCCCAACCATAATAGCCGCCCCGCCAGCCGTAGCCGCCGTAGTACCCACCATAGCCACCGTGATAGCCGCCGCCGTAGCCGCCGCGATAGCCGCCGCCGTAGCCGCCGTGATAGCCGCCGCCGTAACCGCCGTGATAGCCGCCGCCATGGGCGACCCCGCCACCATGCTGCGCGAACGTGGGCGCGCTCAGCGCCAGTGCGGCGGCGGCGCCGCAGACCATCAAAGACAGCGTACGGAGGGCCGAGGGGGTTTTCATTACGTCACCAATGGCCTGTCGATGGCCTTAAGTTCAATGAACACCATTATAAGGGTTTCTATAAAGGCTTCGTTTATTTGACTTCACAGTTTCCGCGCAGTTCAACGAAATCCCGGCCCCATGCCTGTACCGCCGTCACGCGGAGCTTCAAACCCGCTCGGCTCATTCGGGTACTCACTCTCGGTAAACAGCGTTCTTGGGCAAGGCACTCCGGAGGTTGGTATGCGAGTCAGTCGCGGTATCCTAAGTTTGACGGTTGCATTGGCGGTCGCCCCCGTCGGAATCGGCTTTGCTCACGGCGGCGGATCCATGGGCGGAGGGGGCGTCACCGGCTCCGCGGCCGGTTCACGGTCGAGCTCGCCCGAGAACGCGGCGAAGGCTGCTTACAACTCCGGCGTGCGCTCCATCAAGGAGGCGAAGGAGTACGAATCCGACGGCGCCAAGGCTTCCAATCCTCAGAAGAGCGCCAAAGCGCTGGACAAGGCTCATCAGTACTATTCCAAGGCACTGGAACAGTTCATCGATGCAGTCTCCCAACAGCCCAAGATGTACGAGGCATGGAATTACATCGGCTTTGCCAACCGCCATCTGGGTAACTATGACGCCGCGCTATCGGCATACGCCAAGGCGCTCGAGCTCAATCCCGCCTATCCGGAAGCCATCGAGTACCGCGGAGAAGCCTATCTCGGTCTGAATAAGATCGACGAAGCGAAGGAGGCGTACATGACCTTGTTTCGAGAGTCCCGCGGCCTCGCCGACGAACTCATGACGGCGATGCGCCGGTGGACCGACGCCCGGCGCACGGATGCTCAAGGTCTGGCTCCCGATGTCATCGAGGCATTCTCCAAATGGGTGGACGAGAGAGCCGGAATCGCCGCGCAAACCGCGTCACTCGCCCTCGGCGCGCAGGCTGCGTGGAAATAGCCGGCATCGCTGCCTAAGCTCACGGATCGCTGCTCAATATCCGCAAGCGCTTCATCATCGTAATGGCATGCGCGGCGGTGGCTGCCGCGCGTGGTGCGGATACGTTGCCGAGCCCGGCCTATGAATGGCGCTTGCCGCCCGGTTTCCCGCGTCCGGCGGTGCCGGCCGACAATCCAATGTCTTCCGCCAAAGTAGAATTGGGGCGCCGGCTATTTCACGAAACGCATCTGTCGTCGACCGGCCGGTACGCCTGCGCCAGTTGTCATCGACCCGAACTGGCTTTCACCGACGGCAGGCCACGCGCCCTGGGCGCCACCGGCGAGTCGGTGAAGCACAGCGCCATGAGTCTCGCCAACGTGGCTTACAACCCGGCCTTCACCTGGAGCGACTCGAGAGACCATTCGCTGGAGTCGCAAATGCGGCAGCCGCTGTTCAACCGGCATCCGGTGGAGATGGGCCTCACGGGCGGCGGGCGCGCCGCCGTCGAGGCCGTGTCTGCCGACGCCGCGTACCGCAGCCGGTTCGCCGCGGCATTTCCGGACGACGCCGCACCGATTTCCATGGCCAACATCATCAAGGCGATCGCCGCTTTCGAGCGCACTCTGATCTCCGGCCGCTCGCCATTCGATCGTTATGTGTACGACGATGATCAAACGGCGCTGTCTGACTCGGAAAAGCGCGGCATGGCGCTCTTTTTCTCGCCGCGCGCGGGCTGCGCGCAATGTCATTCCGGGATCAATTTTTCCGGACCCCTGACTTACGACGGACACGAGACGCAAGGCGCCTCGTTCGCCAACACCGGCCTGTACGATGAGGACGGACGGGGAAGCTACCCGGCGAACGACCAGGGCCTGATCGAGGTCACCCATCGTGCGGCGGACATGGGAAGATTTCGCGTGCCCACATTGCGCAACGTGGCGCTGACCGCGCCGTATATGCATGACGGAAGTGTGGCGAGCCTGGAGCAGGTGATCGATCACTACGCGCGCGGCGGACACGAGAGTCCGCGCCGGGACTCGCGCATCCGGCCGCTATTTCTGTCGCAGACCGAACGCGCCGATTTGGCTGCTTTTCTGCGGAGCTTGACCGACCCCGAATTCGTCGCCGACCCGCGGTTCAGATGAAGCGACGCGGAACTCTGTTCGCTTCGGTCGAGACCCGGCATACTGCGCTTCCGATATCAACAAAGTCATGGGGATCCCAAGCATGCGTGCACCGTGCAGCGTACTCGCTCTCATCGCCGTAACCCTACAGACCGCGCTGGCGGCCGGCCCGCAGGCTCTGCCCACGGCCAAGGCTGAAAATGTCGGCATGTCCACCGAACGTCTCACCCGCCTCAGCGAGGGCATGAAGAGTCTCGTGGATCAGGGCCGTCTCGCCGGCGTCGTGACCATGGTCGCGCGCCGCGGCAAGGTGATCGAACTCGAGGCCATCGGCAAGCGGGACATCGCCGCCAATCTCCCCATGCAAAAGGACAGCATTTTCCGCATCTATTCCATGACCAAGCCGATTACCGGCGTCGCCATGATGATGTTGTTCGAAGAGGGGAAGTGGCAGCTCAACGATCCGGTTGCCAAATATATACCGGAGTTTGCCGACCTCAAGGTGTACGGCACCGATGCGAGCGGCAACGTGGTCCAGAAGGATCAGGTTCACCCCGTGACCATGCGCGAGCTGATGTCGCACACCGGAGGTTTCACCTATGGATTTATCAGCAACACGCCGGTCGATAAATTACAGCGCGAGGCCGATATCCTCAACGTCAACAACACGCTGGAGGAGATGATCAAGCGCGTCGCCAAACTGCCCTTGAACGCGCAACCCGGCAGCGAATGGCACTACAGCATTTCCGTCGACATTCAGGGCTACCTCGTACAAAAGCTCTCCGGCATGCCGTTCGAGGAATTCCTGGAGAAGCGCATATTCAAGCCGCTCAGCATGGTTGATACCGGCTTCTACGTTCCGGCGGACAAGCTCAAGCGCCTGGCGGAATTCTACAGTTACGGAAAGGACGGCCGGCTGGAAGTGGTGCGGGGCGGGCTCAATCACGACTTCTCCGCCAAGCCTGCGCTCTCTTCCGGCGGCGGCGGCCTGGTATCGACCGCAGCGGATTACATGCGCTTCTGCCAGATGCTGCTGAACGGCGGCAAGCTGGATGGCGTGCGCCTTCTCTCGCCGCGCAGCGTCGAACTGATGCGCACCAACGTGCTGCCGCCGGCCATGCCGACGCTCTCACCCGGGTCGGGATTCGGATTGGACTTCGCGGTGTACAGCGACGTCGTCGCCGCGGGCGGCTACTACGGCAAGGGCACCTATTACTGGGGCGGCGCGGCCGGCACCTGGTTCTGGATCGATCCCACCGACGAGTTGATCGTCATCGGAATGATTCAGCAGGTCGCAGGTACCGGCGCGGCCGCCGTGGCCGGCGTTCCCGACGTGCGTGGCCTGTCCCACGCCTATGTATATCAGGCCATCGCCGATTGATGCTCATGCCGATCATTGCACCCTCTACCTGCGAATCGGGATTTCGATATAGCTGTCATTGTGCCAGCGGATTTTGACGGGAACTTTGCCGTCGTCGATGGACTCCTCGCTCACGTCGCCTCCCGTGCCGTAGTTGATCTCTCGATCCGGCCGCTTGTTGACGCCGAGAACCATCACCAGACGACTGCCCTGCTGAAGCAGCCGGCTGGTCATCCGCTCGCTCCTGAACGAGAGCTCCTGGCGCTCGCCCGCCTTGAGCAGGTGACGATGAACGCGGTCTCGCGCATAGCTGGCGCGGAATTCATAGGCGGGACTGAACAAGCGGACATAATCGCCGCCGGCCGTGCGCTCGAAAAAAATGATGTTCAGATCCACGTCCATCTTGTTCACGGTGAAATCCAGCCGGCCGGAGAACAGACCGTTGAACTCCGTCGGCTTCGCCAGCGGCTCGCTCACGAACAGCACGTCGTTGTGGGTTGCGATACTCCTGCTGATGAGATCGGTCGAGGGCGTCCAGGCGGCGTCTTTGCGATCGGCCAAGTTCACCGTCTGCAGGATGAATGCGGCTTTCGGATTCCTGCGCTGGGTGAGCCGGTGGCCTTCGCCTGACACAGTTGCGTCCAGGTAGAATTTCAGCGACCCCTTGGTCATGGCTTCGAGCGTCGGCGCGTGGCGCCACTCGTTGGCGCCCATGACTTCGTAGTTGACTTGGGCTTTGAGCAGAGGCGGTATGGCAGCGCCCTTGAAGACGTGGTTGAACCACTGATAACGCAGCTCACGAAGGTCAACGAGCGCGGCCGAATCCACTTGATAGTTCTGCAGCGTGGCCAATGCCCCTTTCTGCATCACGGCGTCATCGTAGGGACCGATGACCAGCGTATGGTCGGCATGCGGGTCGTATCGATGATGCTGCGTGAAATAATACAGGGCGCCCAGTTCGCTTCCGGAATAGTAGCCCGTCATCGTCAGCGCCGGAATATCGATGTGTGCGAACTGTTCCCGGTAAGGGACCATCTCCTGCCAGTACCGGTCATAGCTCGGGTGATTCAGCCAGCGGATGAATATAGGATTGGGTTTTCCGTACAGGCGGCCCATGTCCCTGTATCGGCTTCCGCTGACGTACCACTTTTGGTCGAGGGCATGCCACAGGGCATCGTCGTAATAGCTGCTTTCGTCGGACGGTTTGGTGTTGGTCACGTAGGAGGACCACCGGTACGCGGAGTTCTGGAAGATGTTGCCTCCCATGGGAACATCGATTCCGGGAGCGGTGGTTGCCGATGTCGCGATGGCTTTGAGCGCGGGCGGCAGTTGCTTGGCGGCCGCCCACGAGGTAAAGCCGCTGTAGGCATCGCCGTACATGCCCACGCGGCCGTCACTCCAGGGTTGCTTGGCAATCCATTCGATGACCGCTCGCGCATCGTCACCGTCGTGCTGATAGGGAACGACCTGGCGGGGACTGTCATGCGTACCTCGGGTGTAGGCGACTACTCCTACATAGCCGTGCGCCGCGCACTCCTTGGCGTAGTTCCGTGAATCGTAGATCGTGAACTCCAGCAGCGCTGGAAGCGGTTTGGAGATGCTTCGGGGACGAACCAGCAGCGCGGCAATGCTCACCCCGTCCGGAGTCTTGATCAAGACCTGGTCGTCGACCGCGTAGCGCCGTCGATCGTCCTCCTCGTCGAGCGGGACGACCAGGGGACCGAAGCTCCGATAGGCATCAAAAGACAGGTACGCCCGAATCAGCGCCACCGCTTCCGATTGTCCAATGCTGTCGTCGGCCCGCTGCTGATCGAACAACTTCTGCAGAGCGTAACGAAACACCGCCGGAGATGTCCCGAGCCATTGTGTGACGGCGTAGGCGTCCTGGTCGTTGAGCCGGGGAACCACGTCTTGATACGCTTGAGTGAATGCTTGCGCGAAGGGCACCTGACTCTCCGCTTCCGTTGCCTTGGCGCGTGCGTACATGTCGTAAATCACGTCACGGCCGACCGGCCGGCCGGCGTCCAAGCGCTGCCGCCGATCGCGCAGCGTCTGCCGCGATTCGTAGGCAGCCGAATAGTTGCCCGCCACCAATTGAAGCGCGGACAAATTCGCGAGATAGCGGTCCGGATCGGGATCTTGATAGACGGGAACGAGCCGCGCAGCCAAATCGCGCATGGCCGCGGCCGCCGCGGGATCGTCCACGGAAGCCGGCGTACGAAATTCGAAAACCGGCCCGACGGCCCAAACCCTCGAGGAAGCAAAGACCAAGAGCAAGAAGAGACAGCTCGCCGTCCACTGGGCAATCCCTCTTCCCGCCGGTTTTGACGCCCTTTTCATCCGTGGCTCCCAGTCAAGGTCGCTGCTCTTTTGCGAGCCCCAGGAGACTTGATGAGATGCAGGACGCGCGTGAACAGGGGGTGCGCTTGAGCAGGTCCGCCGATGTGGATGACGCCGGTGTGCTGTAGTTCGTTGGTGAAGACGTCGATGACCAGTTCGAGCACGTCGTCGGCGAGCAGACCGAATGTGCCGTCGATGAGTACCCAGGGCGGCTTTTGCAGCAAGATGCGCGCGACGGCGAGGCAAAGCTGCTCATCTCGGCTCAATTCCCGATCCCAACGCTGGGTCTTGTCGAGCAACGGTGCGAGGCGTTCGAGGCCGAGCCGGTAGAGCGCGCGCGCGAAATCGCCCTCGGCGAAACTGTCGGCCTTCAAAGGATAGGCCAGTACTTCGCGCAAGGTTCCCCGGGGCATGTAGGGCGTACCGCCCGGCAGGTAAAATATCTGTTCGCCCGCCGGGCGCGTGATGCGCCCGGCGCCCCAGGGCCATAGTCCCGCCAGCGCGCGAAACAGCTGCGTCTTGCCGGTTCCCGGCGCGCCCAGGATGAGGACCCGTTCCCCGGCCTTCACGACCACTTTCGTTTCCTTGAGCATGTCGGCATTCGCTGCAGATACGATCTCGAGGCCCTCGATTGAAATCTCGCCGGGATCCCCCTCGGTGTAGACGATGCGGCTTCCGAATCCGCCCGGCTCTTGGCTCCTGATCAGCGCATGGCGGAAATTTGCGACTCGAAGCAACGTGGCGCGCCAGTCGGCAATGGCGCTGAAGTTGTCTATGAACCATCGCAGCGACGACTGCGCCTGGCTGAACGCACCCGCCGCCATCATGAGGCCGCCGAAAGAAACCTTGCCGCTGAAATACAGTGGCGCCGCAACGAGTATGGGAGCCACTATCGTGACCCAGCCAAAGCCGGCGGTGACCCAGGTGAGATTGGCGTGACCCCTGACGATGCGGCGCGTCGCAGCGAGCACATTGCCAAGATGAAGCTCGATCCGGCGTTTCTCGTCCGCCTCACCCTCCGCCAACGAAATGTCATCGACGTGCTCGTTGACTCGCACCAGCGAAAAGCGCAGATCGGCCTCGCGCGCGTAGCGTTCCGCGTTGCGGGTGATCAGACCTCGACCGACCCGGTAGCTGAGAAGCGAGCCTGCGCTCGCATAGATGATCGCCGCCCACACCATGAAGCCTGGGACCGTATAGTCCCGGTCGTTGACACGGAAAATGAAGTCGTTCGACAGAACCCAGAGCACGCCCGCGAAAGTAAGGAACAATATCAAGGCCTGGAGCAATCCGACGCCGAGATCGGCCGACAGCTCGCAGAGCTTGCGCGCGTCTTCATGGATGCGTTGGTCCGGGTTGACGCCCATGGTACCTGCGTTGGCAAGCCAAAACGCGCGGCGCGGCAGCATCCAGTCGCGAAGGAGGCCGAGTACGAGCCCCTCACGCAGCTTGAGCTCCAAGGTTTCGACCAGCCATCGCTGCGCCACATTGAGAGCGAGGAGAAATCCTGCGATCACGAAGAAGACGCCAAGCTGGAACAGGAAGTCCCGCAGGTCACGCCGCGATAAAGCATCGTAGAACGGCTTGTTCCAGCCGTTGAGGCGAATCTGACCGTAGGCGGTGGCCGCGACGACCAGTATCAATGCGGCAAGCACCAATATGAGCACCCTGCGCACCGGCGAGCCGAAGATCGTGCGGGTGACGAGTCCGATCTGCCGCGCAAGGCCCAAGTGAGCGCTCTCGCCCTCAGGAGAGGTGCCGGGGATTTCTGTGGAGTCTTCCATTACCTTGCCGAGCACTCCGCCACGCTTTGCCCAAAGGATACCACCCAATCCGCGGCGCAGATCCCAACCTCGACGCCTTTCAGGATGTGGTGCAGATGACTTCCGCGGGTGTACGAAGCACGGTCACGGAATCCTCGTCGAAGTTCGCATAGGCGCTGCCGTCGACGGTCACGCTGCGCAGGGGCGTCGCCAGCGGCGGGCGTAGAACGATCTTGGCCGCAATTCCGCCTTGGCCGAGTCGATCCTTCGCAGCGAATAGCTCAAGGTACCGTAAAGAGTCGGCATCCGGTTCACCTGCACGCCGGAACCTTCGATCCATTCGGGCGCCAGGCCCGCCGCCAGTACCAGGGATGAATCGGCTTCGCGTTCGTAGGCAAGGAGGCTCCGTACCGCAAGCACATATTCGCCGGCAATCCAGGTGTGCGGCAGATCGCCGACGTGGGCCGGAGCCTTGTGGTCCCGCCATGCGATCTCCGGCCACTGATTCCAGGGCTGCGGGCGGCGATCCGACAAGAAGAAACGCAGTAGTTCCAGCGCCGCATCGCGCCGACCCAATCGCACCAGGGCGCCGATGATGCGAATTTCGTAGGGTGTGTAGCTCGGCGAGGGCACGGCGCCGCTGCGCTTTGCGCGCCAGTCGGCGAGATACCTGTCGAAGGTCTGGTCGAGCGCCGCGCGGTTGAGACCGTCGGGCACATCAAACAAGTAAATGGCATTTGCGGTGGCGGTGGGATCGAAATCGGCCCACTCGATGCTGCCTGGAATGAAGTCCAACTTCCGCTGCGCGCGGGTAGCCTCGATCGAAGCGAACAGCGAAGCCGCAAAGCGCTCGCTCGAGCTGCGCCAGCTTTGCGCGGAGGTCTCGCGGCCGGCCGCTCTCGCCAGGTCGGCCGCATCGCGCAATCCTCGCAGCGCCCAGAAATCGTCCCAGTAAGAGTGCACGGGCTGCGCCAGGTAACCCTCATGGCTCACCGATATCGGCAGCAGTCCATCCTTTCCCAGCAACTTTTCGATGCATCCGACCGCCCTGTCGATGAATGTCCACGATTCCGTGAGAAACGCTTCATCCGATGTGAATCGATGGTAGTCGGCGATCAACGCCAGCAGTTCGCCATGGCTGTCGTGCTCGACCAGCCAATCGGTCCCCTCAATGTCGACGCAACAAGGCACGAAGCCGTCGGCGCGCTGATGCGGCGCATACCAGCGGATGAACTCCCGTACTTCCTGCGCGTGTCCCATGCGCAGCAGGGCCGCGCTCATCATGGCGCCGTCACGTATCCAAGAACGCGTGTAGCGCCTGGGACCCGGCTGCAGAGCCGGACCTGCGCGGGTCACCAGAATGTGCGCCGTCGCCGTGAGCGCCGCGTGTACGGCGTCCGTCATCCAGCCATTGCCGGTCCATTGGGCCCATGGAAGCCTCGTGCTCCACTCGAATGCCGGCTCTGCGATCGAACTCGCCGCCGCGGCCGGCTGACAGCTCAGAACGATTTCCGCCATCCCATGAGCTCGGGCCGGCAACTCAAAACCGAGCGCGCCCGTGGCGAAACCGAAGGAGTCATGCGTGTCCGCATTGGCGGGGAGCACACCGGAAGCCAGGTGCGCCGCCATGAATCCTTCATCGAAGCGCAGCGCTCCGAATCCCTTGGGTGCGGCCGCTCCTGCGGCAATCGAAGGCACGATCAAATGACTCTCATTGACGAGCACCGCGCCATCGCGCCATGCCAGATCGTGGATCCTGCTGACGCCGCCCAAGTTGCGGAAACTTTGCCACGGCGGCGTCACTTGAAACGGACGCAGCAGCATGAACAGGCGGGCGGAAAATTCCCGATCCGTGAGATTCTCGAATCGATAGTGCACGCGCGAGGAACCGCTCAGAGTGCTCTCCGCCTGCATGCGCAGACGCCAATCGGCGGTTTCCCAAACCACGGACGGCACCGGCATCCATTCGGCCAGGAGTTCCTGTCGCGACGCCAAGTCCGTCCAGGTGAAGAGCCGGCCCGGGGTCCATATCATGGGTTCGATCGAAAACGATCCCTGGTCGACCTCGACCATGCCGTCTTCATTCATCAACGCGCAATGAACGCCGCTGGAGGTGCCGAAGGGTGTCCATACGCTCTGTTCATTGTGCAGCCAACGCGGATGCCAGCCGCGCGCTTCGCCCTGTGCGACATTGTTCCAGAAGGCATGGATGGAACGCGAGAACTCGAACGATTGCACCCGCAGAGCCGCGCCCGCCGATGGCTCATCGAGCTCCAGGCGAAGAAATCGGGTCTTGAGCCCGGGTAGATACACGTAGCTCCGTTTGCCGCCCGCCTTCTTTGCGGTGTACACGGTCTTCCAGCGAATGCCGCTGTTCGAGCTTCGGACACGAAAGCCGCTCGCCGGCGCCCGGTCGAGCCATTCGACGATCAAACCGCCTACCATACGGGGCTCGATCGAATCGATCACGATCCATGGCCGCGCATCGTCCGGCCGGGGTTTCCAGCCGGAGCCCTGCAACGCGGCGGGCGCTTGGAAATCCGGCATTGCGCTCGATGCACTGGCCTTCGGAGCCTCGGCCGGGGTGCAATCCTCGATCTCAACGCCGGCGATCCAGACCGTGCCCTTCCCGCCCTCACCCGCGACGATGGCAAACTCCATCGAACTCAAGTCCGAGAGGCGGCCGCCGCTCGACGGGCCCCAGGCAAAATCGATGTCGCGGCTGTCCACCCTCATTCGCGTCCAGCGCTGCGGAAGCCGCAGGTCCTTTTGCACATGCCGCCACACGTTCTGACCCGTGGCGTCGACCAGCTTCAGCTCCAGATGATTCACCGCGCCGCGGCCGCGCAGGCGGAAGCTCACTGCATATTCCTCCGGCATCCTTTGCTTCAGCGCACGGCGCGCGACCACGAAGCCTCCGCCCCCTTTGAAATCGAAATCCATTCGCAGCGCAGGCAGGCTTCCTACGGGCACCGAAGAGAGCTCGAGTTCCGCATTGCCTGAAACAATGGGTTGCCATTCGGACGGAATCGCCGAATCGGCGGATTTTTCTTGGCTCATTCAGCTACCGACCGAATTGGGATCCCGCCAGACTCGTTCGAAGGGTAACCGCCAGGCATGAGGAGCGATGAGCTGGTGGATCGCATTCGGCCCCCACGATCCGGGGTCGTAGAGACGCACCGGCGGGGATAACTCCAAGAGGTTCGTCGACACCTCCCAGAGCCGCTCGATCCCCTCCGCGCTCGTGAACAGCGTGTGGTCGCCGCGCATGGCATCCAGGACCAAGCGCTCGTACGCCTCGAGCACATCAGCGATGTGGCTGGTATCGTGCATGGCGAATTGCATGCTCAGTTTATCCAGCCGCATGCCGGGGCCGGGGCGCTTGCCGTAAAACGACAGCGACATTTTTGCAGCATCCGCCAAATCGAATGTCAGGTGATCCGGCCCTTGCGCGCTGACGCCGGATCCGGCAGGGAACATGCTCTTCGGCGGCTCTCGAAACGCGATCGAAATGATCCGCTGCCCCTGGGCAAGCCGCTTGCCCGTGCGCAGGTAGAACGGTATGCCGGCCCAGCGCCAGTTGTCGATGAAGCATCTGAGCGCAATGAAGGTCTCCGTATCCGAATCGCCGGACACCCCCTCTTCCGACCGGTATCCCGTGTACTGTCCGCGGATGACATCGGACGGCTTGATCGGCAACATGCTGCGAAAGACCTTGTTCTTCTCCTCGCTGATGGGAGTGGGCTCCAAGGAGGTCGGCGCCTCCATGGCCATGAAGCCAAGAATCTGGAACAAGTGGGTTACCACCATGTCTCGATAGGCACCGGTCTGCTCGTAGAAGCCGGAGCGCTTGCCGAGACCCAGGGTCTCCGGCACGTCGATCTGCACGTGGTCGATGAAATTGCGGTTCCAGATCGGCTCGAACAATCCATTGGCGAAGCGAAAAGCCAGAATGTTCTGCGCCGCTTCCTTGCCGAGGAAGTGATCGATTCGGAAGATCCGGTCCTCGTCGAAAACCTCGTGCAGTCTGGCGTTCAGCGTAACCGCGCTCGCCAAGTCGGTGCCGAACGGCTTTTCCATGATAATCCGGGAGCGCTCGACCAAGCCGGCTTCTCCCAGCAAGCGTACCGCGGACAACGCCGCGTTCGGCGGCACGCTGAGGTAGTGAAGCCGGCGACTCTCGCCGTTGAAGGCCCGCTCCGCCTCGATTACCGCCGCCTTGAGGGCATCGGCGCCGCGGGCCATCGGCACGTATTGCAAGCTGTTCGCAAAGTCTGCCCAGGCCGCTTCGTCGACCTTGCGCGTCGAGAACTCGGCGAGCGCTCCGCGCGCGATCTTGCGGAAATCGTCCGCGCTGAGATCGTCCAGGGATGTCCCAATGATCCGGCAGCCGGGGATGAACCCCGAACTCCACAGATAAAACATGCCGGGCAACAATTTGCGACGAGCAAGATCGCCGGTCGCACCCACGAGAACGACGACTTGCGGAAACTGGGGACCTACGCCGGGATGTATCTTTGTCACCATTCACATCCTATATGCCGGAGGGCCGCCAAGTCGAGCCGGCACGCTGCGGATCGGCAACCAAGGCGAGCCACCCTGGCAAGCGGGAGTTCAGCCCAGGTCGACCTCGCGCTTCGACGCCGAGCGCGTGCCCGCCTTCGGCGCGTTGCTTCTGCCGTGATAGGAGTAGACCAGCGAGAACTTCACCGCGACGCTGCGGTTCTTGCCGGCCGAGTGCAGGGTATTGCAATGAAAGAACACCGCATCGCCCGGCGCGAGCCGCGGCGATTCGGCGGCGCGGATGACCTCGGCGTTGTCCGCTCGATCGGCGCGGAAGAACCTCGCTGCGTCGAACCGATCGGCATCGAACACCATCCGGTGTGAACCCGGCACGAACCAGAGCGCGCCATTATTGGTCTCCTCCTGGCCGAGCGCGAGCCATACCGAGACGAGATCCTCGCGCTCGAACGACCAATAGCGAATGTCGCGATGCCAGTTGGTCAGACTTCCGTAGAGCGGATGCTTGGTCATCAGGCAATTGTGATGGGTGCGCGACATCAGCACGCCTTCACCGAAATACTCTTTCATCCATTCGCGCAGCGCGGGCGCCGTGCCCCATCGGGCGAACACGGGGTCGCGAGCATAGGCGTCGAGCAGCCGGCGCACGGTCTCGCCGCCGGCCGCCGTACGCGACGGCGGTGCACCGGGATATTGAAGATCGGCTTCGAATTCGAGCGGGTCCGCGCGGAGGGCAAGTTGTGTCCGCGCGGCTTCGTTGAGCTTCGTGAGTTCGTCGACCGGCACGAACCGCGGGACGACGACATAACCCCTGTCACGCAGCTGTTCGATTTGCTCCTGCCAAACCGGACGCGCCGGCATCGCCCTACTCATGCGCGAGCCTCCGGACTCCCATCTCGCACAGGACGTCGGCGACGGCGGACACGGCCTGTGTCATGGTGTCGGCGCCGATCGCGCCGATACAGCCGATGCGGAAGGTATCGACGGCCGTCAGCTTACCCGGATACAGAATGAATCCGCGGCCGCGCACCCGGCGATAGAAGTCGGTGAAGTCGTACTTGGAATCGGGCGGAGAGTGAAACGTGACGATGACCGGAGCCTGCAAGGCGTCCGGCAGGAATGTCTTGAAGCCCAACGCCCGCATGCCGGATACCAGCGCGGCGCAGTTCTCCGTGTAGCGCGCCAGCCGGGCCGCCGGGCCGCCCTGCGCCTGGTATTGGTCGATGGCGGCGCGTAGAGCGGCCACGACATGCGTCGGCGGCGTGAACCGCCACTGCCCTGTCTTCTGCATGTACTGCCACTGGTCGAGCAAGTCCATGGCGAGCGAACAACTGTTGCCGGCGGAGCCCTGCAGGGTCGTCCGCCGGGCGATGACGAAACCCATGCCAGGCACGCCCTCGAGACATTTCCCCGACGCCGCAATGAGAGCGTCGAAGCGGATGGTCCGAGCGTCGATGGGTATGGCTCCGTAGGAGCTCATCGCATCGACGATCAGGCCGCGGCCGTGATTCGCGACGATCGCCGCGATTTCCGGCAGCGGATTCAGGATTCCCGTCCCGGTCTCGCAGTGCACTTGAGCGACATGGGAGATCGAGGTATCCGCGGTCAACGCGGCGTCGATCCGCGCCGGGTCAGCCGGCTCGTCCTCGGCGTGCGGCAGCACGACCGCTTCGCGGCCCAGATAGCTCAAGATCCGCACGATACGCTTGCAGTAGCTGCCATTGTCCGGCACGAGCACCTTGCCGCCCTTGGGAACGAGCGTGCCGAGCGCCGCTTCGACGCTGAACGTCCCGCTGCCCTGCAGCGGGACACAGACATGGTCGTCTTGCGCGTTGACGAAGGCAGCGAGATCACGGCACACCGATGCGGTCAATTCGTTGAAGGCGCTGTCCCACGATCCCCAGTCCGAGAGCATCGCCAACTTGGTCTCCGCAGAGGTCGTCAGAGGGCCTGGCGTCAGCAGTATCGGGTCGGACATGACATCCTCATTTGGCAGGGAGTCGGTTTGCCGGGGCTTTGCGCCGGCTCGACACGGGGTCCTTGAGACGGCTGGGCTGCAGCGCTCCCGCGCGTTCGAGGACGGGATAGGCAGCCGAACACAGGTGCGAGTGCACACGCTTGAGATCGCGCAGAATGTCCAAATCCAGCGAGTACGACTCGATCGTTTCCGGCGTTCCCTCCCGCAGGCGCACCAGGTAGCGTTCTGCAGCGGCAAATTCCTTCTCGCGCAACTGCGCTTTTGCCGCGACCAGCTGGCGGGCGACGTTCATGTCGCCCGACATGAAAATTCCCACCGCGAGCTTGAGGCTATCGATGACTTGCCGGTGAAACTCGACCAGATCAGCCTCGCCCTCCTTCGAGAACGTGATGCCGCGCCTGATTTTCTTGGACGCAAGGTCCATCAGATTCTTGTCGATGATGTCGCCGACGTGCTCGAGGTTGATCGAGAACGAAACGATCTCCATCGCACGATAGCCGTCGCGGTCATCGAGGGCGTCGCGTGTCAGGCGCGTGACGTACAGTTTCACCGCCTCATTGAGGCTGTCGACGGCGTCGTCCATGTTGCTGATCTCGGCGACCAGTTTGCGGTCATTGGTCAGCAGCGCCGTCATCGCCTGCCGCAGCATGGTTTCGACCAGGTCGCCCATCCGCAGGACCTCGCGGGCGGCGCAGACCAGCGCGACGGCGGGAGCGCCGGAGGCGGCGGCGTCGAGATAGACCGGAGTGCCCGGGTCCGCGGACTTCTGCTGGTCGGGCAACCAGCGTGCGAGTTGTTTGGCCACGAGATCGAGAGGGCCGATGAAGACCAGCGCCAGCAGTATGTTGAAGGCGGTGTGAAAATCGGCGGCCAGGCGCGCAGGATTCGGCTCGTACCGCTGAAGTGTGTCCGCGATCGGATCCAGAAACGGAAGTACCAGCGCGCAGCCGACGAGGCGCGTCAGGAGATTGCCGATCGGAAGCCGCCGGCTGGCCAGGTTCCCCCGTTGACTGGTCTCGATCAGCGGGTTGAGAGCGCTGCCGACGTTCGCGCCGAGCACCATGGCGAGCACCGCTGTCGGGGGGATGAGGTGGGCGGCCCCGAGCGACATGACGACCAGCACGACCGCCACGCTCGAGTGTACCGCCCAGGTCAGGGCTGCCACGACCACCAAGCACAGAAACGGCTGATTCGTGATCGCGCCCAGCAATGCGCGCGAGATGGGCACGCTTTCCGTCGTCACCAGAGCGCCGAGAAAGATGTGCAGCGCCAGCAGCATCAACCCGATCCCGATCACGGCCCGGCCCAGATCGCGCGTCCGGGTTCTGCCGCCGCGCTTGAAGGCGATCACACCGGTCAGCAGTAGGACGGGCGTCACGACGGCGATGTTGAACGACAGAATCTGTACGACCAGCGTGGTGCCCACGTTGGCGCCGAGCATGACGGCGAGCGCGGGAACCAGATCCAAAGTACCGCCGGTAACGAACGAGGCGGCCATCAAGCCCGTCGCCGTGCTGCTCTGGAGAAGGGCCGTGACGAAGGCGCCCGCCAGAAATGCGCGAAACCTGTTCTGCAGGGCAATTCCAAGCAGACGCCGGAGATCGGCGCCGAAGGCGCGCACGACGCCGCTGTGGACCATGTGCAGTCCCCAGAGGAGCAGCGCGACTCCGCCCATCAGGTCAAGAATGACTGTGCTGCCCATGCTGGTTCGTGCTCTATGCTGCGATTCGCATCGATTACCAAGGCAGAGAATACGTCTTGGTGTTGCAGAAGCTCTTCATGGACTCTAATACGCCCTCCTTATAGCCGAGCCCGGAGTCCTTGACGCCTCCGAACGGCGTCATCTCCAGGCGGTAGCCCGGGACCTCGCGCACGTTCACGCTGCCGACATGCATCTCCCGGATGAAGCGGGTGATCAGGTCGATGCGGTTGGTGCAGAGCGACGAGGATAGGCCGTAGGCGGTTCCGTTCGAGATGCTGATCGCCTCCTCCACGGTCTTGAAGCGGATGACCGGCGAGACGGGGCCGAAAGTCTCATGCCGCACGACCCTCATATTCGGTGTGACCCGGTCGAGCACGGTGGGTGAATACAGCGCACCGCGGCGGACGTTGCCGATCAGCAGTCTGGCGCCACCCGCCACGGCTTCGTTCACCACCGCCTCGAATCGCTTCGCCGACGGCTCGTCGATCACCGTGCCCATATCCATCGTGGGATCGAACGGATCGCCGTACCTGACGGCACGCGTCTTCTCCACGAGCAGTTCGACGAAACGGTCGGCCACGCTCTCCTGAACCAACATGCGCTTGACGGCGGTGCATCGCTGGCCCGAGTTCTTGTAGGAACCGCTCGCCGCCAGTGCGGCCGCCTCTTCGAGGTCCGCATCCTCGAGCACGATGATCGGATCGTTTCCGCCCAATTCCAGCACCTGGCGTTTATATACCGCCTTGGCGGCAATGTACTTGCCCACCGGCACGCCGCCGGTGAAGGTGACGAGATCAACGTCCTCGTTGGTCAGCAGTTCATCGGCGATCTCAGCGGGATCGCCCGTCAGCACCGAAAGCATTTCCGGGGGCAGCCCCGCTTCATAAAAAATGTCCGCGAGGGCAAACGCGGTCAGCGGAGTCTTCTCGCTGGGCTTGAGCACGACACGGTTGTTGGTGGCCACCGCGGGCGCCACCTTGTGGATCACTTGATTCAGTGGATGGTTGAACGGAGTGATCGCGGAGATTGCGCCGAGCAGCGGCTCCCTCATGGTGTAGACCTTGCGGCTCTTTCCATGGGCGGTGAGATCGCACGAGAACACTTCGCCATCGTCGACCAGTGATTGGTTGGCGGCGAATAGCAGAACATCGGAGGCACGTCCGACCTCGTACTCGGAATCCTTGAGACAGAGACCCGACTCGAGCGTGATCAGGCGCGCGAGATCGGCGCGCTTCGAAGCGATGATGGCGCCCGCCTTCATGAGGATCCGGTAGCGGTCGTGGCGCGTGAGAGTGGACCTGAAGCCGCGCGCGATCCGCAGCGCCCGTTTGACATCGTCGAGGGTGGCTTTGGGAACGGTACCGGCGAGCGCGCCGCTATACGGGTGATGAACCTCGATGACCCGGTCACGCGATATCTTCTCGCCTGCGATTCGCAGCGACTCGCGAATCAGCTCGCGCGGTGCGGACGGGATGGCGCCGGCGGACATCGCATGCTCCTATGAGGGTCGGGTCACGAGGTTCAGCCCGAGGTCGAAGGCATCGAAGTTGCGCCAACGGCGCGCTTCAGGCTGTTTGCTCACGCTGCGATTGACGAGCAGCGGTACCTTCTGTTCCGACAAGCCGCCATGTGAGCGCAACGGAACGTCGAGCCCGGACAGGTCGTGCCGATCGCGGCTGGTGCCGATGACCGTGTCCAGCCGAGACACAACCACGAGGTCACCGATACGGTCCGACGGCAGCTCGAACTTCGCCGCAGCTTCGGCACGCGTCAGAACCATTTCGATTCCGCGAAGCGCCGCGATCCGCTCCGCTGCCGCGCGCTGGGCCGCCGGTTCCGGCAGGTACACCAGCGCGAAGGAGCCGAGGGCGCCGTGATGCACGACATACGGGTCGGTGATCGGCAGGATCACCCGCGCCTTGGACGCTCCGAGCCAAGCATCGAGAGTGTCCTGCAGGTAAATCACGTTGGGCTGACCGTCGTCGCCGTGCTTGGCGTTCATACCGTGATCGGCGGTAAGGACGATCGTGGCCCCCAGCGCGTCGAGCCGCGCGAGATTGCGGTCGATCATCGCGTAAAAATCGTTCGCCACGGGCGTCCCGGGCGCGGCCTTGTGCTGGATGTAGTCGGTCGTGGACAAGTACATGAGGTCAGGCCGCTCGCGCTCCATCAGCTTCACGCCCGCCACGAAGACGAATTCCGACAGCTCCGCGCTGTATACGGATGGAACAGGCATGCCGACGCGGCCCTGCACGTTCTCTATGCCGTTCTCCGCCAAGGTGGCCTGGTCGGCCTTCTCGGAGGAGAAGCAAATACCCGTCATCCGGTGCCCCAGGAGTTTGCGCAGCTTGTCCTTCGCCGTAATCACGGCAACCTTCGCACCGGCGTTGGAAAACGCCGCCAGGATGGTTCCGACCCGCAGATGGCGCGGGTCGTTCATCATCACTTCCTCGCCTCGCTCGGGGTCGAAGAAGTAGTTGCCGCAGATCCCGTGCACCGAGGGCGGCACACCGGTGACGATGGACAGGTTGTTGGGGTTGGTGAAGCTCGGCATCACGCAGTCGGCGATCAGACTGGTCCCTGCGCCTGCGAGCAGCCGGCCGAGAAAGGGGGCCGCTCCCGCTGCCACGGCGGCCGTGATGTACTCGTACTGGCAGCCGTCCACGCAGACGACGACCAGCGGACGGTCCATCCAGCGGTAGGTTCGGCCGTTTACAGTGATGTCGGTCGGCACGTTCTCTACTCCGATGTCGCCGCAGCCCAAAGCACCCTGCAGCGGTGGCCGAGGGTCATTTTGCGCTCGCGACCGCGGCCGCCCTGTGCATTCGGGCGCGGCTCTCCGACGCATGTTGGCGCAGCAAGTGACCGGCCCGGGCGCCATCGCGTGCGGCCACCGCTTCCACCACGGCCCTGTGCTCGGTGTTGGACACCGCGAACCCGCCGCCGTCCTGGAGGCCGCGAAGGCGGAACAGCAGCAGCCCCTTCGTCAGCAGGCGGTAACTTTCGGTGAGGCGGGCATTTCCGGCGAAGGCGACGAGCATGTCATGAAACCTCAAATTCAGCGCATGGTAGGTCTTGATATCCTTCTTGGCCGTCGCCTCGTCCATGTCGGCGAGGACCGCCTCCAGGCCGCGAAGCTGCTCCGGCGTGGCGCGCTCGGCGACCCGCCGGCCGATCAACTGGTCGAGCGCTTCGCGGACATCATAGATTTCATCCGCTTCCGCGACCGATATTTCACGCACGAAGACGCCGCGATTCTTCTCGGAGCGCACCAGCCGGGATTCCTCGAGGCCGCGCAATGCCTCCCGGATCGGCCCGCGGCTCGTCCCGAATCGCGCCGCCAGCTCGCTCTCATTGATCCGCTGGCCGATGGCGAGATCTCCACGCAGGATCAATTGCTCGATCTCGACTTGCACCAGCGCCGGCAGCGAGTTCGACTGCACCAGTTGGAGTGTGGTGGGAGCGGTGGCCTGAGGCATCGGCATAATTCGATTGCAGGGGAGTAGACGCTAACATAACTGCAGATTGTTGACAATAATCAGTTGACAGCGCTCCCTTACCCGGACACCGAACTGAAAGGCTCGGCAGGTTGCTCCCTAACGCCGGTAACGCTCCAGTGCATCGCCCAGCGCGTCCTTGAGAGAGCCCAGCCAAGGCTCGTAGTTCTTCCACTGATCGAGCCCTTCGCGGAAGATCGGCTGGCGCACCTGCTCGGAGCTTGCGGTGCGGACGCTTCGCTCGGTGCGGTGGAACTCAAGGCACGCCGGCTCGAAGGCCAGTTCACAGAAGCCGAGGATCCGCCGGACGCTGCCCTCGAGATCGTCGACCACATCCTCGTGGTAGACGCGCAGCACCCGGCCCGGCAGCACCGCATCCCAGTGCTCCATGAGCTCCAGGTAGGTGCGGTAGTAGCGGGCGATGTCCTCGACGCTGTACACGAACTCCTGGCCGCGCGCGTACAGCTGCTTGAGGTTCCCGAAGCAGCACGCCATCGGCTCGCGGCGCGCGTCGATGATCTTCGCGTTCGGCAGCATCAGGTGGATGAGACCAATATGCCGGAAGTTGTTGGGCATCTTGTCAATGAAGTGCGGTTTGCCGGTGCGATAAATCCAGGTGTCCGCAAGATACTTCTCGCCGAGGGCGCGGACCTCGTCCGCCGACATCGCCACCAGACACCCCGGATAGCGCGGGTTGTTCAGGTCCGGGTTGTAGCCCTGCAGGTCGAGAACCGCGCGCGGCACGTTGGCGAGTTCCTGCGTCCCCTCGACCTGCGAATGCGAGGCGAGGATCTGCTCGAGCAGTGTCGAGCCCGCCCGCGGCAGCCCGAGGATGAAGATCGGTTCGCGGCTGACGGCACCGTAGCTGCTTCGCTCATCGAAAAACTCACGTGTGCAGATGCGCTTCTGGTTGGCGGTGTTCTGCTCCAGCAGCTCCGGCCGGTAACGGCTCTCGGCGCGCTTCAGCGCGTTGCCGCGCTCGTAGAAGCGGAAGGATCGGTCGTAGACCTTGCGGTCCTCGTTGGCCTTGCCGAGCGCGAAGCACAGGTGGTAGCGGTCGATCAGGGCGGTGGACGGGTCCGCTTCGGCCGCCTGGAGCTGCGTCATCTCTTCGGCGGAGAACTGGTAGGTCTTGAGATTTGCCAGGCTCCAGTACGCGTCACCGAAGTTCGGTCGGACTTCTATCGCTTTCTGGTACTCGTTGATCGACTCGGCGCGACGGCCGAGCGTCTTCAGTGAATGGGCGATCGACAAATGCAGGTCAGCCGCCAGCGGCGACTCCGGTCTCGTATCCGCGAGCACATCGGCGAAGCCGCGGATCCCGCTTTCATGATCGCCGAGCCCGACGGCCGCAGTTGCCCTTAGGGTCCGGTAGTCGATATTCTTCGGGTCGAGCGCCAACAGGCTCTCGAGTTGGGCGATCGCCTCGGCGTGTTTGTGACGGTCGAGCAGGACGCAAGCGTAGTCGCGTCGCAATTCGATGTAATCCGGCGCCATCTTCAGGGCTGCGGCTAGAAGGATCTCCGCATCATCGAGCACCTCGCGCGCGACACCGATGCGGGCAAGCAGCCGCATCGCCTCGACATGATCGCCGTGGCGCAGTAGGAACGCGCGGATGATCTTTTCGGAGGCCGAGAGGTCGCCCTCGCAGAAGAGACCGGTCGCCGTGATGACCTCTGGCGGAACTAATTTCAGTTTCTTCGCGTGCGCGGCGGCGACTTGTCGGTGCTCGTCGTCGCCGACCATCTTGTAGAGCCCCTCGAGCAGGCCCCAGGCGGCCGGCAGAGCGGGGTTGATCGTAACCGCGTGCTCGTACGCCTCGATCGCGCGCGGCCCATCCTTTAGCGCGACGTAGCAGTGACCGCGCTCCTGATAGAGACGGCTCGCGCCCGGGTGGTAGCGCTCCATGTCCGAGAGCGTGTCGAGGGCGTCCGCGATCCGTCCCGTGTGCCGCT
>WNFL01123156.1_pt1 | contig 21861 bp, 21 predicted proteins | sample 5400361 | NCBI WGS metagenome assembly WNFL01 (sample SAMN13153351, study PRJNA577476) | soil metagenome | isolation source: 40 cm soil on Douglas fir-dominated hillslope | place: USA:California | collected 2013-09-17
TACGCGAGACCGAGGGGCAGTGGGAGAAAGCATAGATATCAATATGAAGAGAAGAGACGCGGGGAAGGGTAACAAGCGGTGGGGTAGAGCAGCCAAGTCGTCCGTGAGATTATTATTTGATGTGCCGTATTATTATAATACCGATGGTTGCATGTTGCATGGATCGGGGTGAAGACTTGAGTTGCTTGTCCACAAAAAATTATAATCGTGAATATCGTATCGCCGATATGTCTTGCCACTCGTATCAGGTCCATTGCCTCTGTCTCTGTTGACATTTTGCATAATGTGTGGAGTAGTTCTGACTGAACAGTTTTTTCTTGCTGTGGAGCTGTGAGTAAGGCCGAAGGAGCCATTGAGCCGTTTGGACAACATACCAAAATGGGCATTCATTCTTTCGCGGGTTGATATGCTCGTTCCGAGCCTTCTCGCTAGCAAAGCGCAGCTGGCTGCAGAGGGATATGGTTAGAATAGTGCCCACAGATTATCGGAGACATGGAATCACGTACCAGGTTTGGGAGGGACAGGCCCCACCGCAGACGTAAGGGAGAAAATTCAGGTGGTCCTTGCGTATATGATGCAACAAACGCTCTTTCTTGAAGTTCGCGTAGTCACACAACCCGCCACGGGTCGGCACCCGGCAATGAATTTTGATTTCGCCCCGCAAGGTGAAGTCCATGAGAATCGATTCCCCATCGCGTCTGAGGGGTTCCGGAGCGTTGGAGTTCCACTGCGTGCGGTCAGAGCAGAGTAGCTGCCAAGCAGAGACATTTTCGATAATCGGATGAGGGCGTTGGGATCCTCCAGGGAGAGGGGCTGGTTGCAGAGCCTGTGGTATGTGCTGCGGCTGCGGCTGTGGCTGAGACTGAGGTGAGTGGAATGGTTGAGAGTGGTAGTTTGATGCTGGATATTGGTATGCCCCAATATGAGTGCTTGTAGAACCACCGCACCCATTTCCAGGGAACAACGGATCTTGGTCGTGTGTCATATGATGGTACATGTGTGGTGGATACTGCAGGCTATGGCCATGCCGATATGGATCGGTCTGGTGGTTCGACGGTCCTTGGATTTGCGGCCTTGCTGTTGACGATATAGCTGGTCGCAAACCACTCAACGTATCGACCTCGTGAGGGTATAGCCGAGCTTGTGTGGCTGCAGCTTGAAATGTGGTTGGCCCGAATTCGCCCGAATCCTGCTGGTACCCAGCGCCGCTGTCTTGGCCTGCAGACAAATGCGTCAGCGTCGTCTATAGCAGCTAGGATCGTATGCGCCAGCTTACTGTTGGGTAAGTGCGAATATAGATTATCGTTTTCTTGGGGTTGCGGCATTTGGAAAGAGTTATCGAACGAAAAGGGCGTGGAAAAGGACAGACCATCTCACATTCTAGACAGACCAACTTATATTATAAGTACAGGTGGACAGACTCACGGCTCAGATGGACCCCAAGCTGGCGATACCAGGTTGAATTTTCTGCGGGTTTGGACACGCTGAAACGGGGATCACCAGGCTCGCGCCGCTGGAGACGGTCCCAGGTGCCAAAATAACTTAGTTCCTAGGAAACACGGCGCAGGCTGGGCTTTAGGTCGGGATCCGACCGGTTGTTGCTTTTGGTAGACGGCCCACGGCTTCTTCCCAAACACACTCGCACGAGAACTTGGCTTTCTTGATCTCAGGTTATGCACTATCTATTTAATTGGTTTCGATTTCGAAGGGGATGTCTGACGGGCGAGGCCAGGTCCAACTTGACTTTTTGCTGGTGCATGGCAAGAGCCGAGTCGAACCCGCTCCCGAGTGACTCACCAGTATGTCCAATCCCTTTCATGCAAGGAAGGTCGGTCGGTTCTGATGGGAGCTCGGTCAGGTGGGTGCCGGTCTCCCGGAGTCGGACCAACTCAAACGAAACCTCGTAAAAAACGGAAATGCGATCAACCTAAGTGTGTCTATACAGGTTGATATAAGAAACACTGCCCTCCCAATTCGTATCCAATTCGACAATGCTCACCTCCGCGACCACCTTAGTACAATCTAGTCATACGACGCACGGAAAACCGTTTCAAGGAAGGTGATTGGGATTACCTGAAGAGTCGTGATACGGAAAACGCCGAACCACTTGGGATACATGGAGGCGGACGACTGGAGCGCGATGTCGGACTCGATTGTCCAGCAGTGGATAGCCGAGAACACCATGGTAGCTGGAGCAGCTGCGAGATGCACCTGGACTCTATACGGATCATGGAGAATGGCGTTCATCCTTCGATTTCATCCGGACCAAACATGGTTTCATTTTTTCATTCGTAACCATCCTGAGTGCATTCACCGTAGCTACACTGTCCTGTACTTATTCATATTTTCGGTCTAACGAGCCGTTGAATTACGAGTGACGCGAATCTCTCCATGCTGGCAGGTCTGCGTTGAAAGCTGCAGAGGGCGGCATCTCGACTCGGTTGAATCCACGTATATCTAGAGAAGGGGAAAAGTGGCCAAGTCCTCACAAGTGGTTGAGTTCTAAGATTCGACACAAGGGGATTGACCACCTGCGTCCACGGTGAAAGGAAAGTCTGTTTCAGTGCAGTCCTACTTGTAGCCAATGATGCAAGCGTGACCCAGTACCCAAGGTCTTGGACGCTTCAGTTTCACCCCATTCCGCGAAAGGTCAAAGGAATACCATAATCAAAATATTGTTGGCCAAGAACATGGCATCGAATAGAAAGCAAATCCCTATCACGAGTAATCCTGGTATATATGATAGTTCATAGCTAACTCATATTTCACGAGTCTTTTGACGTGCACCCCTTCCGAACATGTTCGCTATAGTTTTGGCGCCACATGGGCTTGCCGCTGTGGAAGCATTAGATCTGATTGAAAAGCCACGGAAGAAGAGTTTGTCTTACCATTTATCGCACGTCGTAGGACTTGCTGTATGGTCGAGTAGGGCACTATTGCTCGGGAATCGTAAATCGCTGTTGGCAAAATGCGTTGATGGAGCAATTAGAATAGCAGAATAAAGCGAAGTTCAAAGTTCGGAGGTGGGGTGTGGCTTTCCCATTCGTCTACTCACCAATGTGGGGTCCCGCAGACTCCGCGACAGCAAAAAGGTCGAAAGTTCAAATGGTCTTTGCGAAGATGGGATAATATACGGTCCTTCTTGGCATTGTAAATTCTGCATCGACCATTCGGTGTAGGCACTTTGCAATGGAATGTATTTATTCGACGCTCAACCCACTCCATCAGGACGGATTGTCCCTTTTGGTCTTTAGGCTCAACTGTTCCCAATGCAGACCATTGCAAAGCAGCGGCCCGTGTTTGCTCCCAAAGAGCAGTTGGAGTTACCTCTTCGGTCGTGGCCGACGTTCCGGGAATGTTGGGGGGCGTTCGCTTTGTAGCTGGCGAACGTACTTGGTTGGGGTGCACGGGAGAATGGGCTATACGTTCGCTTAATGGATGTGCCACATTGGATTGAGTAGGTGTCAGCGATTGTTCTCGGTCGGTGTTGATGGCGGGTGGACTGGAGTGGAGCACAGTGGATAATTCTATTTGGAGGGCAGAAAAGCAGGAATAAGCATTATGGCCCAAATCATTTCTCTAAACGTACGTGGTGACGCTGCGAGGAACACAGGGTAGCAATTGATAGGACTAGTGTGTGGCTTGCCGAAGTGATCACTGGGTCCAGCGTAGGTCGGATGATTTCCATTTACACCAAAGCTTAGATGGTGGTGCGGTGTATTTGGGAGGCGACATTCGTCAAGATATCGTGCCCAACGAAGATTGGCATTGGAAGCACCGTTTTGAATGTTGTCCGCCGCAGTCCCTGTAAAAGGTCAGTTCGAGGTACGTAGAGAATTTATTAGGTATACGGGTTTCGTAGATGAGAGGTATTGGAAAGATGTTCGGGTATTGGACTCCAGATGAAGCCCCTGGCGGACCACTTGTCCCTAAGAGTTTTCCTGAGTCACCACGTAGATAAAAAGGGTTCTGCTTACAATTTGTCCGTCTAAGGCGTTCGTTCATTTCTTGTTGTCGTGCGGGGTCCATTGCAGTGGAACACTTTGCTGAAGGTCTTGATTCTACTCGCGGGTGACCTGTAAGTGTGTGCGGGTATCAGATTTCAGCCCTCACCGATAATGCTTCCACAGCAGACCCTTATGTATCGCGGTTTCTTGAGCGTCACTGTTCTCCTGACAGCCAGGCTGAGAGAAGCGGTTCACGCTGTCCTGTCTACTGGGAAGTTGGGCTTAAATAGCAAGCCACGAGCAGATTTAGCTCCTGCTGTGGCAAATGAGAGGCACCACGTTGAACGTTGAGGGAGTCAGTAGCTATGGCCCTCGCGGAGAAAGTTGAGCAGCCAGCAAGGTAGATTACTTGAGTTAAAGGTCCAGGTACGAAGGCACATACACCTGAAGCCCTCATTGTCCTCTTTAGGTGGCCGTATGGTAAGTAAAGAATCGTGGCTATGGAGCCATACCATCGGAAGTTTATGTCATTCACTTTTCAGTCGCCAGAGTGGCGAACTTCCGAGCACTGGTCCGCAGCAGGCGTCCGAGGAGAGGAGTAGTTGGTCAAAGGGTTCAGGACCTCGTGGCTAGGGAACTGTTCGCTATGCAACTGTACTGCACGTGCCTGTTCTCTAAGTAGGTTCGGGGTCGACCGCCGGGGTAACCTCGCTGTGTTTCAGAGATGTCTTTGACTGCTGACAACTAGGTATTGCCTTTTCGCCACGCCGATAAGAACCCATACCCACTGTAATACCTCACTGTAAGGAAGTAACTGAGAAGCGAGTGCGTAGTGGTCTGGGGACTCCTCATGGTGACGATGCGCCCCATGGCAATTGATTATAAAAACACTGGGCGGAGATGTCGCCAACGGGCCGTGCCCGTGCGACGCGATTGGAAAGGACTATAGGTATTAAGGGATTGCGGTGTTCGGCCTACACGGAAGCCGGGCTTGAAAACATAGCGGTGTCGTGCGGGCCATGTGCTCTGTCAACTCGATGGCTGGAAAGGCACCAATTCCGCCATATGTTGTGTATGGACGATCCCATACGCTCCCCCAAATGATTTTAGCACGCATGCTTATTTCCCTAAATGGCATGGATTTCTGATGTAGCACTCCAGGGCGCGTTGCACAATTCTCAGGAGACGTGTTGCACAATTCTCAAAGCGATGTGCGGTACTCCTACAGCCAAAACCGCTGTTCTAGAGGACAGCCAGTTTGCAAGGCGGTGGTGGAGGGTGTCAAGATTGATGATAGGACAGGTTTTCAGTGAAAGAAATAATATACAACGACACCCTCGGACTCAAATGTGCAGCAGAATCAAGGAGACAAGATTCAACGCGTACGGCGCTTTCGTCCCCGCTCAGAACTGGTTGCTCCGTTCCCAGAGGTTCCATTATTATCCAGGCCGAGCTTTTTTGAACAGTCATCACAGAACCAGGTAGGTGGGAGGGGTTTCGCGACGTTCACACAAGGGAGATGGAACTGCAGCATCGTCAGCATTGCTTCCAGGGTGCACAGAACTACATACCCATTGGTAGGGGCAGTCTGCGCCGTTATCGCATCCAATCATCTGAATGAATGCACAATCAGCAGCTGTAGGAGATAAATAGGGGATAACGTGGCAAACCTCTCCATATGAGTTTTGCTGGCAAATACAGTATGGTCCATCGTCATTCTCACCATCGTTCTCGATGCTGAGTTCAGTAACATCCTCCATGTCCTCATCCTTGTCCTCATTCTTGGATTCTTGGGTACTAACAACCGCAGCGCTCCGGCGGGGGCGGGTGGTAAGCCCATTGGGCGTAGGAGTGACGGGAGTTGGCGCAGTTGAAACGGATGCACTTACTGCGGCAGTTTGCGCGGCAGTAGTGGAACGAATGGCACGGGAAGTGGGAGGTGCGGGCGGTTGAACCACCGGTTGAACCGGTACAACGGCGGCTTGGGACGCCGTAGAGTTTAGCTTCCGACCTGAAGGAGAATGTTATAAGGGTAGATAATAGAAAGTGGGTGGGGAGAGGGGACATCAAGATAACATACGTTTGCTTTCCCGCGCTCCCTCTCGAGCCTGAGGTGCTGGAGATGGAGATGGAGCAGCAACTACAACGGCAGGAACCTCTGCAACGGGACTGGGTGCGGAAAGTGATGATTTGAGGGTTTCGATGACCGGTTGGAGTGGAGTACGACTGCTGCCGGAATAGACAAGGATAGACTCTTCCGGCCTTGACTCCGGTGGGTTTTGTATTCTTTGGAGGTCATACTGGAGTCGCCCTCGAGCTTTCAGAATGAGAAATCGGGTTCGTTTCGCTAGCTCGACTTTCTCATCTGCAAGCACAGCAATCTTGTGGATGTCAGCCTGCACTTTAACGAGAGAAGCCTCGTCTTTCTCGGTTATGTTGCTCTTTTGCGCGTGCCTTGTATATTGTGAAGTACGGCTCTGAATGCGGTCCTGGAATTCTAGAATAGATCGCATCAGGCTCTGACCACGATTCGGAAAGTATATTTGTTGAAGACATCAAACGGAAGATTATAGAACTAACCTCGTATCCGTTCTTCCCGTTCCCTGATTTCTGCCAGTAAATATTGGAGCTCGTTCGGAATGTTATCCAAAGCTATCCAGGGGAGTCAGTAGTAGAAAAGGGCCTCAGGCAATCAAATATACTAGAGATGTACTCCGTGGCGATGGTGGCGGCGTCCTCGGGTTGACTCATCCCTTCTCTGAATGGCAGGGTCCAAGTTGTATTTATTTGGTCGCATGATGGAGGGAGGTGCGGTCGGCGCCAAAACAGGTAAACATGCAATTCCGATACAGCAGACGTTCTATGTGATGGATAAAATTATCCATAACACTATCGCCATGCACAAAGGAACTTCTTGCAAAATTACACCGTTCGGGACTCGAACCCGAGTCGAAACCTAACTGAACAGTGGGAAGGTTCCATCATAACCCCTAGACCAACGGTGTGCCTAAAGAATAAAATTTAAAATGTTTATATTATCTACCTGCACTTATTAAACCCTTGTATACCGAAAGTAAATCTGATGTCTACGTGCTGCTTAGGCAACTATTAGAGGCTTGTTATCTTCGCTTATTATAATACATCTCTTTACCTGGTTTGAGGCTTTCGTTCGCAGGTGGACAAAGCTACAACCCTTGGCTTCCTTCAAAAGGCGTCAAAATCGATCGTCACCCTTCGAGCAGCACACAGGCTCCAAAATCAACTTACTTCGTCCTATACAAGCACTTAACCTACTGAAGTCAATCCTCAAGCCCTCCTTCACTCGAAAAGACGGTGTCCACCACTTGCGTTGGCTGTAAAGGTCCCCACACAATTTCCATTACACACCGCACCACCAGAAACCACTCAGAATGGTACATTCGACAACCATCCCATGAAATCACTTTTTAACGCCTCCTCTCACAGAAAATATCCCTCCTAACCCACGACCCGACCTCACACCTTCCTAGCACCTCCGGTGCTCCTGTGCAAATCTCCCGGAACCTTGACCCGCTACAACACCCGCACGCGCGGGCGCGCGAGCGGAAACGCGCACTGAACGCGAGCAAGCTGGAGCGGATGTTCGCACAGCCATTTGTCGCTTCGTTTGAGGGCCATACCGACTCCGTGACGTGCCTTGAGAGGGTCCCAGGGGTGCTCAGCTCCGTTGCCTCGGCAAGCCATGATGGTGGTAGGTGTCGTCGATTCCTTTTCTCTTGCGAGGTGGATTGACGCGTCTTTCTGTGGGTAGATATCATTATACATCAGGTCGCACAGCGTACGCAGACCGCGAAGTTCACGGGTGCTCACAAGGGAAAAGTTTCAGCGCTGTGCATGGCCGATAGTCCAGAGCAGGTCGGCGCGGGGAAGAGGTTGCTCAGTTGTGGGCACGACAAGTATATTAAAATGTGGAATTTACCACTTTCCCCCGAGTTAGAGGACTTGTCGGCAACTACGAAGGAGGCAATGATGGTCTATCCTGGTAAAGCACCCTTTAAGTGAACCTTTTTCCTTCCCAACTTTCCTCAAATCCACTAACATATTCCACTCTATTTGTTAGCGCAATGGACCACCACCGCACTGAGCCCGCCTTCGCCACAGGCTCGAACCTCGTCCAGCTATGGGACGAAACCAAGTCTGCTCCTGTATCTAACCTCACCTTCGCTGGGTCGACAGAGACGATCGAGTCATTGCGATTTAACGCGTCTGAGAGCTCTGTATTGGCAACTGCGGGGAGCGATCGGGCGCTTACGATTTATGATGTGCGGACGGGCAAGGCGGAACGGCGGGTCATCATGCAGGTGGGACTTTTCTTTCCTACTTCTCGAACGAAGTTTCAGCTATGGTTTTACAGTTCCGCACGAATTCACTCGCATGGTCACCGACGTTCCCGACATCCATTCTCCTGGCGTCGGAGGACCACAATCTCTACACGTTTGATATACGGAATCTGGAGGCGCCAACACAGATTTACAAGGGGCACGTATCTGCTGTGATGAGCTGCGCGTGGAGCCCTACAGGCACGGAATTCGTGAGTGGTGGTTGGGATCGGACGCTGCGCACATGGAAGGAAGGGGAGGGGAGGGGAGGAGAGGTGTTGCATACCAAGCGGATGCAGCGGTGAGTAGCGCTTTCGATCCAAACAAATGAACATTCTGTTGACATTGGCGTTGGACAGGGTGCTCAGCTGCATCTACACGAGTGATGCACGGTTCGTCCTTAGTGGGTCGGACGATGGGAATGTGCGGATGTGGAAGGCGAAGCCTAATGACCGCCTAGGGGTGCTCGACGGGCGGGAGAGGAACGCGCTCGAGTACCGGGAGGCACTCAAGGAGCGGTGGAAGTTCGACAAGGAGATTTCAAAGATCCAGCGGTACGTCATCGTTTACTTGTGGACAGCAGAGCAGAGGTGACGTGCATGTTGTGGCGACAGGTCACGGATTATGCCCAAGGCGGTCAAGAATGCCGCGCAGCTCAAGCGAACGATGCTGGATGCGCAAGCGGTCAAGGAGGATCGTCGGCGGAAACACTCGCGGGCGGGGGAGAGAAAGCCAAAGGCGGAGCGCAGAAAGGTCGTACTTGCTGAGCAGTCGTGATGGCTGATGACCTGCATTCCCGTTCTTGTGTTACTTCTATTACATTTACTAGTTCGAATGTCTCTAGCGCTGGATTGCAAGACGTCGAGACCGTCCCCTCGACCCAAATATTCTTCCGCTCTTGAACTCCCGACCCCCTCACTTTAGCCCACTTTGATAAAGAAAATGCGTGTGAAGACACTGGAGATACGATGGCACGACTCGAAACCCATATACGCCTGTGACTTTCAGCGAAAACACCGATCTAACAACGCTAGCGGGACGACGGCGGGTGGGGGGTCGTACAAGCTAGCGACCGGCGGGGCGGNNCCACATGGGATCGACGACAAGGCTGCTGACGGCGACACTCGAACAGATTTGGCTGATCCACAGCGCGACGGTGGGGCAGTCGCCACGAGTCGAGTACCTCAGCACCCTTGAGAAGCACCAGAGTACCGTCAACGTCGTCAGATGGAGCCCTAATGGTATATCTTGCCTTCCATATTCCGCACACCCACTGACGTTTCGACTCAGGCGAATTACTCGCTTCAGCAGGCGACGGTCAGCATATCACTCAATCTTCTACTATTGGCTATAGGTGTTTATTCCCTCTCCAGACGGTATGATCGTCATCTGGACCCCAACCGATCGGCAGCCACCGAGCTTCGGTCGTGACCCAGAGGAGGTGAAATACGACAAGGAATTTTGGCGCGCAAAGACCACTATTCGGTGAGCCCTGTACTACATCTGTGTTGTAATTCTCTGAGTTCTTGAACCAGGGCCACGACGCAAGAAATCTATGACCTCGCCTGGAGCCCAACGAGCGAGTACATTCTCTCCGGTAGCACAGACAATACAGCACGTATATTCAATGTAGCGGACGGTACATCCCTCTCCACTGTCCCTCGAGCAGACGTTCTCCTGACGTACGGTTACCAGGCGTCTGCGTCCGCGAAATAGCCGAACATAATCACTACATCCAGGGTGTCGCTTGGGACCCCATGAACGAGTATATTGCTACGCAGAGTAGTGATAGGTGCGTTGGCTTGGCGTTCTCCCTCGAGGTTTCGCCGGTTGCAGTGGGTCACCGAATTTGAAGTTATTTGAAGGTGTACTTCTTGAGGAAGTCCCGGCGTTGAGTGGCCGTTGAGGACGCGACTCAGCGTTTTTCATCAAGTCGATGTCCAGGGACTTCATAGCCCTGCATTTGGATGCGAAGCCACCCTAATATTGGCGCTCGTCATTGTGGACTGGAAGTCAACCCCATTCATACAGGTCACTCCTGTCCATTCTGGGATTGTGGACCCACGTCGATACGCCAAACCCCCCGCGTAACCATGCTCTCATTGAATGCTAACTCCACTGTAGATCAGTTCACGTATATAGCATCTCAACGAAACACGGTCACGTCGAGGTTCACGCGGTTGGGCGAAACTCGCGCATGACGATCCGGCACGCTCGCACACCAAGCAGCACTACGGCAGGACAGGGACGTTCCCGCCCTCCCAGTGTCTCCCGCGGCCAGCAACGTCACGTCCGCCGCTCGTCCATTTCCAGTGAGACAGAAAGCGCAATCAGCGAGACCATCACGCCCGTGTTTGCGAATGCGACGGGGCTCTTTGCTCCGCCTGGGCCGAGTTTGCCAACACCGGCCAGTATTTCCATTCCAGCCAGTGCTAGTCTCGGAGCCGATGCACCACTCACGCCCGCCACGTCCGTGTCTGGCTCGTCTTTCGCCTTCCTCCCGCCCAAGACGCTCAGCCGGCGCTCTTCAATTGGCTCTATGTCAGCAGCTGGCGGTATCCCCCCCACCGAGTCGCCCAGAACACGCTCGACGTATGGCCGTTCACCATCGCCCATGCCTCCGCTCCCTGCGATTCGTGCGCCGCCCCAACCGGCTACGTGGGCCAGCTTGAGGCTGTATGGCGACGAGAACGTGACGAATTTCTTCCGGCGGTTGACATTCAGCCCTGATGGCGGACTGCTTATGACGCCTGCGGGGTGGTTTGAGGATCCGGCTGTTACACCGAGCAAACTCGATGGTTCCAATGGTGGGACGGGGAGGGAGGATGACTCACCTGTGGTACCAAAAAAGAAGGAAGGAGACAAGGAGAAGGAGAAAGAGGGGGATAAGACGAGTTGCATATACGTCTACTCGCGCACGGCGTTTGCTAAGCCACCTATCGCTGTTCTCCCTGGGCACAAGAAGGCAAGCGTCGCAGTGAGGTTTTCACCAGTGCTCTTCGAGTTGCGGCATCCCAACCCCGGTGTACCTTGGGAACCGAAGAAAATCGAGTTGGATGTGGGGAAGGAGGTTGAGGAGGTCGAGCTGAGTGGGTTTTCGAGTGGTGGGAGTGTTGGGGAGAGATCGAGTGCTCCTCCGCCTGCCACGCCTAGTGTGCACACTCTCCCAAGTCCCGCGCTCAGTGCGGTTGATCATCTCCCGGTCCCGAAGGCAGAGGGGACTGTAGGGGCTGGACCTGGTGGAGTGTTCGCTCTACCGTACCGCATGATGTATGCCGTAGCGACGCAGGACTCGGTGCTTGTATACGACACGCAACAGACGAGCCCTGTGTGTGTCATGAGCAAGCTGCATTACGACAGTTTTACAGATATGAGCTGGTGAGTTCTACCATGACCTTGCCAGTCCTGTTCGGCAACTGACATACCCATTCAGGAGTCACGACGGTCAAATACTCATCATGGCCTCTTCAGATGGGTACTGCTCGGTTGCAGTGTTTGACGAGGAGATGCCTCTCCATCCAGTGCAACAGCACAACCTCCAACTCCAGAGCATCGCCCTCTCCCACTCTCACGGTCTCCTCTCCCACACACCCAGCCAACATACAATCCCGAATTCGCCCGCAATCCACCCCGTTTATGCACCGAGCCCGGCTGTGAGCGTCAAAGACCTCCCCGGACCTGGTCCCGCTACCAACCACAATTCGAGCAGTGTAGGTTCGGCCTCTAAGAGGAGCGAGAGCGTCGGTGCCAATCCTCTCAAGAGGCCCGCTGAACCCCCAACCCCGGCCCAGAGCGTTGATGGAGAGCCAGGTGTGAGCACAGAGGAACCACCAAAGAAGCGACGGAGGGTTGAGTTGAAGCATGTCGGGAATGACCCTAATGCTTGAGGAGAAGCGTTGGGCTGAGGTGTATATTCTTGATATCGTTACCTGGTTTTCTAGCCCTGCTTGTACACGTACATATTGGTCTCTTCTCGTTATATAAAGGATGCTCCGTTCCTTGTACTTCTCCATCCTCTGGCCCGGCTCCAGTCGGAATCTTTGTTCTGCCACTTTAACCGTAACCTCTCTCCTCGTCTTTCGGCGCGACCACCTTAGGATACTCCAAGATGTCTGACATCGACGCAATTGACGATATGCTGTGGGATGCAGCGACCAACGGCAAGCCTAAGGAGGAAAAGTCAAGTGGGTCGCTCGGAAAGCGTAAGAAACGCGGGAGTGGCGAGGGTGGGAAGGCCACCAAGAAGCGGAAGACCGAGTAAGCACGCTACCACTACCACTCGTGCAGTTCTAGGCGTTAATCGTGCATGGCATTCGGCATAGCGCCGGCGCGAGCGAGGGCTCTGAAGTGGAGAGCGACCACGAGGATGTGAACAACCCATACCCTCTCGAAGGAAAGTACAAGAACGAGGCTGATCGTCAAAGGTTCGTTATCCGTAAATGCACAGATTTCACGAAATTCATGAGTCTGGAATGGCAGACTGAACGACTTGCCCGAGATGCAGCGCGAAGAGATCCTCGCTCAACGGCAGGAGGAGATACAAAAGCGCCTTGATGTGCAGAACTTGACGAAATTGTTGGCTGCGCAGGAAGATAGCGTTGCCAATGCGGCTAAACGTGCGTTGGTCGAGGTATAGGTCGTTGAGAACCAGATCAGAACCAATTACTCTATACAGGGAAGCACCAGGCGAGGGGAACGACTAAGGAAAAGTCACACACTCTTGACCAGCTCAAGGCTAGACGCAAGGCCAAGGAGGAGAGGCTCGCTCAACACGTACGTACATCCTTTCATACTCAATGACCACCGCACCAACTATAGATATCTCCTTCAGAATGCAGAAAGGAAAGACTCACCCACCAAACGCGCTTCCCCGGCCTCTTCAGACATGGAATTCGACTCGGAAGAAGAAGGTCAGCTCTCACCCCGAGGGCGAGACGACTACGACTCCGATCGCGCTTCCCCTGCCCGAGAACGCGAGCGCACACGCGACAGGCGGAAAGAGGAGCGTTCGAAGACGGATTCGACCAACAAAGGGGTTGTGCCGGATCGGAAGACGACGAGGGAGGATCTGACAAGGATCCAGTTGACGCGCACGCAGCTTACGAAGGAGTGCATGAAGCCTTGGTTTGAGGACTATGTGAAGCGTACGTATGAGCGGCTTATCGAGTCGGTCCTCGAGGCTGATTGCGTGTCTTAGATGCTTGGGTGAGGTACTTGATTGGAAATCATGAAGGAAAGCCGATGTACAGAGCTTGTTTGGTTAAGAGTCTGTGTCCCCCTACTCGCCGACACCCGACTCATACTTACCTTGTTGTGACAGACCTAGGAGCGCAACTCGTTGCACCGTACAACCTCGAGGATGAAACGGTGAATCAGCAACTAGAGCTCGCAATCGGTGACAGCGTCAAAGCAGTAAACATGGATCGCGTATCCAACGCAGAAATGACACCTGTACATCTTCACCGCACCCTACCTCTCTTTGTATTCACCCTCTCTCTAGGATGAATGGCGCTGGATGGAATCCAACTTCAAACAAAAACGCCTGCCGTTGCCCTCGCTCGCTCATATTCATAAGAAACGGGAGCAAATCAAAGAGCTTGAGAATCGCCGTCTCACCGAAACGGACGTGAGCGCGATGATTAAGCACCGCCAGGCAGTCGTGCCCAAGATGCTCAGTACATACGAGCGGCTCGCTACGAAAACGCGGCTGATGACCGAACATCGGATGGCCCTCGGTCGACGCGACTTTGAGGATGCGAAGCGAATCCAGAAGGAGTTGGATGAGTTTGTCGCCATGTGGGATAACGGAGCGGACGGTGGTTCCCATTCCGCTAACAATTCTGGGACTGAAGGCCCAGGTGGGAACAGGGGTGAACAAAACCGGCTGGAAGCCATCAGTGCGCGCAACCGTGCGCAGAATATCGAGAATGCAAGGAGGATCGAGGCTGCCGAGGCGGAGAAAAGAAGGTTGGCACGGGTTGAAGCACTCAAACGCGCAAGGGAGAAGGACAGAGCCGAAAAGGACACCGTGGAGAGGATTGAGGACGGGCTTGATCCTGAGCTTGAGGGCGCCGATATTGGTACACGGATGGCGCATTTGGTGGAGATTGAAATCGATTTTTGAGAGCCCGGATCCTTTGTAGGTGTGTTGTAGTAGGTCAGTAGGATTAACCCCCATGTTTTAATTCGAGGAGCTCGGTTTGGACCCCTGTCGTGTATTCCTATCTCGTTGCATATAGGCACTAAACCCCAGGACGGTAGAATAAACACACCAAGAGGAGAAAGTTACTTAGTTTGCACTTGGACGGGATTGGTATTATACTAACTCTGGTTCATTCGTTTTCTCTACTGGTTTCCCTGACCCCAAATCACTGGGAGTTCCACCATTCCCATGGGGCCCTTGCCATAAAATTGGGAAGCTAAGGACGGGTCGCAGGCCAATGTAGGATGGGTCGTGGTTGTTGGACAGGGGTCAAGAAGCGGTCATGTGATATCCTGGACCACCACGTAGGCGGGATGTCATATTCGAGCATTTCGAGCATTCGAAGCTTGAGCCCGGGTTCGATAGTTTATATTTGGTCCTGTTTCGAGGTCAACTTGTCATCAACACGCCGCGGACCGGCGGGTGCTGGGGATATATGTAACTTCCTACCTGCCACCGAGCCTCGGTCGATCCTTACACGTATTTCATTTCACAGACCCATCGAGAGGTTGTTTTATTTCCACATGGCTTCGTGTCTTCGATGATCCCTTTTCAGTGCTCCAACGGAGGAAAAACCTTGCATGTCGTTTTTGAATCTGTGTCCCTCCGTTAAATCGCTCATGGTAAGGCATATTTCGCTTGGTCACAATAATGGAGGTAGAAATCTCCTCGGAATACTGGGAGTGGTCCAAGACCGCTTCTGGGCAGCAATATCACAATGGTGAGACTTGTATTCACCTTGTACATGCAACTGTGGTTCCTTGGGTCAATAGTTCTGTGTCCACCATGCATCTAGGTGACGGCAAAATTGTTAACAATGGAGCGCAAAGGGAGCCAGGGCTTGTCCTTCGGCTTTACATTGTCATCTATTTCTGGTTGGGAGTACTTGGCTCAAAGATTATAAAAGCGCGTCCAATGAGGAACCCCATTCTATAGCACAACACCCCTTTCTTCTGGCCGTGCTGTCAACTATTCATATATCGCACTGATCGGAAAGCCTCACTCGTCCACAATAGACCTTCGTTGTGGAGCATTAAGCGAAAATTCGCAATTCCTACCATTATTAGCCACAGGTACGTGCGACCGTTGATACATTCCGTCCCGCTGCGACATGGTCACTCTTAGGAGCTTTATATATGGATAAAGCAAGCAAAACTAGTTATACATCGCAAGATACCGAGGGTCCAATGTGTGACCCCAAAAAGAGTGACCCCGCATTGATGGGCTTGGCGTCAGGGAACTCAGTCCTGCGTAAATGTACTTTGGTTGGCTGCACCGTACAAGACGTAGATCGCGGACCTTTGGATAGTAAGTGGTAAGTGTTACCATTGTTGGAAACACCAGTTGACATTAGAATGGCGCGAGCAGAATACGAAATTTCATGCCACAATGACATAGGGTGTCCCATCTACAACTGTACCCTCCGTTCTAGCGATACACAGCAAATGATGATACATCGCGGCGTTCATCGATTGACTCGGCAGTTTGGCCTAGCAGAGGGTAAACATTGGACACTAGTGGCCCCACAGGCAAAGGTCACCCAGGGAAGAGCGGGGGACCAAGCAATCGTTCCCCCATTACAAGATGGCACGGAGTCTGACAGTGCACTTCTAACGGACTCACTAGGTGCGGAGAACCTAGTCAATGTGACACAACCTCTGCCAGAGCACCTAAGTGACGAATGAACTGCACAGTTTTTGTATCTACTGTCGAGCCGATCATTTATTCTTGAGGTCTTAACATTTAATGAATCCTGCTACCGATGGGGGACAGATGGCGCGGTAGCAACCAAGGAGGGTGCATTTCGGAGAGCCTTCAGGGGGATTCTCAAGAGGCGAGTAAGCCACAAGCGCCTCGATACGTCGAGCGAGCGATATCGATGTACAGCGGACGTGGTGATAAGGAGTAGAATTAAACTTCTATTGATGAGAGGTCACAATATATTAATAAAACTAATCAATTGTCTAGGGCATGGCGTTGTGAAGCATGGAACGATGACAAAGGCATGCAATGTCACCCAGAAACGGCACTGGTGGCTAGGGAATCGAACAAGCAGGAGGTGAAATAGAGCAGGTATATGTGGTACTCGACGCAGTGACCGTGTTTTAGGTAGCAAAGCAAAAGGTGAGCCTGGCAGGGAAGTTTGATGTGTTGCAGGTGTCATCAACAAACTTGCTACGGGTGATTTCAAATTCAAGGTGGAAATAAAGGAGAGTTCTACATGACCACCAAGGCGCAGAGAAATATATATAATAGGTTCCGGTAACGCCAGAAAAATCCCTCTCGGATCGAATCAATAATCTGCTCGGTATGTGCTTGCTTTCCGGCCCACATGTGGTAGTGGTTTTAAGGTAGTCTCATTTCCCGGGTTTCCAAATAATGCACAACGGGCCTCGCTTCTATGATTTTGAATCTCGAAATACACAAAGATTGAAAGGGGCATGAAGACATCGCATATAGCAATTGGTGTAGAGGATATGTTGAAAGGGGTTTACAGATAGCGGCAGAGATGAAACCGAATGAAATACGTAAGGGGCGTCCACTAATTAAAGCGCGTATAGAATCCTCATCTAGATGGAGAAATTAAAAATGAGAGTTAGTACAGGGGATAATCGATGTAGCGCCATGATTGCAGTTGTAGTAGTGGTTACAGTCCGTGCAAGTAATCGTCGACCCGTTCAAGGTCGCTGTATTTTGCTACCTCAACCTGCACATGGACCGCGATCCCTGTTCCTGCGTTGTGGCGAGATTCATGCCCTTTGCGGCGACCCATGCCCTTTACTTGAAGTAGTCTAGGGCGTGTTTGAGTAGGACGAGGCGACCGCTGCTCATCGTCAAGCCTCGGTAGCGGTAGACTCGTAAGAGAGTCTTCGAATACCCGCGTGGCTGGGGGTTGACTATCCGCTTTTCCGAAACGCGTAGTACGAATACCTCCCACTTGGTCGTCACCGCCATTTCTTCCCGGAGGCTTCGTATCTCGCGAGGGAGACGCGCCCATCTCATTGATCTCGATGACATTGTCGTGGCCGACATGTTGGGACTCCGTGCGCGCTTTCTTCCAGAGTCCCCAACAGCGGTTCGCTCGTAGTTCCGCCCAGATGATCAGCAGCACAGGGTCGAGGAGGAATAAAATTGCGTTGAAGAAGCCAACCAGGCCGTTTATCCCGTCGAAAAATCCCGTGACTGCATCAGGGATCTCGATGTCGCCGACTGGGTAGGCTTTGACGATGATGTCCATGATAACATTGGGTAGAATGCAAACGACGGGGATGAGGATATACCCGATCAGTCTGAGTGTCATTGCTCGTAACGCGAGCGTGCGGCGAGAGATCTTTGGTTGCTCCTCTTGGACGATAGTGGTAGTCTCAATTCGCCGGGAATGAGCCGCGCCTGAAGAATATCTGCGCGTCTGAGGAAGTCCATGTATGTTCCGATCCCTCTCCCCATCTTGCTCTTTGTCCGAACCTCGAAGCACTGTTTCGTTCTCGTCGTGAATATCCGAGAGGCTCCTCTTGCCAAAGAACTTCACATCATCCGCTAAAGAAAGGGACGTCGCCTCTCGACTGTCGAATTCCTCCGAAAGGAACCCATATTCCTTCTGCATCTCCATATCCGTCGAACTTGTCAGTGCGTGTCCGACCCATTGTGGGCCACACGCAGCTGATATAGGCACAGAACTCTCGCCAGAATTGCGTTGGCTCGTCCTTTGCAGACCAATGTGGCCACCAAAGTCCACGTCTACCGACTTCCAGTACACCACCCAAGCGACCGAGGAACTGGCAATGAGAAGATAACATAGAGCGAGGAGACACCAGCCACCAAAGGTGGCCATCATTCCGATAAATGGACGCAGATGGCTTTCGTGTGGATGGTCGGGATCTTCTGGCGGCGAGGCGAACCAGCAGTAGCCATATATCGAATCATAGCCATATAAGCCGGCTCCAAGGGCAGTGAAACCTAAGGACTGGTGAGCACCTACGCATCCCACCGATCCCAACGTGACTTACAGATGATACCGCTGACCACAATCGGGGTGATTATATACCACTTGAGCGAAGTTCCAATACCCCTATCGGTATCTTTTGGCTCTCTCCGGAACACGAAGTAGAGTTGGGAGTTGAGGGCGATGCAGCAGGAATAGAAGACGGAAAGGAGCGCTGGAAAGGCGTAGAGCCAACCGCCGATGAAATCGCAGGCGAAACCTGGAGGCAGGTCCGAGTAACCAACCAAGCTGGTTGCCTATGAAGCAAGAGTTTGTCAGTATCTGCGACGACGACGAGCGTAGGGTATCCAGACAAAGCAGGCAGAACCGAGGCTTGCATTATTATTCAATATAAGCATTTTCTCCGTGAAATTGAACAAGCGATGGGCTACTGGTTAACCCCATTTGAGAAAAATAAATCTCAATAGTTCCAAGCCATCCCTTTCATTCCGAACCATCAATTTCTGTCAAGGGCCGGGCTCACATACATGAAGCAGAAGATCCGAGGTAGCCATGGCGCACGATAAGACCAAGCTTGTTCGTTGCATCACTCGTGTGTATTTTCGGTGAAGGAGTGCGTAAATGACGATAACGAGTAGGCAGGCGGCGACGCTTATCGTGTTGCAGGCAATGATAGCTTGGGACGACGTTTCCAGGACATCCTGATCGGTTGCTGGATCAGCGGGACCATTGTTCGATAAGTCGGTTGGCGTAGTTGGCCCTATCTCTGTTGAAGAGGTGACAAGGACTGCGGACATAGTGATGATCTCGCGCGCGTGAGGGGAAGGTCAGGGTCGTCGTCAGGTTCGTTACGGGAAGGTACTGGGAAATGAGGTTAGATATGTGTTATCGCTAAGGCTGCCATCAGACGGACGTCCTGGCAGTTCCTGGTCTGATGTCAATCGTTCAATCTTTTTAAACTTGCCGCTCGTACCGTCTCGAGTCTCGTACCTTATTCGGCGTGCCCGCAATTTGACTGTGTGGGGTGTGGGAGTGCCGCGGGAGAGCCGCGGGAGTGCAGCCACCGGTGGGAAAAGACGTCCAATCTATTAATCTATTGATCTATTAATTGTCACTCTCTGCTAATTCTGGCTTCCTCTTTCTTGAGTATGTCTCCGGCTCGCCTAGAAGGCCAGAATGTTGGGTTCTGGCTTCTGGGCTAGACAGCTTGAGGCACGTGCCACTTTTTTTGACGCCATCGTCTTCGTGCGATATCATAGTGATTCCCTGAATGATTACAGTATGACAATATTAGTTAGGTTTCACAAATCTTTCGCAACGGGTGTGTATATATATTGGGTAAAGTTCGCAACAGGTGACAAGTACCTAGAATTCGAAAAGTAACATGGAGCAATCACAGTTCGGTGTAAAGGAAACTATACGCCTACATACCGCGGGAAAGGAAGGTCAGGTCAAAAAAGCGAATGTAAATCAAGCATACATGATCTTGAAAGCAACAAGATCCTCACCCAGCAAACAAAGGTAATCAACACAAGAGAGCTAGTACATAGAACGGCCGCTCGTAGAGCCACGAATCCAGGTGTAGTAGAGATTATAATCCGTGCAAGTAATCTTCGACCCTTTCAAGGTCGCTGCACTTTGCTACCTCGACCTGCACATGGATCATGAGTCCAGCTCCTCCGTTGTGGGTGCTTTCCTGCCGCTTGCGGCGACCCATGCCCTTCATCAGTCTCGGCGCCACTCGTGCGACACCCCGCGACCGCCCCTCATTACCGACGCTCTGCAAGCTCGAAATGAGAGAGTCCCCGAATGCCCGCCTGGCCGACTGTTGATTATCCTCTTTTCCGAAGTGTGTAGATCGAATTCCTCCAACTTGCCCGTCACCGCCATCGCTTTTTGGAGTCTCCGCATCCCGCTCGGGAGAGTCAGCCGATAATACGTCCACCTCGATGGCGGCGCGATTTTCCCCATCGATATCGTGAGCTTCTGTGCGTTGCTTCTGCAACCGTCCCCAGCGGTGCTTCGCTCGTAGCTCCGCCCAGACGATCAGCAAGACAGGGTCGACGAGGAACAGGACAGCGTTGAAGAGGCCGACCAGGCCATTTAGCCCGTCGAGGAGGCCTGACACCCCATCAGAGAGTTCGACCTCGCCGACTGGGTAGGATTTGATGAGGAGGTCTTTGATAGAGCCAGGTAGAATGCAAATGACAGGGATGAGGATATATCCGATCAGCCTGAGCGTCATCGCTCGTAAAGCGAGGGTACGACGCGAAATCTTCGGTCGCTCTTTATGGACGTGTGGAGCAGTGGTATTGGCGTCGATTCGCTGGGGATGAGCCACACCTGACGTATGTCTTGGCCTTGGTGGGAATATATGAATGTTCCAATCCCTCCCTCCAGCTTGCTCGTCGTTCTCAGCTCCAAGCTCCATTTCGTTATCGATGTGAAGATCCGAGGGGATTGTCTTGTTGACGGACCTGAGGTCATCCGGCGGAGTAAGAGATGCCTTTTCTGGACCTTCTGTCACCACATCTGTTGAGCTTACAGTTGCGTGGCCGGTCCATCTTGGAATGGACACGGATGGTGCAGACATGACACTGTCGCTAGTAAACTTTCGTCGATTCCTTCGAAGGCCAATATGGCCACCAAAGTCCACGTCTTGCGACTTCCAAAACACTACCCAAGCGACCGTGGAACTGGCGATGAGAAGGTAGAGGAGAGCGAGGAGACACCAGCCACCAAAAGTGGTCAACATTCCGATCAACGGTCGCAAAGGACGTTGTGGGTGGGCGGGATCTGGTGGGGGAGTGGCAAACCAGCAGTAGCCATATACTGAGTCGTAGCCATACAAGCCAGCTCCAAGGGCAGAGAAACCTAGGGACTGGTGAGGACGTAGACATCCCAGTGATCCCAACGCGACTCACAGATAATAGCACTGACTACGATCGGGGTGAAAATGTACCACTTGAGCATTGTTCCAAAACCATTTTCGGAACCACTTGGCTCTCTCCGGAATACAAAGTAGAGTTGAGAGTTGAGAGCGATGCAACAGGAATAGAAGACGGAAAGGAGCGTCGGAAAGGCGAACATCCAGCCCCCAACGAATGCGCAGGCGAACCCGTCGGGCAGGTTAAAGTAACCAACTAAGTTGGTTGCCTATGAAGGTGAAGTTTGTCAGTACTCTGTGACAACGGGTAGAAGGGGACCCAAACTAAAACAGACGGAATCGGGTTTCAAGGGTGGGAAGTCGCTTTAGTCATTAAGACAGGATGAGTCCAGGTCATCCCTGCAATGAAACAATAACAATTTTCTCGGTGAAACCAAGGACACGTTGGTGGCTGTAGCCACCTATGTTTGAGAGGGTATTACGTGCAGCGTCTTCATTTCTGTCAAGAACACTTACATGAAGCA
>WNFL01344070.1_pt1 | contig 21860 bp, 26 predicted proteins | sample 5400361 | NCBI WGS metagenome assembly WNFL01 (sample SAMN13153351, study PRJNA577476) | soil metagenome | isolation source: 40 cm soil on Douglas fir-dominated hillslope | place: USA:California | collected 2013-09-17
GCGCGAGCGGCAAAAGCAGCTCCAGGACGAGCAGCAGAAGCAGCGCCAACTACAGCAGGATCAGCAGCGGCAGCCCCAGCAGGAGCAAAAACAGCAGGACCAGCCGCGGAAGCTGCCGCCCCAGAAGAAGGAACCGCCGCCGCCGCCCGACGACCGGCAGCGCGGCAACACGCAGAACGGGCTGCCTCCTCCGGGGCCGCCGCCGAGGTAAAAGAAGGCGCGAGACAACGAGCTCGGGACTAAGTAGGGGCGGTTCGAGTGAACCGCCCCTACTTTTTATCTTCCTCTCGCCTGTTGCCGCGCGCCTCTCGCCTATTTGTATAATCCGTCGATAAACCCGCTGTCGTCCAGCTCGCGGAGATAGTGGACGTCCCAGAGCGCGAGCGGGCTGTAATTTTTCGCCTCGGGGATTTTCATCAGGCAGAGCTCGTAGGCGTTCGCCACCGCCTCCAGCGCCGGGTAGGGCTTCGCCGGCATGCGCGCCAGGCTCTCGTAGCGCACGCCCGCCGCCTCCGGCTCGCGCTTTCTCAGGCCGTCGAGGATCTTTTCGGTCTCCTCCCGGTGCGTGCGCGCGAAATGGATGCCCAGCGCCAGCGCCTTCACCATGCGCTCGCCGAGCCGGTCCTTACGCCGGAGCGCCGTGATCGCGGTGGTCATCGTCGGGCCGTTGATCATCGGCATCGGGTCGAGCGCGAGGACGTGGAGCCCCGCCTCTTCGTACTGCGCGGTGCCGCCGGTGATCAAAGCCGCGTCCGCCTGCCCCGACGCGAGCATCTCGAACTGCTGTTTTCTGAACGCCGGCGTTATGTCCTCGCCGATCTCGAGCCACTGGACGTCGTCGAGCTTGAGCCCGGCGCGGAGAATATAGAGCGCGTGGTTGCCGCGGAGATGGTTGAAGCCGGCGACCCGCCCTTCGAACGCCAGGTCCACGACCCTCTTCCCCCGCAGCTCGGCGAGCGAGCCGATCTTTTCGCGCGAGACCAGCCGGTCGCGCACGCTGTTCGACGGCGAGGCGATGCAGACGATCGGGCTTCCCCGGCCGACCAGCGCGTAGGGCGTGATGTGGTTGCCGGAGATGAAATCGATCTTGCCGTCGAACAGCGCTCCTTCCGCCTCCGGCGGGCTGGCGCAGAATTCCATCCCGCGCATCTTGATGCCGACCTTTTCCCAGATGCCCGCCTTGTCGAGCACTTCCCAGATGGGCAGGTGCGAATAGGCGCGAAAATAGCCGCGGATCTCGACCGGCTCGTAATCTTTCATGAAGCGCCTCCAGAAGGATTGATTGACAGCGAAAGCTAAAATAGGTCAGAACGGCGGGCGGCGCAAGTCTGAAGAAGGCGCCGTCTGGTCTAGGCCAGCGCCTCTCGCGCCGCTTCGAGCCGGAGCGCCTCGACCCGCTCGCGCTGATCGCGCGCGCGCTCCGCCAGATGTTGATAATCCACCGCGCGGAGATCGGGCGCGGCCTCGGCCGCCGCGCCGAGCGCGCGCCAGAGCGCCAGCTTGCCGTCGATGCCGAGCGCCACCGCCTCCAGCCCCTCCAGCCGGCGGAGCGGCCCGCCGGCCCGGTCGTCGACGCGCATCTTGAGGCGCGCCGCCTTTTCCGCCAGCCAGGCGCCGGCCTGCCGCGCGCGGCTCTCTGTGAGTCCCAGGCGATGAATGAGCGATTCGAGCGCCTTGCGGTCCGATTCGATATCGCACCTGAGCTCGGCCAGCGCCGGCGCCATGGCGGGCGCGGTTTGCTCGAGGTCGCGCAAGTGCTCCAGCGCCGCCATCGAGCCCGCCAGATGATCGTTCAAATAAGTCGCGAGATGCTCCCGGGCCATAGCCCCTCCGAAAGAGGATCAGGACCAGTGTAGCACCGGGACAGGAAGGGAAAAGACGGCTAGGTTTTAGTCGCTTACTTTTCAACCCACCGTTTGTCGATTTTTTCTTTCTGCTCGCGCATGACTTTGATCAGCCCGTCGAACGACGAGAGGCGCATCACCTTATTGACCTGGGCGCGAGAATTGACAATAAAGCTCGTTCCCAATGCACCCCAGTCGTACAGTTTCCATTTCCCATCGACCAGACGGAGTCTGTAGGTCATGGGAACATCCCTCTGTACCCTTAGGATGAAGTGAGCTTCGACGACGGCGAATTCACCGTCGATCGTCTCGCGGTCGAGGGCCGCCTTGGCCCATTCATCGCCGTGGGGAGGCAGGGGCGTAGTCATCCTCCCTAACAGAACGGTAAACAGCTGGGCAAATTCCTTCTGTTGAGCGGCGTTTAGACTGCCCAGGTGGTCGCGGAGGACCCGCCTGGTGGTCTCGTCGACATCCAGGAAAGCCATACCGGCGTCGCGAATGCGGTTTTCGCGTTCTCTCTCATGGCCGTCCGCCATAAGCGCCGGATCGGACAACAAGAGGCGCATCTGCTCCAGCCACGGCATCAGATGCTCGGCCGGCCCGGCGGCGCGCGCGGACGTGGCCAGCAAACAAAACAATCCGGCAATGAATGCTAAACGAATAGGCCTCATAGCCGCGTCCATTTAGCATAGGAGCTTTATTTCATCAAGGAGGATATTTTGACGGGGACCGGGAGGAGCTTGGATTGTCTTTGTTCCTACCGCTCCATGGCTTTTTATTGTATGAAGGACGAGTAGTTTACTTTTTTTCGTCTTCCTACTGCCGACTGCCTGTTCTACCGCCTACCGCCTGTATCTCGATCAGCACCGCCTCCGGGTCGGCGCCATAGCGCCACGGGAGACCGACGCTGCCGAGGCCGCGCGAGACGACCAGCAGGGAAGAATGAAACGCGTAGGCGCCTTCGTCGAGGCAAAACCGGCTCTGGCGCAGGATCGGCGGGCCGCCCCTGAAGCGGATCTGCCCGCCGTGCGTGTGGCCCGACAGCGTGAGCGGCACGCCGCGCGCCGCGGCCTGGTAGAAGAAGTCCGGGTGATGCGCCAGGAGAAGGTGCGGCGCGCCGTGCGTGGAGAGCAGCCGCTCCCAATCGGGCCGGCCGAGAATGAGATCGTCGATGCCGCCGAGGACGAGCTTGCCGCGGCCGTGGGACAGGACGACCGACTCGTTTTTAAGCGTCGCGATGCCGATCGAGTCGAAGCGCTCGCGGATTTTTTCCGCGTCGTCGCTGAAATAGTCGTGGTTGCCGTGGCAATACCACGCGCCGAGCGGCGCCTCGGCCAGCGGCGCCAGCGCGGCCATGAAGCCGTTCAGGTCGCTCGCCCGCGCGGTCACCGCGTCGCCGGCGACGGCGACGAGATCGGGCTCGAGCTCCATCAAAGAATCGACGATGTCCGCGACGATCTCGGGCTTTAAAAACATCCCCGTGTGAATGTCCGAGAGCAGCAGAACCCTGAGAAGCGGCAGATCCTTCGGCCAGCCTTCCGGGAAGAGCGCGATCTCCCCCAGACAAAACCGCCGGGGGAGAAGCCACGTGTACGGATGCCACAGGCCGAGAAGATGCGGAAAGACGTAGCGCGAGACAAACCGGTCGATCCCGCGCTCGAAAATCTTGAAGAGCCCTCTATTCGGATCGAGCCAGCGCTTCTCCCGTCCCGTCATGCGGCGCGGCGGAGCGAGCCGGCGGCGTTTGGAGATGTAGGTGGTGCGCGGCGGTTCTTCCGGGAGCTTTGGAGCGGGTTGGCTCACGACATGAGTTTGCCGGAATCAAAGGCGGGGCACAACAGTGAAATAAAAATTTTATGTGAAATCAGCCGGCAGCATCGCTGACAGGCAATACCGTCCTCCAATTCTCCCAAGTCAACCTCTTTTTCGATGCTTCACTTCTATTGTAAGGCTGGTCATATAACACGTGTTCCCATCGCGGCGTTTCTACTCCCCTCACATAGGGTCTGTCATCTACTAAAATATCCCCCGAGATGATGGTTTTATCTTTCGTCAAAATCACCCGCTGGACCCACTCCCTTCCGAGATAATGTTCGACCCACTGGTACTTCTCGAGAATGCAATTTTCGTAGTTCGACAAAGGACTAGTGCAGATAAAAACTTCCTGCCCCAGCTTCCTCAACTCCCGCAGTGCATCGAGGGCTCCAGGAATAGGCGCAAGAGAACGATAGAATCCCGGAGAATGATAGATCGATTCCACAAGATTTCTGATTTCGAACGGATACTGGTCGGTAACGTAGAAGGTAACTCTTTCTTCGACGGGGATATAGTGCCTGTCGGGATATGTTTTTCTCCAATCCTCCAAAAATTTTCCCTCGAAGTCGGCGATCACGCCGTCCATATCAACCAGGATCTTCATAGAAGGATATTTTTAGTGCTTCTTATGCCCGAAGGTCTTGTCGTAGTCCCTCTGCAGCGACTCGGGGATGAATTCGTCTTCTATTTTTCTGATCTTCCCGATGCCGATCAGCGGCTCGGTGGCGCGGGGGACGACGCCCCATTTGCTCTTCTGCGCGCGCGCGTTCCATTCCTCCAGCGCCGCCGGGCCTTTTTCTTTGAACTCGTGCATCAATTCCCAGGTCGCCTGCAGCCCGTTGGCGGTCGTGAGGCTCGGGAACAGCACGGCCGCCGCGCCGAGATTTTTAAATTCCTCCAGCGTCGGCGAGGGCGGCGGGCCGTAGTACGGCGCGATCACCGGCGCGGGAATCCGCCGGCACGCCTCATGGATCTCCTCCCGCGAGCGGAGCGTGTTCACCCAGACGGCGTCCACGCCCGCCTCTTCGACGTAGGCGATGGAGCGCTCGATGGCGCTCTCGAAGCTCCCGTGCTCCGAGCCGATCGAGTCGCAGCGCGCGACGACGACGAAATCCGGGTCCAATTCGTTCCGCGCCGCGACGGCCGCTTTGTACTTGCCGATCGCCTCTTCGACGGAGATGCAGCGACGCCCGGCCAGCGTGCCCGATTTTTTCGGCGCCTCCTGGTCCTCGATGTGGAGGGCGGCCGCGCCCGCGCGGATGTATTGCTCGACCGTGTGATAGACGTTGACCGCGTTGCCGTAGCCGGTGTCGGCGTCGGCGAAGACCGCGATGTTGGAGCCCGCCGCCATGCGCCGCGCCGCCTCGACCATCTCGCCGAGACCGATGAGGCCGACGTCGGGGTAGCCGTAGAGATAGGCCGCGACCTGCGACCCGGCGAGGAAAAACGCCTGGTAGCCCAGCGCCTCGGCCATGCGCGCGTGCAGCGGGCTGAAGCCGCCGGGCATGACCAGAAGCTCGGGAGATTTTAAGAGCTCGCGAAAACGATTGGAAGTTTTTTTGGCCATAGGGCCGAAAACTTATCAAGGCGGCAGGCGGGAGGCAAGACCGAGACTACCCCACCGGCATCCGCAGAAAATTAAAGCCGCACTCGCACAGCGCGGCCTTGAACGGATTTTTCCGGTAGCAGGCGGGACAGGTTTTTTCGGCCGCCACCTCGTGCGCCTGGATCATCGACTTGCACTTGATCGCCGTGAGCTCTTCTTCGATCTGTTCGTAGTGCGCGATCAGCTCGACGGCCGGCCGATCCGGCAAAGCCACCAGCCCTTCCGCGACGAGCATCGGGGCCTTCAAGCTCAGCGCTTCCAGCCGGACTTTCAGCGTGGGGTGGCTGTTGGTGGGATGCGGCGTGTCCCGCTCTTCCAGCCCGTCGAAGGCGCCTTCCCGCCAGCTCACTTTGACCCCCTCGGCGAACATGCGGCTCGCGTTGGTAAACGGCTGGTCCGCGGCCAGGGATTCGCGGAGACCCTGGCGGAACCATTCCCAAAAGTCCTGGAAGGCGTGAATCTTCATCAAAGCCGTGCCGCAGCTCGCTTCGCCCACCAGATCGGCGCCGACCCGGTCGGCCGACAGCTCGCGCTCCCGGCTCAATTTGCTCTCGGCCAGGGAAAAGGACTCCAAAAAATAGGACAGGCAATAGTAAGCGGGAAACAGCGCGATCGCGATGCTCCCGTGCGCCTGCCGGTCCAAGGCAGAGAGGCATTCCCCCGCGAGGCGATAGATGGGAGAAAACTTGCGGCCGAACTGCGTATCGAGCCCCTTGAAGTGGCCAAGCTCGTGGCCGAGAACGCCCAGCAGCTCGTCGCGCGACAAGATCCGGCAAAGAGGCAGAGAGAGATAGAGCGTGCGCCCCCAGAGCCTGCGATCGTGGCACTCCAGCCTGGAATCGGTGACGAAAAAATTGGCGTCGAACCCGGCCACGATGTGATCCGGCGGCGCGACGCCGACCCGGCTCGCGAGATCGCGAAGGGTCTTGTCGAGCTCCGGCTGCTCGCCCGCCGCGAGCTTTTTTCCGAAGACCCTCCAGGGAACCGGGAGAAAGACGACAATCGTGCTGCGGATGATGGCCACGCAGCCGAGGATTCCGGCGAAAGCCACGGCGCAGACGACCAGCGTCAGAAAAACGCTCCCGACGTAGAAATTATTGATCGTGTAGAGGGTCCCGGTCGCGAGCGAGGCGTGCAGCATGACCAGGGCGAGCGCGGCGAGGACCGTGAGGTAGAGGCCCGGCCGGAACAGGTACAAGAGCAATTTGCGGTTAAAGCGCGCGAGGTAGCCGCCGGCGCCGATCAGCGCGAAGAGCAGGAAGCCGCCCTCCACCGCGGCGGCCGACGACCGCTTCATGAAGAGCGCCGACTCGTGGATCGCGCATTGTGCCTTGAGAGCGTCGCGCTGGCTCGGATCGGCGCAAAAATCCGCGAAGTGAAAGCGCTCGTTGACTTCCCCGGCCTTGTCGCCGAATTGCTCCTCGAGGAGCGCGCTCCACTGGGTGTCGTAATTGTCCCGGATGACGCTCCCGAAATAATAAGCCAGCGCCGGAACAAAGAGCAAAAAGACCGCCAGCAACGCCTTCGTGCGCATGTCCCCTCCGACTCGGCGGAACGCCCTTTCACACCCCTATCTTGAGCCCCATCTGCTCCAGCGCGGCGCGGCCGCCGAGGCCGAAGGGGTTCGCCATGGTCTCCTGCATCTCGAAGTGGTTGTAGCCCTCGCCGACGAAGAACTCGATCGGCTTGCCCGCGGCCTTGACCGCCGCGGCGAAGTCGCGCGTCTGGCGCCGGAACTCCGGCGTCTCGAGCGTGCCGTGCGCGACGATGAGCGGCGGGCCGATCTTGTCGAGGTGGCGCTGCGTGCTGAGCTTTTGCTCCGTCTCGTCGTCGAACTTGACGTACAGGCTCCGCTTGGAGAGGCGCACCGGTTTGAGATCGTACATGCCGCTCACCAGCAGCGCGCCCTTGAGCAGGTCGCGCGGCAGGCCGTAGTCTTTCCAGTCGGTGATCGTCACGACGCCGCCCAGGTGCGCGCCCGAGGAATGGCCCGCGAGGTAGATGCGGTCGGGGTCGCCGCCGAAGCTCGCCGCGTTCTTCCCCACCCAGGCGACGGCGCGCCGCACCTGGTCGGCCATGGCGAGAAGGCTCCCGCCCAGGTCCGTTACCGGGGCGAAGTCGGGCACGACGAAGTGCGCGCCGGCAGCGAGGTACATCTCGGCCATGTAGGCCGACTCTTTCGCCGCGCCGTTCTTCCACGCGCCGCCGTGGATGAAGACGCGCACCGGCGCGTTGGGCCGGTTGGTCGTATAGATGTCGAGCTTCTCGATCTCGGTCGGGCCGTAGGCGGCGCGCCGGGGCGGGCCGAGCCGCGCGAGCGCCCGCTCGCACGCCGCGATGCGGCGCTTTCTGATCTCGCCCTGGTTGGGCGCCCACACGCTCTGGTCGTAGGCGTCGTCGATCTCTTTCTGGTCCATGTCGAGCCAGACGATCGGTCCTTTAGCCACGGCTGCTCCCTTCTTCTCGGATTGCGCCAATACGGGTCCGGCCGCCGGCGCCGCCGCGGCCGCGCCGGCCGGAGCCAGAAAATCGCGCCGGTTGAAACGCGACGATTCGCTCTCGCCCATACGACCCTCCTTGGTTCATGCACATTCTTTTCATTTTTTCCTCATGCCTATCGCCGGTCCAGTTTCAAAGCCGCCGCCGCGTTGCCGCCGAGTATTCGACCGCGCTCCTCATCCGAGATATTCAATTGCAGGACGCGCTCGACCGGCGTGAAGTCGCCCATCAGCATGGGGTAGTCGGTGCCGATCACCAGGCGCTCCGCGCCGACGACCGAGATGAGATACTCGAGCGCGCCGGCCGAGTGGAGGATCGTGTCGAAGTAAAACCGCCGGAGATATTCCGACGGCTTTTTGTCGATGTGCTTTCTAAGCTCCGCGCGCGCCGAATAGGCGTGGTCGAGGCGCCAGATATTGTAGGCGAGCAGCCCGCCGCCGTGCGCGAGGCAGAGGCTTAAGTTTTTATATTTCTCGAACAGCCCCTTCAAGATCATCCGCTCGATCATCAGCGTGGTCCGGTAGGGAAACTGGATCACGTTGCCGAGCATCGCGTTCACCGGGTCGTCCATGTCGATGCCGTCCTCGGTCGGATGGACGAAGAGGAGCAGGTCGAGCTTCTCCGCCTCGGCGTAAAAAGGCTCGAACAGGGGATCGTCGAGCTGCCGGTCGCCCACGGCGGTGCCGATCTCCAGCCCCTTCAAGCCCAGCTTTTTCGCCTCGCGGGCGATTGCGATCGCCTCCGGCACGCTCTGCAGCGGCGCGCTGCCGAAGCCGACGAAGCGGTCCGGGTGCGCCGCCACGACGGATTGAATCGCCTCGTTCTGCAGGCGCGAAAAATAGCTCGCGGCGGCCGGCTCGTCCCAGTAAAACAGGAGGGCGAGAGCGCCTGCAGGTCGATCTGCATCCGGTCGAGCTCGCGAATCCGCGCCGCCGCGTCGTACGCGCCCGCGCCGAGGCCGCCGCGCGCGCCGCCGCCCGACGCGACCGTGAGCCGCCCGTTGTCGAGCGCGACGCGCGGCGCCCGGTCGCGGTATTGTCCCGCGTTTTGAAACGCCTCGATGGGGAAAAAATGCGAGTGCAGGTCGATGTTCATGCGCTAATCCCCCATCGGCAAGAGGCGGAACTCGCGCACCGACGCCTGATGGCGCAGCGCTTCCGCCAGCCGGCGCGCGTCCCCGCGCCGCGACCAGATCGTCGCGCCGTACTCGAGAGTGCGCGCCTCGCGGTTATAGCGGTAGGTGAGATTGACGACGGTAAAGCCGTGCTCCAGGGTAAAGCGGCGGAGCTCCGCCTCCGGCAGCGCCTGGTCGGCGCCGAAGACGACTTCGAGACGGGCGTAGAATTGCTCCGGCATTCTGGCCTCGATCCACCGGAACGTCGACAAAACGCCGAGCGTCAGGAGCGTCGCGACGATCAGCGGAAAGTAAAAGCCGATGCCGGCGAGAATCCCGATGGCGGCCGTGATCCAGATCGAGGCCGCGGTGGTGAGGCCGCGCACGGTGAGGCCCTCCTTGAAGATCACCCCCGCGCCCAAAAAGCCGATGCCGGTCATGATGCCCTGCGCCATGCGCGTCGGATCGATGCTCACCCGCGCGCCCGGCGCCGAGAACCACTGGTCCTGGTACACGGTGACGAGCATCAGCGCGCTGGAGGCGAGGCAGACGAGCGTATGCGTGCGGAAGCCCGCCGGGCGGCCGTGATAGCTCCGCTCGAAGCCGATGAGCCCGCCCGCCGCCAGCGCGGCCAGCAGGTGCTCGACGATCGTCCTGGCTTCCGCCGTCATTCTTTTTTCTTTCCCCGGCGCTCGGCCCCGCTGGGTCCACAAATATCGATCTCGCCCGCCCCCGTCAAGGCAAACCGTCCGGGAAGCAGGCGCGGGAACGACCGGCCGTTTTAGGCTCCGCCGCGTTTGAAATTTCGACCGTAATCCTCTAATGTATGTGCCTAAGACTCGAAAGCCGGCATCTCGTTCAGCCCCGGGGGGACTTTCTTTTGGCCTTAGGGGCTTTTTTATGCGCGCGGTAATTATTTTAAGGAGGCGGCCATATGTCCGGACGCGAACTGCTCAAGGAAAACGACGCGATGCTCAGAGGCATCATCCGAACCATAGACAAGAACCTCGACTACGTCGCTGAGGGCGCCCACTCCGAGGGGCCGCCGCGGTTCAACGTCCAGCTCTCGCTCCGCGGCCGCCGGGCGACCGTCTCGCTGATGCTCGAAGATCTCACGGCCGCCGCCCAGGACCTGGTGCGGAAGAACGCCGTCCGGCAGAAGATCAAGAACGTCCGCGACCACATGATGGACAACCACGTCGTGGACGTCATCGGCAAGAAAACCGCCCGCATGTTGAAAGAATCCGCCGCCAGCCAGGAGAGCTTCCAGCGCACCAACTTCCGGCGCGGCCCTCGAAGATAAACATCCCCGCCGCGGCAAAAACAAAAAGGCCCGGGTCATCGCGACCCGGGCCTTTTTTATTGTCCGGCGATAATGGAAAGGTCCCTTAGAAACCCCGCTCGCCGCGGTTGGGTCCCTCGCCGCGGTAGGGAGGTCCCCCGCCGGGCCCGCCGCGATCGCCCCACTCGCGGAGCGACCAGCCCGGCAGCTGGCGCGCGCAAAACTGCCGCTCGGCGTCCACGGGCCGGCGCGTGCCTTCGAGATCGACGCTGACGGTGAAGCAATGCTCCCGGCCGCGAAGGCGATAGCCTTCGGCGGGCTGCATCTGGATCTCGTTCAGTCCGGGGCGCAGTGAGTAGCGCGCCCGCCCGACGAGATCGTTGCCCTCGCGAATCTCAATCTCGGTGTCGCACGGGCGGTTGCCGTCCATGCGGATCTTGACGATCCAGTTGCGGACGCGCTGCCCCTGGATCACCGGGTCCGGCGACATATCGAGGTCCTGAACGGCCAGGCGCTCGCCCCGGCGGCACGTGCCGCGATAGCCTTGGGCGCCGGCGTCGCTGGCCAGACCCAGGAGTAGAAGTCCGGCGCATGCGAACAGAGTTGTTTTAAGCCACCTCATAATCGTCCTCCTTTTGTTAAATGGTCAGATTTTATGCCGGGAAGCTCAATGTTTTTTGGGCCGCTTCGGGCAACTGATGGAATCTATCTTGGCCGGCATGTTTTTGTCCACCCTTCGGCGCCCCCTCTAGCGGCAATTATTATACCGGCAGTAATCGCCGCCACGGTCATTGCGATCGTAATAACGGCCGCGGCCACCCCGGTCATAGACGATGCATCCTGCCAGCGACCCCAGGAGCACGATCACGAAAGCACCCGTCACCAGCTTTTTCAATTGTTTCATTTGTTCACCCCCTTTCTGGTTGATTAGACGTACGAGCGGGCAAAACAGTTTAAGACCGGCTAAGCCGCCGGTTTATCGTGGTAAAATAAGACAAAAAAGGCCCGGGTGTGAGACCCGGGCCTTTGTGAGCGACGCAAAATCAATTATGCCGGCCCTAGCAATTGCGGTAGTAACGGCAGTCGCGGCGATAATAATCGCTCGGACGATGAATCGTTACGAGTGGATAGGGGCCGCTGACAGTATAAAAGCAGCCCCCGATGGAAGTCACCAGCACAGCTAAAATAGACCCCGCCAATATCAACTTTTTCGCCTTTTCCATCCGCCGTTTCTCCTTTCTGACTTACATTAGACGTAGGAGCGGCGGAATGGTTTACGTAAAACGGCCCCAAAACGACCCGATTATTTTGGCTTTTACCGATCGGCGGGAGAAAAAACGGAGAAAATATCTTCTAAGTACCCGATGCTACAAGCTAAAAACAGTGGCGCCCTGACTCCTCACCTCGATCGGATCGAAGTCGCGCAGCTCCCGGATCTCGATGGTTTCCTCCACAAAGTCGCCGCCGGTCACGTTGCTGAGCCACTCGACCGTCTTTTCCCGGCTCGGCTGTGCCGGAGATTCGGCAAACAGAGTCCGGGCGATCTTCGACTTGGAGCCTTTACTGCGATATTTGACGACGTAGACCATTCTGGGTTCTCCTTAAAAAATCTATCGTGCCCTGGTGTTAACGATTGCCTTCGGTCCGCTGTTTCGCCTCGGCGGTTACCCGCATCCGGGCCTCGATCGCCCGGAGCCAGCCGAGCAAAATCGCCAGCGAGCCCAATAAAAGCATTGCATTAGTCATGACCGTCTCCCCGTTCATTATTTACTCGAGCAATGAGTATGCCAATAGAGAATGTAAGCGGGCCGGAACTTTTTTCTCTTCTCCGCCCTGGAGAATGCCGAAAACCGGTAAATTTGGCGCCGGTGTGCAAAATTTTGCACGCGCCGAGTCGCGGCGGCGGGGCCGCAATGCGTCAGCGAAGAAAGGTCGGGCTGTCGGGTTTAAATCTATTCGGTCCATCGTCGCCGCCGGCATTCCAGCCGTCAATAAGTTAGACGATCGACGGCGCAAAACAGTCAGGGCGAGCGAACGCGGCCCCAGGTCTTCGTAGCGGCGGCGGGCACGGCCCGCTGTCCTGCTAGCGCTCGACCTTGACGCCGGCCTGCTGCAGGACGGAACGCATCAACCCGATCTGCTCCTCGAAAAACGGCCCCATGGCCGCGCCCCGGAGGAAGACGTCCTCCACCTGATTCTCCTCCAGGTAGCTCTTCCAGCTCGGGGTCCGCGCCAGACGGGCGAAAAAATCTTCCCAGTAGGCGGCGACCGCCGGCGCAATGCCCGGAGGCGCGAGGATGCCGCGCGCGTTGGCGATAATCGGCATCCGGATGCCCTGCTCGTGAATCGTCGGCACCTCGGGGAGCACCGCCAGCCGCCGCTCGGTAAAAGCGGCGATCGGCCGCATCCTGCCGGAGGCGATGTGCTCGTTTACGTCCTGGGGCTGCGGGATAATGATCTGGACCGTGCCCGCCAAAAGATTGGCGATGCGGTCCTTGATGGCCGGCGTCGGGATGAAGGTCCATCTGGCGCCCGTGGCGCTCTGGACCAACAGCCCCGTCAGGCTCTCGATCGCCGTCACCGAGCCGCCCGCCTGCTTGAGCCCCATGGGATCTTTTTTCGCCGCGTCGACGAAGTCGTTCATGCTTTTGTAGGGCGACTTGGCGTTGACCACGGCGATGGTCGGCTCCAGGACCAGGCGGACGATGGGCGTGAGGCTCTGGACCGAATACTTCGCCTCCTTGCTCGTGAGCGGCGTGGCGACCCAGGTATTGGTAAAAACGGCGATCGTGTGGTCGTCGCCCTTTTTCTCCGCCAGGTAAGCCATCGCCTCGAGGCCGGCGCCCGCGGTCTTGTTGACGACGCGAATAGGCTGGGCAAGAAGCTTTTCCTTTTCGACCATCTCGACGACCGCGCGCGCAAAGACGTCGGAGCCGCCGCCGGGCGCGCTGTGGACCACAAGCTCGACGGGACGGCTGGGCCGGTAGCTCTGAGCCCCGGCGCCGAAGGACCCCAGGCCGGCCATGAGAACGGCGATGAGCGGAAGCAAGGCTTTTTGTCTCATGCGAGTAACCTCCTCTGCCGGAGCGGCGACATTTGAGTATGTTTTAACCCTTGACCTCTAAACTCTGAAACCCTTCAACCTCCTGGACATTCGGTTTTACCGCGGACGCGAGCACCGCCGGCATCGGCAGCTCGATGGCGCCGTTTTTTTCGTACAGGCGGGCGGCGTTGGCCATCATCGCGCGGATGCTCCGGAGCGCCTCCGGCGTCTGGCGGGCGAGCAGGCCGGCGGTCCGCACGGTGGCCGTCCGCATGGCCTGGAACAGCGCGTCGGCGGCGGCGAGCCGCCAAGTCTGCGGGATCTTTTTAACCTCCGGATCGACAAAGCCGGCGCGCCGGAGCGAGCGGCGGCACTCCTCCCAGTCGCTGAAGCGGAAGAACGGCGGCCCTTCGGGCAACGGCGCGTTCATGTCGCCGTGGGTCAGGATCGCGCCGAGCGTGATGCCGAAGGCGGCCGCCTCCACCGGCCTGGCCCAGACGGTGAAGCCGATCCGGCCCCCCGGCCGGAGCACCCGGCGCGCCTCTTCCAGCGCCCGGTCCGGCCGGGCGAGATGGAGCAGGCCGAAATTGATCGTCACCGCGTCGAAGCCATCGCCGTCGAAGGGCAGCTCTTCGGCGTCGCCCCGGCGGAACTCGACCGCCGGGTGCCGCTTGGCCGCCGCGCCGACCATCGGCGCGGAGAAATCGACTCCGGTGACCACCGCCCCGCGCCCGGCCGCCGCGCCGGCGACGTAGCCCGGCCCGCTCGCCACGTCGAGCAGGCGCATGCCGGGCCGGGCGCCGACGCTGTCGAGCAGCGGCTCGACGGCCTGGGTCGTGAGCGCGCCGAACGAGAGATCGTACTCGGCGGCGACGCTCTCCCAGCCGGCATGCTCGAAGTCTTTAAAGGCGTCGGACACAAAATGAAAATAGGTAAAGGCTGCCCGAGCGTCAAGTCGAAATTCTAAGCTGCCATCCTGAGCCCGGCGAAGGATCTCTCAGTAAATTTCTTTAAGAGAGATTCTTCGGCTTCGCCTCAGAGACAAAAACGGAGTATCATGTTTCTGGTTTCAAGTTGGAGAATAGAGAAGTCTGATTTGAAACCTCAAACCCGAAACTTGAAACTGACTGCTTGACCCCGCTCGCCCCAGGATAGTAGAGACCGCCATGGCTCCACGGACAGACACGATGGCCCCTCTGGATGCGCTCAAAAATTATTGGCGGTCGAGGTCCAAGGGACGGCGAGGCTGGTCCGGGCTTTGCCGGCCTTTTTCCGCGAGCGGGTTACCGTGGAGCAGGCCGAAGAAGCGATCAAGCGCGGCATCGGTAAGCGGGAGGACCGGTTTCTTGAATTGGCGCGGAGCTGGATCTACGGGAACCCCCGGAGCCCTTATCTATGGCTCCTCCAAACGGCTGGGTGCGAGTTTTTCGATCTTCAGGCGCAAGTCCGGCGGGACGGGTTGGAGGCCGCATTGGAGAAGCTGGCGCGGGAGGGAGTCTACCTGACCGAAGACGAGTTTAAAGGGAAAAAAGAGGTGGCGCGTGGAGGGCGGTCGTTCCTGGTCCGTTCCGCGGACTTCGAAAGTTCAGGCTCGCCGCCCGGTTTTACCATCCAGAGCAGCGGCACCAGCAATCGCCCCGTCCGCTCTCAAATCCAACTGGACTACCTCGCCGATCGAGCCAATATAACGGCCGTCTTTTTCTCCGCCCATGATTTTTTTGCCGCGTCGCACGCGATGTACGACGCGATTCTGCCGGGCGGCGGCGGCGTGAACAACCTGCTGGTCTATGCGAGGCTGGGCATCACCACCGAGCGCTGGTTCGCCCGCGCGATTCCCAGCGACCATCGCCTGGCCGCCTGGTACCACTACCTGACCACCTACCTGATCGTCCTGAACGGCAAACTCTGCGGTCCCGGCTTTCCCAGGCCCGTGTTCACCGATATCGGCGACGCGCACCGCATCGTCCGCTGGATCGTGGAGCAGCGCCGCAGCGCGACGCCCTGCTGCATCACCACGGCCGCCAGCAACGCGGCGAGGATCGCGCGGACGGCATGGGAGATGGGGGAGTCTCTCGCGGGCGCGAAATTCATCGTCAGCGGCGAGCCGTTCACCGAAGCCAAGCGCGAATGGATCGAGCGCGTCGGGGCCCGCGCCACGTCGCGCTATACCTACGGCGGCGGAGTCATGGTCGGATACGGATGCGCCGCGCCGGTGTCCGGCGACGAGATCCACGTCGACGAGACGAGGATCGCGCTCATCGACCATCCGGCGCCGCTGAGCGACGATGCCCCCGCGATCCATCCGCTGCTCCTGAGCACGTTGTACCCGGCCGCGGCGGCGCGGTTCCTGCTCAACGTGGAGAGCGGCGACTATGCCGCGCGGGGTCGGAGAGACTGCGGCTGCGCGCTCGAAAAGGCCGGCCTCACCCTGCACCTCCACCGCATCCGCAGCTACGAGAAATTTACCAGCGAGGGGATGAACTATTTCTACGGCGATCTGTACGAATTTTTCGAGAAGACCCTGCCTTCGGAGTTCGGCGGAGCGCCCGGGGATTACCAGCTCGTGGAAGAGGAAGACGAGAAGGGGCAGACCCGCCTGACCCTGGTGATTCGTCCGGAAGTGGGCGGGGTGGACGAAGCGAAGATGCTTCTGCGGCTCCGGCAAAGGCTCGCCGAAGGCTCTTCGGCCAACCGGTTTCAGGCTAAAATCTGGCAGGACGCCGGGACGTTTAGGATCAGAAGAGAGGCGCCGCACGCCAGCGGACGGGGGAAGATTTTGCCGCTGCACATCGCGGGATAATCCGAAAGTCGCGCTGAGGCAAGAGCACCGCCGGCTTGACCGCCCCGGCTCCATAGTAGTAGACGAAAGTCATGCCCAAACTCACTTTAAGTTTCGCTTCCGCGTATAACGACCGCGTCGAGCCGCTGATGGACGGCACGGTCGAGGCCGAAGGGCTGGAATTCATCCCGACCCATTCGCATCCCGGCGAGACCTTCTGGCGCCAGCTCAAGTTCCAGGAATTCGACGTCTCGGAGATGTCGCTGTCGTCCTATCTGATCGCGCGCTCGCGCGGCGCGGACATGATCGCGATCCCGGTCTTTCCGAGCCGCCGGCTGTTCCACGCCGAGGTCGCCTACAACGTGGATTCCGGCGTGAAGGCGCCCGGCGACCTCGTCGGCAAGCGCATCGGCGTGGCGGAATACCAGCAGACCGCGGCGCTCTGGACGCGCGGCGTGCTGGAGCACGACTTCGGCGTTTCGCAGTACAAAGTCGAATGGTACATGGAGCGGAGCGAGGAGCTGAGCCACGGCGGCGCCACCGGCTTCCAGCCGCCGCCGGGCATCTCGTTCCACCGCATCCCGCCGGACAAGAGCCTCGCCTCGATGCTGCTCGCGCGCGAGATCGACGCCGCCGCGGTCGTGGGGCCGTGGACGCGCTCGCCGAGCGTCGTCGACCGCTCGAGCCGCATTCCCGGCAGCGGCGACTGGAACAAGGTCAAGCTGCTCTTTCCCGACCGCGTCGCCGAGACGCGGCGGTTTTTCAAGACCCACGGCTTTCTCCCCGCGAACCACACCTACGTCATCCGCGGCGCCGTCTATAAGCAGCACCCCTGGGTCGCCTTCAATCTCTACAGCGGCTTCGTCAAAGCCAAGGCGCTGGCGGCGGAAAAGCTGCTCGAGCGCATCCCCTCGGGGCTCTTCTTCGGCAAGGAATATCTCGCCATGACGCGCGAGGTGGTGGGCGACGACCCCTTCGCCTACGGCATCGGCGCCAACCGGAAGATGCTCACGACGCTGGTCGACTACTCGCACGAGCAGGGCCTGACGAAAGAAAAACCAAAAATAGAGGAATTGTTCGCCGAGAGCACAAGGGATCTGTAGAGGAGGGATTAGGAATTAGGGGTTAGGAATTGGGGTAGGAGTACTCATCAGCTTGGCTTTCGTTGTTACCCTTCTTCCTCTTTCTCCGAATCCGGAGCCCCAATTCCTAATTCCCGATCCGCAATTCCTATTTCTTTAAGCGCGTTCAAAAAGGTCCCAGATCCTAGGCGTGCGCCGAGCCGGCGAGCGCAGGCGTACTTTTTTCAGTACGTCGAGCGAGACGGCTCAAGCACAACGAAGGAGATGGGCCTTTTTCAACGCGCGTCCAGGGTCCAGATGTCGTAGAGCAGCTCCATCCGGCGAAACGTATGCTTCCGCGTCAGCTCCTGAAGCTCGGGCGACGTAAGATAGCGGACCGCGATCTCCTCCGCGAGGCTGCCGTGCTCTTCATCCGCTTCCGAGTGCACGGTGAAAAACCGGACGTCCTCCGGGCTCATGTGATAGTTTTTGATAAACCCTTCACCCAATGCGGCCGCCGCGGGGCCGAAGGTCCCCTCGGCGCCGATCTGGATCGCCATGACGACGAACCACGGCAGGGTGTGGATGACCAGCTCGACGTAGTAAAGATGCGCGGCGGTGGACGGGGTCAGCTCGGCGTTTTCGAGCTGGCTGCGCTTGAGGCCGATGGACTCGGCGAATCGGATGGCGAGCTGGTTGTGGCCGGCGGTGCCGGTGTCCATCCCGCGGGTCTCCTCCTCGACGACGCCCCAGAGTTTCTTCGCCATGCCGGGATCGCTGCAGGCGAGGTAGCGCAGCATCGAGATGCGCGGCACGGCGGCCCGGAACTGGTAGTCCTGGATCGCCCAAGCGCGGATCTGGTCCAGCGTCGCGGTGCCGCTACACACCGCTTGCAAAAACGGGTGCTTGATCCGGATCTTGGGGAACGCCTGAATATCTTTTTTGAGCTGCCGCACAAAGTCGACCGACGAAACCGCTTCGAATTGCATCGCCATTTCTGTTTTCCTTCCTAATTCCTGATTCCCGATCCCTAATCCCTGTTTTTCAACCGGCTCACGTAATATTCCCAGCCGCGCGCCGGGAAGCGCTCGTCGGCGCTGAAGGTCTCGAGCTCCGCCGCGCTCAGCCAGCGCGGCTCGCCGTGCAGCAGCGCCAGGTGGGCGAGCTCGCCGAGCTGGGCGAGACGGATCGTGCGGATGACCGACTGCTCGATCGTCGCGCCGACCACCGCGTCGCCGTGGGCGCGGAGCAGCACCACCGGGCCGTCGCCCAGCGTCCGGGCCAGCGCGTCGCCGCGCTCGATCGTGCGCACGAGCCCGGCCGCCTCGTAGACCGGCGGCCCGTCGGCGGAGAGGAACTTGCCGTAATGGTGCAGCGGCTTGAGCTTCGCCGGCAGCACGCTGAAAAGCGTGCTCCAGACCGAGTGCGTGTGGCAGACGCTCATGACGTCGGGCCGCGCCTTGAAGACGCGCGCGTGGATCGGCCACTCGTTCGGCGGCGTCTCGGCGCCGCCGAGATGCCGGCCGTCGAAGTCGAGCATGACCAGACGCTCGACCGTGGCCAGGCCCGGGCTCACGTTGGCGATCGTCAAAAAGGCGGCGGCGCCGGGCACGCGCGCGCCGATGTGGCCGTAGCCGTCGGTGATGCCCTCGCGGTCGAGGATGCGGCAGGCGGTGACAAGCGTGCGCTTGAGCTGGTCGAGCTCGGCGGCCTCGTAGCGGGGTGGCGCCATTTTTCCTCCGGTTCGGCTAAAATCTATTCGTCCCGGTCCCTCGAAGTCAAGACCGGCTTTACCCGGCGCGGTTATTTGGCTAAAGACGGACTAGGGAGAACGGGGGCCGCAGCCGCCGTCGCGGCATGGGGCCCGGGCGGATGCCCGGCTAGATCACCCTTGCAGGCGGGAGGAGTTTCGCCCTAAAATGCGGGCCGGTCGAAGGAGGTGGCCATGAAAAAGCTCACCGTCGGGATCCCTCTTACGCGGCGCGAGTTTTTGGGCGGCGCGGCGGCCGGAGCGGCGGCCCTGCTGCTGCCCTGGGACCCGGCCCGCGCCGAGACCAAGCTCCAGGTCGGAACGATCAAGATCGGCGACCTCTCGCCGTTTTTCCTCGCCCAGGAGAAGGGTTTTTTCAAGGACGCGAACCTCGATATCAACGCGGTCGCCATGGTCGGTGGCGCGGCGATCCAGCCGGCGCTCGCCTCCGGCGCGCTCAACATCGGCTGGTCCAACGTGGTCTCCACCTTCCAGGGCCACCTGGAAGGCTTCGACTACCGCTTCATCGTCAGCGGCGCGCTCGCCAAGCGCGGGACCAACGAGGTCTTCGGCGTCAATGTCCTGGTCGACTCGCCCATCAAGACGGCCGGGGACCTCGCCGGCAAGACGATCGCGACCAATACCTTGAGCAACATCACCCAGGCGCTCGGCCAGCATTGGATCGACCGCAACGGCGGCGACTCGTCCAAGGTGAAGTGGGTCGAGGTGCCGTTCCCCAACATGGAGGCGGCGCTGGTGCAGAAACACATCGACGCCTTCGTCGCCGTCGAACCCTGGGTCACGGTCTCCTCGCAGGTGAACAAAAAAAGCCGCGTGCTCGGCCAGCCGGCGGGCGGCGTCGCGCCGCGCTTCATGATCGCCTCTTTTTTCTCCAGCGACGCGTGGATCCAGAAGAACGGCGACACGGTGAAGGCTTTCGTCTCCGCGCTCCAGCGCGGCATCGACGCCCACAACGCCGACCTCGACGAGGCCAAGGCGACCATCGCCAAATACACCGGCTTGTCTCCCGACGTCGTCAAGCTGCTGACGCTGTCCGCCTTCGAGAGGCGGATGCAGGAATCCGATCTCCAGCCGATCATGGACGTGGCGCTCAAGTACAAATTGATCGGCAAAAAATTTCCGACCCGGGACGTGATCGCCAAATCCGCCCTGGGATAGAACGAAAACGGAGGATTTCCCATGCGCCTGCCGGCCGTCGCCGTCCACGTTGTCGCGCTTTTTCTCTCCGCCGCCGCCGGGGCGCAGACCGCCCCGCGCGCCGTCGGCATCGGCTCCAACCCGGCGGGCTCCCTCTACTATTCCCTCGCCAGCGGGCTGGCGAACGTAGTCAGCACCGCGGCGCCGTTCCAGATGACAGTGCAGCCGTACACCGGCAGCAGCACCTTCCTGCCCCTCATCGAGAACGGCGAGCTCGAGTTCGGCATGATCAACGCGGTGGACATGGCGCTGGCCTACCAGGGACCGGACAAACTCAAGATTGGGGGAAAAAATCCCTATCCCCATACGCCCCACACGCGGCTGATCATGCGCGGCTCGCCGCTCCAGGGAAGTCTCGTCGTAAGGAAAAATTCGCCGATCAAAAACATTCACGACGTCAAAGGCAAGCGCGTCACCGGAGAATACCCGGCGCAGCTCGCCGTCTGGTACAACATCTACGGCTCGCTCGCCAACGGCGGGCTCGGCGGTCAACGAGGGGCTCGATGCTCTGGTCCAGGGGCGGGCCGACGTGACAACGCACGCCATCGGCTCGGCCAAAATCAAGGAAGCGGACGCCTCGGTGGGAATTCGCTATATCTCGCTCGACTGCTCGCCCCAGGGCGAAGAGCGTATCAAGAAAGCGGTCCCCGGCTATTATTTATCGACGCTCAAGGCCGGCTCTTCGACCGGCATCGTGGAAGACACCTGCGCGTTCGCCTACGATATTTACGTCATCGCCCACAAGGACCTGCCCGACGCGGTGGTCCAGGCAACGCTCAAGGCCGTCTGGGACAACATCGCCAAGCTCCCGCCGCTGCACCCCAACTTCAAGGACTGGACGCGGGAGCGGGCCGCCAGCCCCGACGCCACGCTCCCCTATCATCCGGCCGCGGTCCGGTTTTATAAGGAAAAAAACGTCTGGTCCGCCAAAATGGACGAAGCGCAGAAAAAGCTTCTGGCGCTCAATCCGTAAAAAACCAGTTTAGAGTTTCAGGTTTCGAGTTTCACGCAAGATCATCGCCCGTCCGACTAGAAACTAGAAACTTGAGACTTGAAACTTCTTTTGGGGCTTTCGTTTGAGCGACGATTTTTCCATCGCCTCGAAATTCCGGGAACTCGGCGGGGCCGCGCGCTCGCTGGCGCGGCTCTTCCTTTGCAGCATCACGGTGCTCGGCGCCTGCTGGGCTCTGGGGCTGCAGCACTATTTACCGTGGGCCTTTTTCAACCAGCAGTACCTGGGCCTGTTTCTGGCGCTGACGCTGGCGAGCGTGTTTTTAAACGTCAAGGCCAGGCCGAAGGAGCCCGGCGGCCGCGTTCCCTGGCACGACTGGCTCTTTGCCGCGGCGAGCCTCTCCGTGGGCGGGTATGTGGCCGTCATGTATCCCACGCTCGCCTACCGGCTGGGCGTGCTCACTCCCGACCGCTGGATCCTGGGCGGCATCGCCGTGCTGCTGGTGCTGGAAGCCACCCGGCGCGTGGCCGGCGGCACGCTGGCGTGGGTCGCCCTGGCCTCGGTGCTCTACGCCAAATTCGCCTACTTGTTTCCCGGCCTGCTGTACGCCCGGGGCTCCTCGTGGGCGCGCATCGCGAGCTATCTCTATCTCGACTCCGGCGGCATTCTCGGCGTGCCGCTCGACGTCGCCGCCTCCATCCTGGTGGCCTATATCTTCTTCGGCCAGGCGCTTTACGCCGTCGGCGGCGATAAATTTTTGATCGACCTGGCGCTGGTCGCGATGGGCCGCTACCGCGGCGGCTCGGCCAAAGTGTCGATCGTTTCTTCGGGCCTGTTCGGCATGGTCTCCGGCAGCGCGGTCGCCAACGTGGCGGTCAACGGCGCGATCAGCATCCC
>WNFL01434068.1_pt1 | contig 21852 bp, 27 predicted proteins | sample 5400361 | NCBI WGS metagenome assembly WNFL01 (sample SAMN13153351, study PRJNA577476) | soil metagenome | isolation source: 40 cm soil on Douglas fir-dominated hillslope | place: USA:California | collected 2013-09-17
AGTTATTAATGTTGCTGTTGTTCGCGCTGGTCGACGTCACGCCCGGCACCAGCTTTGAAAGCAGCACGGTGGACCTGCCGCGTGAGTTGGTCGCCACCAGCGGGATGTTCATGAGCTGCTCTTCGCCCACCACATGCCCGATCTCGGGTGAGGTGTAGTTGATCAGGTCGGCCGAAGCCGACACTTCCACTTTGTCGCTCACCGCACCAACCTGCATGCCCGCATCGACGCGCAGTTGCTGATTGATCTGGAGCGGCAGACCCTGCTGGACCTGCTCTTTGAATCCCGCCTTCGCGAACGTCACACTGTAGCTCCCCGGCTTGAGGAACGAGACCAGATAGTCGCCGACATTATTCGTCTGGGTTCTCGTCACAGCGTTGGTGGCAACATCGGTAACCGCCACCGCCACGTCCGGGACGGCTGCGCCGGACGCATCGGTCACTCGCCCGGCGATCGAGCCGGTATAGGTTTGGCTAAACAGCGGCGATGCCAGTAATAAGGATAGGGCCAGAACGGCTAAAAGCAGTCTTCGAGACATGGGTACGAGACCTCCCACTTTGTGAAGTTCTAACACAGAGTTAGTAGGAACTCTGACATACCCGAATTCAAATGTCAATGACTAGTTTACTAGCGTATTTGCAACACGATAGATCTTGACGACCGGCACCGAGTATGTTAGCTTCTGGTGTAACGTAGCTGCAACAGTCTGTGACTTTTTCACAGCCTTTCGAGATGCCGGATCCCACCAAGAAGAGCGCTTCGAACTCACGCCAGGAGCAGGTACTGCGACTGCTGAAAGAGCGCACCACCGCCTCTATCTCGGAGATCGCAGGACAGGTGGGTGTCTCCGAAATGACGGTGCGGCGCGACCTGCTCCAGCTATCCGAAACCGGCCACGTGATCCGCATCCCCGGCGGCGCGCGCATCACCCGCTCCATCACCTTCGAGCGGGATTTCACGGATCGCCTCCAGAAAATGGCCGCGGCTAAGGATCGCATCGGGCGGCTCGCCGCGTCGCTGATTGAAGAGGGTGATTCCGTGGTGCTCGATTCCGGCACCACTACGCTTTCGATCGCGCGACACTTGCGCCGTCATCGCAATGTCGTGGTCTTCACGTTTTCACTGGCGGTGCTTGAGGAACTGATGCCGGTCGATTCGGTGCGCGTCGAAGTCACCGGCGGCACCTACCGGCGCAACAGTCACGATCTGATCGGCGCCGCCGCGAACGATAGTCTGATCAAACTGTGCGCGGCGAAAGTCTTCTTCGGCGCAGCCGCGGTGTCCTTCTCACGCGGCGTGATGGTTTACGATCCGGAGGCGCCGCGAGCGCTCTTGCAGTCCGCCCGCGAGCGTGTGCTGGTGGTCGACAGTAGCAAGATCGGCATGGAAGCTCTGTATCACTTCAGCCCGCTTTCAAGTTGCGACCTGATCCTGACGGATAGCGGAGTGAAGCCGCAGGATCTGGATCGCTTGCGGCAGGAGTGCAAGGTGATGGTGGCGGAATGAAGCCGCTGCAGAATCGGCGCTCCGTGTTCACAGCCACTCGCAGAGCCGTGACCAGAGGGAGCGGAGCAGTTTGGGTTCTCCTCTTCTTCGCACTATCCGCCGCGGCAAATGCCCAGAAACTCGGTTCCCACACAGCCCTCCGCGATCCAGCCGGGCATCTCCAACCCTGGGCCACTTGGGGCGACATTCTTGATCGCGAGATGAACTGGTATCTCAACTGTCCCCTGGAGCACGGCTATCCGCGCTTCGTCTTTATGACCTTCATGGATGGCAACTATCAACCCGTCCAGCGAAGGCACGACTTCATTCCAGCCATGCAAAACGGGATGGGCATCATTTCCTACCTGAAGTATTACGAGTACACCCGCCGCAAGAATCCCAAGGTCCTGGAGTGGGCTCGCTACATGGGCGATTACCTGGTCAAGGAAGCCAACACTCCGGACCAAGGCAAGTATCCGCGCTTCACGCGATCCACCGGCCAGCGCGGGGTGTTCCCGCAGCCGCCCGATGCCGGCACGCAGGACGATCATCCGTACGAAATTCAGCCTGACAAAGGCGGCATCGCCGGCTATGCACTAGCGCGGCTGTTCGAAGCGACGAAACAAAAACCCTACCTGGATCAGGCGCTGCAAAACGCGCGCGTGCTGGTCGCGAACATGGAGAAGGGCTACGCGACCCGTTCTCCCTGGCCCTTTCGCGCCGATTATCGGACCGGCGAAGCACGCGGCGCGGTCTCCGGCAACATGACCTACATCCTGCGCCTCTTCGATAAGCTGATCGAGCTCGGCCATTCCGAGTTCCGCCAGCCGCGCGAGGACTTGTGGTCGTGGATCAAGAACTATCAGCTCCCGAATCTCTCGAAAGACGCGCTGTTGTGGGCGCAGTTCTTCGAAGATCACACGTCGATTACCAATCGCACCGCGTGGTCGCCCCTCGCGCTCGCACGTTACCTGCTCGAGAAAAGAGACGCGCTTGATCCCGACTGGCAGAAAGACGCGCGCGCGCTGATCGAGTTCGTCAACAAGCGATTCGTCAGTTTGTGGTTCGGCGTGGCCGCCTGCGGTGAACAGGATGAGGATCGCGATCCCTGGGGCGGAATCAACTCCACCTGGGCGGCGACGCTCGCGATGTATTCGGCGGCCACCGGTTCCGTCGAGTACAAAACCGCCGCGCGCGAAGCCATGACCCTGGCACTCTACGCCGTCGATGATGACGGCTGTCCGCGCGACACCCTGCTTCACAACGTCCGCGGCGGCTGGCAGGAGGACGCGCACACCGACAAGATTCACAATTTGGTGGACGCCCTACGTGCGTTTCCGAAGTGGGCGACCCTCGTGGAGCGGACCAAGTGATGAGCCGACGCAGATTAATGGTAGTCGGGTCGCGCGGATTCGTCGGGGCGCATGTCGCCGCCGCCGCCAATCGATTCGATCTCCTTTCCGATGCGGGCATCGACATCACCGCGGCCAATACCGTTCGCTCGGCCTTCGACCGGCTTCGACCGGAGATCGTCCTGGTCACTGCGGCGATCTCCGACATCGACCGCTGCCAGCGCGAACCCGAGCGCGCCGAAATCGTCAACGTGACTGGCCCGGAAATCGTCGCGACCGAATGCGCCCGCATCGGCGCGCGGCTGATTTTCACCTCTTCCGGCGCAGTCTATGACGGCCTGCGCCACGGCTATACCGAAGACGATCCGCCGACCCCCATCAGCGTCTACGGCGAGACCAAAGCGCGTGCCGAGCAGATAATCACGCGGCATCTGTCTTCGATAATCGTTCGCCTTTCCCTCGTGTTAGGCCTCGGTCTCCGCCCTGGATCGAACTCTCTATTGGATAAGCTCGTGGCGAGCCTGGGAGCGGGCAAGTCTGTGAACATCGCCCAACACGAATCGCGCAACCCCATTGACGTGGAGACGCTGGCCTGGTTCCTGCTGGCTCTCGCCGATCTTCCTAAGGCACGCGGTATCTATCACCTAGGATCCTCCGACGCTTGGTCACGTTACGAACTGGTGGCCGATGTGGCCCGCCGGCTGAACGCCCCGTTGTCGCTCCTGATTCGACAAGACGAACCCATTTTGGGCCGTGCGCCCCGCGGCCGCGATCACTTCCTGATCTCGACCAAGATCGCCGTCGCCTGCGGCGCACCCGTGCCCGCCACACAACAAGTTATGGAAAGGTGTCTCGATGTCGTTGCCCAAAGCCATACATGAACTCGAATTTAACCACGGGGCCTGTTACGGCGCGGAAGAGGAAGCGGCGGTACTGGAAGTGTTGCACGGCTCAGCGCCCTCCAGCGGCCCGAAGGTAAAGCAATTCGAGGAAGCCTTCGCGGCTTACTGCGACGTAAAGCACGGATTGGCAGTCAGTTCGGCGACTGCCGGGCTGCACCTGGCGATGATCGCGTGCGGCGTGGGACCTGGCGACGAAGTCATTACCACGCCGATCAGTTGGATCTCGACCGCCAACGCCGCCGCCGCGTGTGGCGCCACAGTAGTCTTCGCCGACGTCGACCCGCGCACGCTGAACCTGGACCCCGCCTCGATCGCCGCGCGCATCACGCCGCGGACGCGAGCCATTCTGCTGGTACACCTGTACGGTCAGTGTTGCGACATGGACGCGATCAACGAAATCGCCCGCGCGCACGGAATCCGCGTGGTCGAGGACGCAGCCCACGCAGCCGGCGCCGAGTATAAAGGTCGCAAAGCCGGCTCCCTCGGGGATATTGGCGTATTCAGTTTCCACCAGCAGAAAAACATGGCCACGCTGGGCGAAGGCGGCATGCTCACCACCAGCGACCGCGCGCTGTTCGATAGGATGCTTTCCTACCGGTCGCTCTGCTGCCGCAGTTACGATCCCAAAGGGAAATATCTGGCGATCGACGAAACCCGCGAGCCCATGGGCAAGCGGTATTGGTACCTGGACTTCGACGACGTCGGCTACAACTACCGCATGATGGATATTCAGGCGGCGGTCGGCCTGGTGCAACTTACGAAACTGGATGCTTTCAACCAGCGCCGTATCGAACTCGCGAATCAGTACTGCGATGGTCTGCGCGGCATCCGCGGCCTCACGCTGCCCCACGTTTCGACGGACGTTAAACACGTCTTCCACGTCTACTGCGTCCAGGTGGAACCCGAATTCGCGCGGACGAAGGAAGATTTCATGTGGGAACTTTACAATTCCAAGCGCGTGAAAACCTGGTCGCACTACATGCCGATTCACTTGACCACCGCGTATCGCAACCTCGGTCATCGCGAAGGCGAGTGTCCCGTGGCCGAAGCGGCGTTTCACAAATACGTCAGCCTGCCGATTCACCCGCGCCTTTCTGAAGAAGCGGTCGCCTATCTGATCCGGAGTGTTCGCGAGCTGGCATGACCAGGTTTGTTGACTTGAATAAGACGCGGGCGATGTATGTGTGCCGCGCGCCCGGCCGGCTCGACCTCATCGGCGGCAATGGCGATTACGTGGGCGGGCTGGTGTTCGAATCCACCATCCGCGAAGCGACCTGGGCCGCGGTGCGCCTGCGTGATGACCAACGAATCGTTCTGATGAATCCGCAGATGGCCGAGAGAGGCTGGCTCGATCGCGTCGAGTTCACCCTGGATGAGTTGACCGGCGAAGCCGCCGTGCGCGCGCTGGTGAATCGCGATCCGCGTTCGCGCTGGACCGCCTATGTGCTCGGCATCTTCTATCTACTAAGGCAGCGACATCCAAAGGATGTCTATCAAGGTTGCGATGTTTATATTGAATCTGAAGTCCCGCTCAATAAAGGAGTGAGCTCCTCGGCCGCGATTGAGGTCGCTGTTATGAAAGCCGCCGCCGCGGCCTACGGCGTGCCGATGGAGGGCGTCGAGCTGGCGGAGAACTGCCAGTGGGTCGAAAACGTGATCGCCGAATCCGCCTGCGGAATCATGGATCAGATGACCAGCGNNNNCGCCGCTGCCGCTGGTGAAGTTGCCCAGCGCGCTGACATGTTGGGCGATCGATTCGGGCGTCAGCCACCAGGTGACTGGCGTCGAGTATGAAGCGGCGCGCGCCGCGGCCTTCATGGGCTACAAACTCATCTGCGACTGCGAGGGCCTGGAAGTTCGACACGACACCTCGGGACAAATCCCGCGCTTCGTCGACGACCGCTGGAACGGATACCTCGCAAACCTCACTCCGTCCGAGTTCCGCTCGCGCTATGAATCGCGCCTACCCGAGAGCATGACCGGCGCGGAGTACATGACCGCCAGCTCAGATAACAAAGCCCAGATCCACGTCGACCCGTTCACGCAGATGCGCCCGGAGGTCAGTTATCGCGTCCGCGCCTGCACCCGCTACTCGGTCGAAGAGAATTGCCGTGTGCGCACTTTCGTGGAACTGGCGCGCGGCGGCACCGGATTCGAGGAAATGGGCGAGCTTCTCTACCAGGCCCATTGGTCGTACACCGAATGCGGGCTGGGCTGCAAGGAAACCGATCAGATCATCGAGCTGGTTCGCGACGAAGGTCCCGAGAACGGACTGTTCGGCGCGAAGATCACCGGCGGCGGCGCCGGCGGAACCGTGGCTGTGCTGGGATACAAGACCGCGCGACACGCATTCGACCGAGTCATCGCGCGCTATGCGGATTTGCGCGGTGAAGTTCCTTACGTGTTCGAGGGCAGTTCCATGGGCGCGGATCGCTTCGGCGTGCAGGTGGTGTACCCGTGATCGTACCCGCCGAAGCGGTGCGCAGATCAAAAACGCCGTGGTATTTGTTCCTGCTCGCTTTGGTGAACCTGATGTGGGCCGGTCAGGGCACCGCGGTGAAGTTTTTGGATCGCCAGCTCGGTCCCATCGCGATCACCTTCCTGCCGTTTTACGTGAGCACGCTGTTGTTCATCCCACTGTTGATCCGGGAGCGCCGCCGTCACCCCGATTCGCCGCGTCCCAACTGGACCGACTGGCGAGGATTCATCATCGCCGGCGTGGGCGGCCAGGTTTTGGCGCAGCTCGGTATGACCTATGGCATCAGTAAATCGCTCGCGTCGAACGGAGCGATTCTGAATCTGCTGATTCCGGTGTTCACCGCCATGCTCGCGTCCGTGATGTTGCATGAGAAGATCACGCCCCTGCGTGTCTTCTGTCTGGTAATCGGCCTCGCCGGAGTCTTCCTGCTTTCGGTGCAGGATCTGAAGCAGGCGTCGTTTCTAAAGGGCGGGTATCTGGCGGGGAACCTGATGATCCTGGGAGGCACGCTCGGGTCAGCGTTTTACAACGTGTACTGCAAGGGATTAATGCGGCGCTTTCAGGAAATCGAAATTCTGATCTTCAGCTACGTCACCGCGAGCCTTGCCAGCATCCCATTGCTGATCTGGGTGGAACCGTTTCACTGGTCGGTGTTGCGAAGCTTCGACTGGAAATCCTGGCTGGCCTTTGCGTTTCTGGCGCTGTGCATGTACGGACTCTCGATGGTCCTGTTCTTCCACGTTCTGCAACATCTGGAAGTAACCGTCGCGTCGGCGTCACTGTATCTGGTTCCGGTATTCGGCGTGATCATCGCCGCGATTTTTCTAGGCGAGCGCCTGGGCCTCATCGCAATCGCCGGCACGTTAATTACCTTGTGCGCGACCGTTCTGATCATGCGATACGACCCGGGCGCTGCCTGATCGATGGACTTGCTTACTTCTCAAAATTCAGAATGACGTGGGTCCCTCCGACGCGGATGGATTCGATCAGCATGGCCGGCTCACCGCCTTTCGGCGTGGCGCTCTGCGCGGGGTCGACGTGATAAAGCACAGCGGTGTCGGAAAATTTGGTTGGGTTGTTCTCCACCTTGACGGGAGCTTCTACGACGTTGTGCCCTTCACTAATGACCGCTTTGTCGTTTTCGATTTCGATGCGATAGTCGCCGGCCTTCAGGGTATTCCCGTTGATAATGGAAGGCTCGGAAAGCTTGACGTGATATACCGGCCCTGCAAAGGCGGCCGCGGCGGCCCCCAGCAGCACGGCGAGTCGAACTAGTTTCATTGTTCCTTCTCCTGCATGTCCAGTTGCGATTTTGACTTTCGAGGTCTCTACGTCCCTCTCCTATCCAAACGCTTCCGGACCCTTGCGGGGTTACTCACGTCAAGGTGGTATGAGGAGCGAGCCGACTCGCCGGGGTTACCGTTACAAAATTAATTAGTTGACAGCGGCGGAAGTCGCGGGCGTTTCGCCGAACACTAGAGTGGTGTGTGTGCCGCCCACACGAATCTGATCCACTTTGGCCTTGCCGTCGATGTTTTGATAGCGGACCGACGTGGTCGCGAACTTGGTGTCGCCATTTTCCACCTTCACAGGAGCTTCGACGGTATTCTTGCCGACACGAATCACGGCCTTATCGCCGCTCACTTCGATGCGATATTCGCCGGCGCGAAGATTCGTGCCCGCCACTTGCGAGGGCATGAAGAAGGTCACCTTGTAGGAGCCCGATCCGGCCAGGGCCAGCGCACCGGCGCACACGAACAATACAACGTTAGCGAGTTTCATATGATTTAATCCTTTTTGTCCAGTTGTGACTTGAGGCTTATTTCGTCCCTCGCCGGTTAATACGCGCGAAAAGGGATTGCGTTCGCCTCAACCGGCGTTAGCTCAAGGTAAGGAACTCGCTAACCATGCCCACGCACTGTTCGATACTGCTAATCGTGTGTCCGAATCCGTCAATCCAGTGAATTTCGGGATCGCGGCGGAACCAGGTTCGCTGCCGTTTGGCGTATTGGCGCGTCTCATCCTGCGTGGAGACGATCGCATGTTCCAGGCTGAGTTCTCCGCGCAAATGGGCGAGGGCCTGTTTGTATCCGAGCGACTCGAAGGGTTTCTCCGCCCCCGTGCAACCGCCGGCTAGAAGCGCACGCACCTCATCGAGCAATCCGCGCTGAAACATTTCTTGTGTTCTTTGATCGAGCGCCGCGGCGAGCTCGATGCGATCCGGATTCAGGCCGATTTTCAAGACGCGATAGCCGGTGAGCGGCTCGGCGATTTCGGATGGCGGACGAACGGCGCGCGTCAGCATTCGCACCTCGAGCGCTCGAATCAACTTTTGGATGTCACGTGGATGAATCACCGAAGCGGCCCGAGTATCCAGACGGCGCAACAGCCGGTGCAGGATTCCCGGCCGCGACGCTTCCCGCCGCTCGAGATCGTCACGCAACGCGGGGTCGCGTTCAGGCAAAGGAGGCAAGCCTTCGAGCAGGGCTTTCAGGTAGAACCCGGTCCCGCCGGCGATCACCGGCAGCCGGCCGCGCCCGCCGATTCCCCGAATCACAGCCCGTGCCTCGCGCGCATATTCACCTGCCGAGTAACCGTTCCAGGGATCCAGCACGTCGAACAAATGATGGGGCGTGTCGCCACGGCCCGCCACGGGTGTCTTGGCAGTGCCGATGTCGAAACCGCGATACAGCTGAAGGGAGTCGCAATTGATGATTTCGCCCGAGAACGACTCCGCAACCCGAAGAGCCAGCGTGGTTTTCCCGGAACCGGTCGGCCCCACAATTGCAACTAACGGGGCGGCTACGAGCGAGGTCGATAGCGGCTCAGGTTCCATCCGCGGCATGTTCAGCTATCGTAACCGTTGAAAGATATACTTAAGGTGCGGACGGAGAATGAGGACTGGAATGCATAAACGAGCTTTGGTGATGTGGGTGGCGGCAGGCGCGATCGCGTGGGGTCAAGCGCCCAGCGACACCAAGCCCGCGGGAACAGATAAAGCGGCAGCGTACTATTACTATTCGCTGGGTCACCTGTACGCCGATCTGGCGGCCAATTCGACCAACGGCCGGGCAGTGGCCGACTACATCAGCAAGGCGATCGACAATTACAAGCTGGCCATCAAGGCGGATCCGCGATCTCCCGTAATTCCTGAAGAGCTTTCGGAAGTTTACATCGGCAGCGGGCGCTATCGCGAAGCGCAGAGCGACGCCGAAGAAACGCTGCGGTCGAATCCCAACGATCTGGCCGCGCATCGTCTCCTGGCGCGGATTTACACGCGGCAGGCGGCGGACAGTCAGCAGAATAAAGTCGACGAAGCGATGGTCAAGAAGGCTGTCGCCGAATACAGCAAGATTACCGAACTGGATCCCAAGGACGGCGATTCGTTCGTCATGCTGGGCCGTTTGCAGCAGCTTTCGCAGAACTCGGTTGACGCCGAGAAAGCCTACAAGAAAGCTTTGGACGTCGACCCCAACAACGAAGACGCAATGGCCGGCTTGGCGAAAGTTTATAGCGATCTTGGCGACAACAAGGCCGCCGCGGATGTGCTGCGCAAGCTCTCTGAGAAGAATCCGTCGTCGCGCGCGCTCCTGGCGCTAGCAGGTTCCTACAAGCAGATGAAAGAGTTCGGGCTGGCGGCGGAAACGCTGCGCAAGGCGCTCGAAACCAACCCGCCCAACGCGATTGAGATCAAGCGCGAGCTGGCCGAGACGCTGCTGTATGGCGAGCAATATCCGGCAGCGCTCAAAGCCTATCAGGAGCTGGCGGAAGAGGAGCCGACCGACGCCACTTCCTATCTGCGAATCTCGCAAATCTATACCCGGATGCGCGATTTCGCCAAAGCGCGCGAGGCCGCCGAAAAAGCCAAGTCTATCGATGGCAACAATCTCGAGGTCCGCTACAACGATGTAGCGTTGCTCGAGTCCGAGGGCAAGACCCAGGAAGCCATCACCACCCTCAACGGAATCCTGGAGTCGACTGCGCGCCGCACCTACAACACGGAAAATCGCCAGGCTCGTGTCTCGCTGCTCGAAAAGCTTAACGCGCTGTACCGGATCGCGGACGAAACCGAGAATGCCGTAGGGACGCTTCGTAAGATGGCGGAACTGGATGCCGATCTTGCGCCACGCATCGTTCCCGACATCATCGATACCTATCGCCTGGGCAAGAATTTTCAGAAGGCCGAACAGGAAGCCGATGCGGCCATGAAAAAGTGGCCCAATGATCGCGACATTCGCGCTGCGCGCGCCTCGCTGCTGGCGGATTTGGGAAAAACCGATGCTGCCGCGGCCGACGTGAAAAAGCTGATGGACGGCAAGAACGATCGCGCGATCTATCTCAAGCTGGCCGAGGTTTATGACAAGGGCAAGCGCTTCGACGAAGTCGCCAAGGCGCTGGATGCCGCCGAAAAACTCTCCGAATCGAAGGAAGAGAAAGAAGGCGTGTGGTTCGCACGGGGCGCGATGTTCGAGAAGATGAAGAAACTGGAGCCCGCCGAAGCCGAGTTTCGAAAAGTTCTGGAAGTGAATCCGGAGAGCGACGCGACGCTCAACTATCTGGGCTACATGCTGGCGGACCGCAACGTGCGTTTGCAGGAGGCGCTCACCATGATCACCAAGGCGCTCGCGCGCTCGCCCAATAACGGCGCTTATCTGGACAGCCTGGGGTGGGTTTATTTCCGGCTGGGCCGGCTGAGCGAAGCGGAAGAGAATTTGCGCCGCGCGGTGGACCGCACGCCGCGGGATCCCACCGTTCACGATCACCTCGGCGACGTGCTGATGAAAGAGTCCAAGGTGAAGGAAGCCATCGCGCAGTGGCAGACCTCACTCAAGGAGTGGGACGCCAGCGCGCCGGCCGACCTGGAGCCGGCGGAGATCGCCAAGGTCAAGACCAAGCTGGAGAGCGCCAAGGTTCGACTGGCGAATCAGGGCGGACCGAATAATAAGGACAAGTAGTGTGGCGCGGGCTTTTAGCCCGCAGCCGTGGCTGCTTTAGTCGAAACTTGCACCTCGCGAACATTCTTCTTAGAATCGTTACTAGGACGACACCACCAAATCAATGACCCCGCGCCATCACGAAATTCTGCGTGAGATCGTTGAGACCTATATCGACACCGGTGAGCCCGTCGCTTCCCGCTCCATTGCACGCCGTCGTTCGGCTGTAGGCGCGTTAAGCGCCGCGTCGATTCGCAACGTGATGGCCGACCTGGAAGACGAAGGCTTTCTTTCGCAGCCGCACACCTCGGCCGGCCGCGTGCCCACGGAAAAAGCGTTTCGCACTTACGTGCAGTCGATCACGCTGCGCCGTATGGCCGCCGCGGAGATCGAGCGGCTGCGCGCCGAGTTCGGGCGACTGGACACCATGGAAGAACGCGTGGAGTGCACTTCGCGCGTGCTCACCGAGTTGACGCGCGGAGTCGGCCTGGCGGCGGCGATCCCCAATGCGAGCCCGGCGCTGGATCAGATCGAATTAGTGGCGTTGCCCGACCGGCGAGTGTTGATGGTGGTCGCCACGCGCGATCATCAGGTGCGTAATCGACTGGTGACCCTCGATCAGCCGCTGACGCAGGACGAATTGGCGGCGATCCGCAATTACATCAACCGGAGTTTCGCCGGATGGACGCTGGAGCGGGTGCGCACGGAGCTGGCACATCGCCTGGATCAGGCGTCGGCCACCTACGACGCAATTCTTCGCAAGCTTACAGAGCTGTATCAGAAGGGCCTGCTCGATATCGGCCCGGCGCCGGAAGTACACCTGGGCGGCGCGAGCAACCTGGTGGGGGTCGATCTGCACCTGACCCGCGAAAAGCTGCGCGAGCTGTTCCGCACGCTGGAAGAGAAGAAGCGTGTGCTGGAACTGCTGGATCGGTTCCTCGAATCGCCGCCGGGTGAGCTGGGCGTGCACGTGGGCCTCGCGGAGGCGCATCCTTCGATGAGCGAATTGTCGCTGATCGGGCTGCCGGTGACGCTCGAAGGCGGACTGTCGGCGGTGATCGCGGTGCTGGGCCCGATGCGCATGAATTATGGCCGGGTTATGTCCGCGGTGCAGCAGGTGGGGCGGGCTTTCCAGGGATCCTAGCGCATTTTCAACAGCCATCAGACCGTCTGCCTCGCGACGGATGTTAATCTAGAGTTGTGAACGCTGAAAAAGCGCCCAAGGACGCCCAATATTCCGACGCCGATGGGAATGGCGATTCGGCCCCTGCTGCGGAGTCCGATCTGGCCGCCGTGGTAGCCGAACGAGACCAGTTGGCCGCCGAAAAGGCTGAGTTGATCGACCGCCATCTTCGCGCCCAAGCCGAGTTTCAGAATTTCCGCCGCCGCGCGGAACGCGAACGCCAGGAACTGCTGGAATATGCAAACACCGAGACGGTTCGCGCCCTACTGGTGGTGCTGGACGACTTCGAGCGCGCGCTGAAGATCGAAACCGCCGACCGGGAGTATGCCAAAGGGATGGAAATGATCCACCAGCGGCTGTACGACGCCCTGAAGAAACTGGGCCTGGAGCCGATTGTTAGTGTGGGGCAGCCCTTCGATCCGCACGTTCACCACGCCGTTGAGAAGGTGGAGTCGGAAGAGGCCGCGGACACGGTCCTCGAAGAGTATCAGCGCGGTTATAACTTCAAGGGGCGCTTGCTACGGCCCGCGATGGTGAAGGTTGCGGTACGGCCGGCCGATTCATGAGCGTAAGCAGACGCGATTACTATGAGGTCCTGGGCGTGGCGCGGGACTGTGATGAGCAGGGCCTGAAAGCGGCCTACCGCAAGCTTGCCCTGCAGCACCATCCCGACCGCAATCCAGGCGACAAGCACGCCGAAGAAAAGTTCAAAGAAGCGGCCGAAGCCTATAGCATTCTGAGCGATGGGCAGAAGCGAGCGGCCTACGACCGGTTCGGTCACCAGGGCGTCGCGTCCGCGGCCGGCGCCGGATTCGACGGAGCCGGGTTCCCGGACCTGAATGATATTCTTAGCGAGGTTTTCGGATTCGGTGACATGTTCGGGGGCGGCAATTCGCGGCAGCGGCGCAATCGCGCCCAGCGCGGCGAGGATGTCCGCTACGACCTGGAGATCACCTTCGAAGATTCGATGCGCGGACTTTCGGTCGACATTCAGGTGCCGCGCATGGAAGAGTGCGGGCGCTGCCACGGCAAGGGCGCCGAACCCGAAGATGGGCTGACCACCTGTCCCGCTTGCCGCGGGCGCGGCGAGGTGATTTACCAGCAGGCATTCCTCAGCGTGCGGCGGACCTGCTCGCAGTGCGGCGGGCGCGGACAAATCATCCGCCGTCCGTGCAAGGAATGCCACGGCGAAGGCTACCGCAGACGCGAGCGCAAGCTGAAGGTCAACATTCCCGCGGGCGTCGATACCGGCACGCAGCTTCGCCTGACGCAGGAAGGACAGCCGGGCGCGAACAGCGGCCCACCGGGCGATCTTTACGTGGTGGTGCGCGTCGCGGGCCACCCCATTTTCGAGCGCGATCAAACCGATCTGCACTGCCGCGTGCCGATCAACATCGGCCAGGCGGCGCTGGGCGCGAGCATCGACATTCTAACCTTCGACGGACTGCAGACGGTGAAGATTCCCGAAGGGTCGCAACCGGGGACGCGGCTGCGGTTGAAGTCCCTGGGCGTGCCGAACCTGAGCGGCAGCGGCCGCGGCGATTTGTACGTGCACCTGGACGTCAAGGTGCCAGCCAAGATGACACGCGAGCAGCGCAAGCTGATGGAGCAGATCCGCGATCTGCTGCCGGTCGAGAACGAGCCCGAGGAAAAGGGCATCTTCGACAAGGTCAAAGACTACTTCATGTAATTTCTGAGCCGCGACCGGAGGAAGCGGTCTTGCGCCGGCCAAATCCCGCTCCCTGTGGTCGCGGCTCTGTATTAGGTTGCGTGGCGCCGCCTCAATCCTGGCGCAGCGCGATCATCGGATCGATCTTCGACGCCCGCCGCGCGGGAACCGATGCGGCCAGCAGCGCTACCCCGATCATCAATACAGCCGCACCCGCGATGATGATCGGATCGTTGGCCTGTACGCCGAAGAGTCGCGAAGAAACCAGTCTCGCAGCGAAGAACGTCGCAGGCAATCCGATCGCGATGCCTGCCACAACCAGCCACAGGCTCTCACCAAGCACCATTCCAAGCACGCTGGTACGCGTCGCGCCCAGCGCCATGCGAATCCCGATCTCATTGGTTCTACGCGCGGCACTGTACGCCATCACGCCGTACAATCCGAGGCAGGCGAGCAGCACGGCCAGTGCGCCGAACAAGGCGGACAGGATCGCGATGAGCCGCTCCTGTACCAGCAGGTTGTCGAGCTGCTGCTCGATGGTCTCCACGCGAATCACCGGCAAGCGCGGATCGAGGTTGCGCAGTTCCTCGCGCGCGGCGGCGGCGACCGCGACCGGATTTCCGATGGTGCGGATCGCCAGACAAATGGTCTGCGACAAACGTCCCAACTGCTGGCGATAGGGCAGGTAGAACATTCTCCGCCCGTCCTCACGCGGCGATTCGTACTTGGCATCCGGCACCACGCCGATCACTTCCTTGGTGACTCCCCAGGATTCGAAGCGCCGGCCGAGCGGGCTTTCGTTTCCGAAGAAATGGCGGGCCATGCTCTGGTTGAGGATGGCTACCTGCGGCGAGGTGGCGATGTCGCGCTCGGTGAAATTGCGTCCGGCCAGCAGGCGCAGCCCGAGCGTGTCGAAGAATTGTGTTCCCACGATGCTCCACTGCGCACGGCGGTCGGCATCGGCCGCGGGGACGAAACCGGGGACGGTCATGTAAGCGCCAGGGTTGGTGTTGCCCTGCAACATTCCGTACACGGTTGGGCTCACGGACCGTACTCGCGGTAGCGTCGAGATCCGTTGCTCCATGGCTTCGAAAAGCGACGACGCAGCCGGGCCCGAGCGGCCGATCTGTCCGGGCGCGGTCCAGATCAGCAACAGGTGTTCGCGGTCGAATCCCAGATCCTGCGCCTTCAGATTGGTCAGGGTGCGCGCAAACAGGATCGCGCCGGTAAGCAGCACCAGCGACAAGGCCACCTGCGAGATCACCAGCAGCTCACCCAGGCGAGATCCGCGAGCACTGGCGCTGCGCTCAAGCAAAGCGGGTGCGATCGAAACCTTGGCCGCTCGAAACGCGGGCGCCAGTCCGAAAAGGATCCCCGTCAGAAAACACAGCGCCGTGGTGAATCCCAGCACGCGGAGGTCGGGGTGCAGGTCGAGAATCAGGCTCGCCGACTGGCTGCGCATGGGGCCGGAGGCGGCGAGTTTGAGCATCGCGCTGGTGCCCCACTGCGCAAGGAGCAGCCCGAGCGCGCCGCCTGCCATCGCGAGCAGGACGCTTTCGGTGAGGAGTTGCCGCACGATGCGCGACGCTCTGGCACCCACGGCCAAGCGCACTGCCATTTCGCGCTGCCGGCCGGCCGAGCGGGCCAGCAGCAGATTCGCGACATTCGCGCAGGCGATCAGCAGCACCAATCCGACCACGATCATGAGGATCTGCAAGGGCTGCGAGAGCGATTCGCGCTGTGGCGAGTATCCACCCGCGGAGGACTCCAGTTCCATACGCTGGCGGAGAGCTACCGCGGCGTTGGCCGGACTGGACTCACGATCGCGGAGCAACTGATGCAGAACCACTTGCGCGGGCGCCTGGGCCTGGGTATTGGATACCCCCGGGCGCATTCGCGCAACGAATCGGTAATTCATCCGGCCGCCACGCGCCGGCTCCGGCGGCAGCTCGGTCATCACATGCGCGAGCATCGCCACAGGGATCCAGATTTCGGTGGGCCGCCCGCGCCATTCGCCAACGAAGTTTCGCGGTGCGACGCCTAGGATGGTGAAGGTGGTCGCGCCCAGCGAGAAGGTTCGCCCCACCACGTTCGCGGCGCGCGCAAAGCGCCGTTCCCAGTAGTCGTAACTGATCACCGCCACAGGATGCCCGCCCACGACGCGATCGTCGTCCGGCGTCAACGCGCGGCCGACCGAGGGAACGACGCCCAGCAGCGAGAAGTAGTCGCCGGTAACAACGTCCACTTTCACCTGACCCGGATCGACGACGCCGCCTGGTCCCTGCGTGGCGACATTCGATCGATCGACAGCCAGCACCGCCGCAACACCCGAAAACACCTGGGTCAAGCCGCGGAACCGCTCCAGATCCGGGAACGTAAAGGTGTAGTGGCCCGACCATCGGAGCGTCACCAGTTGTCCGGGGTCGCGGACCGGCAGGTTGCGCAGCAGCAGGGCATCAATCACGCTGAAGACCGCGGTGTTCGCGCCGATCCCTAGCGCGAGCGAAAGCACGGCCACAGCAGTGAAACCCGAGCTCTTGCGCAACATGCGCGCGGCGTAACGAAGATCCTGCCACAACTGCTCGATCCAACTCCACAAGTGAAGTTCGCGACACTCTTCCTTGGCTTGGTCGACGCTCCCGAACTCGAGCCGCGCGTGGCGGCGTGCTTCCTCCGGTGACATGCCCCGGCGGATGCAATCGGCGATGTGCCGCTCGATGTGGAAGCGCAACTCGTGGTCCAGTTGCTGTTCGCGAAGCTGGCGCCGCCGGGTGAACCAGGTCATAGGAGATCTACTCCGATGCGCGCAATACGAAGGCGATCGCGGACGCCATGGCTTCCCAGTTGGCCGTTTCTCCTTCCAGACGTTTGCGCCCGGATTTGGTGATCTCGTAATACTTGGCCTGATGGCCAGTTTCCGATTTGAGCCACTCGGCCCGCACCAGCCGCTGCTTTTCGAGACGATGCAGCGCGGGGTATAGCGAGCCCTGGCGAACGTCCAACAGTTGCTTCGAGATTTGTTTCAGGCGCTGCGAGATCCCATAACCGTGAAGCGGCCCCAGCGCGACGGTTTTCAGGATCAGCATGTCCAGGGTGCCCTGGAGGAGATCGGTTTTCTTGGTGGTCATGATAGGTCGGATGTCGACATACTATCATTCGACATGTCGGGCGTCAACGGCTTGCTTACCGGATGCACGGGGCAGGCGGTACGCTGGGAAGACATGCGGATTCTCATTTTCATTGCGGCGCTGGCCAGTTGCGCCTGCGGGCCCGCGGCGCCGGCTGGCGCCCCGGAGTATGGCTACCAGGTAGTCCACGCGTATCCGCACGACCCGTCGGCGTTCACCGAGGGGCTGTTCTACCTGGATGGGTTTCTGTACGAGAGCACGGGGCTCGAATTTCAGTCGTCCATCCGCAAGGTGCGCATCGAGACCGGCGAGATTGTGCAGCGCCTAAACATCCCGCAGCAGTACTTCGGCGAAGGCATCATCAACTGGAAAGACCGGCTGATCGAGTTGACCTATAAGACGCAGGTCGGGTTCGTGTATGGGCTGGGTGATTTCAAGTTGCAGAAGCAGTTCGAGTATCCAGGCGAGGGCTGGGCGCTGACGCAGGACGGCAAGCGCATCATCATGAGCGACGGGACGCCCGAACTGCGCTTCTGGGATCCGACGGACAGCCGGTGAAGAACGTCAATGAGCTGGAGTGGATCAAAGGCGAGATTTACGCCAACATCTGGGGTACCGACAAGATCGCGCGGATCGATCCCGCGAGCGGAAAGGTCGTTGGGTGGATCAACCTCACTGGACTACTCGATGCGAACGACCGCAGAAGTAGCCAGCCCGACGTGCTGAACGGGATCGCGTATGACTCGGAGCACGACCGGCTGTTCGTCACCGGGAAGAACTGGCCGAAGCTGTTCGAGATCAAGCTGGTGAAGAAGGCGCAATGACGGGCCGCGCGGCGGTGCCGTCGCGGCGGATCCATCCACCATCCCGTCGGCAAGCGCCCGGCGTCTTCCGTCCCGGCGCCCGGGGATTTGCAACCTTTTGCCGCCTCACCTTGTCCTAACGGGTGAGGAGACAAAATGGGCCACTCAATTGGCGATGGAATCATCGTAGTCGCGCTCGCGGGGGCGCTCCTGGGGTACCTTTATTTCAAGCATCGGGACAAGCAGCGCCGGCTCGAAGTCATACATCAGGAACGCTTGGTTGCGATGGACAAAGGCATTCCCTTGCCGGAGCTGCCGATCGATCCTCCGGCGGTCGAAAAGCGGCCGGATCCGCATATCCACCTGATCCTGGGGATCGTGCTGCTGGCGATGGGGGCGGGTTCGATGATCGCCCTCTCCCTGATTCCCGCGGTCGGGCAGCAGTCCTACTGGCCGCTGCCACTGCCTGTGGCGCTGCTCGGGCTGGGACTGATGCTGTACCATTTCCTGTCCGGGAATCGAGACCGCTGAACCGCAGTGGTTACTTTAGACACGGACGAAGTGCTGGTTGCCCGCTGCCGCGCCGGCGGTGACCAGGACGCCTTCGCGGAGCTGGTCCGCCGCTATCGGGGACCGGTGTTCCGGCTGGTGGTTTCGATTCTTGGCCCCGAGTTTCGAGCAGATGCGGAAGAGGTCGCGCAGGAAGTGTTCCTGCGCGTGCATCACGCGCTGGCGGCCTTTCGGAGCGAGGCTCAGTTCAATTCCTGGATTTATCGCATCGGCTTCAACCAGGCCGTCAACCTAAAAGCGCGGGTCCGGTATCGAGCCCGTCACCTAAGCGAAGACGCGCTCGCCGACGCAGCGTCGCCGCAATTGGACCCGCAGCAACGCCTGGAGATCAAACGACGCCAGCAGGCGCTGGCCGAATGCATGCATGAACTGCCGGAGGTCTACCAGTCGACGCTGCGTCTGCACTATTGGATGGGCGAAAGCGTGGCAGCCATCGCGCCGCTTCTGGGTATCGCAGAGAATACCGTGAAGTCCTACCTTCACCGGGCCAGGCGCCTGCTCCATGAGATGCTGAAGGAAAGAGGATTTGAGGATGTCTGAGCAAGAGAAAATGGATCACTTGTTGCGCGAAATGATGGCGGCCACGCCCCAGCCCAGCCTGTCCCCTGCCTTCGACCAGCGGCTGAAAAAATGTCTTCGGCCGCGCCGGCTGGATTCAACCGGGCGCTGGCTGATGACCGCTTACGCGATCCTCGCGGGAATCCTCTCGATCTGGGCGATGCGAAGCCAATCCATCGATTGGAGAGTGGGGGCGATCGCTATTCTCGCGCCACTTTGCGTGGCGGGAGTGGTTCAGCGGAGACAGCGCACTCGGCTTGCGGGCCGGCCCGATCCGAGCAACTAGACGACGTCGACGCCCATCGATCGGGCGGTGCCCTTGACCGAGTTCATCGCGGCTTCGACCGTGAAGCAGTTCAAGTCGGGCATCTTGATTTTGGCGATCTCTTCCACCTGCTTCAGCGTGATCTTGCCGACGCGGGTCTTGTTCGGCTCGGCCGATCCCTTGGCGATGCTGACGGCGCGCTTGATCAGAATCGGCACAGGCGGCGTCTTGGTGATAAAGGTGAAGGAACGGTCCGAGAAAATGGTGATCACCACGGGGATGATCAGCCCTTCCTGGTCCTTGGCCGAGGTCTTCGCATTGAAGGCCTTGCAGAATTCCATGATGTTGACGCCCTGCGGGCCGAGCGCGGTGCCGACCGGGGGCGCGGGCGTGGCCTTGCCGGCCGGGATCTGCAACTTCACCATCGCGGTTACTTTTTTCGCCATACAAACTCCTTGTTGACCGCTCCCTATGGTCGCGGCCCGGTTGCCGTGGTTGCGGCTCCGTTAGATTTTTTCTACCTGCAGGAAATCCAGTTCCACTGGTGTGGCCCGGCCGAAGATGGTTACCAGCACGCGCAGAGTATTGCGCTCGGTATTGACCTCGTCGATCTTGCCGGAAAAATTGGTGAACGGCCCGTCGATGATGCGGACGTTTTCGTTCTTCTCGAAGCTAAGCTTGGGCCGCGGCCGCTCGGCCGAACTGGCCTGGCGGTAGAGGATCGAATTGACCTCGTCGGCGGTGAGCGGGACGGGCATGTTGCCGCCGCCCACGAATCCGGTGACGCGCGGCGTGGCTTTGACTGCGTGCCACAGCTCGTCATTCATTTCCATTTCCACCAGCACGTAACCGGGATACAGCATGCGCTTGCTGGTGACTTTCTTGCCGGCGCGCAGTTCCACCACTTCTTCAGTCGGAATCAGGATCTGGCCGATCTGCGGCGCGAATCCGAACGCCTCGGCGCGGCTGCGCAGCGAGTCGGCAACCTTCTGTTCAAAACCGGAATAGGTGTGGATGATGTACCAGTGCTTGGGGGGACCTTCGTCGACAGCCACGGCAGCGGATTCGGGAGCGGTTTCCGTCGCGGGCTCGGTCTCAGGATTCGGGGCCATGCCTTCGCCCGAGGCACGATCCTCGGCGGCTGCTTCCACGGCTTCTTCTGCCACGGCCTGCACGGGCTCGGACTCCTCTTGCGGAGCGGCTTCGGCCTGGGTTTCCTCGGCGGGGGTCTCCTCGGGTGTCGCTTCGGCTACCGGCGGATGATCGTGGGGCAGAGTCTCGTCTGGCATGGGTGCCTTACTTCCCTCCGCCGAAAGTGTCAAACAGCTTGGTGATGGCTTTGCCGACCAGGGCGTCGACCACGGCGAAGTACGCGGCGAAGGCGAAAACGGCCACGATCACCACACCGGTGGTGGCTCGCACCTGTTTCCAGGCGGGCCAGGTGACGCGCTTCATTTCGAGCTGCAGCTCCTCGAAATAGTTCTTCACTTGCGCCGGCCATGCCGCCGCTTTTTGTGGAAAGCTTAGCTCTTCTTCAGGCATTTGTTCAAAATCCTCGATTGGAAACCAACCGCCTCCGGCGGCCTTACCGCGCTCCGCGCGAGTGGCGCGGTGGCAGGGGCGGAGGGATTCGAACCCCCACTCGCGGTTTTGGAGACCGCTGGTCTGCCGTTAAACCTACGCCCCTAACTAGTGACCAGTGGTAAGTGACCAGTGGCCAGCCAATTCCAGTGTAACGCGGTGGCGTCTAACTGGCCACCGGCCACTAGGCACTGACCACTACTTGATCTCCTTGTGCGGGAAGTGCTTGCGGCAGAAGGGGCAGAACTTCTTTAGTTCCAGCCGCTCCGTCATGGTCTTTTTGTTCTTCATGCTGGTATAGTTCTTGCGTTTGCATTCGGTGCATTGCAAGGTGATTTGTTCTCGTGCCATGCTGTCTCCTACTCAACAATCTCGGTTACGGTACCGGCGCCCACGGTGCGACCGCCCTCGCGAATCGCGAAGCGCAACCCTTTATCCATAGCCACCGGAGTGATCAGCTCGACCACCAGCGCCACGTTGTCGCCCGGCATCACCATCTCCATGCCTTCCGGCAGCTCCGCCACGCCCGTCACGTCGGTGGTGCGGAAGTAAAACTGCGGACGATAGCCCTTGAAAAACGGCGTATGCCGCCCGCCTTCTTCTTTGCTCAAAATGTAAACTTCGCCTTTGAACTTCTTGTGCGGCTTGATCGATCCCGGTTTCGCGATCACCTGCCCGCGCTCCACGTCGTTCTTTTCAATTCCGCGCAGCAGCAGCCCCGCGTTGTCGCCCGCCTCCGCCAGATCCAGCAGCTTCTTGAACATCTCGATGCCGGTCACTACCGTCTTGCGGGTATCCGTGAATCCGACGATCTCCATTTCCTCGCCGAGCTTGCACACGCCCTTTTCGATCCTGCCGGTCACCACCGTGCCGCGACCTTGAATCGAGAAAATGTCTTCCACCGGCATCAGGAACGGCTTGTCCTTTTCGCGTACCGGCTGCG
>WNFL01012333.1_pt2 | contig 21850 bp, 20 predicted proteins | sample 5400361 | NCBI WGS metagenome assembly WNFL01 (sample SAMN13153351, study PRJNA577476) | soil metagenome | isolation source: 40 cm soil on Douglas fir-dominated hillslope | place: USA:California | collected 2013-09-17
CGCTCGCGGCCGTACCTGTTTTCGAACAGCATCGCGCCGCCGGTGGCCGCGGCCACCATTCGGGTGCTCGACCTGCTGGAAGGGTCAACCGACCTGCGCGAGCGGCTGCAAACGAATACCTCGTACTTTCGCGAGCAAATGACCGGGCTGGGATTCAACTTGATCCCGGGAGAACACCCCATCATCCCGGTCATGCTGGGCGATGCGCCGCTGGCGGTGAAACTCGCCGAGCGGGTCCAGGCGCAGGGAGTCTATGTCGTGGCCTTCGCCTTTCCGGTCGTTCCTCATGGAAAAGCGCGAATTCGCACCCAGATGAGCGCTGCGCACTCCCGTGAGCAACTCGATCGGGTTATTCAGGCGTTTCGGTTGGCCGGACGCGAATTGAGCATCATTCACTAAGGCAGGATTATGAAAGCGCTGGTCAAGGCACGTGCGGAACCCGGTATCTGGCTGCAGGACGTCCCAGAACCGGCGGTCGGCCACAATGACGTGCTCATCAAGGTCCACCGCTCGGCGATATGCGGCACCGACATGCATATTTACAACTGGGATGCCTGGGCGCAGAAGACCGTTCCCGTGCCCATGGCTGTCGGCCATGAATACGCCGGCGAAATCGTCGAATTGGGCAGCGAGGTGCGCGGTTTCAGCACCGGCGACCGCGTGTCGGGCGAGGGTCACATCACCTGCGGACACTGCCGCAATTGCCGCGCGGGCCGGAGGCATCTATGCCGCAATACCTCGAGCGTGGGAGTCAACCGCGCCGGCGCATTTGCCGAATATCTGACCATTCCGGCGACCAACGTCTTCAAATTGCCGAACGCCATCGACGATGAGATCGCCTCAATCCTGGATCCGTTCGGCAATGCCACGCACACGGCGCTGGCGTTCAACGTCGTCGGCGAGGACGTGCTGATCGCCGGCGCCGGCCCGATCGGCATCATGGCGGTGGCGGTCGCCCGGCATTGCGGCGCACGGCACATCGTCATCACCGACGTGAACGACTATCGGCTTGGACTGGCAGCAAAGATGGGCGCCTCCAAGGCGCTCAATGTGTCGCGAGAATCGCTGGACGACGCCATGCGCGATTTAGGGATGGAGGAAGGTTTCGACGTGGGGTTCGAAATGTCGGGCAACGCCACGGCATTGCGCGACATGCTGCGCACCATGAACCACGGCGGCAGCATCTCCATGCTGGGTATTCCTCCCGGCGAAACCGCCATCGATTGGAACCAGGTCATATTCAAAGGCTTGATGATCAAGGGTATTTACGGCCGCGAGATGTTCGAGACTTGGTACAAGATGTCGAGCATGCTGCAAAGCGGGCTCGATGTACGGCCGGTAATCACCCATCGCTTGGGAATCAACGATTACCGCGAAGGCTTCGAGATCATGAATTCCGGCAAATCCGGCAAGATCACCCTGGACTGGTCCACGCTTTAGCGGCCGGCCAGCCCTTTGAGCATGACGCGCGGTTCGCGGCACCAGCAGTACGCGTACAACCCGCGCGGATCGTTCAGCTTGGCAATGGCGCGCGCCTGCTCGAGCATGGGATCGAGAACCCGCTCCACATCGCTGCGCGGCGCGATGATTCCGGCCATTCGGCCGATGCGCAGCGTTTCCGAACGCAACTGCATCAACAATGCCTCGCGCAGGCTCAATTCCGGCTCGATGTAGTCGACACTGTAGTCGGAGCCCAATTCGGCCAGCTTGGCGGCGGCGTCGGTCGCATCCTTGAGGCCGCCCAGGTGATCCACCAAGCCGACGCGCTGGGCGTCGACGCCGGCCCAAACCCGCCCCTGCGCGATCTTGTCCACGTCCTCGACCGGCTTTTTCCGGCCGTCGCCCACGCGGCGCAAGAAGTCCGCGTAGGCGTGATCGACCGAAGTCTGCAGTATCCGGCGGCGGGCCGGCGTCAGCGTGCGATCCATGCGCATGTCGCCGGCGAGCGGAGTGGTGCCGATGCCGTCGATTTTCACTCCGAATTTTTCCAAGGTGCGCTGAAAGGTCGGGATCACCGAGAACACGCCGATCGATCCCGTCAATGTGGTGGGGCTCGCGAATATTTGATTCGCCGCGACCGAAATATAGTATCCGCCGGACGCGGCGTAAGTGCTCATGGACACCACGACGGGCTTGCCGGCTTTGCGCAGGGTCTGCACCTCGCGGAGGATTTGCTCCGACGCGAACATGCTTCCGCCGGGACTGTCCACGCGCAACACCACCGCCTTCACGGCGTTGTCGTAGCGCGCCTGCCGCAACAGATCGGCGGTACTCTCGCCGCCGATGGTGCCGGGCGGCTGATGGCCGTCGAGGATCTCTCCCGACGCGACGACGATGCCCACCCTGGAATCGGACTTGGATTTCAATACATGTTTGGAGCGCACCGAGGCCAGATATTGATTCATGCCGATGGAATTGAAGGAATGCGTGTCCTCATCCTCGCCCACCAGCACTTTCAGCTCGTCGGCCATTTGACGGCGGCTCTTGAGAGCGGTGACCAGGCCTCGCTGCAGCGCGAGTTTGGCCGCATCGCCGCTCACGGCGGCGAGCGCTGCCGGCTCGTCGGTCACGAACTCGCCGAGCGCCCCGGCGGGCAGCGAGCGGGCGCGAGTGACGTCCTGCTGGTAGGCGCTCCACAGCGCCTCGAGCCACACCGAACTCTCCTCGCGTTCGCTCGCAGCCATGTCGCTGCGGGAGAATTGGTCGGTGAAGCTCTTGTACGTGCCGGCGCGGAACACGTTGACGTCGACGCCCAGCTTGTCGATGGCGTCCTTCAAAAACATGCGGTAGTAGCTGAAGCCGTCGAGGTACACCAGCCCCATGGGATCGAGATAAACCTCCCCGGCCTGCGCCGCCAGATAGTACTGGGTCTGATCGAGCGAATCGGCCGCCACGACTACGCGCTTGCCCGCAGCGCGAAATTCGCGCAGCGCCGCGCCGATTTCCTGCAGCTTCGACAAACCGGTGGAATCCAAGGTCCCTAGATCGAGCACGATCAGCTTGATGCGCTCGTCGGACTTCGCGGCCGCAATGGCGTCCGTCACGTCGCGGAGCAAGGTCTCGGGCGCCGGACCGCCGGAGGCTTGGCCGAAGGCGCGGCGCACCGGGTCACTCGCCAGCTGCTCGACGATCTCGCCCTCAGGGGTGATCACCAACGCCGCCGCGTGCGGCACGTTCGGGATGGAAGTATGCAGGGCGGCGAGAATGAATCCGAAAATGACCAGCAACAGGATCAGATGCAGGACTCTGCGGATCCCCTCGAGAATTCGCCACACCAACCCGAAAAATCCCTTGAGAGCGGACCCGACACCCATTCAACGCCTCCCGTCCGCCCCGAAGGAAAGAACCCGGCCGATGTTTAGATCTTCTCGTCGATGCGCGCGGCTTTACCGGACAAATCACGCAGGTAATAGAGCTTGGCGCGGCGGACCGCGCCGCGGCGCTTCACGCTGACCTCGCTGATCGACGGGCTGAAGGTTTGGAACACGCGCTCGACGCCTTCGCCGTGCGAAATCTTGCGCACGGTGAACGAGGAATTGAGCCCGCGATTCTTCTTGGCGATCACCACGCCCTCGTAAGCCTGAACGCGCTCACGATCACCCTCCACGACCTTGACTTGCACGACGACGGTATCGCCGGGATTGAATTCCGGAAAGGTGCGCGATGCACGTTCGACGTTCAACTGTTGGATGATCTTGTTCATAGCTGTGTCCTCGCCTTTCGGCCCTACCTTTGACTGTCTTCGTTTCGTCCCGTGCGGCTCGCACGTTCGATCTTGAATTCTTCCAATAAAACCCGCTCTTCATCACTCATGCCGCGGCGCTCGAGCAGTTCCGGCCGCCGCAGCCAGGTCCGGCCCAGCGCCTGCTGCAATCGCCAGCGGCGGATCGCCGCGTGATCGCCCGACATCAGCACCGCGGGAACCGCCTGACCGTCGATCGCGGGCGGCCGCGTGTAGTGCGGCCAATCCACCAATCCGTCGCTGAACGATTCCTGCACCGCCGATTCCGCGCTGCCGAGCGTCCCCGGAATCAGCCGCGCAATCGCATCGATCACCACCAACGCCGGCAGCTCTCCGCCCGAGAGCACGTAGTCGCCGATCGACCACTGCTCGTCCGTTTCGCGCTCGATGAGCCGCTCATCGACGCCCTCATAGCGTCCCGCCACCAACGCCAAACCCGGCCAATCGCGCGCCTCGCGCGCCACACCTTGCTCGAACCGGCGCCCGTCCGCGCCCAAGTACACGCGCCGGCTGCCCTGCGGCAGACTCGCCGTGGCGCCGCGCAGCGCGCTGCGCAGCGGCTCGACCTTCAGCACCATACCCGGTCCGCCCCCGTACGGCCGATCGTCCGCCGTACGATGCACATCGGCCGTGTAATCGCGCGGATCGAAGCAGTCGACCTCGAGGCCTCCCCGCTCGACCGCCCGCCCGACCACACCGTGCGCCAGAGCCTCGCGGATCATCATCGGAAACAATGTCACAACCGCGATACGCATGCGCTTCAATCGGGGGCGCCTAGCCCGTCTCGTTCCAGTCCACGGTATCCAAAACTCCCGTGTCCCGCGCACCACCATCAGCACCTGCGCCGGGCTCTCGATGAAATGCTGCACGTTTCCCAAACTCGTGCCGTCGAGATTCACCACTTCGCAGCCGATCAAGTCGGCGCGGTAGAAATCCCGATCGTCCCGCTGCGGCAGTTCGCTGCGCGGCACACACACCTGCGCGCCCCGCAAGGCCTGCGCCTGGTCCCGATCCTCGATCCCCGCCAATTTCACCGTCAGCGAACCGCCGCTGCGGCCGCTGGCCTCGATACGATAGCTCTGCCAGACTGTTCCCTGGCCGATGTGCAACTGGCGGTGCTCGAGTAAGCGCTCGGGGGGATCGGTGTGCGAACGCAGCTTGATCCAACCCCGGACGCCAAACGGCGCTCCCACGAAACCAAGTTGGATGAGCGCCGATGTTTCGTCGCTCATCGTGAGCCCCTCAAACTTTTACAAAGACCCTTACGCGGCCTGCTTGCGGAAGCTGGTGAGAAGAAACTTGACGCGGTCCGACATGTGGGCACCCTTGGACACCCAGTGCTCGATTCGAGCGACATTCAGGCGCAGTTTGATTTCCGCGCCGCGCGCAACCGGATTGAAAAGCCCCACGCTCTCGAGGCTGGTGCCGCCTTGGCGCTTGCGGCTGTCGGTCACCACAACGTGATAAAACGGGGTCTTCTTGCCGCCGCGTCGAGTCAAACGAATCGTCACCATCTTGAATCCACCTTGCAAAGCGTAGCCGCTAATTGTAATGACAACCTAGGCTCCAGAGCAACAACTCATTGAATCGGCAACAGTTGGTGAGGGCAACCCCGCAATTGGCCGGCCCGCCGGCCGGCCGGAGGCGCGGTCAGGGCCCGAAACCGGGCGGCAGGCGCCCCGCCATGCCGCGCATCATGTTCTTCAACATGCCGCCTTTGGCGAGCTTTTTCATGGTTTTTTGCATGTGGTCGAACTGCTTCAACAGGCGATTGACCTCCGGCAGCTGTACCCCGGCACCGGCGGCAATGCGGCGCTTGCGGGACCCATCGATCAGCTCCGGGCGCCGGCGCTCCCGCGGCGTCATCGAGTCGATGATTCCCATTTGACGCTTCAGGTTCTGCGCATTGGCCGAACCGGCCGCCGCCGCGGCATTGGCCTGCAAGTGCGCAGGCAGCTTGTCCAGCAGCGCCGACATGCCGCCCATGTTCTGCAACTGGCTCAATTGGTCGCGTAAATCCGCCAGATCGAATGACTTTCCCTTGGAGATCTTCTGGGCGAGTTTTTCGGCCTTGTCCTGGTCGACCTGTCCCTGGACCTGCTCGACCAGCGACAACACATCGCCCATGCCAAGGATGCGCGATGCGATGCGCTCCGGCTGAAACAGCTCCAGTGCGTCCGATTTTTCGCCGGTGCCGACGAACAAGATCGGCTTGCCGGTGACCTGCCTCACGGACAGCGCGGCGCCGCCGCGCGCATCACCGTCGGCTTTGGTCAGGATCACCCCGGTCAGACTCAGGGCGTCATTGAACGCCTTGGCGGCGTTGACCGCGTCCTGGCCGGCCATGCTGTCGACGACGAACAGGCGCTCATGCGGATTGATCGCCGCCTCGAGTTCCTTGACCTCCGCCATCATCTCGGCGTCGATATGCAAGCGGCCCGCCGTGTCCAGCAGCAACACGTCGTATGCCTGCAGCGCGGCTTCGGTCAATGCCCGTCTGGCGATGGTCACCGGGAGCTCGCTCGCCAGCGATGCCGAAAAGCCCGCGCCCACCTGCGCCGCCAAGGTCTGCAGCTGCAGAATCGCCGCCGGGCGATACACGTCGGTGCTCACCATCAGCACCTTCTTCTTTTGCTTCTCGATCAGCCAACGCGCGAGCTTGCCGGCGCTGGTGGTCTTGCCGGCTCCCTGCAGGCCCGCGAGCATGACCACCACCGGGCGCTGCGCCCGCAGATTGAGGCCGCCGCTCGGCTCTCCCATGAGCCGCGTCAGTTCCTCATGCACCACCTTGATGAAGGCCTGCCCGGGAGTGAGGCTCTTGGTGACTTCGACGCCGATCGCCCGCGCTTTGACGGCGTCGGTGAAGGTCTTGACGACGCTGAGCGCGACATCGGCGTCGAGCAGCGCGAGCCGTACCTCTCGGACCGTATCGGAAATATTATCGTCGGTCAGCCGGCCGCGGCCGGACAGCGACTTGAGCGCGGAGGAAAGGCTGGATGTGAGTTTGTCGAACATGGGGCGAATGTTAGCATTTCGATTCCCGGGGCAACCACATGCTGCCGGCCGGCGGCTAGGCGCTGCTGAGGCGCTTGTGTCATTATCTTGGATGTCATCATTCGGTAGATGCCATCATTTAGGCCCTCCGTGATCTTGCCAGCCCTGATTCTCGCCATCACTCTGTACGCGCTCTACACCGCCAGCGCCTGGACCATGCTGCGCAGCGTAACCAAGCCGCGGTTGGACCCCATCGCCTGGATCCTCAGCCTGGCGGCCGTCGTCGCCCACAGCGACGCCATCGTGCATATGATGCGCATCAACGGACCCTTCTCCATCGGTCTGCTCGAGGCCATCTCCCTGCTGGCCTGGACCCTTGCCGTACTCGCCTGCCTCATCTCGATCGAAAGGCAAAATCGCGTGCTGGGCGCCATCTTGTTGGCAAGCGCGGCGCTCGGAGCGGCCGTGACCGGCACCGGACAACCTTTCGCGGAAGCCACGGCGCCCGGGTGGGAACTCACCGCGCACATCCTGCTCTCGATGGCCGCCGCCGCCCTGCTGTTCGCGGCGGCGGTGACGGCCCTGCTGCTGGTCTTTCTCGATCGACGGCTGCGCACGCGGCGAATTGCCGACCTGCCGAGCATCCTGCCGCCGCTCGACGCCCTCGAAAGGGCCATGTTTCGTCTGATCGGCGCCGGCTTCGTGTTGCTCACCCTGTCGCTGTTCACGGGATTCGTCTTCGTCACGAATTTGTTCACACAGCACTTGATTCACAAGACGGTGTTGTCCCTGATCGCCTGGACGATATTCGGCGTGCTGCTGATCGGACGCATTCGCTTCGGTTGGCGGGGACGCTCCGCGGTAGGTTGGACCTTGAGCGGCTTCGGCGTGCTGGCGCTCGCATATTTCGGTGCGAAGTTCGTGCTCGAGGATGTGCTCGGCCGGCATTGGGGCTAGGGCTTTGGGGGCATAGGACGCACCGCCCATGAACGCATGCCACACCCCTCGTTAGGCCTGCTCTTCGGCGCGTTGGCGGGGCTGCTCATCCTCGCAGCGTTTTTTGCCGGCAGCGAGACGGCGCTCATGAGCTTGAACCGTTATCGCCTCAAGCACCGCGCCAACGAAGGAAATCGCGGCGCGCGGCTGGCGGAGAAGCTCCTGGCTCACCCCGACCGATTGATCGGTTTGATCCTCCTGTTGAGCACCATCGTCAATGTCGTGACCCCCACGTTGGTGGGCTTGATCACTTTCCGCTTGGGCGGCGATTACTTGGTCGCGGTCGGCGTCATCGCACTGACGTTCATCATGCTGATCTTCTGCGAGGTGGCGCCCAAGACGTTCGGCGCCCTGCACCCCGAGCGGCTGGCGCTCCCGGCCGCATATATCTACACGCCCCTGCTGCTGCTCTTTTACCCTTTCGTGTGGGCCACGAATCTGCTGGCCAACGGCGTGCTGCGATTGCTCGGTGTGCCGAAGCAGCAGGCATCGAACTCCTTGAGCAGCGAAGAATTGCGCACCGTCGTCGCGGAAGCCGGCGCGATGATTCCGCATCGCCACCAACAAATGCTGGTCAGCATCCTGGATCTGGAGAATGCGACCGTGGAAGACATCATGGTGCCGCGCAACGAGATCGTCGGCATCGACGTCGACGATGACTGGGATCGGATCGTCGAGCAGCTGCGCCAGAGCCAGCACACGCGCCTGCCGGTCTACCAAGGGGAAATCGACCGCATCATCGGCGTGCTGCACATGAAGCAGGTCGTGCACGAACTGGCGCGCGGCAGGCTGGACCGCGACGCCTTGACCGAAGCGGCCGGCGCGCGCGACGTGTACTTCGTGCCGTCGGGCACGACGCTCAATACCCAGTTGCTGAATTTTCAGCGCGACAAGCGCCGCATGGCATTCGTCGTCGACGAATACGGCGATATTCAGGGACTGGTGACGCTGGAGGACATCCTCGAAGAGATCGTCGGCGAATTCACCACGGATCCTGCGACCATGATGCACAAAGACGTGCACCCCGAGGCCGACGGCAGCTTCGTCGCCAATGCGTCGGCCACCATCCGCGCCCTCAATCGATCCATGCGTTGGAACTTGCCCACCGACGGTCCCAAAACCTTGAACGGCCTGATCGTGGAATATTTGGAGAGCATCCCGGAACCGGGCACAACCTTGAAATTGGCGGACTATATGCTCGAGGTGCTGCAGACCGGCGACAACGCGATCAAGACGGTCAGAATACGGCCCCCCGAGCCGACGCCGCCCTGACCGCCGCGCGTCAGAATGCCTCGAGCGCCTGATTCAAACGCGTCACCCCGCGAACCGACATGCCCTCGGGGAGCCGCTTCGGCACGTTCGCCTCGGGAACCACCGCCGATTTGAAGCCGTGCTTCGCCGCCTCGCGCAGGCGCTCCTCGCCGAACGGCACCGGACGAATTTCGCCGGCCAGGCCCAACTCGCCGAACGCGATCAGGGAATTGGAAACCGGCAAGTCCCGCAGGCTCGACCGTGCGGCCATCACGATGGCCAAATCTCCGGCAGTCTCCGCCAAGCGCACGCCGCCGACGACGTTCGCAAACACGTCTTGCCCCTGCAATTGCAAACCCGCGTGGCGATGCGCCACGGCAAGCAGCATGGTGAGGCGGTTGCCGTCGATGCCGACCGCTACGCGGCGCGGGTTGGCGCTCAAGGCTGCGTCCGCCAGCACCTGCACTTCGATCAGCAGCGAACGCGTTCCCTCGCGCATCACGGTGATGACGCTGCCGGGAACGGGTTCGGCATGCCGCGACAAAAAAATCGCCGACGGATTCGTGACCTCGCGCAATCCCTGCTCGACCATGGCGAACACGCCGATTTCATTGGCCGCACCAAAGCGGTTCTTCACCGAGCGCAGTACGCGGTAGCGGCTGCCGGTGTCGCTCTCGAAGTACAGCACCGTGTCGACCATGTGTTCGAGCACCCGGGGGCCCGCGATTTGCCCTTCCTTGGTGACGTGACCGACGAGCAGCACCGCAGTGCCGCTCAGTTTCGCGAAACGCACCAGTTCCGCCGTGCACTCGCGCAGCTGCGAGACCGCGCCCGGGGCCGATTCAATTCGCTCCGAGTGCATGGTTTGGATGGAATCCACGATCAGCACGCGCGCCGCGAGGCTCGCTGCCGCGCCGACGATGTCTTCGACGCAGGTCTCGGCGATCAGCCGGGCGGTGGCGGCCTCCAAGCCCAGTCGCCGGGCTCGAAGTGCGACCTGTTTCAACGATTCCTCGCCCGTGGCGTACAGCACCGGTCCCGAGGCCTGGAGAGCCGCCGCCGCCTGCAACATCAGCGTCGATTTGCCGATTCCCGGATCGCCCCCGATCAGGGTCACGGAGCCCGGCACCAGGCCGCCGCCCAACACTCGATCGAGTTCAGTCGAGCCGGTCGTGACGCGGGCTTGTTCGACGACGGCCTCGGCGGCCAGCGACGACGATTCGTCCGTACGGGGGACCCTGATGGAAACCGGGGGTTTTCGAGTAGTTGCCGGCTGCAGCTCGGCGATCAGAGTGTTCCATTCGCCGCAACCCGCGCACTGCCCCTGCCATTTCGGAGAAGCGGCTCCGCAGTTCTGGCAGATAAACACCTCTTTGGACTTCGCCATTGGCTTCCCTTGTCGATTTGTGATCTTAGCATTGCTGTTCCGAGTGCCCGATCACCTATACTGCCGGCCTTCTGGATTTGGATTATGTCTATTGCATGCGCAAATTTGGGCTGATAGCAGCGATAGTGGGCGTGGGGACCTTGGGCTCGGGCCTGTTGCTCCGCGTAATCGCAAATCTGGACACCTGGCTTTGGCTTCCGGGGACAGCGCTATTGACCGGCGGAAGCGCGCTGCTCCTCTGGTGCCGCTTCGCTGCATCCGCGGCGGCGGCCCCCGCACAGAAGATGCCGAGACCGGTGGGAACCGAGACCGCGCGGCTCCTCGACAATTTCGAACAGCGCTTCGCCGAACTCAAGGGCCGCAAACCCAATGCCACCGTGCTGGGTGATTTGTACACTCTCGCTTCCCAGCTGGAACAGCGTGGCCGGGCGCCCCAAGCCACCGCCGTCTACCGCCACTTGGCGCGCTTCGACAATACCTACCGGGATGTCGCCGCCCGCTTGGGTCGGCTGATGGACGCCGAGCGCGCCAAACCGAAAGCCGCACCGCCCGCCCCCGACAAACCCATCATAATCCCGGCCCCGGCTCCGACGGCGGCCGCGCTGGCGGCGGCCGGCTGCGCCGATGAGGCCGCGCCCGAGGCAGCCGCGGTACAGCGCCTCGGCCGCTATCAGCTCGAACGCGAAATCGGCCGCGGCGCGATGGGGATTGTCTATCTGGGGCGCGATACGGCCATCAACCGCATGGTGGCAATCAAGGCCATACCGCTCGCCAGCGAATTCAGCGACGCCGAGCTGGTCGAGGCGCGATCGCGTTTCTTTCGCGAGGCGGAGACCGCCGGCCGCCTCAATCATCCCAACATCGTGACCATCTACGATGTCGGCGAGGAGCGGGGGCTCGCGTATATCGCGATGGAATATCTGAAGGGCCGGCATTTGAGCGACTATGCGAAATCGGACAATCTCCTCGAGCCGCGCAAAGTGCTCGAGGTGATCGGCCGCACGGCCGAGGCTCTCGGCTTTGCGCACAAGCAGCAGGTGGTCCACCGCGACATCAAGCCGGCGAACCTGATGTACGATCCCGCCACCGATGTTTTGAAGATCACCGACTTCGGGATTGCGCGCCTCTCCGGCGCCGGCAGCACGCGCACGGGCATCGTGCTCGGCACACCTTCCTTCATGTCGCCGGAACAGCTCGAAGGACGAACTGTGACCGGTCACTCGGACTTGTTTTCCCTCGGTGTTAGCCTATTTCAATTGTTGACCGGCCAGCTTCCTTTCACCGCTGACTCCATGACCGGGCTGATGCAGCAGATCGCCGAAGCGCCGCATCCGCGGCTGCGCGCCTTCCGGCCCGATCTGCCTGCGTGCGTCGAAAGCGTCATCGACCGCGCGCTCGCGAAGACTCCCGATGCGCGGTACGACTCCGGGGCCCACATGGCCGCGGCGCTGGAAGACTGCCGGTCGCGATTACCGAGTGGACTGCCATGATGGGACAATGCCCATGAGTTTGAAGGGGAAAATCGCCAGTGTGGCGCTGACCGATACGGGCAAGGTGCGCGAGCACAACGAAGACATGATCGGCGCCGAGGCCGACATCGGCCTTTTCGTATTGGCCGACGGCATGGGCGGCTACAACGCGGGCGAGGTCGCGAGCGGCATCGCCGTCAAAACCATCATCAACTTGGTTCGTGACGCGGTCATGCGCGAGGACTTGAGCGTGCCCGATCCGGAAACCGGATTGACGCGCCCGAGCATCATCTTGCGTGATGCGATTCACAGAGCCAATAAAATCATCTACCACACTTCCAAGACCCAGCCTCAATGTGAGGGTATGGGCACTACGGTGGTGGCGTGCTTGTTTCACGACAACAAGTTGTCGATCGCGCATGTCGGGGACTCGAGGCTTTACCGGTTGCGCGACAATCGATTCGAGCAGATGACGCTGGACCATTCCCTGCTGCAGGAGCTGGTGGACCGGGGCTTCTACTCACAGCAAGAAGCGCAGCGTGCCACCAACAAGAATTATGTCACCCGGGCGCTGGGAGTCGAACAAAACGTCGAAGTGGAAATCCATGAACAGCCGGTGCAGAAGTCCGATTACTACGTGCTCTGCTCCGACGGCCTTTCGGACATGATCGAGGACGAGGATATTCACTTAACAATCAGTACCTTTAGTGCTAATCTTGATACTGTTGCTAAACAATTGATACAGCTCTCCAACGATAACGGCGGGCGGGATAATGTGTCGGTCATCATGGCGCATGTGGCCGAGCCCTTCCCCGCACACCGGCGTATATTTGACAAAATCTTGGGATGGTTCGGTTAGGGATATGGAGTCTAAATGGCACGCCTGATGCTCAGCTTGGATGGTTCGATCCTCGCGGAATACAACATGAATAAGGAGCGCTATACGATCGGGCGCCTGCCGGACAACGATATTCGTATCGACAATCCGGCGGTGAGCGGTCATCACTCGCTCATCATCAATATTCTGAACGATTCCTTTTTGGAAGACCTGAACAGCACCAATGGCACGTACGTCAACGGCAAGCTGATCAAGAAACACGCCATGCAGCACGGGGACGTGATCACCGTCGGCCACCATCAGCTGCGTTTCGTCGACAGCCAGGACGGCGAGACCGAGCAGGACGAATTCGAAAAGACCATGGTCATCACCCCCAGTTCGCAGGGTGAGGAACGCATTCGGCGAGTCGGCGTTGCGGTGGATCAAGCCGTCAAGGCCGCGGCGCCCAAGCGTGCCGGCGTGCCGGACAACGCCACGGCACTGCCGAAGGCCAAGCTGCAGGTTTTGAGCGGCGCGTTCGCCGGCCGCGAATTGGAGCTCACCAAGGCGCTCACCACGCTCGGCCGCCCGGGCGTGCAAGTGGCGGCCATCACACGCCGCTCCGAGGGCTATTTCATCGTCCATGTGGACAGCGGCAAGGAAAACGATTACCCGCAGGTCAACGGCGTGCCGAGCGCGGCGGCTGAACGACAATGACGTGGTGCAGCTGGCCGGCGTGAAGATGGGGTTCTTCGAGAGCTAATCGCGGCCCAAGCGCTTGAACACCCGGTCCAGGATGATGGCGAGGATGACGATGGCGAGGCCCGCCTCGAAGCCCATCGCCACATTGACCGAATTGAGCGCGCGCACCACCGGCTTGCCGAGCCCATCGGCGCCGACCAGGGCGGCGATCACCACCATCGAGAGGCTCAGCATGATGCATTGCGTAATGCCGGCCATGATGGTCGGCAAGGCATGCGGCAGCTCGACTTTGAACAGCAATTGACGGCGAGTGGCGCCGAACGCTTCACCCACGTCGAGCAGGTGTTTGGGTACGGAAGAGACGCCCAGGTGAGTCAGCCGGATCGGGGCGGGAATCGCGAAAATCACGGTGGAAATCACTCCCGGCACCACGCCCAGGCCGAACAGCACCAAGGTGGGGATCAGATACACGAAGGTCGGGATGGTCTGCATGAGATCCAGGATGGGATGCAGGAATTTGTAGATCCAGGGTCGATGCGCGGCGGCGATGCCGATGGGCACGCCGAACAGCACGCACGTCAAGGTTGAGAACAGCACCAGCGAGAATGTCTGGATCGTCGCTTCCCAGTAGCCCAGGTTGTCGATGAGCAGCAGCGACCCCAAGATGAAGAGGGTGAGCGCCGCGGATCGATGCAACAAATACCCGCCCGCAGTCAATGCGACGACGAGCAATAACGCCGGAATTCGCATGAGGAGTGACGTCAATGCCGTAATGCTCGTCCCCAGCGCGGCCGAGATAGCATCAAAAAAGCGCTGCGCATGATGCATCGAGTAGTCGACCAGAGCGCTGAGCCACGTCCCGAGAGGGATCTTGTGTCCGGTCACCCAATCGTTCGCCGCGTCCAGACGGTCGGCGAATCGATGCAATCCCGATGTGAGGAGACTCCGGCGCACCGCCTCCGCCCCGGGCTTTCCATCGACCGACATCACGCCTTGCAGCCATCCGTCGAGCAGCGCGGGGTGAGCGCCGAGAAAGCGGCCTGCGGCCTCCAATCCATCCAAGTGTTGGTCCAAAATGAGGGCCATCAATTGACTCTCGATTTCGGGCGTGAACTCGAGATTCTTCAGCAGTGTTCCGACGTTGGGACACTCGGCAAGGTAGCCGCTACGCACATCCGTGTAGATCGTGGCTCCGCCGTAACGGGCGCCAAAGGTATCGTCGCCTCCCGACAAATACTCGATGTGGTACTTGAGATTCATAGGATGGGGCGACCAGGCGAGGAACGCGATCCAGTCGGATCTGCGGATCGCGCGGTCCACCTCGCTCAGCATGCCTTGTTCGCTCGACTCGACCAGCGTCCAATCCCCTAAGCCAAACCGGTTCTGGCCGATGATCGACCCGATCATGCGGTTGCCGTTGTTGCCGGGCTCGATGCCGAAGATCTTCCGATGAAAGCGCTCGGCATGGGCGCGCAAATCGGCAAAGCTTCTGACCCCGGCGGCTGCAACGTAGGACGGAACCGCCAGGGTGTACTTCGCGCCTTCGAGATTCGCCCGCACCACTTGTACTGATCCATCGGCGAGAAACGGCTTGCGATCCTCCTCCATGCTGGGTTGCCAGTCGCCAAGATAGACGTCGATTTGCCGATTCTTGATCGACGCATAGGTAACCGGAATCGACAGGATCTGCGTCACCGTTCGATAGCCGAGCGCCTGCAGCAGCCGCGAGGCAAGCGCCGTGGTGGCGGTGATATCCGTCCAGCCGACATCGGAGAAGCGTACCGTCCGACAGCTCGCGGGCTCTGCGGCAGCGCCGACGGACCCTGCGGCGGCGCCGGTCGGCTCTGCGGCGGCGCCTGACGCGTTCGCGGGACCCGCAGCCGCTGCGGCGGCCGACAGGCACAGACCTGCCCACAGGAAGACCCCCCGCAGCGCTGCGCGGCTACTCGGCCCGGTCGTCTCAGCGCCGATAAGCGGGCTCCTCCGCATCCAGGATGGCCTTGATGTTGTCCAGATGATCGACGGCGAGCCGCCCGTAGTCGCGCCACTGGCGTTCCGTGAGGGCGGCCAATTCGCCGCTCACGATGCGCAGCGGTTTGCCCGCGGCATAACAGGTGAGCAGCGTCTCCGCCGCGCGCTCGAAGTAATACATCTCGTCGAACGCCGCCGCCACCGTGGCGCCGATGACGAGGACGCCGTGATTCGCCATCAGCAGCACGCTCTGGCCGCCGCTCATCAGGCCGGCCACACGGTCGCCCTCGTTGTCCGACAGTGCCATGCCGGAGAAGCCGTCATCGAGGGCCACTCGGCCGAAAAAGCGCATGGTATTCATGTCGATGGGGTACATCGTCGGGTCCTGCAGGCAGGCGAGCGCGGTAGCGTACTTCGGGTGCAGATGCATCACGCAGCGCGCTGCGGGGATGCGGGCGTGCAACCTCGCGTGCAGATGCCAGGCGGTCGGATCGGGCGCATCCGGTCGATCGAGCGTGGCCGGGTCATTGGCGTCCAGAAGCAGGAGGTCGCCGGCCGACATGCGCGCAAAATGCCGGCCGCGCGGATTGATCAAGAATTGTGCGCCGTCCGCTGAAACGGCCACACTCAAATGATTTGCCACCGATTCATGCATGTTGAGCCGTGCAAACCAGCGAAAGGCGGCCGCCAGATCGATTCGCGCCCCGCGATGCTCCGCCGCCAATGCGGCGGCGGCGGTCGATGCATGAGTAGTCGCCATCAATTACTCCAGTGTCAGCGTTGCGAGGTCGCCCAATGGGGGTGAATCCAGACGCCGGGCGCTTCGCGCGGCAACAAAAATTTGCCTCGCAAAACATCGCTCATCTTCTCCGCGATCATGATGGTCGGCGCGTTGGTATTGCCGCTGACGATGGCGGGCATGACCGACGCGTCGATCACCCTCAAGCTGTGGACGCCATGAACCCGGCACTCGGAATCGACCACCGACGTCCGCGGATCGAGCCCCATGCGGCAGCTGCCCACCGGGTGATAGCAAGTTTCAACGCTGCGCCTCACCCAGGCATCGATGTCCTCATCGCTTTGAATCGCCTCGCCGGGATTGAGCTCCTCGCCCCGATAGGGGGTCAAGGCAGGTTGGGCCAAAATCTCCCGGGTCAGTCGCACGGCCGTGCGCAAATCCTCGCGATCCTGGCGGTCGGCGAGGTAGTTGAAGCAGATCGACGGCGGCGCCGCCGGGTCGGCCGAACGCAAGGTCACGCGGCCCAAGCTCTTCGGCCGCATGAGATCGATGTGAACCTGGAAGGAGTGCATGCCGACATCTTCGACCGTTCCCGGCTTGATCGCCAAGGGCATGAAGGTGAGTTGCAGATCCGGCTGCCGGACGCCGGCGCGGCTGCGTAGGAATCCGCCCGCCTCGAAATGATTCGAGCCCGCGAGACCCCCGAGGCCGGCGAACCAGCGTAGCCCGGCCAGAATCTTTCCGACGCCTCGATTCGCGTTGAATATCGAGACGGGCTGCAGGCAGCGGTGCTGGATGACGAGATCGGGATGGTCGTTGAGATTGGCGCCCACCGCCGGCAGATCGATGCGCGATTCGATGCCGGCGGCGGATAGTTGAGCGGCGGCGCCGATCCCCGACAATTGCAGCAGTTGCGGAGAATTGATCGCACCGGCCGAGAGAACTACATCGCAGTCGGCGTAGGCCGTCGCGGCCTGACTGCCGCGCGCGGGTCGATATTCAATACCGATGGCTCGGTTACCCCGGAGCAGAATCCGGCGCACCAGCGCCCCGGTCACGGTTTTGAGATTCGGCCGCCTCAGTGCCGGGGCGAGGTAGGCGCGGGCGGCGCTGCAGCGGCGGCCATTGCTCGTGGTGCGATCCACCCGGCCAAAGCCCTCCTGGCGTTCGCCGTTCGGATCGTGGGATAGGCCATAACCGGCCTGCGCCGCCGCTGCTACGAATGCCGAGGCCAGCGGCGACGCCTCGAGATCGGGCGCGAACACGGCAAGCGGACCCGAGCCGCCGTGATAGGCATCGGCGCCGTGCAGATGCCGCTCCGCGCGTTTGAAGTAGGGGAGGACATCGGCATATCCCCAACCGGACAGCCCTGAATGGGCCCACCCGTCGTAATCGTCCGCATGCCCGCGAATATAAACCATGCCGTTGATCGACGAAGAGCCGCCGAGCACCCTGCCTCGCGGATGAGTCAGACGCCGCGCGTCCAGATGCGGCTCGGCATCCGACAGGTAGTTCCAATTGAACCGGTCGGAACTCAACAGGCTGCCCACCGCCGACGGCATGTCGATACGCCAACTGCGATCCTTGGGCCCCGCCTCGACCAGGAGGACATGAGTTTGAGGATTCTCGGTCAGACGGGAGGCCAGCACGCAGCCGGCAGAGCCCGCGCCCACGATGATGTAGTCGTAGCGCTGCTCGCTCACGAGCGGATGGCGTCGTAGCAGAGTCTGTGGAAATGGCGCACGAGGTGCTCGCTGCGGTTGTCGATGCCTTCGCCGATCACATAGCGCCCGCGCTCGAATCCGAAAGAGCGCAGCCCCTTCTGATTTGATTTATTGAGCTGAATGTCTTCAGGTCCCAACTCCTCGTTCATCCACCGGATGCAGGCCTTGGTCACCTCGGGTATCGCCCTGCCCTGCACTCCGTAGTATCCAAAGCGCAGCATCGAGGTCTCCGGACCCGTCGGGTTCATGATGAAGGTGCCCACCACGTCAGCATAGGGAAAGGCATAGATCGTGGCGTTTGGCCACAGGCCGAAATTGAAGAACCAATCGGTTTGCCAGGTCGCGCCGGCGAGCGGCAATCCGTACGCATGGGTGGCGCCCTGCTTCGGCGGCCCGATGTAGGTCCACCATTCCCCATGAGGTTTGAGCGTGTAGCCCGCAAAATCGATGAGCTGCACCAATTGCTTGTGCGCGGGGCCCGATTGATCGAAGTGGTATCCCTCGATGGAATTCTCCTGGATGACTTTCCAGTTGGCGGCGACCGGAACGTCGACCTCCTCGAGCAGCGTCAGTCGATCGAGGTCCGGTATGAAACGGCGTATTTCCGCTTCGGCGCCGGACGCCATCGCGGTCAGGGGCTTCGCCGCGGGATCGAGATTGATGAATACGAAGGATGCGAACACCGCAACTTGGACCGGCTTCAAGCCATGCGCGGCCCTGTCGAAGCCGGGAATGCTCTGGGTGTGCGCAGCGCCGCGAAGACAGCCGTCGAGAGCGTATGTCCAGGCATGGTAGCCGCAGGTCAGCATGGATGCCTTGCCGCGCCGCGCCTCGACCAGCCGATTGCCCCGGTGCTGGCAGACGTTGTGAAACGCGCGCAGTTCACCGCCGCGCCCCGCCACCACGATGACACTCTGTTCGAAGATCTGATGCGTCACGAAGCTTCCCGGTTCGCGCAGTTCATTGACGTGCGCGACCAGATGCCACGATTTGAAGAAGATCTGCGTCTTCTCCCGCTGGAACACGGCGTCGTCGTAAAAGAAGCGCGGCGGCAAGGCATAGCCCGCCTCCTGATCCGCAACGCTCCAGCTGGCCTCGTCGATACCCATAAAGATTTCTCCGGAGAAAGTTGAACGGAAGACGTTGAACCCAAACTACGGCGCATTCGCTGGCCTCGCCTGCTGAAAAGCGTCATGATGATGTCGAATTTGCTCCGAGGTGCCCTTGCGCAAGCTGGCCTTTCTGCTTCTGCCGGAGTTCTCCAATCTCGGCATCGCTGCCGCCACGGAGCCCCTGTTCATCGCCAACTGGCTGGCTCAGCGCGCGGTATTCGAGTGGAAAATCGTCTCCACGGACGGCCAGCCGGTTCGTGCCAGCAATGGGCGCCTGGTGGCCGTGGATGGCGATCTCGGCTGCGCCGCGGACTGCAAGACGGTATTCGTCCTGGCAAGTTTCGACCCGCATCGCAGTACCCGCGAACGGCAAGTCGTTCGCTGGTTGAAGCGCATCGCAAAGTTCGGCGTCGAGATCGGCGGGATCGAAAACGGCAGTCTGGTGCTCGCCGAGGCCGGGCTGCTCAACGGGCATGCGGTTGCCGTGCACTGGGACAACACCATCGGCTTTCAGGAGCATTACCCCAAGACGCGCGCCGTCACTCAGCTGTACGTGCGCAGCGGCGCGCGAATCACCTGCGCCGGCGCGTCGGCCATCCTCGACCTGATGATCGCGTGGATCGGGTGGCACGCCGATACCGAGCTCGCCGGTGAAGTGGCCGAGCACTTGCTTCTCGGCCGGCCGCGGGCGGCGCAGACCGAACAACGAATCACTGCGATGTCGGCGCCCTCGAGCGCGGATGCCGTCGTGCTCCAGGCCCGCGCCATCATGCTGGCGCACATCGACGAGCCGCTCACCTGCCGGGAAATCGCCCGTCGGGTCGGACTGTCGCTGCGCCAGATCGAGCGCCGCTTTCGGGAAGAATTGCGGTGCTCGGTATTGCAGCACTACCGGCAGATCCGCATCGCGAAGGCCCATCAGCTGTTACAGCAAACGGCACTCAGCGTGACCGACGTGGCGTTCTCCTGCGGATTTTCATCGCCCGAATACTTTTGCCGGCTGTACCGGGCCTTCTTTGGCTGCTCGCCCAGCCGCGACCGCCGGCAATCCACGACGGCTCCGGTTTTGCGGCGCCAAATACCGCGCGAAAACGCCAAGCGGCGCGAGCCTGCGAGTTCATAGCGTGCGGACGGGAGGTGTCCAACAGGCGGACGACGTTTCCACAGCGACTCGTCACAGCGTCGTCACAGCGTCGTCACATCGCCTCGCCTGGAACTCAGCGCAAGGTCACTGCCACGCGCTGGCTGATGCCACACAACAGCTCATAGGGAATGGTGTCCGCCCACACCGCGATTTCCTCCACCGGCAGCCCATCTCCCCACAGCACGACGGGATCGCCCAATACCGGCGGCCGCTGAAGATCCGTGACGTCGATGCCGATCATGTCCATCGACACCCGGCCCGCCAGGCCGGCGCGTTCGCCGTTGACCAGCACCGGTGCGCCCGAATCCAAACTGCGCGGATATCCGTCGCCGTAGCCCACCGCCGCGACCGCCAAGCGGGTGGAACGGCTGGCGGTCCAGTCGCCTCCATAACCCACACGTTCCCCGGGGGAGAGTTCCTTGACCGCGATCACGTGCGAATGCAGGGTCATGGCCGGCCGCAGTCCGTAGTCGGCGCCGATGGAGCCGGCGAAGGGCGAAACGCCGTAGAGCAGGAGGCCCGGCCGCACCCAATCGCCCTGCGCGTCCGGATAGCTCAACATGGCGGCGGAATTCTCCAAACTGCGTTCGCCGGACAAGGATCCGGTCGCGGCGGCGAACAGCGCCAGTTGTTCGGCCGTGGTGGGCAATTCCGGCAGATCGGCCGACGCCAGATGGGTGAATAAGTTGACCGGCAACTGCACGCTGCCCAAGGCACTCAGGGCCGCATGCGCGGCGCCAAACGCCCCTCCCTTGAATCCCAATCGATTCATGCCGCTGTCGAGCTTGAGCCACACCTTGAAGCGCACGCCCGCCGCGGCCGAGCGCAGCAGCTCGATCTGTTCGGGGGTGTGCACGACGAGTTCAAAATTGGCGCCGGCCGCTGCGTCGAGCTGCTCGCGATCGAAGACGCCCTCGAGCAGCACGGTGGGCGTGGCGATGCCGGCCAATCGCAGCGTGAGCCCCTCGTCGACGCGCGCCACCGCAAACGCGTCCGCGGATTCGAGCGCTCGCGCCACCGCGACCAGCCCATGGCCGTAGGCATTGGCCTTGATCACGGCCATGACGCGCGATTTCGGCGCCCACTGCCGAACCACATCGAGATTGTGACGGAGAGCGCCGGAGTCGACCGTCGCGCTGACCATCGGGGTCACGGGACCCTCGGCCGCATCACGGGATTCTCGGCAGGATCACGGGCACGTGAGCAGCATCATCGAAATACGCCCTCCGCGTACGACTCCGGCGCGTAGTTCTCGAACTTCGTGTATTCGCCGAGGAACGTGAGCTGCAGGTCGCCCGTCGGGCCGTTGCGCTGCTTGGCGATGATGATGTCCGCGATGCCTTTGCGCGTGGTGTTCTTGTCGTACACCTCTTCGCGATAGATCAAACGCTCCCGAGTTATGGCTGACAATTCCGTCAGCCAACCAACTCGCGGGACCCGGAACCGTCATGTCGAAGACTTCTTCCTCGCCTTCGAGACCGACGGCGACGACGCGGTCCCAGAAGAGATCAGAGTTTGACCAAATCTTTAACGCGTCGTTGTCGAGCAAATTGACATACGAATTGAAGATCGCACGAGAGGGCGCGTGGCGAAATCTATTGCTCGAATAGTTAGTGCCGCGCATAGAGCCAATTTCGCGCCAGGTCAACCCCTGCGCGTTCATCGAGAATCGCAGCTGCGCATACAATTCCTGGGGCAAAGTGTCCACATTCGGATTTGAATGCGTCAGTGCAAGTTTTGAGGCCAACATTTTCGCTGGTGCTTCGCGAGGTCCAAACGCTCCAACTCTCGCCAGAAACAGA
>WNFL01043279.1_pt3 | contig 21844 bp, 17 predicted proteins | sample 5400361 | NCBI WGS metagenome assembly WNFL01 (sample SAMN13153351, study PRJNA577476) | soil metagenome | isolation source: 40 cm soil on Douglas fir-dominated hillslope | place: USA:California | collected 2013-09-17
TGACGTTCGACGATGGTTATCGATCGATGCGGGACGGCGCGGTTCCACTGCTGCGCGAGCGCGACTGGCCGGCGGTGCTCTTCGTCCCGACTGGCTTTGTTGGCGGATGGAATGACTTCGACCGGGGCATCGAGCCGGAAGAACCGATCTGCGGCTGGGACGATCTTCTCAATCTCGAGCGGGACGGCGTCTCCATCCAGTCGCACGGAGTGTGTCACCGGCCGCTGTCGTCGCTGGACGAACAGGAGCTCGACCGCGAGGTTGGTGATTCCAAGAGGCTGCTGGAGAGCCGGATGAATCGTCCCGTGGAACTGTTCTCGTATCCGTATGGCGACTGCGGAAAAGATCAGGGGGTGTCTGCAACGGCCCTTCGCCGCGCCGGGTATAAGGCTGCGTTCGGATTTGGCGGATCGCCGATGACGCTTCCGATCGTGAACGCGTACCGCGTCGAGCGTGTCGCCGTCGGACCTGATACGGACTTGGCGGTGGAACTTGGCCGCGCGTAGAACGCTGACCGTGGGCTGTCTGGCGCTCGCGATTGCCGCGACACCGCGGTTGCACGCACAGCGTCCGACATTCGATCCGGCGGTCGTCGAGCGTGGGCAGCGCCGATTCACCGAGAGCTGCGCCTTTTGTCACCAACGCTCGAGGTGGCCAGGGCGGTCCGGATCTGGTTCGGTCGCGCCTCGTGCTGTACGACGACAACGGCCGCCAGCTGCGGCTGCTTCTCAAGGAGGGACGCGTCGAACAGGGCATGCCGAAATTCGAACGGTTCTCCGACGACGAGATTGCGGAGCTCTCGGTGTTTCTGCGTTCACGTGTCGCGGCGGCCGCGCGCCGCGGCGACATCCGGCTCGACCCGGCGTCGTTCGGCGATGCGGCGGCGGGCGCCGCGTTCTTCGCGGGCGAGGGGAGATGCTCGACGTGTCACTCCGCGTCGGGAGACCTGAAGCAAGTGGGCGCCAAATACGATCTCGAAACGCTGCAGAGCCGGATGTTGATGCCTCGACGCGGCATCGCCGGCGGCACGGCGAAGATGGCGACCGTTCGATTCAGATCGGGTCAGTCGTACCGCGGTGCGCTGGTGCGGCTGACGGATTTCGACGTGAGCATCGACGAGCGCCCCGGCGTCCGGCGGTCGTTTTTTCGCAACGGCAGCGAGCCCGCCGTCGAGGTCAGCGATCCGCTGCAGGCGCACATCGACCTGTGGCCGAAAGTGACAGACGAGCAGATGCATAACCTCGTGGCTTTTCTGGCGCCGCTGAAGTGAGGACCGTCGCAATCCTCGTGCTCGCCGCGATCGCCGCTTGTGTGGCCGGCGGCTTCCACGCGATTGCCGCGGACCGGTACGGTTCGCCGCTTGCTGACGCCTGGACGACCTACTACGGCGATTACTCCGGCCGGCGTTACAGCTCGCTGCGTCAGATTGACGTGTCCAACGTCAGGAACCTCGCGCTCTCATGGATCTATCGCGTCAGCCTGTCGAGCACTCACGCAAGCATCGGCGGCGAAGGGTCGCGCGTCGAACCGCTCGACGAAGACGCGTCCGCCATCAAGTCGACGCCTCTGATGATCGACGGCGTGCTGTACTTCTCTCTTCCTGACCACGCCTGGGCCGTCGATGCGAGAACCGGCGACGAGATCTGGCACTACGCGTGGCGCACGACGGGCGGCTTTCACTACGGCAATCGCGGCTTCGGCGCCTATCGGAACTGGCTATTCTTCGAGACGCCGGACAACTATCTGGTGTCGCTCGACGCGCGGACGGGGAAGGAGCGCTGGCACAAGGAGATTGCCAGCGTCAGACAGCAGTACTACTCGAGCATGGCGCCGCTGGTCATTCGGAATCACGTGATCGTCGGCGTCGGAGGGGACTTTCTCGATCTTCCTGGTTTCTTGGAAGCGCGCGAACCGGACACGGGAGACCTGCAGTGGCGATGGTGGAGCACGCCGCGGCCGGGCGAACCCGGCGCGGAGACGTGGCCGACGAAAGATGCCATGGAGCATGGCGGCGGCATGACCTGGTTGCCGCCGACTTACGATCCAGATCTCAACCTCGTGTACCTCGGCACGGGAAATCCCAATCCCGTCATGGCCGGCCAGAGCCGGCGCGGAGACAACCTGTGGACCGCCTCGATCGTGGCGGTGAACGCCGACACCGGCAAGCTGGTGTGGCACTATCAGACGACGCCGCACGACACACACGATTGGGATGCGGCGCAGACGCCGGTGCTCATCGATGGCGATTTCGAGGGCCGGCCGCGAAAGCTGCTCGCGCAGGCCAATCGAAACGGCCTGTTCTTTCTGCTGGATCGGACCAACGGCCAGCATCTCCTCACCGCGCCGCTTGTCGAATCGGCGAACTGGTACTCGCGGATCGCGAGCACCGGCCAGCCGGTGGCCGACCCGCGAAAAGAGCCCGACGTCAAGGGCTCTCTCGTGTCGCCGAGCTCGGGGGGCGCGACGAACTGGTGGCCGCCGAGTTTCAATCCTGATACCGGCTTGTTCTACGTGGGCACCAGCCAGTCGTTCGCGCTGTTCTACAAGACCGATCAGAGCGATCGGCCCGAGGGGTTTGGAGGAACGGATTATACGATGGCAACATACGACGGCGGTCGGTGCGCAAGGACTGTTGGGCACGGCCGGCGGTCTGCTATTCGGTAGCGACGGCCTCGGCGACTTCATCGCGTTCGACGCGAGAAGCGGCAAACCGCGGTGGCATTCGCGGCTGGCCGCCAATCCGACCAACGCGCCGGTGACGTACAGGCTCGACGGTCGCCAGTTCGTCGTGACCGGCGCCGGCGACAGCCTCTACGCATTCAGCCTCAATCCATGAGATACGCCTCGACGATCGTCGTCTGTCTGCTTGCGGCCGCCGGTGCGCCGCTCGCGGCGCAGCACGTCACGCGCCCCGTCGATCTCGCCGAGGGCGCGCGGATCTACCGATCGACGTGCGTGCTCTGTCACGGCCTGGACGGCTCCAGAGTGGCCGGCGTCAGCCTCGGGTCGGGACAGTTTCGCCGTGCCTCGTCGGACGACGACCTCGTCCGCATCATCAGGGACGGGATCCCCGGCACCGCCATGCCGTCCGGCACGTTTTCCGACGACGAAGCGGCCAGCCTCATCGCGTATCTCCGGGCGATGCCGACGCTGGCGGCTACGGTCTCGACATCGAGTGACGCCGCACGCGGACGAGCGGTCATCGAGGGCAAGGGACAATGTCTCACGTGTCACCGCGTCGGCCGCGTCGGCGCCACGTCGGGACCGGATCTGAACGGCATTGGCCGGCTGCGGCACGCCGACGAACTCGCGCTGTCGATCGTCGATCCGGATGCGGAGGTCTTGTACGCCTATCGGACGTTTCGAGGCACGACGCGCGAAGGAGCGACGATCACCGGCAGGGTGCTCAACGAGGACGCGTTCACGGTCCAGATCGCTGCTGAAGACGGGCGGTTGATCTCGCTCACGAAGTCGGATCTGCGACGCTACGAGTTCCTCAGGCAATCCCCGATGCCATCGTACCGGAAGACGTTGACGCCCGGGGAATTGTCCGACGTTGTTGCGTACCTGGTGTCGCTGAGGATTTTCTGAGTGCTCGAATGATTCGAAAACTTCTGCTCGCCGTGCTCGCCATCAGCAGCTCGCTTGGCCGGCCTGTCACGTTCGAACGGCTGCTGCGCGCCAGCGAGGAGCCGCAGAACTGGCTGACCTACTCGGGCACGTATCGCAGTCAGCGGCACACGCTCCTGAAGCAGATCACGCCCGCCAACGTGAACAGGCTCGAGCTGCAGTGGGTGTTTCAAAGCCGCTCCACAGAGAAATTCGAGGCCACGCCGCTCGTGGTCGATGGTGTGATGTACACCGTGTCGCCCCTCAACAACGTCGTCGCACTCGACGCGGCGACCGGCCGAGTGTTTTGGGTCTATCGGCATCGTCCCTCTGGCCAGCGAAATTGCTGCGGCAACAATAACCGCGGGCTCGCGATCCTTGGCCACACACTGTTTATGGGCACGGTTGACGCGTATCTCATCGCGATCAATGCGACGACAGGAGAGGAAGAGTGGAAGGTGCACCTGGAGCGGGCCGAAGCGGGTTATTCGATCATGCATGCCCCGCTCGTGGTGAAGGACAAGATCATCGTCGGCGTCGGCGGAGGGGAATTCGGGATCCGCGGATTCATTGCCGCGTACGAGGCGAAGACGGGTCATGAGATCTGGAGATTCAACACGATTCCCGGACCGGGCGAACCCGGACACGAGACGTGGAAGGGCAACCCGGACGCGTGGAGCCACGGAAGCGGCCCGGTCTGGGTCACCGGTTCGTACGATCCGGATCTCAATCTCACGTACTGGGGTGTGGGCAACCCCGGCCCCGATTGGAACGGTGACGATCGCGAGGGCGACAATCTGTACACCGATTCAGTGGTCGCGTTGAATGCCGATACCGGAGCGTTGACGTGGCACTACCAATTCACGCCGCATGACGAGATGGACTATGACGCCACTCAGGTGCCGGTTCTCGCTGACGTGCCATGGCCGGACCCGGATGGGCGCAACCCGCTTCGCAAAGTCATGATGTGGGCGAACCGGAACGGGTTCTTTTACGTGCTCGACCGACTGACCGGACGACTGCTTCTGGCGAAACCATTTGTCCGAGTGAACTGGGCGAGCGGAATTGGCGCTGATGGCCGCCCGATTCGGGTCGCGGTCAACGTGCCGACCAAGGCGGGAACAACGATCTTTCCCGGCGTCCAGGGCGGCACGAATTGGTATTCGCCCTCCTTCAGCCCGAATACCGGCCTCTTCTACGTGTCCTGCTGGGACGACTACTCGACGGTGTTCGTGAAAGAACGGACCGAGTATCGCGAGGGCAAAGGGTTTCCAGGGGGAGACGCCTTGCCGGCAGCGCCTGGACTCTGGACTCCACGAGTGGAGAACCATTTCCGGGAAGAAACTGGCTACGGCTCTGTGCGCGCCATCGATCCGCTGACCGGGACGCGGAAGGGGGAATTCAAGAGGCCGACGGTCACCGAAAGTGGCATCCTCACGACGGCCTCCGACGTGCTGTTCGCCGGCGGACGCGAAGGATATTTCTTCGCGCTCGACGCGCGGACGGGCGCGGTGCTGTGGCGGGCGACGCTCGGGGGCGTCGTGATTTCCGGTCCGATGAGTTATGCGGTCGCCGGCCGTTCTCCTTCGCGTTACGAAAGTAATGGGCCGTGGTTGACGTGCGGCAGTTACTCAGCGCGACGGCCTTCGTGATTCTGAGCAGCCTGCCTGTCGCCGCGCAGCGTCAGGCTGGCGCCGCCGTCAGCGGCACGGTGATGGATCAGACCGGCGCCGTCCTTCCCAACGCGCAGGTGGAGCTGCGCCGCGCTGGCGGCGCTCCGCGGTCCACGACGACGAACGAGTCCGGCGAATTTCAGTTCGTCTCGACCCCGCCCGGCCGCTACGACATTGTCGCCACGTTCGAGGGTCTTGAGACGACCACCATCCACTTGACGGTTGGCAACCGATCGCTGTCGGCCCTGCGCGTGACCATGCCCCTTGCCGGAATCAGCCAGGAGATCACTGTCGGCAGCGCCGCAGCGGATGTGCGCGCCGATGCGGTTTCCAACCTCGATTCGTCCACGCTCGACGAGCAGGCACTCCAGCACCTACCCATCTTCGACGAGGACGTCGTCGGCACGATGTCGCGGTTCCTCGATTCGTCGGCGATTGGGACCAACGGTGTGATGCTCATCGTCAACGGCGTGGAGGTCAACTCGCTCACGTTGCCGGCCTCGGCCATCCAGCAGATCAAGATCAATCAGGATCCGTACGCGCCCGAGTTCCGTCAGCCTGGCCGCGGCCGGATCGAGATCATCACAAAACCAGGCTCGCAGCGCTATTCTGGCACGGGCAACATCGCGTTTCGGGACGCCTCGCTCGACGCCCGGAACGCGTTCGCCGTCGTGAAGCCGCCGGAGCAGCGACGTATCTTCGAAACGTTTCTCGGTGGACCAGTACGGCGCTCAGAAGACACCGGCTTCACGATGTCCCTCAAGTACGACCGTAACGAGACCCAGTCCGTCGTGCTGGCGACCGATCCCTCAGGACTTGTTCAGGCAAACGTGGCCAACCCGAGCCGCGGCGCCTCCGCGTCCGGCACGCTGACGCACCAGCAGGGCAGGGCGAACACTATCGTCGTCACGGCATCCTACGAGGACGAAGTCCAACGCAATCAAGGCGTGGGCGGCACCACACTGCCGTCCGCGGCTCTGGACTGGCACTCAATCGAACAGGACACCATCTACAACCATCTGACGGTCATCAGGCCGACCGTCCTCAATCAACTCCGGGTTCTCGTTGGCAACGAGTCCGAATCCTTCGAGAGCAATAGCGCCGCGCCGAAAGTCGTCGTGCTCGATGCCTTCACGGGAGGCGGCGCACAGGGCGATCGGTCGCGCACGGAACATCATGTGCAGCTCACGGACATCATGAGCTGGACCGGCGGCCGTCACACGATGAAGGCCGGCTTCCAGATTCCGGACTGGAGCCGGCGGCGGTTCGACGACAACACGAATACCGCGGGCACCTTTTACTTCTCCAGCCTCGCCGACTACGTCGCCTCCCGCTCGTACTCGTTCATCCAGCAGGCCGGGAACGGCCACGTGGTGTTCCTCGAGAAAGTGCTTGGCGGTTTCGCACAGGACGAGATTCATGTACGGCCGAACGTGACCGTCGTGATGGGCCTTCGATACGATTGGCAAAACTACTTTCACGACAACCACAACGTCTCGCCACGCGGGTCGATCGCCTTCGCGCTAGGCAGCAGCGGACGGACGGTCATCCGCGGTGGCGCCGGCCTGTTCTACGATCGCAGCGGACCCGGTCCTATTCAGGACGTGCTGAAGTACGACGGCACGCGGCTGCTGCGCTACGTCGTCACCGATCCCGCATATCCGTCAGCGTTCTCGCCGGGACAGTCGCTCGGTGTCGAGCCGCCTGGCATCGTCAGGTTCGCTCCGGACATCGTCATTCCCCACTCGCTGCAGTACAGCATCAGCGTCGAGCGTCAGCTGCGAAAGGGCATGAGCGCGAGCGTCACCTACACCGGAACGCGGGGCTTCGATCAATTTCGATCGCGCGACATCAACGCGCCGGCTCCTCCGTTCTACCTGTCTCGGCCCGATCCGGCGTACGGCGTGATTCGCGAGATCGAGTCGGCCGGACGATCGCGGACTGACTCCGTGCAGTTCACGCTCAAAGGCCAGTTCGCGCCGCGATCGACGGGATCGATGCAGTACACATTGAGCAGGTCGATGAACGACACGTCGGGCGTGAACTGGATGCCGCCTAACAGCTACGACCTCTCGCTCGAGTACGCCCGGGCCGACTTCGACCAGCGCCACCGTTTCGATTTCATCGGGACGTTTAGCCAGGGCTCCTGGGCGAATCTCGGAGTCGCGGTGGCGTTGTATTCGGGCCGGCCGTACTCGATCGTCACCGGTTACGACGATTTCAACACGGGCACGGCCAACGCCAGGCCCGCTGGCGTAGCGCGGAACAGCGTCGAGGGGCCCGGCTACGCGGATCTCGACGTGCGGTGGTCGCGAGAACTGTTTTTCCGTGGCGGGGGCGGCGGCGCGAAGACCGGACCGAGCGCGACCATCGGACTCGACGCCTTCAACGTGCTCAATCGGGTCAACTACTCGCGGTACGTCGGCACGCTCACCTCGCCGTTTTTCGGACAGGCGATTTCCGCGCAGCCTGCGCGGCGCTTGCAACTCTCCCTGCGTTTTCGCTTCTAGGCCGCGGCATACGAGGACTCGAAAGGACGCCGTGGTCGGGCTGGTGAGTCGACCGCGGGAGGGCCGTCACGTATCTGGTCGAAGAGAACCCGTACTATCCGGAGAATCCGCCAAGTTGCGCGCGACAGCCACTATGCGGCTATGCTGCGGCCACCACTTGCAGAACTGTGACCCCGGCGTGACCCGGAAGGACGCAAGAACTAAGAAGGTGAAACGATTGTGGGCTTTGCCTATGAGTTTTGGAGCCGGCGACCCGACTTGAACGGGTGACCTGCTGATTACGAATCAGCTGCTCTACCAACTGAGCTACGCCGGCCTCGAGAGCGTTCATCATCTTATCAGGTCCACCTGAAGGTGGACACTACGTGTACTGCGCGTCGGTGACGGGCTCCATCCAGTTGGTGGCCGTGTTCACGTTCACGGCCAGGTGCGTACCGCGCGCGGACGGCGTCGCGCCGTGCCAGTGTTTCTCGCCCGGCTGGATCACCACGGCATCACCGGCGACGACTTCGGTCGCCGGCTCTCCCAGTTTCTGAATACGGATGCGACCGTCCGTCACGAGCAGCCACTGCGGGCCGTCGTGCGTGTGCCAGTGCGTGCGCGCGCCGGCCGAAAACTCGACGCGGTACACGTTGACGGGCGTTCCCGCCTTATCCGACGCGAGCGTCGTCCGCATCACGTCGCCGGTGAAGGTCTTCGGGTCGCCTCCTTCGGCCGCGATCTGCGCGCTTCTGAAAATTTTCATTGTGCTACGATAGGTGGTTTAGACCTCGCTTCGCAATCCGCACAGAGACAGAGTACTTACAGTTACGTAGAGCAGGTGTGTCGAACAGTCCTGAGCAGGCATGTCTGAATCCGATTCGGCCGTTGCGACGCCTCCGGTAGAGCCCTCCGAGCCCGCCGCGATCGTCATCAAGGGTGCGCGCACGCACAACCTGAAGAATATCGATCTGTCGCTCCCCACCGGAAAACTCGCGATCATCACCGGCGTCAGCGGATCCGGAAAGTCGTCGCTCGCCTTCGACACGATTTACGCCGAGGGACAGCGCCGATACGTCGAGTCGCTGTCCGCGTACGCGCGGCAGTTTCTCGAGCGTATGGAAAAGCCGGACGTCGATCGCATCGACGGCATCGCGCCGGCCATCGCGATCCGGCAGAAGAACACCGTCCGCAACCCGCGCTCGACCGTCGGCACGACGACCGAGATTCACGACTACATGCGGCTGCTGTTCGCGCGCGTCGGCCGCACGTACTGCCGCAACTGCAGCCGCGAGGTGATTCGAGAGACGGCCGAGGTGGTCGCGAAGCGGTTGACGGAGCTTTCCCCCGGTACGAGGCTGCTCATTGGCTTCGACGTGCCGGTTCTCGAAGCCGTGGCGTCTGTCGGAGAGGGCGGCGACCTCGTCGACGAAGTTCAGGAGCAGCCGGAAACGGCGGAGAGCACGGAGACGGACGCGGGCTCGAAAGGTTCGAGGGGTTCGAGTGGTTCTAGAGGTTCGAGAGGTTCAAACGGGGGGGAGGCGGTGGCGGCGGCGATTGACGCCCTGAAACGCAAGGGATTCGGCCGGCTCCTCGTCGACGATCGCGCGATCTCGTTCGACGAGGCGAACGCGGCGGCGCTCGCCGACCGCCAGGTACTGCAGGTGGTGGTCGATCGCATACAGATCAGCGGTACCGCCGACGAGCTCCGTCAGCGCCTGACCGATTCGATCGAAACGGCGTACCTGGAAGGTGGCGGAGCCGCGTGGGCGGTGGAACCCGGCGACCCCGGAGCCCCGAGCCCCGAGTCCCGAGCCCCGAGGGTGCACGAATTCTCCGAACGCTTCGAATGCCGGCCCTGCGGTATCACCTATGAGGATCCCCAGCCGCGGCTGTTCTCGTTCAACAATCCGTTCGGCGCATGCCCGGTGTGCCACGGCTTCGGCAACATCATCGAGCTCGACATCAACCTCGTCGTGCCCGACGTCACGAAGTCGATTCAGCAGGGCGCGATCGAGCCGTGGAGCAAGCCGCATTACCGCGCGCAGCTCGCGGAGCTGAAGAAGGCCACGCGCAAGCGTAACGTCAGGATCGACGTGCCGTGGTCCGAGCTGAGCGACGCCGAAAAGCGGTTCGTCATCGACGGCAGCACGGATCCGGATGTGGGCTACTCAGGCATCCGCGGGTTCTTCAGGTGGCTTGAACGGAAGAAATACAAGGTCCACGTCCGCGTGTTCCTGAGCCGGCTATCTGACGTGCCCGGACTGCGGCGGCGCGCGCCTGCGCAAGGAAGCGCGCGACGTCAAGGTGGCCGGCCAGACGATCGATCGGGTGTCGTCGCTGACGGTGAAACAGGCCGCGCAGTTCTTCGCGACCCTCGAACTGTCGGAAAAAGAAACCGTCATCGCCGAGAAGGTCCTCAAGGAAATCCGGCGGCGGTTGTCGTTTCTGAGCAATGTCGGGCTCGACTATCTGACGCTCGATCGCCTCTCGTCGACACTCTCCGGTGGCGAGGCGCAGCGAATCAACCTGGCGACGTCGCTCGGCTCGGCGCTGGTCGGAGCGCTCTATGTGCTTGACGAGCCGTCGATCGGCCTGCACTCGCGCGACAACCTCCGGCTCATCGACATCCTCCGGCAGCTTCGCGACCAGGGCAACACCGTCCTTGTCGTCGAACACGACGCCGACATGATCAAGGTCGCCGATCACATCGTCGATCTTGGGCTTGGCGCCGGCGAGCAAGGGGGACGCGTGGTGTTCTCCGGGACGCTCGCGGGGTTGATGCAGGAGCCGCGCTCGCTGACCGCGAAGTATTTGCGGCAGGAGCTCGCGATTCCCGTGCCGACGGCACGCCGGCGGGGCACGGGTCAGAAGATTCAGCTCAGCGGCGCCACGAAACACAATCTCAAGGACGTCGACATCAGCATTCCGTTGAACGTCCTGACGGTTGTGACAGGCGTCAGCGGATCGGGAAAATCGACGCTGGTCCACGATGTGCTGTACGCGGCGATCAAACGTGCGAAGGGCGGATGGGATCGCCGCGTCGGCACCTTCCGCAAGCTGGCAGGAGTCGAATACATCACCGACGCTGTGCTCGTCGACCAGGCGCCAATCGGCCGTACGCCGCGCTCGAATCCGGTGACGTACCTCAAGGCCTTCGATCCGATTCGCGAGCTGTTTGCCGCCAGCAAAGACGCGCGGTCGCGCGGCCTGACCGCCAGCCATTTCTCGTTCAACGTGCCGGGCGGGCGCTGCGAGGCCTGCCAGGGTGAAGGCGAAGTTCGCGTCGAGATGCAGTTCCTCGCGGATGTGTTCGTGCCGTGCGACCAGTGCGACGGCAAACGCTTCAAGCCGCAGGTGCTCGAAGTGCGCTACCGGGGCAGATCGATCCATCAGGTGCTCGACCTGACGGTTCGAGAGGCCCTGACCTTTTTCAGCAGCTCACCGAAAGTGCTGCGGCGGCTGCAGGTGCTCGACGAAATCGGTCTCGGCTATCTTCGCCTTGGCCAGCCGGCGACGACGCTCTCGGGCGGAGAGGCGCAGCGGATCAAGATCGCCGCGCACCTGTCGTCGCATACGGGGGAGCGGCTGCTCTACATTCTCGACGAGCCGACAACCGGCCTGCACTTCGACGACATCGCGAAGTTGTTGACGGCCTTCCGGAAGCTGCTCGAGGCCGGGCACACCCTGCTGGTCATCGAGCACAACCTCGACGTCATCAAAACCGCGGACGCCATCATCGATCTCGGCCCGGAAGGCGGCGAAGCCGGCGGGCACGTCGTCGCCATCGGCACACCCGAGCAGGTAGCGCAGATCGAGACGTCGTACACGGGGCAATATCTGCGTCCCGTGGCAGATAGACAGAGGGCAGGATAGGCGGGAACGGCAGGATAGGCGGGAAGGGCTGGACGGGCAGGACAGGCAGGACAGGTGAAGTTAACGCGCGACTTCTACGCCAGGCCGACGCTCGACGTCGCGCGCGATCTGATCGGCAAAGTTCTCGTCCACAACCGCCGCGGCGTCCGCACCGGCGGCATCATCGTGGAAGTCGAAGCCTACATCGGCGAATCCGACCCAGCCTGCCATGCCGCGCCGGGGCCGACCAAGCGCAACGCGCCGCTCTACGGACCGCCAGGATTCGCGTACGTCTACCTCAATTACGGCATCCATCCGCTGGTTAATGCCGTCACCGAGGCTGACGGCTCGCCCGCAGCTGTACTGATCAGAGCGCTCGATCCAATCGAAGGCGTCGCGACGATGAGACGTCGAAGAGCCAGGCCGGGGAAGGGACGCCGCACGCGCGCGACGGGTCCGCTGGACTCACACGAACTTTGTCGCGGGCCCGGCAACCTGACAATGGCGATGGGGATCACGCTCGAGGAGAATCAGGTCGATCTCTGCGTTGATCGTCGTCGTCGTTGATCGTCGTCGTCAGCGCGCGGCGAGCCAGCTCGTGACGACCGGCGTTTGCGCAGACCGCAGCGCGACGCAGTTGTTGATGCGCTCGATGGTTTGATTCAGCGTGCGCGCCGCCGCAGGCAGGGGATGCTGCGCGAAGAACGCCTTGATGTCGTCGCGGGCCGCCGCATCGCAAAACGAGGAGAGCGCGCCGGTAACCGTCGTGTCGCCGCCGAAGATCGTGAGCTTCGGCTCGAGCTCCGCCCAGTGCTGCTTCAGAAACGCCCAGGCGCGGGGCCGCGCCCCCTCGCTGGCGAAAAACCTCGCGAAGTACGCCGACGTGTCCTGGCTGCGCAGCTTCGACGTCAGCGAGTACTCCAGCGCGCGATCGATCAGCGCGGGATCGCGGAATTCAGCGAGCGCGTAGAGATACCGATATCGCTCGTCAGGCGAGGTTGCTCCTTCGGACGCCGCCAGCAACGCGTCGAATAGCGCCCGGTCTCCGCGGGCGGCGGCCACGGCGATGATCGATCGCGAGAGCGTCGCGTCGAGCGGGGGACCGCCGGCAAGCGCCCGGTCGAGCGCCGCGCGGGCAGCGGCAGCCACCTGCTCATCCTCGCCGGTCGTCCCCATCGTCGCGATCAGCGTGGCGCGCAACGCCCGGCGTTCGTCGCTGTCCACCGTTGTCGACGTGAAACCGATTTCCTGAAACAGCGGACCAAATAGCGATCGCACGAAGCCCTGAAACCTCGGCCGGCTGCCCGCGTCGGTCAAGTAGTCTGCGATGAAGTCGAGCCGGTCGGCGACGTTGCTCAGGACGCCGTTCGTGTGTTCATGCGCGAAGCCGGACGCCAGCGTCAGGTAGTCGGCCGCGGTATGCCGTCCGGCTCGCACGAGCGCCCATTCATCGCCGGCAAGCGACAGCCGCTCGGGCGGAGTGAGCGCTTCCTCGATCCGAGGGGCGAGCGCGCGAAGCGCCTCCGGACTGTAAGCCGTCCGGTAATAGCCCTGCGCGCCGGCGTTGGCAAACGCCCACGGCACGCAGCTCGGCCCGAGCGACAGCGTCTGTTTGTTGTCGGCGATGAGATCGCACCCACCCGCGCCGGATCCGGCTTTCACGCAGACGGGAATCTGCCAGCGCTGCTTCGAGCGCGCTTGCGGCGTTTCTGGCAGGGCAGGATCCAGAGAGAAGCGCTGCTGCGAGATGTCGAGCTGCGATCGATTGTTGACGCAGGAAAGCGACACTTCGAGAAGCGGCGCGCCAGGCTGGTTGATGAACGTCGGCAGAATGCGGTCGACCGGCTTGCCCGAGACGGCCGCCATCGTGCTCCAGAAGTCCTGCGACGTCGCGTTGCCGTACGCGTGCGCCTGCAGATACGTGTTCACGCCTCGGCGGAACGTGTCCGGTCCGAGATAGTTCTCCACCATCCGCAGCACCGAGGCGCCTTTTTGATACGTGATGGCGTCGAACGCCTCGTCGATTTCCGCAGGCGACTCGACCGCGGCGTGCACCGCATGCGTGTTCCTGAGCGCGTCGAGGCCGAGCGCGGCCTGATTGTCGACAGCTTCGTCGACCGCGATGTTCCAGTCGGGCCGAATCGTCGCGAGCGGACGGCTTTCCATCCAGTTAGCGAAGCCTTCGTTCAGCCAGATGTCGTCCCACCACTTCATCGTCACCAGGTCGCCGAACCACTGGTGGGCCATCTCGTGCGCGATCACGGTGGCGATGCGTTTGCGGGCGCCGAGCGAGGCATCTTTCGGGTCGACGAGCAGATCGCGCTCGCGGTAGAAGATCGCCGCGGTGTTCTCCATGGCGCCGGCCGCGAAATCAGGAACAGCCAGCAGATCGAGCTTGCCGTACGGGTACTTGATGGCGAAGTAGGTGTTGTAGAACTTCAGGATCTGCTGCGTCATGTCCAGCGCGGTGCGGCCCATCTCCTGCTTGCCTTCGACGCCGCACACGCGAATGGGCACGCTGTCGGCCGCGCCCTCGAGGCACGACCACCGGCCCACGGCCATCGCGACGAGGTAGGTCGACATCTTCGGCGTCGTCGAGAACCTGACGATGTGGCGCGAGGCGTCGGCGGCGGGCGTGTCGGAGATCACGCTGCCGTTCGAAATCGCCGAGTCCTGGCGATCGATGGTCAGCGAGATGTCGAACGTCGCTTTGAGCGACGGCTCGTCGAAGCTCGGAAACGCGCGGCGCGCGTCGGTGGCTTCGAACTGCGTGACGGCATAGCGCAGGTCCTTTTCCGTGCTGAGATAGAAACCGCGGAGCTTCCCGTTGAGGATGCCGGCGTAGGAGATGTGGATCTCCGCGCGACCCTTTGGGAGGGCCCTGGCGACGGAGAGCGTCGCCGTCTGCCTGGCCTCGTTCAGCGAGACCGTCGCCTTCTGGCGCGACGAGCCGGTGCCAATCGTGACTTCGCGAAAGGCGATCTCGGCAGCATTGAGGACGATCTGCTGTGTCGGCTGCGCGACATCCACCTGAATCGTCTCTGTCCCGTCGAAGCTGGCTCGTTCGAGGTCGACCGTAAAGTTAAGGTCGTAATGGCTCGGCGTCACCGTCGTCGGCAGCCGCTGCGCACGGGCCGTGCCGGCGACACCCACGATGGCGGCAATAGCTGTAATTAAGGTAGGGAAGATTGCCCAATCGCGCATGGGTCCCATCTTACCGGCAAATGGCTCGCCCAGCTTGACTTAGGGGGGCTGGACTACGAAACTGGTAGTGACCACCGACTATGTTGCTTCCGCTTTTCCTGAACCTCGCCGGCCGTCGCGTGCTGCTCGTTGGTGGCGGGCCCGTCGCGGCCGCAAAGCTGCGCCAGTTGCTCGCATCAGCCGCGAACGTTCACATCGTGTCGCCGGACGTTGTCGAAGACATCGACCGCGCAGGCGCCTCGTCGGCCATCACGATCAGCCGTCGCGCCTTCTCGCCGTCGGATCTCGACGACGTGTGGCTGGTCGTGGCGGCGGCGACGCCTGAGGTGAACCGGCAGGTCGCAGAGGCCGCGGAATCGCGGCGTGTCTTCGTCAATGCCGTAGACGATCCGGCGAATGCCACGGCATTTCTGAGCGGCGTGATCCGGCGCGAAGGCGTGACGTTGGCGATCTCGACGAGCGGCGAAGCTCCCGGCCTGACGGCGCTGCTTCGTCAGGGGATCGACGAACTGTTGCCCCGACGGGACCTTGCGAATTGGCTTCGCGCAGCCCGGCAGCAGCGGCGTCAGTGGAAGGCCGACGGGGTGCCGATGGAGGCGAGGCGACCGCTTCTGCTTCGCGCGTTGAACGAGCTCTACGCGCGCACTGCAGCGCTCCCTGAAGGGCTGAGGGCTGAGGGCTTAGGGCCGGAAAACTCAAACCCTCTGCCCTCGACTCTCAGCCCTCAGCCCTCAGCCCTCAGCCCTGGTGAGGGTCGCGTCTCGCTCGTTGGCGCTGGTCCCGGCGATCCGGCCCTTCTGACGCGAAAAGCGATCGCGACGCTCCGTGTATCAGATCTCGTGTTGTACGACGCGCTTGTCGACGACCGAATCCTCAGATATGCGCGGCACGCACAACGATTCTTTGTCGGTAAGCGCCAGGGCCGGCACGCGTTGACGCAGGAGAAGATCAACGCGCTGATGATTCGGGCCGCACGACGCGGACGACGGGTCGTGCGGCTCAAGGGCGGCGATCCGTTCGTGCTCGGGCGCGGTGGCGAGGAAGCGCTGGCGCTCAGCGCCGCGGGCGTCCCGTTCGCGCGATTGCGGCGCCGGCGCTTGCAGGCATTCCGGTGACCCATCGTGGCCTCGCGTCTTCGTTTCTGGTGGCGAGCGGGCACGACCCGGACGCTTTCTCATCTGCGGTCAGCGGACTGGAGCCGCGCGGCGTCACACTCGTCGTGCTGATGGGGGTCGCCAGACGGGCTGCGCTTGCCGGCCGGCTGCTGGAGCGTGGATGGATGCCGGAGACGCCGGCCGCCATCATCGTGGACGCGTCGTCCACCGGTCAGTATGTGTGGCGCGGTACGCTCGGTGATCTCGCCACAGGCGCGCCGGACGTCCCGACGTCCGCGCCTGGCACCATCGTCGTCGGGGAGGTAGTATCAGTAGCGGAGGCTCTATGTCAGCCGTCGACGATCAAACCACATACGGCCGCGCGCGGTTAGGCTTCTCGAGCCAGGCCGATATCGACGAGTTCGTCTCCGTGCTCGGCAAATACGAGCGCGGCGAGATGACTCCCGATCAGTGGCGCGCGTTCCGGCTGGTCCGCGGCACTTATGGCCAGCGTCAGGCCGAGGACGCGCAGATGCTGCGCGTGAAGATTCCGCAGGGTCTCCTCACCGCGCCGCAGCTCCGGGCGCTCGCCAACGTCGGCGAAAAATATTCGCGCGGGTTCGGCCACATCACGACGCGCCAGAACGTCCAGTTTCATTTCGTCAAGCTGCACGACGCCGAGCCCGCAATGCGCGAGCTGGCGGAGCAGGGCGTCACCACGCGCGAAGCGTGCGGCAACTCGGTGCGCAACATCACCGGCTGCCCGCATGCGGGCGTGTCGGCCGACGAGCTGTTCGACATCACGCCGTACGCAGAGGAGCTGACGCGTTACCTCCTGCGGCACAAGCTGAGTTCCACGCTGCCGCGCAAGTTCAAGATCGCGTTCGAAGGCTGCACCGTCGATCACATCGCGACCGGCATCAACGATCTGGGGTTCACGGCGCGCCTCGCGCCGAACGGCGGCCGCGGATTCCGCGTCACGGCTGGCGGCGGCACGGCCATCATGGTCACCGAGGCCGCGGTGATTCACGAGTTCATCCCCACGTCGGAGCTCTTCCGCGTCGCGGATGCGATGCTGCGCGTGTTCCACAAGTACGGCGACTACCAGCACAAGCAGCGCAACCGCATGAAGTTCATGATCAAGGCGCTCGGCTTCTCGCGGTGGCGCGGCCTTTACGACGACGAGCTGGCGCGCATCAGGCTGCGCGGCGAAGTGCCCACGCTCGAGATCGACACGCCTGCCGAGGAATCGAAGCCTGATGCGGTGCGTACGGTCGCGCCGTCGGTCGGCGACGTCTCGGCGCGCGTGGCTGAGGGCAAAGTCAAGGGCCCCGGCATCACGCCTGTGGTTGTGCCGATTCTCAACAGCCGCGACGAAGACTACACGCGCTGGCGCGAGACGAACGTGCTTCCGCAAAAGCAATTCGGCTTCTCGATGGCCACGGCCACCATTCCGTTGGGCGACATGACGAGCGCGCAGATGCGCGTCATCGCCGATCTCGCGACCGCCTACGGCGATGGCACCATCCGCGTCACGATGGATCAGAATCTGGTCTTCCGCTGGGTGAAGGCGGCCGACATGCGCCCGCTGTACGGACGCCTTGCCGCGGCCGGCCTCGGACTGGCGGAGGCGAGCACCATCGCCGACGTGGCGAGCTGCCCTGGCGCCGAATCCTGCCGTCTGGCGGTGACACAGTCGCGCGGGCTCGGCAAGCTGCTCGAGGATCATCTGCGCGCGCGTCCCGATCTGATCGAAGCGGCCGACGGCGCGCGCATCAAGATCAGCGGCTGCCCGAACGGCTGCGGTCAGCATCACATCGCGACGTTCGGTTTCCAGGGAAGCGTCCGGCGTCTGGGGCCCAGGGCCGTGCCGCAATACTTCGTCCTGGTCGGCGGCGGCACCGAGCACGGCGGCGCGAGCTTCGGACGTCTGGCGTCGAAGATCCCGGCGCGCCGGATTCCGGAAGCCGTGGAGCGCCTGATCGCGATGTACGCGAAGGAGCGCAACGCTGGGGAATCGGCTCCAGACTTCTTCCGCCGGGTGGATGTCGATCGCGTTCGGCTGACGCTGGCCGATCTCGAGCGACTCACGAAGGAGCAGTCGGTTCCCACGGACTTCGTCGATCTCGCGGAAGCGGCTGAATTCGCGCCGGAAGTCATGGATGGAGAGTGCTCGGCTTAGGAATCTGGTAATTGGGTAAGGCGATTATACACTTGACGAAGGTCGCTGGCCCACATATTCTCCAAGTCGGAATCGTAAAGAGGCTTGGAGGTATCCAGTGACAGTTGGCGTGGCCGCAATGTGTTTCTGGGAGGGTCAACCATCCGTGATCTGTGTCTCGGATCGGATGATTACCTCTGGTGACATCCAATTTGAGCCACCAGCGAAGAAAATCTACCAGCTTACAAGTTCAAGTTGCATGTTGATTGCTGGCGATAGCGCGTCGCAGATAGAACTGTATCAATCCGCGCGTCGCGCGATTAAAGCCCGGCTTGAAACAGATCAGAGCTGGATGACAATTAAGGAAGTGGCTGAACTTGTGGCCGACCAAACAATCAGCTTTGTCAGGTCTCGCATTGAGCGCACGGTTCTCAAGCCTTTCTCTATGTCGATGGATGACTTTCTAAAACGACAACCGGAACTGCGGCAGGATTTCTATGACGCACTAACAAAGGACATGAATTCATGTCGACCGAGTAATCAGACGATTGTGGCCGGTGTCGACGAAGGGGGCGCCCACATTTATGAGATAGATTCGTTCGGCGATGCCCGCTGCCTTGATGCCGCTGGATTCGCCGCCATCGGGTCTGGTTATCGCCATGTCGAATCGCAATTCATGTTTGCGAAACATGCGGCGTGGAAGGACTTTCCCGAAACGCTACTACTGACTTACGCGGGCAAGAGACGAGCGGAGGCCGCCCCAGGTGTGGGAGCGGAGACAGACATCTGCTACGTGAGAGGTCTCGGTGGCTTTTATACGGTGCCGGAGAACAGCATTGACTATCTGAAGATGAAATATGTTTCCCTTCAGAATAGGAACGACGTAGCGACTGAAGAAGCGAATAAAGAGATTGCTGACGATTTCAAGAAAGTGGCAGCAGTGATCGCAGAGCAGCAAGCAGCCGCAGCACAGAAGGACGAGCAAGGCACTGCGCCACCACCACCATCTCCTTCCGTCGCTTCAGAAGGAGATGGGACTGAGATAGTTGCTGGAGGAACAATCTCTAGGCCGTTAGAGACTCAAACGTCAGATTTGTCGTCGTCACCAATTGACGCAACACCTGAGCAAACAGATCAGAAGAAGCCCGGCGATTAAACCTGAAGGCCATTTCGTCAAGATAAGCTGGAAGATGTTTCGCGCTGATTCGATGCCACGTGCCGACGATGCCGCGCTTCAAGAGCGAGAATGCGCTTTCGACGGTGTTCGTGTGAACGACGCCGTTGACGTATTCCTTAGCGTGTTGAATCCGCTTGTGGCGCTTTCCGAAAGTGTCTTTCAGAGCTTTCGGGTACGCGGGGAATTCGTCAGTGACAATGAGTTCGGCATCGGGCGAGATATTAGCCAAGGCCGTTTCGCGGATCGGCTTCGATGTGACAGCCTGCACATGAATGAATCTCACATCGCCATCACGCTCACGGATGCCGATGACGATTTCCTTGTCGTCAGCGCTCCGGCCGCGCTTACGGGCACGTGGAGCCGTGCGACGATGCCGCGCGCCGATGTAGGTTTCGTCGAATTCGATGATGCCGTCCAGTTTCGGCTTATCGATTTCTGTCATCGCGTGTCGAATACGGTGGCAGAGATACCACGCCGTTTTGTAGCTCACGCCGAGCATGCGTTTGACTTGATTCGCACTGACGCCCTTGCGCGATTCGCACATGAGGACGACCGCAAGGAACCACTTATCAAGCGGCAGATGGGTATCGTGGAAAACGGTGCCAGCGAGTGCTGTGAACTGATATTGGCAATTCAGGCATTCAAACTTGTAGTTCTCAGTCAGGTTCGCAACGCGCTTCGATTCGCAACGCGGGCATTCGACGCCATTCGGCCATCGCAGACGCTTCAGGAGTTCCCTGCAACGCTCTTCGGTGGAATAGAGGTTGTTTAGCTCAGGCAGCGTCATATGGCCTCACAGAAGCCGACAAGCCCGTTAGAACGGGCATCAACGAAGGACTTGCTGAAGTCGATTCGGAAGGATATGAATCGGCTTCGGGCTGACGCGTCAGCAGATTCAGCGCCGAAGCCGGGAAAGACTCAAAAACAGCGGAAACCGTGACGAACAGCACCATTAAGCCCAATCATACAGATGGGCCTAGCCTTCGTCAAGTATATAATCACCTTGGGTAATTTGGTAATTGCATGGGGGCTTTGCTATAGTCCGCAAGACAACTGAATAGCTCTGCTTATCAAGAGTGGCTGAGGGACAGGCCCTGCGACGCCACGGCAACCACGCGGAACATCAATTCATCCCGCCCGCGGTTAGGTGCCAATTCCTGCAGATGAGGGAGACTTGCTCGACAGTCCCAACCTCTCGAAATTTTGCCGGGGTGATCGTTTGAGGGGGCTGTGTGAGCGCACTACTCGGACTGCAGTGTCATCTCTGTAAGGCAACATTTCCGGCGGAAGCGTTGTGGGTCTGCGAGAAATGCCTCGGGCCCCTCGAACCGTTCTACGACTACAAATCCATCAAGGTCACCCGCGAGGAGATCGAGCGCCGGCCGAAAAACCTCTGGCGCTATCGTGAGCTGCTGCCGATCACCGGCGAGCCGCGAACCGGCTTCAACTCCGGGTTCACGCCGCTGGTGCGCTGCACGCGTCTGGCCGAACGCCTCGGCTTGAGCGAGCTCTACATCAAAGACGATTCCGTCAACCATCCCACGCTCTCGTACAAGGATCGAGTCGTGTCCGTCGCCGCGACGCGCGCGCTCGAACTGGGCTTCGACGTCCTTGCCTGCGCGTCGACCGGCAACCTGGCCAACAGCGTGGCCGCGCACGCCGCTCGCCTCGGCGTCGAGTGCTGCGTGTTCATTCCCGACAACCTGGAAGCGGGGAAGCTGCTCGGCTCGGCCGTGTATCGCCCGACGATTCTCGCAATCGCCGGCAACTACGACGACGTGAACCGGCTGTGCACGCAGGTCGGCGACCGCTACGGCTGGGGATTCGTCAACATCAACCTGCGCTCGTACTACGCCGAAGGCGCGAAGACGATGGGCTTCGAGATCGCCGAGCAGCTCGGGTGGAAGTATCCGAAGCACCTCGTGTCGCCGGTCGCGGGCGGCACGCTGCTGCCGAGAATTCTGCGAGGCCTTCGCGAGCTGAAAGAGATCGGGCTGGTGTCGGGCGACCTCCCGCACATCCATGCGGCCCAGGCGGCGGGATGTGCGCCCGTCGTGAATGCGCTGAACGAAGGGCTCGAGCATCCGGAGCCGGTCCGCCCGAACACGCTGGCGAAGTCGATTGCCATCGGCAATCCGGCTGACGGATTCCAGGTGCTGGAGGCCGTGCGATCGACCGGCGGCGCCGGCTCGGCGGTGGCGGGACGACCCTGGCGGCGACGATCGATCTCGTGCGCCGCGGCGTCATCGAGCCCGACGAGTCCGTCGTCGTCTGCGTCACGGGGAACGGCTACAAGACCGCCGAGGTGATGACCGATCGCCTGCTGAAGCCCGTCAACCTCGGCCGCGCGTTCAAGGAATTCGAATCGTGGTTCGAGAATCGCCGGGCAGCGGCGCCGGCCCTCTAAAAAGCGTAAAGCGCAAAGCTCAAAGTAAAAGCCCAAAGTGTAAGGGCTGAGGGCTGCTCCGGAGTCAGCCCTCCGCCCGCTCCCGGGGTGTTTCCGCTCCTCCAGTGCCGGCACGGCTGCAGACCATGTCGACAACTAGTCTTAATTACGAACCATAGGCGCTGCAAAGGCCCGC
>WNFL01277844.1_pt2 | contig 21823 bp, 24 predicted proteins | sample 5400361 | NCBI WGS metagenome assembly WNFL01 (sample SAMN13153351, study PRJNA577476) | soil metagenome | isolation source: 40 cm soil on Douglas fir-dominated hillslope | place: USA:California | collected 2013-09-17
GCGGCGAGCGTGACGGCGGTCACACCGCGGGCTCCTGTTGGGTGATGCAATGAATGCCGCCGCCGCCCTGCACGATATCCAGCGCGTCGATCTGCATGATGTCGCGCCCCGGGAAACATTGCGCGAGAACGGTGCGCGCCGCCTCGTCATTCGGGTCGCCGAAGGCCGGCATGATCACCGCGCCATTGGCGAGGTAGAAATTCACATAGCTCATGGCGAGCAAGCGGCCCGACCAGGATTGGCGCTGCTTCTTGGGTTGCGGCAAGGCAATGATCTCGAGCGCGCGCCCTTGGGCATCGGTCGCGGATTCGAGCAGGCGGCGCGCTTCGCGCACCGGCGCGTAATCGGGGTGGCTCTTCGCCGGCATGCCGAGGATCACGCGGCCGGGAGACGCAAAGCACGCGATGTTGTCGACATGGCCGTCGGTCTCCACGTCCGAAAAACCGCTGCCCAGCCAGATCACCTTGCGGGCGCCGAGATAAAGCTTGAGCAGCTCTTCGACCTCGCGGCGCGTGCGCCCCGGATTGCGATTGGGATTGAGCAGGCATTGCTCGGTGGTGAGCACAGTGCCTTCGCCGTCGGCATTGAGCGCGCCCCCTTCGCAAACGAGGGGTGCGCTGTAAACGCCCGCACCGATCAGTTCCGAGACGCGCCGCGCAAACGTCGCGTCATTCGCATAGGGGTGATATTTCTGTCCCCAGGCGTTGAACACCCATTGCACGCCGGACAGGCGGCCCCTGCCATTCTTCAGGAAGACGGGACCGATGTCGCGCGCCCAAGAATCGTCGATTCCCATCTCAAGGATTTCGACCTTGCCCCCGGTTGCCAGACGCCCTTCGGCGGCCTCTTGCGGACGCGTCGCCAGCGTCACCGGTTCGAACGCCGAGATTGCACGCGCCACGCGAGCATAGGCCTGTTTCGCGCGTAAGATTCCTTCCGCGCCGCCGAAACATTCCGCGCGCGCCGGCCAGCACATCCAGGTGCGCCGATGCGGTTCCCATTCCGCGGGCCAGAAAAATCCATCCTGCAGGGGCGATGGCGACGCGGCGTCGAGCGTTTTGTTCATGCACTCACCAATCCAGGCCTCAGCCTAACCACTTTTCTGCTGCGCTGTGGAGACCCCTCGCATCAAAGGCCATGTCGCGTTAATTTGCTTCCGAGAGGAACATTCATGAGCGGACGCATCGCGGCAAGACTGAAGGACCTTGGGATAATCTTGCCCATTCCGGCCATTCCTCAGGGCTCCTATGTGCCGTGGGTACGAACCGGCTCGCTTCTTTTCATATCGGGCCAGATCACCATGGGCGCCAAGGGCCTCGAATATGTGGGCATCGTCGGTGGCGATATCAATCTCCAAGACGCAAAGCGCGCGGCCCGGCTCTGTGGCCTCAACGTGATTGCACAAGCGGCAATCGCGCTGGACGGTGACCTCGATCGCGTCAGACGCGTGGTGAAGGTGACGGGCTTCGTCAACGCCGCGCCGGGTTTCACGCAGCATCCCGAGATCATCAACGGCGCTTCCGATCTGTTCGTCGAAGTCTTCGGCGATGCGGGGCTGCACGCGCGGGCGGCGGTGGGCGCGTCTTCCTTGCCGCGCAATGTCGCGGTCGAAGTCGAAGCAGTTTTCGAGGTCGCGTGACGAAGGCGCACGCCAGCTTCGGCGGAACGGCACGCGAGATCGGCGCTCCGATCTGGGACCGGTTGGCGCGCGGGCAAGCCAAGACTCTGCCCTACCCGTTCACCCGCCACGCTTTCGTTAGCGCGCTGGAGGAATCCGGTTCGGCGACCGCGAAGACCGGATGGAAGCCGCTGCATCTTGTGCTTGAACGGGACAACGCGCCCGTGGCGCTGCTGCCGCTCTATCTCAAAAGCCATTCCTATGGCGAATATGTCTTCGACCATGGCTGGGCGGAGGCGTTCAGCCGCGCCGGCGGACGCTATTATCCCAAATTGCAAGCGAGCATTCCGTTCACGCCGGCGACGGGTCCGCGTTTCCTTATTGCCAATGGCGAGGATGACGGCGAGACCGCGCGTCTGTTGCTGCAAGCGGCGATGCATGCGGTGGAGGAGGTGCGCGCCTCGTCCCTGCACATCACGTTCATGACGGAACGGGAATGGAACCTTGCGGGCGAGGAAGGATTCTTGCGCCGCACCGACAAGCAATTCCATTGGGAGAACCGGGGATATGATTCTTTTGGCGCCTTTCTCGCCGATCTCTCATCCGCGAAGCGCAAGAATCTGCGCAAAGAACGCGCCGCTGTCACGGCGGAAGGAGTCTCGTTCGAATGGCTGTCGGGAAGCGATCTGACCGAAGGCGTCTGGGATGCGTTCTTCGACTGCTATACGACGACGGGCAATCAAAAATGGAATCCGCCCTATCTCACGCGGGAATTCTTCAGCCGTGTGGGCGAGAGCATGGGCGAGCAGACGCTGCTGGTGATGGCCAAGCACAACGGCCGCTATGTCGGCGGGGCACTCAATTTCTTCGACGACACGACGCTGTATGGACGCAATTGGGGCTCAGTCGGTTACGTGCCGTTCCTGCATTTCGAGGCCTGCTACTATCAGGCGATCGATTTTGCGATTTCGAAGGGGCTCTTGCGGGTCGAGGCCGGGGCGCAGGGTTCGCATAAGCTGTTGCGCGGCTATCTTCCTCAGCCGACCTATTCGGCGCACTACATCGCGCATGCGGGCCTGCGCCGCGCCGTCGCGGACTATCTGGAGAATGAGCGCGCCGCAGTGGCGGAACATATCGAGGAGCTGGCGGGACAGGCGCCGTTCCGGAAGTCGTCGTCATAACTTGACTGGCCCACCCACTCGGCGCATGTCCACTCGCCGAAAAAATCCTATGATCGCCTGGATGGCCCGCGGTGGCGGGCCATGACAATTTTGGGGATGGTGATGGCATACGACTCGAACAATATCTTCGCGAGGATCCTGCGCGCCGAAATTCCTGCGGTGAAAGTCTATGAGGACGCCAGGACGCTCGCCTTCATGGACGTGATGCCGCAGGCTGACGGCCACGTGCTGGTGGTCCCCAAGGAAGAGGCCGAAAACCTGTTCGACCTTTCGCCGGCAGGCGCGGCCGCCATGATGGCGACGACCCAGAGGGTCGCCAAGGCGGTGAAGAAGGGACTGGACACGCCGGGCCTCATGATCGCCCAGCTCAACGGCTCACCCGCGGGGCAAAGCGTGTTCCACGTGCATTTCCACATCATCCCGCGGAGCGCCGGGGCGGATTTCCGGCTGCACGCGCGTCAGATGGAAGAGCCGGAAAAGCTGAAAGCCATCGCCGACAAAATCAAAGCCGCCCTGGAATAATTCCATGATCATCGAATCTGCGATTTTGTCGATCAAACCTGGGCAAGGGCCGGCGTTCGAGGCCGCGTTGAAAAGTGCGCTGCCTTTGATCCAAGCGACGCCGGGATTTCTCGGGATCGAGATTTGGCCCTGCGTCGAGGATGGGAACCAATATTTGCTGCTCGTGCGATGGGAAACATTGGAAGACCACACGATCGGATTCCGCGGCTCGGACAGGTTCCAGAAATGGCGCGAGGCGCTGCACCATTTCTATGAGCCGATGCCGGTGATCCGGCATTATCGCGAGCCGGTATAGCGGCCCCTCACCCGCTCAGGCTTCGCCTTCGCGGCCTCTCCCACGAGGGGAGAGGCAAGTTCAGACCAGCGCCCCCTCACCCGCTCAGGCTGCGCCTTCGCGGCCTCTCCCACGAAGGGAGAGGCAAGTCGCGCTAGGGGAGAGGCGAGTTAGACTTCTTCCTTGGGCTTTTTCTTGCGGTCTGAGGCGACGCCCGCCGGCTTCTCGTCGGTGATGAACTCGAAAGCGAGCTTGTCGTTTTCGCGATCGAGCAGCACGCGAACCGTGCCGCCATTCTTCAGCTTGCCGAAAAGGATCTCGTCGGCCAGCGGCTTCTTGATGCTTTCCTGGATGACGCGCGCCAAGGGACGGGCGCCGAACGCATCGTCATAGCCCTTCTCGCCCAACCAACGCGTTGCTTCCTGCGTCAGATCGAAGGTCACGTCGCGGTCGATCAATTGCGCTTCCAATTCGAGCACGAATTTCTCCACCACGCGGTCGATGGTGTCGCGCGACAGCGGCGCGAAGCCGATGACGGCATCGAGACGGTTGCGGAATTCCGGCGTGAACAGGCGCTTGATCGCCTCTTCGTCCTCGCCTTCGCGCTTGCCGCGCCCGAAGCCGATGGATTCCTTGGCGGCGTCCGAAGCGCCCGCGTTGGTGGTCATGATCAGCACGACATTGCGGAAATCGATTTTCTTGCCGTTGTGATCGGTGAGCTTGCCGTGATCCATCACCTGCAAGAGGATATTGAAGAGCTCATTATGGGCCTTTTCGATCTCATCCAGCAGCAGCACGCTGTGGGGGTGCTGATCGATGCCGTCGGTCAACAGGCCGCCCTGATCGAAACCGACATAGCCCGGCGGCGCGCCGATGAGGCGCGAAACCGTATGGCGCTCCATATATTCGCTCATGTCGAAGCGCAGCAGCTCGACGCCCATGACATGGGCAAGCTGCTTGGCGACTTCGGTCTTGCCGACGCCAGTGGGACCCGAGAAGAGATAACAGCCGATCGGTTTTTCCGCCTGGCGCAGGCCGGCGCGGGACAGCTTGATGGCCGACGATAGGGCGTGAATCGCCGAATCCTGGCCATAAACGACGCGCTTCAAGTCGTCTTCCAGCGTGCGAAGCGCTTCGGTGTCGGTCTTGGAGACGGATTTGGGCGGGATGCGGGCGATCTTGGCCACCACTTCCTCGACCTCGCGCACGCCGATCACTTTCTTGCGCTTGCTCTCGGGAAGCAGCATCTGGGAGGCGCCGACCTCGTCGATGACGTCGATCGCCTTGTCGGGAAGCTTGCGGTCGTTGATGTATTTCGCCGCCAGCTCGACCGCCGCCTTCACCGCTTCATTGGTGTAGCGAACCTTGTGGTACTCCTCGAAATAGGGCTTCAGCCCTTTGAGGATCTTGATGGCGTCGGGGACGGTCGGTTCCGCGATGTCGATCTTCTGGAAGCGGCGCACCAGCGCGCGATCCTTCTCGAAATATTGGCGGTATTCCTTGTATGTCGTGGACCCCATACAGCGCAGCGTGCCAGCCTGCAGCGCGGGCTTCAACAGGTTGGAAGCGTCCATGGCGCCGCCCGAAGTCGCGCCCGCTCCGATCACAGTGTGGATTTCGTCGATGAAGAGGATGGCGCCCTTGAGTGCCTCCAACTCCTTCACGACCGATTTGACGCGTTCTTCGAAATCGCCGCGATAGCGGGTGCCGGCGATCAGCGAGCCCATGTCGAGCGAATAGATCGTGCAGGCTTTGAGCACGTCGGGGACTTCGCCCTTGACGATCTTGCGCGCCAGGCCTTCGGCGATGGCGGTTTTGCCCACGCCGGGGTCGCCCACGAAGAGCGGGTTGTTCTTGCTGCGCCGGCAGAGGATCTGGATGGTGCGCTCGACCTCGGGTTCGCGGCCGATGAGCGGATCGATGCGGCCCTTGCGCGCCTTGTCATTGAGATTGACGCAATAGGCTTCCAAGGCGTCGGTGCCCTGCTTGACGACCTTCTCGCCGCTCTCCTCTTCCTCCTCGGCGCCGCGGACCGGCTTGGCCTGGCTCATGCCGGGGCGCTTGGCGATCCCGTGGCTCATGTAATTCACGGCATCGAGCCGCGACATATTCTGCTCTTGCAGGAAATAGACGGCGTGGCTCTCGCGCTCGGAGAACAGGGCCACCAGCACGTTCGCACCCGTGACCTCGTCGCGGCCGGAATTCTGCACATGCAGGACCGCCCGCTGCACCACACGCTGAAACCCGGTGGTGGGCTTGGCGTCCTCGCCGTCGTCGATCGTCAGGGTAGCAAGGTCTTCATCGACATATTTGGTCAAACCGGCCCGCAAGGCGTCGAGATCGACATTGCAGGCGCGCATCACCTGGGCGGCGTCGGTGTCGTCGACGAGCGCGAGCAGGAGATGCTCCAGGGTGGCGTATTCATGGTGGCGTTCGCTCGCGAGCCGGATGGCCCGGTGCAAAGCTTGCTCTAGACTGCGTGACAATGATGGCATGGAACCTAACTACTCTTTCTCCATCGTACATTGTAGCGGATGTTGGTGGCGCCGCGCCAACTCGATCACCTGCGCCACTTTGGTCTCGGCCACTTCGAAGGTATAAACGCCGCAGATGCCGACCCCGTGCCGGTGGACGTGCAGCATAATCTGAACCGCCTCTTCGCGCGGTTTGGCGAAGAAACGCTCCAGCACATGAACGACGAACTCCATAGGAGTGTAGTCGTCATTGAGAATGAGGACCTTATATAGGGACGGCTTCTTGGTTTTTGCACGGGTCTTGGTGACAATTCCCGTTCCGATGCCGCGATCGCCCGAATCACCGCCGCCGCCCTGTCCGGGTCCGCGGGTGGGCCCCGCCATTCGGGGAATACTCATCTGATACGCGTGGCTGTTGGTCATCCACTTCCAAGCCTGTGCCACTCCATTGGCACAAATAAGACGCTGGGGACGAACATAAGGTTACGAGCGCCGTAAAAAAAGCGAAAGGCCCCGGCGCCCATCACGGCGTCCGAAGCCTCGCTTAGTCACTGATTCTTGTGCCGGTCAGGCGACTCGCACGAGATCCGCGAAGGCGGTAGCGCGGGCTTGGATCGGTTCCGCAGCGTGACGCGTGACGGCGAGCGCCATGTCGCCGAATTTCGCCAACTGGTCGACATAGGATTCGAAGACGGCCTTGCTGAACTCGCTTTGGAGCTGGAAGGCTTCCTCGACGCTCTTCGAAGAAAGCACGGCTTTGGCCACAGCGACGCTCTCCTCGGCGGATTTGCGCGCGTAGGCGAATGCTTCGGTGTTGATCGATTCGATGCCTTTGCCGGCGGCATTGGCCGATTTCAGCACGGCTTCTGCATTGTCTTTGCCGAAAGAGACGAACTGGTCGTAGCCCTTTACGGCCTTCTCAAAACCTTCTTTCATCGCTTCCACGCCTGTCGTGAGCGCGGTATCGATGGGTTCCGCGCTGTGATTGGTGGTTTTCTTAGCTGCCATCTGATCCTCGCTTGGTTTTTTGTTGCACTGCAACATGACCGGATATGAGCTTGCCTGGGCGGTTTGTCAAGGTAAATTGCTGCAATGCAGCAAAATTGAACCGAAAGTGATCGAATTTCCCATTAGTTTCAAGGGCTAAAGGGAGTAATATGAGTGCGACCAATTGAGTTAACCTGACCTCAAGCGACAGGAATTAGTCTTTTCGGCGAAAAGACTTGCGGGATGCGACACAATTTGGTCTCATTTCCGGACGTTCCGACGACCAGACCTCGGGGAGTAAATGGTGGCTAAGAGTCGAATCAGGTCCCGAATCGCCTTTGCGTGCCTGACGGCTCTGATGCTCCTACCTGGAGTTGCGGCCCCCACGACGGCTGCCCATGCGCGGGCAAAACCTGTCCGGGTGATCCGGCCGATCCTGCCCTCTCCGGAGAAAGACGCAGCCATCGTGGTCGACGGGGCCACCGGCAAGGTCATTTACGCCCGCAATCCCGACTCGATCCGCTACCCGGCGTCCCTCACCAAGATGATGACGCTGTATCTGCTTTTCGAGGCGCTGGATAAGGGCACGATCGCGCTCGACACGCCGATGATCGCTTCCTCCCATGCCGTCGAGCAGCAGCCGACCAAATTATCGGTTCCGCTCGGCAGTTCGATCCCTGTGGAAACCGCTATCAAGGCGCTGACGGTGCTCTCGGCCAACGACGTCGCCGTGGTGATTGCCGAAGCCTTGTCCGGCGGCAGCGAAAGTACATTCGCTTCGATGATGACCGAGAAGGCGCATCAGCTTGGGATGACGCACAGCAATTTCCACAACGCGTCCGGCTTGCCCGATTTGGAGCAGCTCACCACGGCGCGGGACATGGCCCTGCTCGGCCGTCATCTCGCCTATGATTTCCCGCAATATTACCACTATTTCTCGACGGCCTCGTTCACCTATAGCGGCCGCGTTTACGGCACGCACGACAATCTTCTCGCGGCCTTCGATGGCGCCGACGGAATCAAGACCGGCTACACGCAGCTTTCCGGCTTCAACCTGGTGACCTCGGCCGTTCGCAACAACAAGCATGTCGTCGGCGTGGTCCTGGGCGGACCCAACGCAGCAGTCCGCGATCGCGAAATGATGCGGCTGTTGAACGCGGCATTCAAAGTTGTGAACGACAACCCCACCATCCTTGCCGACGCCAATGTCCCTTGGAGAGGCGGCAACGGCCCGGGCGTCGAGCTTTACAGAACCGATCCGGGCGAGGACGACGTCCTCTTCGCCGCTCTCGAACCCAAGGGGCGGCAAGCCAAGGGCGCGGCTCCGGTTCTGGTCGCCGAAGCCCGCGCGGAAGCTGCCGCGCCCAAATTCGCGGCGGTGCCGGTGGCGAAGCCGGATAGTGCGCCGACCATACAGATGGCGACGCTTACGCCGATACTAAAGCCCGCACCCGCCGCCAAGCCGCTGGAACTGGCTTTGGCCAAGGAGCCGCCGCTCAACCTTGGAGCGCCCGCCCTTAAGACGACCATCGCGCCGGTGCAGGTCGCCGAGGGCGACGCCGTCGGGGCGCCGCTGGTCGCATTCAATCCGACGAAGCCGGCAGGCGATGGCGTGGTCAAGCGTTGGGCCGTGCAGATCGGCGTGTTTGCCAGCGAAACGCTCGCCCAGGCTCAGCTCGCTGCCTTTGCCCGCCGCGGTGTCGATATCGTGGGTCAGGCGCAGAAACTGGTGATCCCCTTCTCATCCTTGGGCGGCCACACGCTGTACCGCGCCCGTCTGGGGCTGTTCGGGGAAGAGGAAGCCCGGGATATCTGCAAGCGCATGGCGCAGCGCGGACAGACTTGCTTCGCGGCCCCCCAGGCCTGATTTTCAGCGCCGTTTCCAATTACCCCTCGCCCGGAGCGCGAGAAGGGATTGCCCCCACCCTCGCCGCTTGCGCGGCTCGACCCCGATCAAGTCGGGGGCAGGCTCTCCCCTCAAGGGGGAGGTGAATATTGACTCTGCGCGAAGCGCGCTAGCGGCGGCGGAGCAGCACGTCCTTCGCTTCGTTGATCTTGGCGGCGAGATAGTCCGTCCCGCCTTTGTCGGGGTGAGTCTGCAGGATCAGCCGCCGATGCGCGGCGCGGATTTCCTCATCGGTAGCCCCTTCCTGAAGCCCCAGGACGGTGAGCGCTTCGGCGCGGGACATCGCGCTGGTGCGAGGCGGGCCCGACGAGCCGCGCCCCTGTCCAGGCCCGGGGCCGGGGCCGGGGCCATAAGTCCGGAGCCAGGGCGGCGATGAGCCGAAAAGCAGGAACCAGGCGCCCCCAGCGGTCAGAAACGCAAAGCCGACGCGGCCGGTGATCACCAGCGCAACCGTCAGCAGCGCCAGGAGGACGCCGCCCGAGAGGCGGACGCCCCTTGCCAAGCTTCGGGGGTTCGCGCCGGTATAGCCACGCGCCAACAGCATCAGCAGGCCTAAGAGCACGAGCCCTGCTAGCAATGCAGGCATGTTTGCTTCGTCCGGCTATACGGCGCCGGGCGCCTTTTCCACTCCGGGCAGGTTCAGCGTCGAGAGGAGCTCGCGCACTTCCTGCCGCGCCGCGTCCAGCATGGTCAGGCCGAGGGGAAACAATTCACGAAAGATCACCCGCTCCGAGAATCCCGGTGCCACGCGGCAGCCGATGCGGGCAGCGGCCCTCTCCATGGCGATCGCGACCTTGCGCTTGTTGCGCGCTTCGACGGAGGAGACGCGGTTGCGCATCACGATCCAGTCAATATTGGCGCGGCTCGCCATCAGGCGGCGCTTGCGGCAGTCCCAGACGAATTCCGAGTAAAGGCTCGGGCTCTTGATCTCGAGCTCTTGGTCGAGCTTGGCCAAAAGATCGAAATCGAGAAAGGAGTCGTTCATCGGCGTGACCAGCGTGTCGGCCGCGGCATGGCCGAGTCGCGACAGATTTGTGTCATTGCCCGGCGTGTCGATGACGACAAAGTCGGACGTCGCGCGCGCCCGCGCCAAAGCATCGGCGAGTCTGGCGCCCTCCTCCGCGGCCGGGTCGGCGGAGGATTTGGAGCGCTCGATCACTTGGACATCGGGAAGCGGCAGCGCATGGCGCGTGCGAGCGACAAAGTCCCTTCGATTTTCGATGTAGCGCGCGAAGGTGCGCTGACGGCTATCTAGGTCGATCGCCGATACCGTATTGCCCAAGCACAGCAGCGCCACTGCGATATGCATCGCCGTGGTGGTTTTTCCCGTGCCGCCTTTCTCATTGCCGAAGACAATGACGTGGGCGTGCCTCGTCTCATCCGATGCACCTTGCGGCGCAATGGTTTTTCGCAATTCCGTCGTCACCGCCATCACCCGACCCGCCCCCATCCGAATCGCACCCCATCGCGGCATTCTAAATTGAAAATACGCTCAGGGTTCGTCCAAGGTGAGCAAACTTGCATTGCCACCAGCGGCTGCGGAGTTGACGGTGAAAGATCGCTCGACCGCGAAACGCGCAAGGTAATGCGGCCCGCCGGCTTTGGGGCCCGTGCCCGACAGGCGCTCGCCGCCGAAGGGTTGCGCCTCCACCACGGCGCCGATCTGGTTGCGGTTGACGTAGATGTTCCCCACGCGAATGCGTTCGCGGATGAACTCGGCGGTCTCGTCGATCCGGCTGTGCAGTCCGAGCGTCAAGCCATAGCCAGCGGCGTTGATGGCGTCGCATACCGCGTCCAGCCGGTCGCCCTCAAAGCGCACCACATGGAGAATGGGGCCGAACACTTCGCGCCTGAGCTCGCCCATGGTTTGAATCGCGAATGCGTGCGGCGGGAAGAACACGCCATCAGCCAGAAGCGGATCCGTCAGCGGCAATTTCTTCAGCAGCTTTCCCTCTTTGGTCATCCGTTCGGCATGGGCCGCGAGATTGCCACGCGCCTCCTCGTCGATGATGGGGCCGATATCGGTCGCAAGCGCGAAGGGATCGCCGAGCTTCAATTCGTCCATCGCACCGAGGATTTGATCGAGCATGCGCGTCGCGACGTCTTCCTGCAGGAACAACACGCGCAAGGACGAGCAACGTTGACCGGCACTGTCGAAGGCCGAAACCATCACATCCTTCGCCACCTGCTCCGGCAATGCGGTGGAATCCACGATCATCGCGTTCAGACCACCGGTTTCGGCGATCAGCGCAGGGATCGGGCCGTCCCGCGCGGCGAGGCTCCGATTGATCAGAGCCGCAGTTTCCGTCGAACCGGTGAAGACCACGCCCAACAGCCGCGGGTCGGCAAACATGATCTTCCCGATGCGCGCGCCGTCTCCCGGAACGAGATGGAGCACCTCGCCGGGCACGCCTGCTTCGTGCAGCAGGCGGATCGCGGCCGCGGCGATGAGGGGCGTCTGTTCCGCCGGCTTGGCGAGCACAGCGTTGCCGGCCGCGAGCGCGCCCGCGACCTGACCGGTGAAGATGGAGAGCGGAAAATTCCACGGCGCGATACAGGCAAAGACGCCGCGGCCGCGCAGCGCCAGGGAATTGCTTTCTCCGGTGATCCCCGGAAGGAGCGCAGCGCCTTGGAAATGGGTTCGCGCTTCCTTGGCATAATAGCGCAGGAAATCGACCGCCTCGCGGACTTCCGAGAGGGCGTTGGGAACGGTCCGCCCCGCCTCGCGCACGATGAGGCCCATCAGCAAAGCGCGGCGCTCCTCGAAAAGATCGGCGGCGCGTTCGAGGATGCCCGCGCGGGCAGACCCGCCTTGCCGGTCCCAACCCAATTGCGCGGCCACCGCAATGTCGAGCGCGGCGCGAACGTCTTCTTCGACAGCCTCACTCGCCCTGCCAACTTCGCGGCGGCGGTTCGCGGGATCGAGCACAGGCTTCTCGAGCCTGATCCGTTCAACGCCGCCGATGATGGGATGGGACGTTGCCGGGGCGCCATCGAGCGCGCGCTGCATGGCGAGAAGGATCCGGCTGCTCGTCGCGGGGTCGCTGAGAAGCAGGCCGGATGAATTGCGCCGGCCGGGGAAAATATCCTGCGGCTTCGCGATGCGCGGGTTGCGCTTAGACGTGACGGCGGCGAGACGCACAACCGGATCGGCGATCATGTCCTCGAGCGGCGCCTTATCGTTGGCAAGCCGGTTCACGAAGGATGTATTGGCACCATTTTCGAGCAGCCGACGGACCAGATAGGCGAGCAAATCTTCATGGCTTCCCACGGGCGCGTAGATGCGGGTGCCGGCGCCCGCGCGCCCATCTTCGTAGAACTCGTAGAGCGCTTCGCCCATGCCGTAGAGGCGTTGAAATTCGAATTTGCGGTTGGTGCCGGCGAAGCTCTCCATGGCCGCCAGCGTGTGGGCGTTGTGGGTGGCGAATTGGGGGAAGATTTGCTCCGGCGCCGCCAGCAGGGCGCGGGCGCAAGCGAGATAGGAGGTGTCGGTGCCGAGTTTGCGCGTGAAGACGGGGTAGTCGGAAAGTCCGAGCTCTTGCCCCCGCTTGATCTCGCTGTCCCAATAGGCGCCCTTGACCAGACGCACCGGGATGATCCGCTGCTGGCGTCGCGCGAGATCGATGAGCCAGCGCACGACCGGCAGCGCACGCTTCTGATAGGCCTGCACGGCAATGCCGAGTCCCTCCCAGCCTTGCAGCGGGTCCTCTTCGCCCAGGGCTTCGAAGATATCGAGCATGAGGTCGAGCCGTTCGGCTTCTTCAGCATCGATGGTGACGGCAAGATTCGCCGCGCGCGCCTCGGCGCAGAGCCGTGTCAAAGGCGGGATCAATTCCACCATGACTTCGCGGCGCTTGACGAAATCGAAGCGGGGATGGAGCGCGGTCAGCTTTACCGAGATGCCCGGCCGTTCGAACAGGGAGCCCGTGCGCGACGGCCAGGCCGCCGCGATGGCACGCACCGCTTCGCGGTAGCGCTCGAGATAACGCGCCGCATGACCACGCGTAACCGCGGCCTCTCCCAACATGTCGAAGGAGAAACGATAGCCGCGTTCGACAAAGGGGCGCGCTTCCTTCAGCGCTTCTTCGATGGTGCGGCCGAGCACGAAATGCCGGCCGAGCAGCTTGACCGCACGCACCACGGCCTGGCGGATCACCGGCTCGCCGAGGCGCGCGGCGAGCCGGCGCAGGATCGCGTCGAAATCCCAGCGCGAGGTATCCTTGATCTCGACGACTTGGCCCGTCAGCATCAAGGCCCAGGTCGAAGCGTTGACGAAGAGAGACTGCGAGTGGCCCAGATGGCTCTCCCAGGCGCGGCCCGCGATCTTGTCGCGAATGAGCCGATCCTGGGTTTCGGCGTCGGGAACGCGCAACAGCGCTTCGGCGAGGCACATCAACACGACGCCCTCCTCGCTCGAGAGCGCATATTCCTGTATTCCTGTGTGAAGGCGTCGACGCCGCCTTTGGTCTCACCTGACGAGCGGATGCGCGAGATGAGATCGCGCGCCAGAATCGCGGTCGCCTTTTCCTCTGCGGGCGTCATCTTGGCGGCTGCGATCAGGCCTTGAAGGATGCTGTCCTCGTCGGCCAGATAGGCCTCGGAAATCGCCTGGCGCAGATTTTCCATCTCTCGTGTTTCTCGTTTTCCCGAAAGGGATTTGGGGCACAGAGGACGATAGCGCAACCGCAGCCGAGCGCGTTAATGTCGGCCATGACCATGACCGGACCCATGATACCGCTGGCCGAGACCGCCGCCGATCTGCGCGCGACCCTGACGGGGTGGAGAAACGCCGGTGGGCGTATCGCCCTGGTACCCACGATGGGCGCGCTCCACGAGGGCCATTTGGCGCTCGCCCGCGAGGCCCGCGCGCGGGCCGATCGCGTCGTTGTCAGCATCTTCGTGAATCCGGCGCAGTTCGCGCCCCATGAGGATTTCGCACGCTATCCGCGCGATTCCGAAAAGGATCGCGCCATGCTGGAGCGAAGCGCGGCGGCCGATCTGATCTATGCGCCCGCAGTCGAGGAAATCTATCCCAAAGGGTTCGCCACCAGACTGACCGTCGAGGGACCTGCCGCGGGCCTGGAGACCGACTTCCGGCCGCATTTTTTCTCCGGCGTCGCCACGGCCGTCGCAAAACTGTTCCTGCAGACCAGGCCCGACTTCGCGATGTTCGGCGAGAAGGATTATCAGCAATTGCTCGTGGTGAGACGGCTGGTCAAGGACCTCGATCTCGATCTGGAAATCATCGGCGTCCCGACGGTGCGGGAGCCCGATGGGCTCGCTTTGTCATCGCGCAATGCCTATCTCAATCCCGAGCAGCGCCGCACGGCCGGCCAGCTCAATCGCGTCCTCCGCGAAGTGAGGGAGCGCGCGAGATCCGGCATATCTATTCCGCAGGCCGAGGCCGAAGGCGCGGCGCAATTGCTCGAAGCGGGCTTCGACCGGGTCGACTATGTCGCCATCCGCGACGCCGCCACGCTGGCGCAATTGCGCGATGTCTTCCAGCCCGCGCGCGTGCTCGCCGCCGCCCGTGTCGGCGGCGTGAGGCTGATCGACAATATGGCGGTCTAGTTCTGGCAATGCGGCCGCGGTCCGACCAGGCAGCGAGCCGCGGCTGTGATATGCTCACCGGCGAGGAACTGGCGGAGGCTCTCATGACGCGAAGGCTTGCGGCATTCGGCATGATCGGATTCATCATGGCCGCGATCCCGGTCAGTGCCGCAATGGGGGTGGAAGGAGCAGCATCAATCCCGGATATGGCGGGCAGCTGGTCCCGTCTGACCTTCGGCTTCGAGCAGCCGGCTTCCGGGCAAGGGCCGATCGGCCGCTTCAGCCGCGAACCCAATACCGGCGGCAATTACAACAATCCCATCCTCAAGCCCGAAGCCGCAGCCGTGGTGAAGAAGCGCAGCGAGATGCTGCGCAGCGGCGAAGACTATCCAAACCCGTCGCTCAATTGCTTGCCGATGGTGTCGCCCTACATTTTCCGGGTTCAGGAAATGGCTGTGCTGCAGAAGAAGGACGAGGTCCTTTTGCTTTATATGCAGGATCACCAAGTCCGCCACGTGCGTCTGAACGGCACGCATCCCGCAAAAACCACGCCGTCCTGGTATGGCGATTCCATCGGTCATTACGAAGGCAACACGCTCGTGGTCGATACGGTCGGCTACAAATTGGGCCCCTACCCCGTCTTGGACATGTTCGGTTCGCCGTTCAGCGAAGGGCTACATGTCGTGGAGCGGTATCGCCTGATCGATTACGAAGCCGCGAAAGCTGCACAAGCGCGCAATATCCGCGACGCAGGGCCGGTAGCGACGGAGCAAGCGGCCACGATCGATGAGAATTACAAAGGCAAGGGGCTGCAGATTCAATTCACCGTCGAAGACAAGAATGTCTTCAACACCTCATGGTCGGGCGCGGCCACTTATCGCCGTGCCGCGAGCTGGGTGGAGAATGTCTGCGCGGAGAACCCGCACGAATACTACGCGGGAAAAGACACAGAGATCCCGAAAGCGGACAAACCGGATTTCTGAGCGCCGTAACCACCTAGTTGAGGATTTGACCCCCACCCGCTCGCGCATGTCTGCGCTCGCATCCTCCCCCTTTCAGGGGGAGGAAAGTGAGTCGTGGCCTTTGTTTTCCTCCCCCAGAAAGGGGGAGGTCGATTCACCGAAAGCGAAGCGACGGTGAATCGGGTGGGGATCGGAATTCGCGCCAACCCGAACGCACTTCGCTTTACAGCAAACCCAATTGGGTCAATTCGGCGCGCAGCGCGTCGGGGAGCTTGGATTTGTCGCTGGCCTTGAGGTCGCGCGGCGCATCCTTGGAATCGAAATAGCGCCAGCCCTGGAAGGCGCGATGCGTCCGCCTGACCGTCGGCACCAATTTCTTATCCAGCACCAGCGCGCAATGCGGCAGGCCTTCACGCACCACCGGGCGCAATTCCAGAAGGCGTTGGCGCACCGCGATCTGCCCCTTGATGACCCAGTAAAGCGAACCGCCCGACAAGAGCTCGTCGCCGCGCTTGGGCGTCATCCGCGTGACATGGAAGATATCCGGACGCTGGCCCTTTTTCTTGCGCTCGGCCGCGCGCTTCTTCTGCCAATCGGCGAGGTCTTCGATGCTGTCTGCGCCGACGCAAAGCTTGATCAGATTCAGGGCCACGGATGTGCAACTCGACAGTCGATGAGCGGCGGAAGATCAATGCTGAGGGTGAAAATAAAACGGCCGCCGCTTCCAGATGGAAACGGCGGCCGCCAAAACGATAGCTTACGGCGTGCGCGACGCCATATAGGCCACAAGGTTGACCATATCCTCGTCGGAGAGCTTTTCGACGACGGGCTTCATCAGCGCGACGGCATTGCCTTTGCGGACGCCAGTCTTGATGTCGTTGAGCTGGCGGATGAGATAATAGGCCCCGCGTCCCGCGAGCCGCGGCACATCGCCGATGCCCTTGAAGTCGGCGCCATGACAGATCGAGCATTGGATCGTCTTGCCGCCGCCGCCGGTCGTCGCCAGGGCTTCGCCCTTCTTGATGCTGCCCGCCGGCACGTGATCGACGAAGCCGAAATGCTGGTCGCGGAGCTCGGCGCCCTCGCCGTCCTCGGCCACTTCGTAGATCATGTTGGGCGCAATCGCGACGGTGCCACCTTCGGTGTCATAGAAGCGCATGCCGCCATTGCCGACGTGATTCTTCGGCGCGGTGGGGCCTTCGACGACCTTGATCCATTTCTGCTGGGCGGAAGGGATGCTGGCGAAGTAATCGGCGGCTTCTTTCAGCTCGGCCTCGGTGATGTCCTTCGCCATTTCGATCATGACGGGGGCGCGGTTGTTGGTCCGGTTGCCGTCGCGGAACTCGTGCATCTGCTCGACGATGTAGGTGGCGGTCAGGCCGGAGACGCTGGCCGATTCCGGATGGCCGTTGCCGTTGGGAAGATGGCAGAGCATGCAGGCGCGCACATGCGGCGCGCGGCCGTTCTTCACCGTCGGCGGCATCGCCGGATGCTCGTTGGGGAACCAGTCGGGGGGACCGAACGCGTTGTTGATCTGCACCTGCGTCAGCTTCATGCCGGTGGGCGTGCCCTTGGCCTGGAGCAGCTTTGTGCCGTCCGCCGCGGGAAGGCCCTGCGGCGCGACAGGATAGGCCCAGTTCAGGGCCGATTCGGCGCCGAACGCCGCCGCAGGCAGCAACGCAACCAGCGACGCTAGAAGCAATTTTCTCATTAAGTCCTCCCGGTTATTCGCAAGAGCCAAGAATAGCGGCCCACCTTGGGAACATCAATGTTCCGCGAGCATGGTCCACCTGTATCGGAATGGTGCGGTCGAGAAGACTCGAACTTCCACGGGTTGCCCCACTAGCACCTCAAGCTAGCGCGTCTACCGTTCCGCCACGACCGCAACTGAATGAGGGGGCGGCGGGGTGTAACAAACCCGGCCGCCGATGTGAAGGGCGGCAAAGCGCCTAGATGCCTTCGCCGTCGATGCCGGCGTGGATGCCGCATTCGTCCTTTTCAAAGCCGGCCCAACGGCCATCGCGGTAGCCCTCGCCGGCAGCCAAGCGGCGCGTGCAAGGCATGCAGCCGATCGAGGGATAGCCGTCATTGACCAGAGGATGTTTGGGAAGCCCATTGGCTTCGATGTAGCGGGCCAGATCGGCTTGCGTCCAATCCACCAGGGGATTGAAACGGAAGCGGCCATCCGCCAGCTCGATCCGAGTCATGGCCGCGCGGGTCGTGGTCTGGAAACGCTTGCGTCCGGTGATCGTCGCGGCAAAGCCCGCGATCGCCCGGCTGAGCGGCACGACTTTGCGAAAGTTGCAGCAGGAATCGGGGTCACGGCTCCACAGCGTGCCTTCCGGATCGGCTTTCTTGCGGTCATCGGGATGGGGCCCGATGGAGCGGATATCGGTCAAGCCAAGCACGTCCTGCACCCGGTCGCGGTAGCGCAAGGTCTCGCCAAAGAGCTTGCCGGTGTTGAGGAAGAGCACCGGGGTCGTCGGATCGATTGCGGCGACATGGTGAAGCAGCACCACGGACTCGGCGGCAAAGGACGAGACCACTGCGATGCGTCCTTTAAATGCGTCTTTCAGCGCGAATTCCAGGAGCCCATGAATCTCTAGCCCCTCGGTCGCGCTCCGCAATCTCGCAAGCTCGTCGCGCATCACGCCGGGTGCGACCGGCCGCTCGCCTTGATGCAGCGGGATGACGCTCATGCTGCCCAACCCCGCTCGGAAAGAAAGGCCTGCGTGCGCTCTGACACCACATTCGGGCTCAAGCCTTGCAAGCGCCATTGCGCGCGTAAATCGGCGATCTCATCGAGGCGGCCTGCCCATTCCGGACCAAAGCGGCGCTGGAGATCTTCGCGCAGCGCATGCGAAAGGCCCGGCGCCCGGCCTCCGGTCGAAACGGTCAGCAGCAGATCGCCCCTTCTGACCTGAGCGGGCATGTGGAAGTCGCAGAGGGCCGGGAGGTCCTCGACATTGACGATCACGCCCGCCAGGTGCGCGGCCCCGGCAAGCTCGCGCGAACGCGTCTCGTCCAGACCGGCGATAAAGAGGATATGGAGCTTGGCGATCTCGCCGGCGTCCGGGAGCCTCTCCGGATAGACAATGGGTTCGGTGATCCCCGCAGCCGCCAGCGTCGCAAGGCGGCGAGCCAACCCGTCGCCGGTGCCGGTGACGCCGATGCTGAGATTGGAACCGTCGAGAATGATGGGCAACATGGCCGCTCCGAAATCGCCAAGACGATTTCACATAGAGCTAGGCCTGAAACCCCCATAATGCAAGATTTTCGTGGAGAATAAATTATTCTACAGTTTAATATATGTTATCAGCGAGTCAGGATTTCGCTGATCGAGACCGCGATGCGATCCCCCTCGATGAGGATTTCGCCTTTGGCGACGGGCCGGTTATTGGCCAGAACGGTCACCGGTTCGTCCTGGTGGGAATCGAGCTCGATCACGGCGCCGCGACCCATGCGCAGCAGCTGGTGCATGGGAATGACCGAGCGGCCCAGAAGGACCGAGATTTCGACTTTGACGTCCTTGACCGATGACATGCTGTCCATGAATCAACCCGGTGACGATGTGGATGACGATCCTTACCCATTATGCTTTCTAGCCCCTTAATGGACGCCGCTTCGATCGAATGGACCATCGGCGGGGACAATGTCCCCTATGCCGAGGCCGTCCGCCACATGGAGGCACGCGTCGAGGCCATCCATCGCAGGGCCGCGCCCGAACAGGTATGGCTGCTGCAGCACCCACCCCTCTATACGGCGGGGACCAGCGCCAAGGACGGCGATCTGATCTCGGCGCGCTTTCCCATCTTCCAGAGCGGCCGCGGCGGCCAATACACCTATCACGGGCCCGGACAGCGCGTGGCCTATGTCATGCTGGACCTCAACCGTCGCAAACCCGACGTTCGCGGGTTCGTGCATGCGCTCGAAGAATGGCTGATCCGCGCATTGGCGCAGTTCAACGTCAAAGGCGAGCGCAGGCGCGATCGCATCGGCATCTGGGTCGCACGCGGCGATGGGCGCGAAGACAAGATCGCCGCCATCGGCGTCAGGCTGCGTCATTGGGTGACGTTCCATGGCGTCAGTCTGAATGTCGATCCGGAGCTGGAACATTTCTCCGGCATCGTGCCGTGCGGCGTGCGCGACGAGAGGTTCGGCGTCACCAGTCTGGCCGCGCTTGGCCTTACCGTCACGATGGCCGATGTCGATGTGGCGCTGAAGCTCGCCTTCGAAGAGGTCTTCGGGCGCCTCGACCGCTGATCACACAATCGAAGATCGAGCAAAAAAAGACTTGGCAGGCGCTATTCCAACGATACAGTCCGGCTCGATAAATCTTTCAGGGGGGCTTCCATGCCGCGCGTATCATTATGGTTTTTCGCCGTTGCGCCGATTTACGTGCTGATCGGGATGGGCTTCGGGATTTTCATGGGAGCAACCGAGAACTTCACGCTGGCGCCGGCGCATGCGCATCTCAATCTGATCGGTTGGGTGACCATGGCGCTGTACGGGACGTTCTATGCGCTGGCGCGCGAGGCTTCCAAGAAGCTCGCCTGGGCGGCGTTCTGGCTGAACAATGCCGGTGCGGCGATCATGTTCCCCTCGCTCGCGATGGTGTTGTCGTTCGGCGACGGCTCGCCCTTCCTTCTGCCGTTGATCGTCAGCGAGTTCCTGGTGCTGGGCGGGATGCTGTGCTTCGCGTTCTCGGTGTGGGGCGTGCTGATGAAAACCGCCGACGCGCGCGCGCCTGTGCTCAGACCGACGCCCGCCGAATAAAGCCCAGACTCTCGGGCGGATCGACGGGCTGAAGATTCAGCGCGGTGACATGCGCGCCCGCCGGTCCCTTCATACAGGCGGCGATGAAGGCCTCGACCTCCTTGGTCGGGCCCGAGGCCACAGCCTCGAGAGAGCCGTCGGCGCGATTGCGCACCCAGCCCTTGAGCTTGCGCGCATTGGCCTCGCGCACCGCGAAGTCGCGAAAGCCGCAGCCTTGCACACCGCCTTCGATGCGGATGTTCATGGTGGTGATATCGTCGCTCATCCCGTTCCCATTGCTGCCAATGCCAGCGCTCCCGACGCAATGGCAAACGCGCCCGCGAGCGCAAGTTTCCATCCGAAGCGGTAGCCGCCGACGACAATTGCCACTGCCATTTTGGTCACCATATTCGCGGCCCCTGCAAGCAGAATCGCTTCCGCGGCCGTGATCATCATGATCGACATGCCAGCGGCGAGCCGGGCGGCGGAAAGCGTGATCGGATCGACATCGACGAAACCGGAAATCCCCGCCAGGGCCAACACGCCCGCATCGCCGAATGTGCCGCGCAAGAGCTTGCTCGCAACAATGATCGCGGCCAGAAGCACGCCGAATTGCAGCACGAATCGCAAGTCGAGCGGATTTTCGAACAGCCGGCCGGTGGGCATTTTCTGCGCGCCCGCATGGTGATGAAAATAGGCCGCAGCGAGCGCCAGCACGAGAAGCGCGACGCCGATCGGGGCTGCGAGGAATATGATCAATGCAGGATAGAGCGCCACAGCGATCGCGGTCATGCGCGTTAGGCTGACCATCCAGGCGATGAGAATCGCGAGCGACAGGATCGCATCGCCGCCGCGCGCTTTGGACGCAAGACGCGCATAGTTGATCGTCACCGTCGTCGAAGAGATGATGGCGCCGGCGGCGGCGCCTATGGCAAGGCCCGTTTGTTCGCCCAGCGCGCGCACCGCGACATAGCCGGCAAACAATACCGCAGCGATGAGCACGACAAGCAGCCATAGCTCGTAAGGATTGATCGCATCCCAAGGATCGATCGCCATATTGGGCAGCAGGGGCAACAGAACGAACGTCATCGTCAACAGCACGACGACCGAGCGCAGCTCGGGCCAAGTGAGCCGCTTCAGAAATTGATGAAGCGAATTGCGCGCCGCGAGAAGCGCGACGACCGCGACGCCGGCGGCGCCCGCCACCGCGCGGTTTCCCAGGACCGCAAAAGCACCGAGCGCGAATGTCATCAGGCCGGCGACCGTCGCGGTGACGGAATAATCATTGCGCGCCACGGACTCGCGCCATTGGAAAAGCGTGAAACCCGCAGCGAAGGCGAGTCCGGCCGCGGCCAGCGGCACCGGCCCAAGCGTCGGAGTCATCGCGCCCCACAACCCGCCCAGCAAACCGATCAGCGCATAGGTACGGATGCCGGCCGTGCGCGTGCCATCGCCTTCATCGCGTTCGCGCCAGCCGCGCTCAAGGCCGATCAGGAGACCGATCGCCAGCGCAAGTCCGAGCCTCTCTAGGAGGTCACGTTCATCCACGGATCATTCCCATTTTCCCCATTTATAACGAATTGCACGGACGCGA
>WNFL01316402.1_pt2 | contig 21822 bp, 14 predicted proteins | sample 5400361 | NCBI WGS metagenome assembly WNFL01 (sample SAMN13153351, study PRJNA577476) | soil metagenome | isolation source: 40 cm soil on Douglas fir-dominated hillslope | place: USA:California | collected 2013-09-17
GTGCCTGTGAAGCCGATGTAACAGGCATGGGTGAAGACACGCTTCATCATGGCATGGATAGTGCCATACTGCGAGCGGTGACCTTCATCCACCATCACAAAAATATCAGGATTGGGGTCGGTAATCTTTTCCTTGGCAGCGGATTCAAACTTGTCGATGACGGTGGTAATCAGGTCGGTTTTATTTTCGCGGATCAGTTTGATCAGGTCTTTGCCGTTTTTGGCGCGGCTGACGGTTTTGCCGCAATCGTGGAAGGTATTCCAGATTTGTTTGTCGAGATTGATGCGGTCGGTGACGAGGATGACGCGCGGGTTTTGAATGTTCGGGTGCAGGGTGAGGGCTTTCGCCAGCATGACCATCGTGAGCGATTTGCCGCTGCCTGTGGTGTGCCAGATGACGCCGCCCGAACGCATGCCGCCGTCGAGATGGGCAACGCGGGCGATGGTCTCTTTGACGGCGAAGTATTGTTGGTAGCGGGCGATCTTCTTGATGCCCGCGTCGTAGACAATGAATTGATAGATCAGTTCGAGCAGGCGCTCGGGGCGCAGGAGGCTGTAGAGCGTGCGATCCTGCGCGGTGGTGAGTCGTTCGCCCGCGCGTTCCAAATCTTCAAAGTAACGCATGATCGCGGGTGCATATTCTCGATGGACGAACAAGGCTCGTTTGGCAGAATCAGGCAGAGGCGTGTTAATGAGGCGGTATACTTCATCCTCAATATCCGTTTTTTCGCGCCATACCGACCAATATTTTTTGGAGGCGGCAGTCGTGGCGTACATGGCTTCGTTCTTGCTGACGCCGAGCAGGAGTTGCGAATACTGGAAGAGGTGCGGGATTTCGTCATCCTTCTGGTTGCGGATGTGCTGGGTGACCGCTTCAAAAATGGACTTTTCGCCTGCTCCTGTTCCTTTATCAGGTCGCTTGCATTCGATAACGACGAGCGGGATGCCGTTGACAAAGACGATGATATCGGGGCGGCGGGTTTCATCACTACGGCGCTTTTGCACAACGAATTCATCGCTGACGTGATAGACGTTGTTTTCGGGATGCTTCCAGTCTATGTAATTGAGGTTGAAACTGCGCGTATCGCCCGCGATGGTTTGCGGCAGGCTGACGCCGAGGGTGAGCAGTTCGTAGATTTTCTCGTTGGTGCGGACAAGACCGTCATAGGGTTCCTCCCTGAGTTGACGGATGGCATTTTGAAGATTGGATTCGCTGAACGGAACTTCGTGCCCCTGAAAGCGGATGCGGTTATGCTCACGCAGCCAGTTGAGCAGAACATCCTCCAGAATGACGTTGCGGAACTTGCCGCCGCGTTTGGCAAGGGCGTCATCGGGCGTGAGGTACTCATAGCCCAGCCCCATGAGCAGTTGCAGGGCAGGGATTTGTGAAATGAGTTCTTCACGGAAGGATGGAGTATTGGACATTATTTCCTTTATCGTAGCCGAATAATTGTAAGTTTACGAGACTCTAATTTCGCCAGTTAAAAGTTGTTGTGCAAATCCTAATCTAAGCTGCCGAAATTTTTCTTCCTTTTGTGACAACAACTCTAGTTCGGTATCTATAGTTTTTAGAAAAGTCACGATATCATGCTGTTCTTCTATGTTTAAAGGCATATTTATTTCAAATGACAAAAAAGAGTCGAGCTTCACTGCCATTCTCTCGACAAGGGTTCCCTCCGCCTTTTGCCCAAAACGACTTATTTGATCATCGGTTGTAATTGCATAAGCAAGAAACTCGCTACTAAACTTATCTGGCTCCTTAACATGCACAACCACATAGGATGGCGATACTAAAACTGCCTTCTCAATTTTGCTAATAGCAATAGCCCCATATCTTAGATTAGGCGGATTGTAAACAATGTCTTTTGGGCAGACTACACTATATCTTTTATTTTTATGTTTTATTAGAAACTTTCGGTTATATCGACCAGTCTTTGGCGTAATCCCTTTTTCAATAGTAAGAGAGTAAAGCTGCAACTCATTTGTTTCTTCGCTTAATTCAGTTCTGGCTGTAAGGACATCACCTAGTTTAGTACTCATCCATTGCCTGTTTTGATGTAATGGAAAACGATATTCACCTGAAAGCAACCTGTGCAGAAACTCTTTCTTTTGCGTAATAGTTGCGTTTATTTTTCTATTTGTAAGCTGAATTGCTTCATCACACAGGCTAAATATTTGCTCAATTTTCTTCTGCTCAAGTAGAGGCGGCAGATCAATTTCTAATTTCAAGAAATTAGTCATTGATATTTTTTTCATACTTCCACTTGTGCCAGCAGCTATGCTCTGAATTTTTCTTCGCATAACTTCTGAGTTGAGCGCATATGTTAGCCATTTTGCTGAACACAGCGTTTCATTTGGCTTTATCTGCCATAAAGTATCTGGTATGTAAATATCTTCGTGATCATCATCAACATAAGCACATAGTCCGACTAACTCAATCGTATTGCTTCTGCAAATTAGTATGTTTCCAGACTTTGGATTTACAGCAGCCCTTTCTTTATCAATATCTTTTACAACTTTATGTTCCTGTGGGTTGAATATGCCATATACAACAGCGCTGGTTTTTAATACCCCTATCTCTCCAACGTCTTTTGTGCGATTTTCGGCGTTGACGCTAGTACCTGCCTCTATAGAAACTATAAGATCGCTCAATATTGCTTTTGTCCAATTATTTAGGTTCATTGGTTTATCTTTAATTCTGCAATATAAGCATTGATTTGTTGTTGGACAGTAGACAGCTTGTTATCTATCTCTTGTATCTCCTCTTGCGTTTGTTTGATATCAATCCTGCTTGTTAGTTCGAATGTATCTACATAGCGCAGTATATGAAGATTAAAGTTATTTCTTTCTATTTCTTCAACACTTGCTAAATACGAAAATTTCTCAATGTTTTTTCTTTTCAAATAAGCCATTGAGATTCTTTTTATGTCATTTGGGCGCAATTTGTTTTGAGTTTTGCCTTGCTCGAACTCATTACTACCATCGATAAATAACACTTTATTGTTGGTTCTGTTTTTTTTGAAGATTAAAATAGCAGCAGGAATGCCAGTACCAAAAAATAGATTAGCTGGCAATCCAATTACAGCATCAAGCAAGTTTTCTTCGACTAACTTTCTTCGAATTTTTCCCTCTGCTCCTCCACGAAATAAATCACCATTAGGTACAACCACACCCATACGCCCATTTGCTTGGTGTGTTGTTTCAATCATATGACTAATAAAGGCATAATCTCCCACACTCTTTGGTGGTACGCCACGATGAAAACGTTTGAATTTGTCTTTCTCTGCACCTTCTGCGCCCCATTTGTCCAGTGAAAAAGGCGGGTTGGCAACCACCACTTCAAACTTCATGAGTTTGTCATTTTCCACCAAGAGCGGGTTGTTCAGCGTGTCACCCCATTCAATGCGGGCGGAGGTCACATCATGCAGGAACATGTTCATCTTCGCCAGCGCCCAGGTCGAGCCGTTGTTTTCCTGTCCGTACAGGGCGTAATTGTCCGAGCCAACGTGCTTGGCGCATTTGATGAGCAGTGAGCCAGAACCGCAGGCGGGATCTGAAATCCGCTCGCCAGGTTGTGGGTCAACGAGAGCGGCTAACAACTCCGAGACTTCGGGCGGCGTGTAGAACTCGCCCGCCTTCTTCCCTGCACCAGAGGCAAACTTGCCGATCAAATACTCGTAGGCATCACCGATCACGTCACGTCCGTTCGTGCGGGAAGGGCGCAGGTCAAGGCGTTTGTTATTGAAGTCGTTCAATAGGTTTTTTAGGCGCTCGTTGCGCTCTTTCGTGCGTCCCAGATTAGCTTCGGAGTTGAAGTCAATGTTGCGGAAGACACCTTCCAGTTTTTCCTTGTTCGCGTCTTCGATGGCTTCCAGGGCTTCGTTAATGATCTCGCCGAGGTTGGACTCGTTCCGTTGGGCGTAGAGTTTTTCAAACGAACAGCCTTCGGGCAATTTGAACTTGTCCTTGTCCAATTGGCGGAGAACGCGGGTTTTGTCCCCTTTGTATTTCAGCATGAACTCGTCAAAGTGATCCTGATGCACATCTGAGATGTACTTCACGAACAGCATGACTAGGATGTAATCCTTGTACTGGGATGGGTCCACGGTGCCACGGAACGTGTCACAGGCTTTCCAGAGGATGTTGTTGATTTCGTCTTGGGAGATGCTTGGCGAAAAGGTGTAGTCATAGTCATTTTAATTAAACTTGGAAGCAATAGAGCGATAATCCGTTAGTAATATCTTCTATCAAAATATCATTGTTATGGTTTTGGGCAACAAACGTGATTTGAACATTCCAGCCTTTTATTTGCCATGTTGTCCGCGCTTCGGAAACGTTTTTTGTTAGTGCAGCAGGATCATCGGGACATGAAAGTTCTGCGCGGTCAAAATAGGCAATAACTAGATTGTCAGTGTCAGTCTCACGCATCTCCAATCTGCGCTTTTTGGCAGACGTTTTACAGATGTATTGGCGGTTATCAAATAAGATCGGTATTTCGTTGCCATCATCTGAAACATGAATTATCCTTGCCTGCTCAAGGTTATCTTTTTTGCTTGTGTCAACTTTTGTTATGGCATTTTCTGGAAAGCTAGGCTGTGACTGGATGTCACCTTCGCTAATCTTCCATTCGGCCATCCGTTCCTTGATTTCGTCATTAATTCTCCTTAATGCCCTTGGGTCCTTGGTAAGGTTTTGCTGTCGTTGCTTGCAAATTAGCCATCGAAATTTGGCCAATCTAATATCTCGTGGATGGTTATTTTGTTGGTTTTCAATAATCATCTCATAGAAAGCTAAAGCATCTGTTATCTTATTGGCGCGTTCAATGGCTCCGCCAATTTCAGCTATTGTCAGTTCATGAAACAGTTGCTCTGATCTGCTCTGAAGTATCACCTTGTTCAGATACTTTGACACCTTATCTTTATCGCTGACATTTGCATCTTCTGATAAACGTGCTGAGGTGGCTAGTAGCCTTATTAATTGAATGTTTCTCCAGTTTTCATCGATATCTGAATCTTGGATGATCTTTGCTTGGTTGTTGTCCAAACCTTCAATTCGTCCCTTGGATGCGAAATCTATGGCTTGTGTCCAATTCCCTTCCTGTATAAACTCGTCCATTAATGACTCGGCTAGTTGTGTTGCTCGCTCGTTATTACCTGCACGCAACGAGTGAGAAATTAATCGTCCATACCGCAAGGGTGATGGATATTGCTTCACAAAATTTAAAGCATACTCCAATGCTTCATCTTTAAGGAGTGCCTTGAAAACCGTTTCTACATTTGCAGCCCTCAATTCAACACGTGGATGATTGTTATATTCTTCAACGACCTGATTCCATTTTTCAAGACGTTCAAGATATTCCAGGTTTTGCGGATATGGAGTAGTTTCTGCGAAGACCTCAATAATCCAGTCAGGTGAATTTTTTAAATTGGGCTTGATATAGTCTAGTGATTCTCGGGATGCGTTCAGGTTATTCGCATGAAAAGCAATTTTCGCTAAGTCTGCATTAGCCTCAACAGCAACTCCCCAAGCCTTGAAAGATTCATATTCGATATAGATATTTTTCCATTCAAGATCTGCTTGATTGTAACTTGATCGAGCCAAAAGTTTCACGATTTCGTTAATAATTTTGTTCCAAGCCATATTCTTGACAATTCTTCCTCTTAACTCATCATTGCTAGACCCTTGTTGGTATATAACGTCTAGAAAGCTTTTACACTCATTGAGGGACTTTTGACTTGTCATGAACGCAGCGGCTCTATGCTCAAGCGTGTTCACCTGACTTGGATCTCTCTTGCCAAGTTCGGTAATGGCAGTAAATGATTCGGCAGCCCAATAACAGCGTCTAGCATCGTCCCCCTTATTCATAGAAGCATACTTGTCACCAGCCTTCTGGTAGTCTTGATCAAACTCATATATGAGTGCTGAGCATAATTGGGCCTTGTCCTCCTGTGGAGGGTTACATGCACGATAATTAATTATCGCCTGCTTCAGTTGGTATGTATCTCGTTTCTCCTTACCATCCTTAAAGAATTGATTTCCTAATTCTTCTGGGTTATCACGGTCGTCTTCCCAATTATCCCGACTTCCTAACCGTATTTTTCCAAGGTCATCTAAACTCCAAACATCGCCATATCTATATCTGCCTAGAAATTCGCGTAATTCAACATCTTTTGCAAATGCCCAGAATTTTTCTAGTCCTTCGCTGGAATCAATGATGAAAAGGCGCCTTTCGGGACGACTTGCTGCTACATAGAGTCTATTTACGAAATACTCAAGGGGTAACTGATCATCCGTTGACAATTGGCTTGGGTGACCATTTGCAATGATTTGAATTAATTTAGGGTAATTCTCAACGCAGGCTTTTCCAAATTTATATAGAACAACTCTTTGAAAGTCCAAGCCTTTTGCACGTATAGGACTTTGTACATTGCGTATCAGCTCCCCGTTTTTGTCGATGGCAACATTCTTAAGAAATTCATCTTTTAGAACATATTCCTTCTCTTCACCTTCTTGACATGGAAGGATAATCACCAATTCACTCTGTTCTTGAATTAGAGCCTGACCAACAGCGTCCTTATCGTCAAAGTAAGCTAGTAGATTGGTCGAGCGATTGAACCAAGGAGATTGTGGGAGTAAATTAGGGATATTAAAAGCGATACCTCGTAATAACTGAATCAGGTTACAGAATTGCACTATATTGATCGCTGATCGATAGTTAAATCCCAGCTCTCTGAAGTTCATCGAAAGCTTTGTGGCTTGGCCCTTATCTAATTGACGAACTATTTTGTCATGAAAATTGGCCTGCGTTGCTTGCCAGTTAAATCCTGTAGGATTCAATGTTTGGAACGGATCACCAGCAAAGGCAAATGGGACCCTTGAAAGGAGGTATGGTGGCACCTGCTTTTGGGAATACAATGACAACCTGAAAATGAGGTCGAGTTCCAGGTAAGTAAAATCTTGAGATTCGTCACAGAAAATTGCCGGGAATCGGGAAAGATTTATCTCTTCATTGGACAGAACAACCCAAGTCAAGTCTTGATCGTCCCAATAGCCATCATCTTTGCAAAGGGGTCGATACCACGAATCCCAAAGACTATAGATTCTTTCGAACACTTCTGTTGTAACAGTCTTCTGCTCCCGAGATAACTCATTTTCATAGGATTCATTATCGAAATAGTCGCTTCCTTCTTGCCTCATACCTTTAATAAAGGTGCGAATAGTATGCCACGCTAACTCTGGACTTAGACGCCGAATTTCTGGATCTGGTGACTTCAAATACTTCGCATTCCACATTTGGCGAAATCGACTGTAATTTATATACTTCTCTTTAGTAAATTTAGCTTGCTCTTCTTTTGATAAGAGGCTATACAAGAATTCGTGAAAATGGCCAAACGCGTGGTCAAATATTTCCCGGGTCGACCTGTCTTCCATATCAAGTGGTTTCTCACTTACTTTCTTGCTGTCACATCTGAGTATGTCACCGATCATTTCCTTTGCCCGTCGAAGGAGGCTGTCGTTATAGGTTAGATAGATTGGTGGGTCGTCAAGCCTTTCATCGGATGCCATAGCTAGATGATGATAGAGATGCTCCGCAAACAAATATTGGAGAACAGTGGATTTACCGCTTCCTGGCCGGCCATTGATGAAGAGAGGGTAACCGCTTCCAGCCTTGTTTGCTTCCTGCAAGATAGAATCTAATACTCCAACTTCTTCTGGAGAAAGTGCCATGTTTGCTGTGCGGCTAGCTTCGATCCGATTGATCCAGATATCATCATCGTAGATCATTACCGTAGGATATGACCGCTGGCTAAGTCGGCGAAGTTCCATTTCGTCGATGTGCTCCTCGATATTAAAGACACGCTCATATTTTTTTCGTAACTTGATCTCATCATCAGGATTAGTCGTCTCTAGAGGTGCAATAAGAAACCACTTTTTGTAATCAGGGAAATATCTAAATAGTATCTTATGGCGTTGTATGGTAATAGTAGTCTCTTCACTATTTCGACCTTGATCAACGAGATCAAAAAGAAGCTCCCAATACCGAAAACGATAAGTCGAAAGCTCTCTGCTTTGTATACGGGAAACCCATTCCTCACTTTCCAGAATACTACCTTCCTCTTGATAGCTTGAATAATCTAAGCTATATAGATAATTTTCTTCTGTGGAAGTCAGTGTTGGAAGAGTAGTAATTGGCTTGCTGTTTCTATCAGCAAGATATAACTGGAAAACTTCATCGCTAGGAGTATTTTCTCGACGGAATTGAGTCGGATTGCCCAAGAAATCCTGGAAATATTCTGGATCACTGCGGGCAAAAAAACGCATAAAACACAGCAGACAATCAGCTCCAATTATCTTCTCATCAATAACCAGCCGGCCTGTTTTTCCGAATTTTTTTACCATGAATGATTGCGGGTATCGAGTCAGGCCGCCAGTGTTTTGAATGTATTCAAGTTTTTCCTGAAGCTTTTCCACATCACTCCAAAAGCCCAAGGTACTGGCGTCTAGTTGACATTGATCTGTAATATATACATATATGCTCATAAGTCGTTCCTTATGCGTTACAATTTTTCTCGATGATGTTACGATTTCTGATGGTAGTATGCCAAATTTATTCTTTCCAGGCGCCGGCAGGTTCTTGAGTAGATGTAATCGTTATAACTTTTTATGTACCCAACCCCACTTTTTATAAGCAATGTCCATACATTTGTCGAAGGCTTTGTCAGTGCGGAGAAAGCTCAGGTTCTCTTCACGTACCTTGTCGATGTAATCCTTATCTCTCATGAGTTCAGCCAGAAGTGGTCGAACTTTGGTTGTTGCGATATGAATCAAGATGTCAGTATAGTCCACAGGCAAAGACATAGAGTTGCCGTAATTCTCGGCAATTCTTTCAAGATCCTCACGATTTAACAACCCCTGGCATATCAAAGCCCATAACAAATATCTTGCCCGAGAGATGAACCAATATTTGTTTTGTCCCATCTGAGCAATTTCATCAGCCAACTTTCTAAGCCGAAACTGAACTTTGTAACATAAAAGAATGTGTCTTGAGTCTGTCCTTAATCGGCTTTGTCGGAATACCTGTTCATAAAGCCTATCATCTTCAAAGATGCGGCGCATTTCTGCAATTCGGCTGATCTGACCATCTACGAGTACAAAGGTCTGGGTAAGTTTGAGCATTTGAATGGCTCTGGATTCTTCCTTGATGCCATACTCTTCCAAATCTTCGACACTCAATTGGTTGAATGCATTCTCCTGCCGTTCATAATAGACGCCTACATCCATCTTGAGCTTATCCTGGAGCTCTAGTTGAATTAAATCATTCGCATGTAAATTCCAAGGCTCCACTGGATTCTGACGATTGTTGTTAATGGTGACTCTGGTGACAAACTTTGGATCGGCTTCTGTGATAATCTTACAAAGTACGCGAATTTCTTCGAATGTTTTTTTGCCCTCATTTAAGCGTGGATTATCCTTGTTCTTTGAGAGAAAACTTCCCAACGTGGTGATCGTTTGTGCACCATTCAATAAGCGCGGTGCTGTCAGTTGAAAACCATCATCCAGCGGTGTAACTTTTTCTGCAAAGAGCGTTACCCCATTGTGGTTGAATGTGAATATTCCAGGGTCTTCGGTTTGATCTAGAATGATTTGTTTCAGAGCATTGGAAATAGCCCTATTCACTGCTTCGCTTTCGCCTAATCCATAACGAATATTACTATCGAAAAATCGAGGACCCAGACTGTTATGCATCTCGTTTAAGTCAACCAAGCGAATAAATCCAATGTGCATTTTCTGACCAGTAGGATTCCGGATGGTTTCAAGATTAGTCAATGGGACCTTGAAATTGACTTTTCGACGATGATCGCTTACGGTTGCTACACGTCCGTTTGATGAGCGGAATTCAACGACAAATCCAACCTTCCGATCTCCAAAGAACTGGTCGACCAAATACTTCTTGTTTTCAAGATCTTCGCGAAGCTTTTCCAGAACTTTACTTCGCTCTGCCTCTTCAGCTTCCCCTGTAAAGACAAAACGAAAGCATACTTGATCGATAACATTGCGATTTTCCAAGAGGCAGCTTCTTAACTGGACTAGTACTTGGTTTTTGGAGTCATCTTTATTCGGTTCAACAAAAATGCGTTGCATACCCGAATCGATTAGACGCAAGAGTGTATCTCTAAAAAGTACAGACGATTCGGAATACTTGAATTGGAATAAGTAAAAATTACGTTTGTCCTCATCAAAATGAAAGCCATCAACCCCATAATCATTGCCACCAAAGGCAATTTGGTTGACAGCATTCTCGCGTGGCACCTTATGTTCTTGTTCCAAATACAAGAGACCGAAATAGTCTTCGCGAATACCGCCGCAAGTTGAACGTAAGTCTGAGAAGGCCTGGTCAATGTGCCGATTGTTAATCATGTTATTTCCCTAAATCTGGAATTACTGAATCTTTGTCAAGCATACTCCAATTATATCCATCTCGACGGGGCAAAAACATTTCAGCTATGCAATAATCCTAGAACTTCCTATCACCCAGATGGCATAACTGTGACGCCTGAGATGTGTTTCGCCACCGAAAGTTGTTTAGTGGATCTAACCTCTATCCACCATGCTCCAACGAGAGTCAAATATGGCCGAACCGACTGAAAAAAGTGAGAAAGTCTCAGCCTTCGAGCCCACTGATCGGATCGAAACCTTTCTCATCGGTTCGATCGCGTTTCTCCAGAATTTTCTGCTCACCTTGCGTGACTTGGTTTTCAACCAGACCTGCCTTAGTGCAGCTATGAAAGACTCGCTGTCTGAGGCCCTATACCAGACCGATCACCTTCCCCGACGATCTCCTGAGTTGTGTAAATAGCAAATGCTGATTCGAATCTTTTAACCGCTATCCCATCCTCTCGTTATTTCTTCCGCATGAGCGAAATTATGTATCTCTCACCATTAATCATGAAGGGCATATTTTCACTGGTAAACCAAGCAGCATTTCGATTGTCAATGCAAATATTTACCGTGCCGCTCATGAACGTGTTCGTCTCCCAAGCCTGATAGATCAAAGAGGAGTTTTCTACAGATTTATCTTTTGGGATATAGGGCGAATTGTTGCTGCCTAAACTCCATTCAACCCTCAACTTCTTGGCTGGCGTAGCAACTTCGACGCCAAGCATAGTCAATTGGGTGGCTTGGGATTTGTTTTTGATTTCAGTGGGCTTATTTTTCAAGCGCCAGAGGACAACGAAGTGTCCTTCCTTGCTGTTTCTAGCCACTTGAACAAGTGCAGCAGAAAGGGAAACTTCACATTTGTCGGCAATTGATCTTGCGCAATCGAAGCTTGCTCCAATCTTCTTTATCTCGCCTTCAACAAAAGGAGTAGGCATCAATAAATTAGCCGCAGTCCAGTTGCACAAAAACTCCTTAGTGCTCTTTTTGAAACCACCTGGGCGCTCCAGTCTCCACCCACCACCCAGTTCTGTACCCTGCGGCAAGACTTTAAAAAGTAGTTCCGCCAGTTCATGTGCCTTGGTGAACTTTTGTCGCCTTTCTGGGTCCTTGGAATTTATAACGATGATCCCGCGCTCTGCGTCCAGCAGTAATCCCTGTTGATGAGGTAGGGGCGCAAATTTGGGCTCGGGTATTTGAAAGCGCTCGAAGATCTTGCCAAGGTCAACGGGAAGGATGCTGTTCAATCCGGCTTCACTACGCAAGAACTCCGCATACCCGAGTACATCATCAAAGGTCTCAACCGTTTTTTGTTTCTCTAAATATAACCGCCCAGGCGAAATATATCCCATTATGAGTCCTGAATATCCAGGAATTTGCTAATCGATTCAAACAGCTCGTTCCACTCTTGTGCTGTTGAAGGTTCCCTGCCCTTTCTAGGAATTCTAACAAGCTTATCAATTATTTCGTAAGAAAGATTCTTTTGCAATGCAAATTCGCGAAGAGAAGGGGGGATCATCACCATGCTTGACTCACCAGTCAATTCTGATGGGGAGGTCCCCAAGACAACCGCTAATTGGTTCAAGACCTTCATCGAGATACTATCGGCTTCCCCTCGTTCTATTATGGATACGTAGTTACGTGAAATTCCAGCTAATTCCCCCAATTCGGTTTGGCTCAGCTTTTTTTCCTTACGCTTCACCTGTACTTGACGTCCAAGTTCACTGGCATTCATGCCTTCCTCCTTGGAATGTATGAAATTTTCCTCCATTTTACTTAAAATATTAGTTTTTGTCAATTCTGCTGTGCATTTGCAAACTGGGACTTGCATTTTCTAGGGATTCATGCTAGATTCATTGTGCAATTGAAGACTGTAAATGTAAAGGAGAACCTTACCATGCCGGCTTTTCAGTACACTATTGACGATGAGCCTCAGACTACAACAAACTACTTAGTACGGAGGCATCAATGAGCAACGAATTCAAACTGCCAAATTCTAAAGCAGTTATCCATTGGCCAGTGGGAACTGGAGATTCCACGACCATCGTGTTGAAGCCAAATTCATTGGTTATGCAAATCGATTTGCGGGATCTCGAAAAAGCAAATGATGGGGATGAGCCTGAATGGTGCATTATTGATAATTTGGTAAAAGTTCTACCAAAGAAAAGTAATGGTAGACCCTATCTTGCGCTCTTCGTTTTAACCCATCCAGATAAAGACCATATCCTGGGCTTTGCAGAATTACTCAAGCGAGTAGATATCGGTGAACTTTGGCACACGCCCAAGATTTTTCGCGACCAAAGCGATCAAGAAGCCTTATGCGAAGACGCTAAAACTTTCCGAAGTGAGGCAGATCGACGTCGGAAGGCCATACTTGCAGCGCCAAATGCCATCCAGTCTGGAAATCGTCTTCGTGTCATAGGGCACGACGATATTCTCTATGATGAGAAGTATAAAAGTTTGCCTGAAAGCTGCAAATCACGCCCGGGCGAAATCGTCTGTTTTGTTGACGGCAATGATCTGACTGGACACTTCAGGTCATTTATTCACGCGCCATTCAAAGATGATCAAGCTCAAGATAAGAACAAGACGAGCCTATCAATGAATATCATTCTGTCCGAGGGCGACAAACATGGCCAGTTTTTCTTCTTTGGGGATCGCGAATATACAACGATAAAACGTATTTTTGAGACGACTGAAAGTACTAAGAACACCCAAAAAGACAACACTCCTTATCTTTATTGGAATGTGATGTTGTCCGCCCATCATTGTTCAAAAGCTGTTATGTATTACCAGGACGAAGATGATACAGAGGAATGCTTCAAAAAGGATATTATGGGCTACTTTGGGAAATATTCCATTGAAAATAAAGGGTATATCATCTCTAGTTCATCATCTGATTTCTCAGATGAGCCGGGTAGAAATCCACCACATGCAAAAGCCAGAAAACGATATGAGGAAATTGTCAAACCCGGTCTCTTTATCTGTACACATGAATATCCGACGATAAAGAAACCGTTGCCAATTGTTTTTACCGTCGATAAGAACGGATTTTGCTTTGATGACAAAAGACCGCAAAATCAAGGTCCTAGCGGTCTTGCAACAACAATAAACACCGCAAGAGGCGGTACCCAGCCACCCTCGGCACAGGTAGGATTTGGCAAGTTATGACTACCACAGGCCAGCAGCGGGCAATTCGAGAATTGAAACGCCTATCTTCGATAGATCAACACGTGTTTGACTTGGTGAGACCACCCCATTCTAAAGATGATTGGCTCATAGCAACTGTAAGCCTTCAATTGGGGGTAATCGAACAGCGAGTTGGGGGGCTGGATCTTAGAGAGCGGGAAGAATTCACTCTTTGGATTTCTCCAGATTTTCCCTTTAATCACCCTCACCTTAGTGTTGCACACGAACGTTTTGCCGGTTTTCCTCATGTCACATGGACAAGATGGATCTGCCTTTATCAAAGCAGTGTTGAATGGAACCCATCGGATGGTCTATATGGTTTTTTTGATCGGCTGCGATTATGGTTAACACGAGCAGCAATCAACGATATGGATCCAATAGAGGGACCGCTTGAACCTCCCCACCATGCCACGGACAGTTCGCAGAATCCGTTTGTCGTCCGGGCCAATGCTCCCTGTGCGCCGGGAGAGTCATGGAGTGGTCTAGCTATTTTACGGAAGAACTCTGGCTATACTGAATTGATTGGTTGGAATGATCTTTCAGGTGAATGGCCAACCGAAGGCCAGCCAGCTTTTGCAGTCATGCTACCAAATGCCTTACCAATGGAGTTTCCTAGCAGAGGAGGAGATTTATTCCGCGAAATTGAAAAGGCTGGTACGGGTCGTGAACAGGTTCTTAGAAGTCTTGCCTTGGCTGCACTACTTACCCCTGATGAGGAACCTCTTCATCTAGTGGTGGGATTACCAATGCGAAGGGCACCTGATGGTTCACAGCGCCAGCATATAGCTGTTTGGACTGCTGAAGCTGAAACGGCAAAAATTCTTAGGAAAGTTCTTCCTGATAGGTCTGATTCACAGGAGCCTATCAACCTCAGGAAAGAACTTGGTGAAGCTCTCATGGCAGTCTTTGAATTAAGCAATATCAAATGGTGTACGATTCTCGAAGATAGGGATGAGGTTATTATTCGCCGAGATCATGGAACACCTGTTGCTTGGTTTAAAGGAAAAAAGGTGCTAATTCTTGGGTGTGGAGCGTTAGGGTCATGGGTTGCAGAGATTATTGCCCGAGCCAACCCGCGACAAGTAGAGTTGGTGGACAATTCTTTCGTCAAGCCAGGGGTCCTCGCACGGCAAAACTTTGACTTACAGAGCATTGGTATCAATAAATCTATTGCACTAGCCAATCGCCTTAAGACAGTTTCAAATGGTTGTACAGTTATATCTCAGCCTGCTGAAGCACATGAATTTCTGTTGAGTGATATCGCACGTTTTCAAGATTACGATGTAGTGATTGATTGCACCGCATCAGCAATATTTCAAATGAAACTTGAACGAGACTGGGGTAAGTTCAACGGCAATACCCCGCCTTTGATCTCATTGATAATAGATGCCCAAGCTAGTCATGTTCTATGTGTTGTTTTGCCTCCAAATGCGATAGGAGGCATTTGGAATTCTTACTTATGGATCAAGTGGCGCCTGTGCATAGATAATAAGCTACCTAATATGACATCTGCTTTTTATTCGACTCATGTAGTGGATAAAATGTTTCAACCTGAGCCCGGTTGTTCCGATCCAACCTTTGTGGGATCAACTGCTGATATTCTCGGACTCGCCTCAAACGCTATAAATTGGGCGGTCAATAATTTGCAGGATGCCAATCCCGGTGGTACATTAGCATTATCTATACCTAATGCTGGCAGTGGATGGGCATTTGAGTCAATAGAACCACCACGTTTTCACGAATTGCTAGCTGGCAATTATACAGTTAGGATCGCTCCTCATATTTTTACTCAAGCAAAAGCCTGGATAAAACAAAATCTTCGCCTTCGCTCGGGATCACATGAGACAGGTGGGTTATTATGGGGCACGTGGGATGATGCAGTAGGTGTTATCTGGCTTCTTGATTTATCAGGTCCGCCGCCTGATAGCCAACACAATCCCGGGCACTTTCTTTGTGGTACTGAAGGAACTCATCAGGAACATGTTCTACGTTTGGAACAAACCTACGGAGCCTGCGGTTTTGTTGGACACTGGCATACCCACCCCAATTTGTCATCATATCAAAGCGGCGAGGATATGGATAATATGATCAGGTTAGTTTCCTCAGTAGGCCAAAATCAGAGAAGATCCCTCATGCTCATAGTAGGCAGTGCTCATGGGAAACTGAGTGCGGGAATATACATTTATGAAAGTCAATCGATAATTAGCAATGGCGATTTTATTTCGGTGGGGTCAGCACAACTCTTTTTTGGAGAAAAGGCAATATGATTGGTTTGGCTCTTTCCGGCGGTGGTTCACGAGCTGTTGCTTTTCACCTAGGCTGCCTGCGCGCGCTTAATGATCTGGGGTTGCTTGACCGCATCGGCGTTATTTCAACCATTTCGGGAGGATCGTTCATTGGTGCCTACTTTGCATACACACCTTATAAGAGTTTTTCTGAGTTTGACGCCAATATTTATCGCTTCCTAAGGATGGGGTTACAAAAGCATATTGTGCTGGAGATGCTCAAGCCCGGAAATTTATTAAGTAGCGGCATAAACGGTTTGACTGCCAAAGTTGATAATTTCTTGTCTAGTGTTCGCCGAAAAGAACCCTCTATGTTGCGATTTCCAACTCGCACTGATATGTTTATTGATATTCTTAATCGTGAGGTATTTGCGAATCTGAAAATGAGCGCCAACCGACGAAACAATATGGATGTGGTAATTGGTGCTTGTGAACTTCGTAGAGGTACAGCTTTTAGGTTTGGTAATAAAAAAGCCGGGGATTGGAAACATGGTGAACTCGTAGATTGGGATATGGATGTAGCTTTGGCAGTTGCTGCATCAGCCGCCTATCCACTCTTGTTGCCAGCACTCGACCGTAAATGGAAATTCAGAAAAAGTGGTCAAGAAACCTATCATCGGGTTCTTTTGACTGATGGTGGAGTCTACGACAATCTTGGGCTCCAAGTATTGGAACCAGGGCGCAATTCAGAAATTAGCATTCACACCTTTTCATGTGATTATTTGATTGTATGCAACGCAGGAACAGGGCAGGATGATGGATTAGGAGCACCAGTGGACCTTATCCCAAGAGTTGCTCGTTCCTTTGAGATCGCTCATAGGAGGGTCCAGGAATCCGCCATGCACAGGCTTCATAATTTGAAAGAAAAGGGGCAAATAAAAGGGTTTGTTATGCCTTATTTAGGTCAGCAAGATACTAACTTGAAAAATGCACCCACCAATTTCATATCAAGATCTGCTGTTGTAAATTATCCCACTGATTTTGCGCCTATGACTAATGAATGGATCGAAAAATTAGCTGGACGTGGTGAGCAGTTGACTAGGAATTTGATTGATTGTTATCTGACCGAACTTCTATGACGCTTGGTCTCAAATTTTTTAAGGCCTATACTTTAGGTTAAAAACTATGTTTCCAGATTGTGAAAATTTTGTGTACACTACTGCGGGTAATTTCCCAAATCCTCACATATTTTCCGTTACCACAGCCACTTCTGATTCAAAGTATGCGGGTTTCAAATTGTATGGGAGATCATACGATTTTCACTTTTGCCTCCAGTTTTTCCCTAATTCGCTGAAAGCGTGGCTCATCAGCAAGGTAATCAAAGATGATCCAATAATCGAGATCTAAGAATGTAACCTGATTTGCATCAGCGGCCCGTTCAAGTAAATCCATTGCATATTGCTTTTTCCCAGTCAAGGCATTAACCGCCATCGGTATCACATACAAAAAAGGCTCTTGGTTTGATAATTTCTCCATACCCCGCACTGATTCACGAGGAGATTGTCGTATCCCGCCTAAGGCTTTCAACTTTTGTTTCTCTTTCCCAAGTTTATCCATGCAGATTGCATAATTGATCATCAGTATATCTTTGCTATTATGTGATCTGAACTGAATGTTGGTCTGAATCTGTTCGCAAATTGTTGCGCAAAAACTGTATTGCTCTGCGCGAATCAATTGCATGGCGGTGGTTGAAACTGCTTTCCCTAGATCCTTTTGATCCGCATCTAAATTTTCCCAAACCTTTGTACATATTATCAGGCCTGATAAGTGCAAATACTCTATAGCAAACTTTATATAATTTTGGCTAATTCTTAACCTATCACCAATCTTAACTCTCTTGTTATATTGAACATAGATAGTATCTGCACGCCCACTTCGATGAGCAAAGACATTACGTCTTTCAAAAATCTCTTTTAAGTCATTCCTAGAAAAGCTATTGTCTAGAGCGAATTTGGTTACGATAAAATCCAGCTTATCAAACGTCGAAAAATTCTTTAGTTTTTTGCCAACTCGTTGTGAAATTTCCTCATCTAATTCTTCAATTGTGAAAGTGGCACTTAGCTTGAGATCCTGCTCATAATGAACAAAATACACTCTAAGAAGATGCAGTAGCAGAAACTCAAATTGGCTGGCTGCTGACAATAACAAACCATGTCGCGACAACTCGCTCTTGAGCGGTTCTTCTCGCTGTGTTTTTAGATATGCGCGGAAAAATTTATTTGCTTTTTCCGGATATAGCTTCGCGAATTCTTTTAGCTCCTCCTGAACTTCTTTTATGAATACCTCTCTATCATTCTCTAGTCTTAGAATATCGTTCGGGCCAATATTGATTGCTTCCCAAACCTTTTTATAGTTGAGCGTTTCATCTTCGATATCAATTTGTATCAAGCGTTGCAATATCATTTGAACTTCGGTTGTGTCATAACCTTCAAATAATGAATAAACTTCTTGATAATACTCTCCAATTGCCCTCCACTCATCTTGGCCCAACGAATCTTGAATAGCAGTATGCAATTTATAGAGTGCTTGCATATTGCTATCGAAGGATTTGTAAATCTCGGACAAGTGAATTTGAGTGGTCATTCTGATGTGATTTGTGATTATAGTACACACAAATCGTCTCAGTCGTACTTTCTCAGATGAAAAACCAAGATACCTCCGGAAATTTTCCATTACCATAGGCATTTAGGAAACGTGAATATGATTTGTCGACTCCGACAAAAGCAATCGAAAAATGTGATTGACAACAGAACACTTGTTCTATTACAATCCCTTCCATGTCTATCTGGGATCGGCTTATGTACCTGATAGGCTTGCGACAGACACCCGGCCCTCGTACCTATCATTTGGACGTGAGCGACAGTCTTCAAGTTACTCTATCCACAATTGCCAAAGACGAAGGACGTCCTGAACACGATTTGATCCCTGAACTCCTGAACGCGGGCCTAGACCAATATACCTCCAAAGAAAGAATTTGGAAAAAATGGGATTCACTTTCACCACGCGAACGGGACGTGGCAGCCTTCGTTTGCCTGGGCTACACTAACCGTCAAATTGCCGCGCGAATGAACATTTCTCCCGAAACTGTCAAAGATCGTCTGGAGTCGGTTTTCCGCAAATTCAATATCAACAAGCGTACTGAGTTGCGATTGATATTGTCAATCTGGAACTTTAGCGAGTGGGAAGACCAAGGATAGGGGATTAAGTTAGGCTCAACCGTAGGTGTAGTACCCCCAAACTACCCCCATCTGATACCCAGGTGGGGGCTGTTTATTTATCGGGAAAGATACTAATCTCATGGAATGAACATTCTTCCCATCCTTCGAACCGGCAAGATAATCGTTATCCAGGGTCCTGGTGCCGCATCTCAGGAAAGCATGACACTGATCGCTGAGCTGGGACTGCGTGGACCAGTCACAATCTTGGACGGGGGCAATCGTTATAAGCCAAATAAGGTCGCGATTTTGTTGGGGAGAAAAGCCTTGGATATTACGACGGCCGCCAATCGCCTATTCAGTCGGCGTGCTTTTACCTGCTATGAAATGGACACATTGTTGTGGACCACTCCACACCTTCATCAACCCTATGTGATCCTGGATTTGTTAAACACATTCTATGATGACCGTATCCCGGTCTATGAGGTTTGCCGTCTCCTGAAATCTTGCCTAGGGCAAATCAATCGCCTGCAACTTTCGGCGCCGGTGGTCATTACCCTTGCGCCGCCTATGGTTGAGGAGCGGGCCTTCCTAATAGATGAAGTCTCCGAAAAGGCCGATCAAGTATTCACATTTGAAGATGTTGAGCCCCAGGTTTCCCAGCCCGCATTGTTCTAGACTCAGTATGGGAAAAACCGTCATCACCATCACACAACAATTGAATGAGACTGAAGCTATGCTTGCTCCTTTTCGGCGTACTCTGCGCCGGAGTGACCAATATATCTTTGATGGAATCTTCGCTGCGGCGCGCTGCCATATTGCAGCAATTGGTGAGGTGGAATCGCTTCTTCCTTTTCAGATCGCATTACTGGCGATGCTCCTCGAACAGGCAAAGGATATTTCAGTCTTGCAACAGGAATTAGAACAATTGAGGTCACAACATGAGTAAACAAACTGGCTGGCTATTGGATGTATATGCAGATCAGGAAGGGGGAATTATTCTATGGTTGCTCACGGATGACGACCAGCGTCTGCGTCTGCGCATGGATTTTTCGGTCACATTCTATGTAACAGGCGATTTCAAACTGTTGCATCAGGCTTGGACTTATCTGAAAGAAAAAGATGTGAGATTGGATCGAGTGCGGCGCCATGATCTCTTCGCAGGTGAATGCGATGCCATGAGTGTAACTATTGATAATCCCTCCCATCTGCCAGGGCTTTTCATGGATCTCTCACGACGGTTTCCATCTCTAGATTACTACGATGCGGACATTCCGATCAGCCTGCGTTTTATCGCTCGCACGAATATGCATTTGTTAGGACGTTGCCGCGTCTACCTGGATGGAGAATGGATTCAGCAGATCGAACCCTTGAATTCACCCTGGGAGATTGATCCTGTTCCCCTTCCTCTGCGCATCATGACCATCAGCCCAGATAAGGATCCCGCGATTTGTGCACCTCAGAGACTCAGGGTCCAATGTGGAAGAGACCATTTCAGTGTGCCACTGAAACCTGCGCGGCCCTTTCTAATCGGACTGCGTGCCGATCTGAATCGTTATGATCCAGATTTGATCCTGACCGATTATGGTGATACCTGGCTGTTCCCGCAGTTGAAAATTTGGTCAGAAGAAAATGGTATTTCATTGAATCCAAATCGTGATGAAAAAAAGGAAGTTCTGACGCGCCGCGCAGATAGTTACTTCGCATACGGGCAAGTGATCTATCGCGGGGCACAGACGCATCTGTTTGGGCGGTGGCACATCGACAGACGCAACGCAATGTCGTTTGATGAATATGGATTGGAAGGGGCGATGGAACAGACGCTTGTCACAGGGCTGGGTGTCCAGGAGATGGCGCGTAAGTCACCGGGCGCAGGGATTACCGCCATGCAGATGTTGACTGCATTGCGAAGCAATGTTTTGGTTCCGATGACAAAAGTCAGGCTGAGGATACAAAGACGTTGGTGGAACTCATCCGTGCGGACCGTGGCGGAATGATCTATCAGCCGCTCATCGGGCTGCATCACAATGTGGCGCAGATCGATTTCTCATCTATGTATCCGGCCATCATGGTCAAGCACAATATCTCGCCTGAAACTGTTGGAAGAGAGAATGCACCTGAAGGGTTGATTCCTCGAACTCTACTGCCACTTTTGGAGAAACGTTTGACCATCAAGAACATTTTGCCGGATCTTAATCCTAACGACTGCCGAGTGGATCTGCTAAAGAAACGTGCAGCTGCACTCAAGTGGCTTTTGGTTGTTTGCTTTGGATATCTTGGATATAAGAATGCCCGATTTGGAAAAATTGAATCGTATGAAGCTGTGACTGCCATGAGCCGTGAGTTGATGTTGCAGGCGAAGGAAGTCGCAGAAGACATGGGCTTTACAGTCTTGCATATGTATATAGATAGTCTCTTTGTTCAGAAAAGTGGTGCACAGCAAATAAACCATTTCACCCCACTACTGGAGAAAATTGCTGAGCAAACTGGATTGTCCATTACATTGGATGGGATTTACAAGTGGCTTGTATTTCCTCCATCCAAACGCGACTCGCGTGTGCCTGTGCCAAATCGTTATTTCGGTACTTTCCAGAATGGCGAGATCAAAGCACGCGGCATCGCCTTGCGCAGGCATGACACACCAAAATTCGTGGGGGACACACAAATGGGTATTTTGAGAATCCTTGCTACATCAGATGATCCGCGCAAGAAAAATAATGAAGTTCAGGAATATATGAGAAAGCAAATCGGCTTGCT
>WNFL01395980.1_pt2 | contig 21819 bp, 23 predicted proteins | sample 5400361 | NCBI WGS metagenome assembly WNFL01 (sample SAMN13153351, study PRJNA577476) | soil metagenome | isolation source: 40 cm soil on Douglas fir-dominated hillslope | place: USA:California | collected 2013-09-17
CTGCAGGCCAAGATGAACCAGGTCGGCAACGGAATTGCCGAGACGTTCTTCGCCGCACGGGGCGCGCCGCCCGAGCGGTGGAAGGGCAAGGTACGAACCGCCGCGACGCTCGTCGTGTGAAGAGGACACTCCTGCCATGCAACTGCGAGCTGGTTACGAATTGATTTACGACTGTCCGAAGTGGACGCCGATGGTCTTGATCGTGAACATCCATCACGCGCGTGCCAGGGACATCGTCGTTCCGGACTGTCTGACCACGTCTCCATCGGTGCCGCTCGCCTGCTACCGCGACGCCTTCGGCAACTGGTGCACGCGGTTGGTGCTGCCGCCGGGCCAGACCCGCCTGTCGGCCAGCGCGATCGTGAACGACTCAGGGCTGCCTGAGACCCGCGTGCTGTCCGACCGGCAGCACGCCGTGCAGGATCTGCCCGAGGAGTGCCTGCCCTTTCTGCTCGGCAGTCGCTATTGCGAGACCGACCGCCTCTCGGATGCGGCCTGGTCGCTCTTCGGGCAGTCGCCGACCGGCGCCCAGCGCGTGCAGGCCATTTGCGACTATGTGCACCAGCACATTGCGTTCGGCTACGAGAACGCCCGCTCGACGAGGTCGGCGTGGGAAGTCCTCACGGAAAAGAAGGGCGTCTGCCGCGACTATGCGCATCTCGCCGTCGCCTTCTGCCGGTGCATGAATATTCCCGCGCGCTACTGCACCGGCTACCTCGGCGACGTCGGCACGCCGCCACCATATGGCGTGATGGACTTTGCCGCGTGGTTCGAAGCGTACGTGGAGGGGCACTGGCATACTTTCGATCCCCGGAATAACGTGCCCCGCATCGGGCGGATCCTCATCGCGCGGGGTCGCGACGCGACCGATGTGGCGATCAGCAACGCATTCGGTCCGAACACGTTGGTCGGCTTCAAGGTGTGGACGGACGAGATTCACGAGCGACGCACGGCGTGACCGTCGGCACGCGCCTGCTCACGGTACGGCACACGACGGTCTACCGCTATTCGGAACCTGTGAGGCTCGGCGAGCATCGGATGATGTTTCGTCCACGCGAAAGCCACGATCTTCGGCTCGTGCGCACGAAGCTCGACATCCGCCCGCATCCCACCGGACTCCGCTGGCTGCACGACGTGTTCGACAACTCCGTCGCCATCGCCACGTTCGATGGCACAACAACGGACCTGCTGCGCTTCGACAGCACGGTCACATTGGAGCATCTGGAAAACGCGTTGCCCGACTACGCGCTCGAGATCGCGGCGCGAACCTATCCGTTCAGCTACCCCGATGAAGACCTGCCCGAGTTGGTGAGGGCGCGCACTCGTCATTATCCGGGAGAGGAGGTGAGCCGCTGGGCCGCGCGTTTCCAGTCGTCCGTCGGATCCACCGACACGGTGGCCCTGCTCCAGGCCATGACGTTGGGCATCAGGAACGAGTTCACCTATGTCCGCCGACCAGCGAAGGGTGTGCAGCGCCCAGAAGACACGCTTCGGCTGCGGTCGGGCAGTTGCCGTGATTTCGCGCTGTTCATGATGGAAGCGGTCCGTTCTCTCGGCCTCGCGGCACGGTTCGTCAGTGGATACATCTTCGTACCGGACACGGAGGAGGGTGGCAGGGCTGACCTGACGGACACGAGTGACGGGCCCGCCACGGTGAGTGGAGGCGCGACCCACGCGTGGATGCAGGTGTATTTGCCAGGGGCCGGCTGGGTCGACTTCGACCCCACGAACAGCGTGGTGGGCAATCGCAATCTGATTCGAGTGGCCGTCGCGTGGGATCACGGCCACGCCCTGCCTCTGTGGGGCAGCTTCTTCGGCGCGGCGTCCTCATGTCTCAGGATGGACGTTAACGTGAGCGTCACCGAGGCCGCGCGTCCTGCCACAATGCCATAACCGACGCCTGTACAGACCCGCCTGGGACTTCGGGCGGCTTCTCGGCGTCTACGTCGTGTTCTTCTTTCTCGTCGCTCAGGTGATTGCGTGGCTCGGGTCAATCAACGGCCCACGGCATCAACCATCGTAGGCGGAGCCTTCATTGTGGCAGGCGGCGTCATCATGTCGGGCTTTTAGAGCCGGCGATGGACGCACGAATCGCGGTGCGAGTTGATACTCGTAGTACTTCAGGAGCTCATTCGCCTTCTTCAGTTCGTCCAATTCGAATTGGAGCTCCCCGCAACGGCGCAAGTTGTTAGAGGACTCGTGCCGGATGCTCTCCATCGTCTCGCACATCTGGAACACTTTTGATTCAAGCGCTCGAAAACTGGTCATGCCTACGAACTTCCCCTTACCGGGAGACTTCCGGTGACGAACCGTTTTCGCCAACGTGACACCTCCTGTCGCAGTGGCCATCTCGAGTGACGACCACCTTCACGAGCGATGCCAATCGCGTGACGCCGGCAGCGCATCGCGCGCGCGCCGTCGACAGAACGAGTAAGCGCCGTGCCGCCCTGGAGTTACGCGAAGCGATGAAAAGTGAGTGATCCACGCGCCAACCCTCAGAGCGTGCGCGCTGATCGAGACGGGAGGAAAATCCTACTCGTGGCGGCTCTCTTTCTTGCGCGATTGGCCGGTGAGACGTCGTCGGCTAATGGATTTCCCTAGTTCCTAAGGCCCGCATCCCCTGCGTCGAGAATCGCCTCGTCAAATGGCGTGGTTAACCTGTTCGAGCGACTGTCGCAAGCGTCTTCAGAGCGGACCTTGCCTTGGCTTTGCGAAGTGCCTTCCACTCGCTGCCGGCGCGATGGTGTTTGAGGTCGGTCAGATAGGCGTACTCCGGCGTGAGCAGCCGGTGCTGCTCAGCCCTAGCCTTCGTCCATGACCGGGCAAACTCCTCGAAGGTCGGGGCTACTCCTCGCGTCCAGAACTCCATGGCGACCACCCGGGCAACCGCGCCGTCCTTGAACCGTCCGGCGGTCAGATCACGAAGCAACCGCATGACGCCCTCGAACTCCTTCGCGTACCAACGATAGTAGAGGCGATCGCGAAGTCCGGGCCGCCGCGGCGGACGCTCCTCACGGACAATCCGTGCGGGGATGCGAGTGGGCTGACCGACCTGGCCTGTTTTGAGATAGCGCCGGACACGAGCCAACACGATCGGTTTTCGATCGGTGTCTTTGGTGGCCTTCACCGTGCCGTCCGCGGACTCCGCCATGATCCGGTAAGGGATTCCGTGCTTCTTGCAGAAGCCGCGAATCTCCTCGAGGTTCATGTAGTTCAGATCTTCGAGGAGCCGCGCGCGCGCGCTCGCGGTGAGCCGCGACAGGAAGTTCGGCACTACTCGTTGCGCTTGCCGCGGCCTTCGCGAATGAGATTCGCCAGCAGCACGCTCACGAGCGAGTTGCCGCCGTCGGTGCCGCCGCTCCCGCTGCCGCTGACGACGACGTCGGGCACGAGCTTGAAGCCGCTTCCGGCGAGCGCCTTCGAAATCTCGATCCCCGCGTAGTTGCCCGAATCCATCGAGGCGATCTTCAGCTTGATCACGTCCGCTTCCGCAGTGCCGACCGCCTTGGTTTTTTCCGCGTCGGCGTTGCCCGTGGCCCGCGTGGCGTACGCCTCACCATCGGCGACGAGCTTCCGGGACGCCGCCTGACCTTCAGCGGTTTTGACCGCCGCGCTGGCCTGGAACTCCTGGATTTGCACCTGCCGCTCGGCGGCGACCACGCTCGCCTGCGTGTCGGCCATGGCCGTCGCCTGCTGGAGCTCCTTGCGTGTTTCCTCTGCGAGACGCTGCGTGTCGTAGGTGACCTTCTCCTGCTCGGCCAGTTTCCGGTCGGTCAGCGTGGTCATCAACGCGTCGGGCGGCGTGATGTCGCCGATCAGCGTGTCCACGGCCACCACGTTGTAGTCCGTCAGCGCCGAGGCGATCTGTTTCCGGGCATCGTCCTGCCGCTCGCGCCGCGTCCGCAGGAAGTCGATGACGTCGGAGCCCTGGGCGGCGTTCCTGAAATAGTTGCCGATCGTGGGCTCGAGCACCTGCGTCACCAGATTCACCATGCTCCCGAACCGCGCAATGACCTTCGGCGCTTCGGCGCGGGGAATGTGGATGATCTGGCTGACATCCAGGTTGAAGGTGAAGCCGTCCGAGGATCGGACCGTAATCGTCGAGAGGTTCTTGTCGAGATTGTGCGCCTCGGTCTTGCCGGTCGCCCAGTTCAGCACGACGTTGGCGGTGGGGACAATCTCCACGCGATGCGTGTATGGGTTGATCGGGTACTTGCCCGGATCCATCGGTTCCACCCACACGCCCTTCTCGCCCTTGTTGACGAGATTGCCGTGCTTGAACGCGTCGCCCGTCACATCGACGCCTTCCTTTCCGATGTACGCGATGACGACGCCGACGTTCGCGATCGGTACGATTGTCGTGTCCTTGATCTCGACGGTCGCAAACCGCGGATTGACGAAATAGCGGCCCGCCAGGATGACCTGCTCCTGCAACCCCTTGCCGCCGCCAGCGTCGACGAACGCCTGCGCGTCCTGAAAGGAGTTGTGCCCGTCCACCGGTCGACTGGCGATCTCGCCTGCGGCCAGCGGACGGCCCTCCTTCGTGGTCACGATGCCCAGCATGTTGTCCGGGATGTCGAGCACCTTCACGGACTGCACCGTGAACAAGGCGGTGTTGATGCGGTAGGTTCCCGGCGGAATGATCGTCATCTGCGGGCCGCGCTCACCTCCGCCCTCCAGAAACGCCCGCGCATCCTGAAAGGAATTGCAGTTCACCCGGCGCGCGAGCACGTGGCCGTCGGTCAGCGGATGGCCGTCGCGCGCGTCCACGATGCCGATGGTGTCCTGGTTGATCGTGATGAACTTCTGCAGCGTGACGACGTACTGCCACGGCCAGAGACCAAAATGCAGGCCGGGCGCGAGGGCGTCGGCCTGCAGGCCCGCTTCGCCGTGGAGCGCGATGATCGCGCCCGGCGGCAGCGTCCGATGCTGACCGACCAGCGCGTATTTCTTGTTGACGATTCCCGCCGAGTCTTCCGGGACGATCACCACGCCGAAGAGGCGCACCACCGTCCTGTAGAAGAAGATCACGAAAAGGACCACGAGAGCGAGGGCGATCATCGGCCCCATCGCCCAGAGTTGCTCGATAGTCACATGTCACTCCAGTCACGGTACTGGGTACTGGGTACTAGGTACTAGGTACTAGGTACTAGGAAGGCCAGCACCGAGTACCAAGTAACGAGTACCAAGCACCTAGTACCCAGTACCCGCTTGATCCCACCAAGTACCTAGTACCCGCTTGATCCCACAAACCCACCAGTGACCGCGGGCATCCGGCGGCCGGCCGCGGCCGTTGCGACATCGGCCGCGATCATAGGATCAATCTGAGCGAGCGGCCGCAGGTAGTCGCCTTCGAGGACGGCGAGCGCGACGCCGTCGCGGTACACGATACGAGTGGATGTCACGGCGCGGACGCGGTCGTCGCCCGCGAGAATGCCCGTGAGGTTGAGCGGATCGGCCGCGCTGATCGTCACGAGGCTGCCGCGCGCGCCCGACCGTCGCACTTCGCGGAGGCGCTCGACGGCCTCGGGCAACGCGAACTGCTCGCCGGACGCGCCCGTCACGAACCGTCCGCCGCGAATCTCTCCTCGAGCTTCGAGCCGGCGGTACACACGCGTCAGTTCGCGCCAGGCCGGCGCGTTGGTCTCACGCGTCAACAAACGGCGGAACATCACGCCGTATCGCTCGAGCAGCACGCGCGCATACATCTCCACGGCCGCATCGCTCGTGACCGCCGGGGCCGCAGCCGCAACGGCCGACCATCGTCCGGTGAGATCGCGCCGGAGATCGAAAGGGGCCGGCTGCTGCTTCAGCGCGCGAACGACGGCTCGAACGCCGGCAAAGCCGTCCGACGTCACGAGGCCGCGCGCGGCCAGCGTCGCGATCGCGCCGGTCAGCACATCGGCGTCGACATCCGCGGCATGCGCGAGATCCCGTAGAAACGACGCGCCTCCGGATCGCAGCGCCGCCAGAACGTGGCGGCTCGTGTCGTCGAGGCTCTCTTCGACCGACTTGTGATCTGACGCGGCGGGGAATTGCAGCGTCTGCCACGCGTCGGCATGTTCGCGCAGATAGAGCGCTACTCGCAGCGCACTGCGCTTGCCGCCCTCGCCTGATGATGGCGAGAGACGGCACCAGCTCGCCTGTCCCGCGAGGCACAACATGTCGAGCATCGAGCTGTCGTACCGATCCAGGCGAGCCGGCAGGACGGCGCGTTCCCAGGCGCGGGCCGGCAGTTCGAAGCCATCGAGCCGCGCGATGACGGCGCGCAGGCCCTCCACGCCCGTCAGGCGATGTGCGGTATCGACGTGCTGCCACGCGAACAGGAATCGCGTGAAGTCGGCGACGCTCACCGGCTCGATCTCGGCCCGCAGCCGGTTCAACGTGTAGCGATGGATGCGCGCCAGCAGGCTGCGGTCGCAGAATTCCAGCTGCGCGCCGGCGGTAAAGCGCCCGCGAAGAACGACGCCCTGCCCTTCGAGCTCGATCAGCGCGGCTTGCGCATCCGCTTCGCTGACGGCGAGCGCTCGCGCGAGCGCGGCTGCGTCCGTCGGCCCGGCGATCGACACGCGTCCTCGCAGGAGCTCGACGATGGCGTCTTCGCGCGACCAGGTGCGGGAAGCGCGGCCGGCCGGCGGGGCGATCACCGGGTCGAGCGCGGCCCCCGCGTGCACGGCCAGCAGCTCCGGCAAACGCTCGGCCGCGACCCACATCGAGAGCATCCGCGTGGCGCGGCGCGCTTGCGTCAGCGTGTCGAAAAGCGCAGGCGGGATCGCGCCTGCCTCTTCGATCGTCATGAATCCAGCCGTCACGAGCGCGTCGTGGAGCTCCTCGGCGTCGCGTGGATCGGCGCGTGCTTCATCACGCACGCGTTCGATCGCCTGCGGATCGAGAGCGCCGAGGTCGTTCGCAGACGAGGGGTCGGAGGCGCGGCGCGTGTAAACCGCCTGCGTCCGCCGCTCCTCCAGCGGCGCATCGTCCAGGAAGGCATACGGACGAGCGTTGAGGATTTCGTGCGCGATCGGCGACGGCTCCGGCGTATCGCGCGTCACGAGGCGCAGCTCTCCGGCGTAAATCTTCGTGAGCACGCCGGAAAACCCGTCGAAGTCCATCGCCTCTTCGAGGCAGTCACGAATCGTCTGCGACACGAGCGGGTGATCGGGAATCTGGCGATCGCCAGGGATGTTTTCCAGACACGCCGCCGCATCCGGAAACACCGCGGCCATCAGATCTTCAGCCTGCATGCGCTGCAGCTGCGGCGGCACCTTGCGGCCGCCGCGGAATCGCGGAACCGCGAGCGACACCGTGGTGTTCCAGCGCCACCGCGTCTGGAACAGCGGCGCGTCGAGCAAGGCCTGGACCAGGACGTCTTTCGCCGTCGCGGGATGCAGGTAGCGGAAGACGTCGGCGAGCGGGAACGAGTGCTGCGGGCCCAGCGACAGCAGCAGCGCGTCTTCGGTTGCCGCCGCCTGCAGCTCGAAGTTGAACTGCCGGCAGAATCGCTTGCGCAGCGCCAGTCCCCACGCCTTGTTGATGCGGCTGCCGTACGGCGCATGGAGCACGAGCTGCATCCCGCCGGACTCGTCGAAAAACCGCTCCAGCACCAGAGTTTCCTGCGTCGGCACTACGCCGAGTATCGCGCGCGTGTCGGCAAGATAGGCGATCGCCTGCTCCGCCGCCGCGGCCCCGGCGCCGGTTTCGTCACGGAGCCAATCGATGGCGGATTGCGTCGCGTGGGCGGCCGTAGCGTCCGGCTTTAGCCGGACGTCGATGTCTCCTCGGAGATCGCTCACCTCCCGCGACAGCTCGTCGCTGCGCGCCGGCGCCTCGCCCAGCCAGAACGGGATGGTGGGCGGCGCGCCTTTCGCGTCGGACACTCGCATCACGCCCGTCAGCACCTGACGAACCTGCCACGACGCGTTGCCGAGCTGGAAGATGTCTCCCACCATGCTCTCGATTGCCCAGTCCTCGTTCACCGTACCGATGAAAGTGTCGTCCGGCTCCACTACCACCCGGTAGTCGGCGACTTCCGGAATGGCGCCGCCTGATGTGAGGGCCAGCATCCGCGAGCCGCGCCTGCCGACCAGCCGCCGATTCACTTCATCGCGGTGCACGAGCGCGCCGCGGCGTCCTCGCCTCGTCGAAAACCCCTCCGCGACCATCGTGACGGCGGCATCGAAGGCCGCGCGATCCAGGTTCCTGTACGGTTCGGCGCGACGGACAAGCGCAAACAGATCGTCTTCCGCATAGTCGGCGCAGGCCGTTTCGGCGACGATCTGCTGCGCCAGCACGTCAAGCGGCGCGTCCTGCGAGACGACCGCGTCGAGGCCGCCGCGCCGCACCGCTCGCAGGAGCGCCAGCGTCTCGATGAGGTCGTCGCGCGACATCGGGAACACGCGTCCCTTCGGCGTCCCCGACACGGTGTGGCCCGAGCGGCCGACCCGCTGCAGCAGCGTCGCGATCCGATGAGGCGATCCGATCTGGCAGACGAGATCCACGTGGCCGATGTCGATCCCGAGCTCGAGCGACGCCGTCGCGACCAGCGCCTTCAGCCGACCGCTCTTCAGCCGCGATTCGGCGTCGAGCCGCTTCTCCTTCGACAGGCTGCCGTGATGCGCCGTCACGGCGTCCTCGCCCACACGTTCGCTGAGGTGGCGAGCGACGCGCTCGGCCAGCCGCCGCGTGTTGACGAACACGAGCGTCGTCCGGTGTTCGCGGACGAGATCGGCGAGGCGGTCGTAGTCCTCCTGCCAGACCTCGTGCGACATGACCGCCTCGAGCGCGGACTTCGGCAGCTCCAGTTGCAGATCGATCGCCCGCTTGTGCCCTTCGTCGACGATGGCACAGGCGCCGTGGGCGCCGACGAGAAAGCGCGCGACGGCTTCGATGGGCCGCTGCGTCGCCGAGAGGCCGATGCGCACGAGCGGTTTTTCAGCCACCTCCTGCAGCCGCTCGAGCGACAGCGCGAGATGGGCGCCTCGGCGGCTGCCGATGACCGCATGAATTTCGTCCACGATGACGGTCCGCACCGTCCGCAGCATCTGGCGGCTGCGGTCGGCCGTCAGCAGCAGATACAGCGACTCGGGCGTGGTGACGAGGATGTGCGGCGGCGTCTTGAGAATCTTCGCGCGCTCGGACGAGGTCGTGTCGCCCGTTCGGACCGCCGCGGTAATGCGCGGCGCCACCGAGCCCGACTCGGCCGCCAGCTCATCGGCCAGCTTCGCGATGCCGCGCCTCGGCAAAGCGAGGTTCTTGTGCACGTCCGCGCTCAGCGCTTTCAGCGGCGAAACGTAGACGATGCGGACCTCATCCGGAAGCGGAGTGTCGAGACCTTCCTCGAAGAGAGCGTTCAGGCCGGCGAGAAATGCCGCGAGGGTCTTTCCGGATCCGGTCGGCGCCGCGATCAGCGTGTGCCGTCCCGCCTGGATCTCGCGCCATCCGCGCTCCTGCGCGGGCATCGGCACACCAACATTCTCGCGAAACCAACGACTGACGATTGGGTGGAAAGCCATGACGGGAGGGCGAAGACAGTTTATCTCCAAGGTGCTTTTTGTGGGATCGACTAAGGTGCTGGGTTGGATCAACCAAGGTGCTTGGTGCGATCGACCAAGGTGCTTGGTGGGATCGACTAAGGTGCTGGGTGGGATCGACTGAGGTGCTGGGTGGGATCAAATAGCGTGCGGCTGAGTTGGCACGCGAGGTGCCTGTGGTCGAGGCATGGGCGTTCGCGATTTTCGGGAACTCGTTGCGTGGCAGCTATCTTACGAGTTGAAGTGCGAGGTCGTTGCGTTCACTTCAACGGGACCTGCTTCGAAGGATTTCAAATATCGCGATCAGATCAATGACTCGTCGGCCTCTGCGCCAAGGAACATCGCCGAGGGCTTCGGCAGGTTTCGACCAGGCGATTTCGCCCGGTTTCTCGAATTCGCGCGGGCCTCGTTGAGCGAGACCAGAAATCATCTGATCGACGGCCGCGACCGCGGGTATCTGGCGAATCCGCTCTATTCGCGGCTTCAGAACCTGACGCGAGCGGCTCTCAAGTCGACGACGAACCTGATGCTGGCCAAGAAACGCGACGCCGAGCGGCTCAAACATCCTCCCCGCCGGCGCTAAGCGAGGCGCACCTTATTTGACCAGCCAAGCACCTTGGAGACCGTGGCCGCCAAGCACCTCGCGTGCTCCCATCGAGCACCCTGGAAACCGTGGCCACCAAGCACCTTGCGTGCTCCCTAGACAAACGCGAGCGAGGTCTTCTTGAAGTTTCCGCCGAGCACGCCGACGGAGTCAGCGCCGAGCCAGTTGTCGAGCACGGTCGCGTAAGCGGATCGGAAATCGTTTTCGAATCTCACGTCGCCGCCGCTGTTCTCGAGCGAGGGATTCGAAGGATCCGGATTGAGCGAGGCAGCAGTGCCGTAGATGCCGCCGCGCACGAGGCCGCCCATTGCCATCATCACGCTGGCGGCGCCGTGGTCGGTGCCCCGGCTTCCATTTTCGGTGATGCGCCGGCCGAACTCCGAGAATGACAACAGCAGCGTGTTCGTGAGCAGGCCCGTGTTCTTCAGATCGTTGTAAAACGCCGCCAGGCCGTCGCTCAGTGTGCTCATCAGCCTGACGTACGCGCCGTTCGCGCCGGTGGTGTCCTGCGACGCATGCGTGTCGAAGCCGCCCGTCTGCACGAAGAACACTTTCGTTCCGACCTGCTTCGACATGGCGCCGGCAATCATCTGCAGCGCCTGGCCGAAGCCGTTGTTCGGATATACAACCGACGGCCGGTACGTCCCCACGCTTGCCACACGGTCGAGCGTGGCAATCGCCGATTGCACGGTGGACCCGACAAACGCGACGTGCGGCTGATCGATTGGCACGTGGGACGCGATGCTCGCGGCGAAACTGCGTTCGAGAAGCGCCTCGCCGGGCACGTTGACGTTCGGGCTGGCGAATGCGAAGGAGGTCGTGTTGGGAATGGTCGCCACGCCGACGCCCGACGCCTGAAACGCGTGCGGCGTCTCGCCCACGGCGGCCCATGCGGCGAGAGGATCGAGCGGTGTCGACCCCTGCAGCGTACTCAGATACCGGCCCACCCAGCCCGAGCCTTGTGCGTTCGCGGGGTTGGCGGTCGACCAGATGTCCGTGCCGGTGAAATGTGAGCGGCTGGAGTTCTGATAGCCAACGCGCTGGATGATCGCCAGCCGGCCCTGATTGAAGACGTCGCGAAGGCCGGTCATCCGCGGATGAAGACCGAGCGCCTTGCCGCTGCTGTCGCTGCCGACCTGCAGGACGGTTGCCGCCGGGACGCCGAGCGTCGGGCGGCGGCTGTAATAAAACGGGTCGGTATATGGAATCAGCGTGCTCAGCCCGTCGTTCCCGCCGCCGAGGTCGAGCACGACGAGATTCCGGCTCGAGGCGCCCTGCGCGCGCGCGAGATCGGACAGAAACGCCGGGGCCGCGAAGCCCACGGTGAACACGGTGACGCCGTTCTTGACGAAAGCGCGTCGGGTGATCATACGAATTGGTACTCCGCTGATCCGAGGATCAGATGCGCAAGGCCCGACGCCTTCGTTTGCATCTGGCTGTCCGACCCGGTCCACGCCGGCCCGCTGCTGGCGTACGCCACCAGATCGCTGTACATCGCGTTCGTATTGGCCGGCGACATTCGATCCAGCAGGTAGTTCACGAGGGCCTGCGGCGACTGTTTCGCCGACGCCGCGGCGGCGGCGAGCCTGAACTTCTGATTCGATGCGAGCGTCGACGCGAAGTTCATGCGCGCGAGCATCGCGCCCGACGAAAACCATCCCGCGCCGAGCGTCCATCCCGCCACGTCGGGCGGCTCGAAGAGCTGCTGCCCCATGTTGACGAGCGGCGTCAGCGTCGTGAAGAGCGAGAAGCCGGTCCAGCCGGTTTCCTTGAGCGACTTGATCACGAACTCCACAGGCCACGAGTAACGCGTGAAGAACGACTGCTTGTCGAGGAAATCCGGCGAGAGCAGAATCGCCTGCACGACCGGCCGGATGTTGGAGCCGTTCTGGCGGTAAATCTGCGCCAGCGAATCAATCGTGCTCTGGGACGGCGCCACGGTTTCGCTGATAAAGAATCCGTATAGCCTCGTGATGAGCCGCCTCGCCGTTTCCGGGTGCACCGACAACGCATTGATGAGGTCGAGGCCGTCCTGCATCCCGTCCGATGCCGCACGTGAAGGAATCGTGCTGCCGCCGTTGCTGTAGATTGGAAAACTGAAGGTTTTCTCGGCGGTTTCGTGGTTGTCGGCGTTGTAGATGAACTTGTACGACGCCGCGAACGGGGGCGTGTTGGCGCGGGTGATCTGAAGATTCCAGCCGGTGAACACGCGGGCGGCCGCGTAAACGTCCGATTCGGTGTAGTACCCGACGCCGCGGCTGAACAGCTCCATCAACTCGCGGCCGAAGTTTTCCTGCGGGTTCCGCTTCGTGTTCGTGTTGCCGTCGAGCCAGATCAGCATCGCCGGATCCTGCGCCACGCTGACGAGCATGTCGCGGACACTGCTGAGGGCATTGTCGCGGAGCAGATCGATCTGGGCCACCATCAACCGCGTGCCATCGTCGGGACCCACGGCTCCGGAAACCTTGGAATAGCCGGTCGCGAAGTAGTTGTGCCAGAAGAGGCCCATCTTCTCCTGAAGGGGGCGGCCGGTGTGGAGCATCCGGAACAGCCAGCGCTGACGGGCGTCGTTGATGTTGGTATTCGGGAGGAACGGTCCGTTTGACGTCGTGCCGGCGAAGCCCGCCTGGCCAATCTTGCTGTCCACATCGTCGGGCACGCGCTCGTAGTTCACGAGACGGTCGACGGCCACCGTGTACGACGTCGAGCTGAACGCGGCGAGGTCGTCGGCGCTCCCGCCAAATCCCGCGCGCCGCAGGAGATGTTCGATGCGATCGTCGGCCATAGCGATCAGCCTTTCAGCAATCCTTAGACCAGCACTGCACGCAAAGGTTACATAGCTCCAGTGTACGAAATCCAGTGCGCCATGTGTGATCGTGGTAACGTTTTTCGCATGTATCCGACCATACTCGCCCTGCATTCATGGCTTCGATGGCTGGCGCTTGGAGCCGGCATCGCCGCGACGGTAGCCGCAGCCCGCGACACATCTGCGAAGCCGCCAGCAACAAACCTGCCGGATCGCCTCGGCATGATACTCGTCTCGACGCTCGACTTCCAGATGCTCCTCGGCCTCGTGATGTACCTCGCCGTCAGCCCCACGATGGAAGCGATTCGCGCCAACTTCGGCGCGTCGATGAAGGATCCGGTCGCGCGATTCTGGGCCGTCGAACACATCACGATGATGCTCGGCGCGGTGATTGCGGGACATGTGGGCCGCGTCCTCGCCCGGAAGACGACCGATCCGAATGCCCGGCGGATGAAGCTGTTTATCTGCTACGGTATCGCCACATTACTTATGGCACTTGCGGTGCCGTGGCCGGGGATGCGTGCGGGCCGTCCGCTTTTCAGAGGCCTTTGATGCTTTCTTTTGTCGGCAGCCTGTTCGACAGCTGGCTTTCCGAGGTCGCGACGCTCGCCTGGCTGTCGCTCGCGCTGATTGGCGCGATCGTCGAAGTCTCAATCCCGCATTTCGGCTTCGCCTTCGTGAGCGCGGCATCGGTTGCCTCTGCGGTTGCGGCGTACTTCGGCCGCGGCATCATCGCGCAGATCGGTATCTTCGTCATCGTGCTGACGGCGTCGCTCGTGGGCCTGCGATCGCGGCTCGTCGGCTACCTCGGCGGCCAGGGCGTGCCGACGCGCACGGCGCCGCTCGTCGGCAAGCACGGCATCGTCACGCACGACATCGACACGACGCTCGGATCCGGCCGCGTGAACGTGGGCGGCGAGGACTGGGCCGCGCGAGCGCAGGAGCCGATTGCCACCGGAATCAAGGTTCGTGTCGTCGGCGCCGACGGCATCGTGCTGGAGGTTACTCGCGCATGATTCCTTTCAACAGCATCATCCTCTTCGGCATCGCGGTGTTCCTGCTCGTCGTGCTGCTGCGGACGATCAAGATCGTCCCGCAGAAGCAGGTGAAGATCATCGAGCGGCTGGGCAAATACCACCGCTCCGCCGAGGCCGGACTGAACACGATCGTGCCGTTTCTCGACTCGGTCCGCTCCACCATCGACCTCCGCGAGCAGATCACGAAGATCGAGCCGCAGCCCGTCATCACGCGCGACAACGTGACGATGGAAGTGGATGCGGTGATCTACTACCTGGTCGCCGACCCGGTGAGGGCGACCTACGAAGTGCAGAACCTCGCGTGGGGTCTCGAGCAGCTGACGCTCTCGGCGTTGCGCAACGTGATCGGCCAGCTGGACCTCGACCACACGCTGTCTTCGCGCGACACGACCAACACCCAGCTGCGCGCCGCGCTCGACACCGCGACACAGCAGTGGGGCGTGAAGGTGATGCGCATCGAGCTCAAGAACATCACGCCGCCGGAAGAGATCCGCCTGACGATGGAAAAGCAGATGACCGCGGAGCGGACGCGCCGCGCCGTCGTCACCACGGCTGAAGGCGAGAAGTCGTCGGCGATTCTGCGCGCCGAGGGGCAGAAGCAGTCGCAGATCGTCAACGCCGAAGGCGCGAAGGAAGCTGCGGTGCTCGCGGCCGAGGGCCAGGCGCAGGCGCGGCTGCGCGTGGCGCAGGCCGAAGCGCAGGCGATTCAGCTCGTTTCGCAGGCGCTCGGGACGGCCGGCAGCCCTGCGCAGTATCTGATCGCACAGAAGTATCTCGAGGCGCTCGGCCAGATTTCAAACGGTGCGCAGAAGCTCGTCTTCCTGCCCTACGAAGCCGCCGGGATCATGGGATCGATCGGCAGCATCCGGGAACTTTTCCAAGCTAAATAGAGGTTACAGAGGTTCCAAAGGTGCCAAGGGTTCCAAGGGTGCCAAAGGTTTAGGAACCCCAGGACCCTTGGCACCCTTGGAACCTCTGGCACTTCTGGAACCTCTTTCTGGTTCCGCGCGATCGTCACGAATGCTCGTGAGCTCACCGTCGAGATCATACCGGCAACGGAAGCCGCCTTCCTGCTGTACGATGCATGGCCATCATGGGTATGAAATGGGCATCGCTGAAAGACGACATGACCGCCGTGCTCTCGATCGCGGCGCTGGCGCTGTCGGGCCTCAGCTTTTACGTCAGCTACTTCTACAAGAGTCAGCAGCTCGAGATCACGGTCACCGACGTGTCGTACAACACCAACCAGGGCGAGGTGTACATGACCGTCGCGTTTTCGAACGGCGGCAACCGCGATGCGGCGCTGCTGCGCGTGGAGCCAGCCCTCTGGGCGAAGCGCGGCAACAAGGCGAACGCCGAATGGCTCCCGCTCGACACCAAGGTCGGGCCGGGCGTGCCGCTGACGGATCCCAAGGTGCCGACGATCGTGAAGGCGGGCGGCGTCGAAGTGGTGAAGCTCTCCGCCAGGCTGACGCACGACGATGCCCAACGCGCGGCCGTGGAGACCGAGAAAGGCGCGTTTCTCGGCTTCATCGTCGCGACGATGAACTCGGATGGGAATCTCTACAAGCTGCAGCACCCAGTGGCGCGGCTCGACATGGATTCGTCGGGGCACATCCGCGGAGCCGAGCCCACGATTCACCAGAGCCTGGGCGGCTTCAGGAATCTCGACGGCGCGCCGCCGGGCGATCACCTGGAGAAGAACGAGAAGACGCCGTTCGTGTGGGCGGATCAGAATTAGGTGCGAGGGCGCGAGGTACTAGGTACTGGGTACTAGGTACTGGGTACTAGGTACTGGGTACTAGGTACTGGGTACTAGGTACTGGGTACTAGGTACTGGGTACTAGGTACTGGGTACTCGGTTAGAAGCCGTACTTGGCGAGCAGGTCGTGCATCAGCGCCGGATCGATGCCCGCGCGTCGCGCGGCCTGGTCGATCTCCCCGAGTTCTCCCTCAATCATCTTCGAGGCGGCTGACACGTCCGCCGTCAGCTGCGCGCATTCGGTGTGCCCCTGCACCTGGCAGACGGACAGATACCGATCTTTCTTGAGCCGCGCCGCCTCGGATGTACGGCGCAAGCTGCTCAGTCGATCGCCGAACGCCGCGACCGCCTGGTCGTGCATGACTTCGGTCTTCGACTTCGCCGCCGTCACTCCCCCAGCGTCTTTGGCCTTCGCCGGAGCTTCTGGTGGAGGCGCGGCTGGCACCGACAGACCGGCCGTGGCCGGAATCGTCGTGGATGCAGCGAGCGCATCGGCCTTTCGAAGCAGGTCAGCGACTTCCTTGTTGGCCTTTACAGTCTGCGACGCGTCAGCAGCCGGCGGCGCCGGCGTCTGGTGACACGCAGAAAGCACGAGCGCTGAAAGCACAATCGCGAGTCTCATGACAGTCATTCGGCACGCGCCTCTGAACCATAGTGGAACCCGAACGAGTCGTTCGGCAAGACCGAAGATCGTCAGTGCGGCGAGAGCGTGCAGCGTGATGACTCGAACGCATTTGGAGGTGTTGCGAGTGCCTGACGATTCTCTTGCCCGTCGCTGCACCGAAGCACATCCGCGGGCTGGCGCGGAACTCGTAGTATCATTTCGAGTTCTCGCTCACCGCACGTCCCCATCGTCCAGAGGCCTAGGACGTGGCCCTTTCAAGGCCAAAACACGGGTTCGAATCCCGTTGGGGACGATTCCTCGCTTCGCGAGGAATTCGTCCACCAACGGTCTTCCGGTTTGCGGCCCCGTTCTACGAACGTGGCCAGCGGCACCGAATCCCGTTGGAGCTCCTGAGGGGTCTGCAGAGCCAAGTCAACGCGCTGATGCGGACTGACGAGTTGAAAACGCTGCTTCAGCAGGAAGACCGTTGGCTCCGCGAGGCTGAATGCGTCGTCGCCGATGTTCGACGCCTGCGAGAAGACGAACTGCGCCGGCTTCGGCCAGCGGTGGTCCGCCGATGGGCGCTGGTCTTGGGTTTTGCGTTAGCGTCGGCCGCAGCGGCCGGCGTGGGCTACGCGTGGGCCACGCAGCCGTACGAACGCGAACTGTCGACTCTCCGCTCGCGGATGGATGTTGTTGATCTTATCGAGCATCGTGCCCTCACCATGACGCCGGCCGAGCGGCGGCAGTTCGACGCCCTGATGAGATGGAATCCATCGCCGAAACGGTAATCGCACGATGGAGGGATCGTAACCCATCGCCGCTCACCTGCGGCTCGCGCGCGCCAACGAAAGCACCGCGTGGTGACGGCTGCAAACGCTTGTTAGCCGGCGGACGGTCTGATGATCGAAGCCAGGATTCCGCGAACGCGTTCACGGATCTCCTCGGATGACGCGGCTGCGATCGCGGCCTCGGCCGCGAGACGTGATTCCTCGTAGCGGCTCAAGCCCCACAACGCCTGCGCCTGAACCGTCAAGAGAGCGCAATCCTGCTTAGACCCGACGAACGCAACCGGTTCGATGACGGCCAATGCGTCACTTGGAGCGTTCATCTTGAGCAGATGCTCTGACAGGAAATACCGGGCGATCAAGATACCTGGACTTTGCTCATCGCGGTCATTTCGCCGGGCCGCCGCGAGGGATAGCTCGTACTGTTCCCGTGCCTCATCGTCGCGACCGAGAGTGGCGAGAACCGCAGCGAATTCCCCGTGATAGCCTTCCAAACCCCAATGCTCTGGATCGGCGTACTCGAGGGCCTCGCGATAAAGGGGGACCGCCTCTTCGAGTCGACCCGCTTGCCAAAGATCAAAGCCGATGCGTGCGAGCTGAGAGGCCCTTTCTTGGTCGACCATCACGTTCGAGTCTGCCGTGTCCGGCTAACGACCTGCCGCTCAGCCGCGAGCGGCGCACTCGATGCTCACTCTATCTCGATCGTCCCGCCGCTCGGGATCTTCCCTCGGTTCCGTAGACACGTGAACTTCGACCCCCTTCAACTGACTGAGCTTCACCGCCTTGAGCTTGAACTCTAGGCTGTACCGCTGGACTTTCCGAGGGCCCGCTCGGGGCATCTGACACCTCCTGCGTTAGGTGGAAGTGTCTACTTTATCGAGGGAAGATCTGCCGTCGGCTGCAAGCCGACGTTAGGCGGCCAGTCGCACTGAGAAAGAAATCCATCGCGACTTAGCTGGAAGCACCTACGGTTTGCCGTGGCCAGTGAACCGCTCGATAGGGCCACTGTCAACGAAGCCCCAGCCCAAATGACGCGGGATTTGTGAGTACGCATGCGCTTCAAGATCGTAGGGTACGCTGTAGAACCGCCTCAGCCACTCAATCTTAGTTCTCAAGGGAGACCGATCCAAGCGAGAGCCCCTCAACTTCTTCTGTCCGCTCACCTCGAGCTCGATCTTGTAGTGCACGAACGCGTTCCTCTGGCGCGTAAGGTGCTGCAGTGTTTGGTACAGAGCACTGCCTTTGGGCAAGTCATAGGATGGGTGGAACGCCTTCGGACCGGCGACCCATTTCTCTTTGATGTCGGCTCGCTCAAGAAGTGCAAACACGTCCGCTGCTTCTACGGCCGCGAGACCCACGGCAAGAATCTTGTTTATGGTCGCTTCCGACAACGCATGCGCAAGGACCGCGACCGTGACGTATTCGGCCATAACGCGGTCGGAAAAACGAAGAATGAGCTGCAGTCCCGGATTGGTGTGAGCTTTGATCTGTCCGTCGATGAAGGCCAGCAGATCTTCTTCACCGGAAGATGGATTGAGCGTCCGGAGACGTTCCAACTCGGAAGCGCGATAGTCGGCAAAATCAGCTTCCTTCTTTGGCGTGAACGCCTGAATCTCCTGCTCAAGGTCGCAGAACAGCGCCCATCGTGCCTGCAAGGCCAAATCGATGTACCTATAGTCGGCGGTGTGCGAGAAGGAGAACCCGGACTGTTGCTCCACAGCTCAATCAACGATTTTCTGAACTCTCTTGGCCTCGTAGCTTTGGACCATTGCCTTCCGATTGGTCCCATGCTGATCTATCCCCTCGTCCGCCTTAACGCCTGCCGCTCACCTGCGGCACGTGCGAGCCAACGATAGCACCGAGCGCGAGGGCCGCGCGCGAGCGCCGCCCGGTGCCGTCAGGTGCAGCGGCCTGTTAGACGTCATGGCTCGGTCGTCGATGTACCCCACGCCACATGGATGTACGACGCTGGGTCGAACGCATCCGGAACGTCCACGTGCCCGACTACGAGCAGAATGAATACCCCGGCTGGTTCCGGTGCCCCCACAGCATGACCTTCCCAGCGCGAACGAAGGAGGAAGTGCTCGACACGAACAAGCCGAAATTGAAACGGCTCCCCAATTTTCAACTGGTAGTCAAACGGCTCATCGAGCTTGAGAAGGAACCAATCGGCGTGGCCATGAACGTCTAAGCACTGCCGAACGAGAACTCCTGATCGCGGGAGCAGACTGGCAAAGCCTTCGTTTTGATCGGCGTAGTCGACTCGAACGCGTTTGGGCCCGCTAGGCTCCATGCTCCTCATGACGTCTAACGGCTTGCCGCTCAGCCGCGAGCGGCGTTCACGATCTTTCGAAGGAGTCTAAACCATCCGCCGCTCGTCGGCTGCAGCGGCTGGTAGCCAGCGTCGTCGAGAACACGATTGTCTCCGGCGCCAAGAAGTGTGGTCAGCGCCTTAGATGGAGTCGCGTCTCGCTCGACCGGGACAGCGATGCGGGCGCGAGGAGCGACCACTTCGAAGGTGCCGTCGTGGAACGTCGCGATCCAGAGTGTTCCGCCTGACGTAGCTAGCGATTCGGTCGAGCGATGGAAATTGTAGTGCGTAAGACCGTGCCTCCAGAAGCGATGCTCTTGCAGACCTTCGTCATTTGGATAGCCGTAGCGCCACGTTTCAATCTCTTCGAACGAAACGATTGCGCTGTCATCGCAGTTTGGAAGATGGAAGGCAAGAAATAGGTCTTTCCCGACAAGGCGTACTGTCGGAAAAACAGCGCTACTCGGATCCATCAACGGAAAGTGGGGATCGACGATTATCCGCTGAACATCGAACCGCATTCAACTGACCACGGACAGCCACAAGGTCTATCTGGCCGCCGTGGACGGCGCGTTCGGTGGCGACATCGGCTATTCGATGCTCGTGAAAATCTATGGCGCGTCAGGCGAGGGCGAGACGCGCTACAGCCCCGCGAAATGCCTTGGCTGCATCCCGCAGGCTATCAGCGGCGATCCGGACCCGAAACACGTCAGCACGTCCTACGTCGAGCGCCAGAACCTCACGATGCGGATGTCCATGAAGCGGTTCGCTCGCCTGAGCAACGGATTCTCAAAAAGGACGCGGCGATGGTCAGCCTATACTTCATGTATTACAACTTCGGGCGCGTGCATCAGACGCTCCGTGTGACGCCCGCGATGGAAGCCGGCCTTTCGGATCATGTGTGGTCGATTGAGGAAATTGTCAGTCTCTTAGACAAGCACGCAGTATGAAGAAAGCGGTCTGCATCCTGGCATTCACATTAGGATGCTTGATTTCACGCGACGCTCAGAGTGCAGCCAAACCCATAGCGCTAGTTCTGGAGCAAAGAACTACCCTTCACGTCGGCGAATTGGCCATGCTGCACATTCCTTCAGGCAGACGCTATTTGCATTCGATGCCCCCGAATGGTGCTTGGCGCGATGTACTCGCTCTTGTTCGCCGTTCGAGACGAGACGTGACGTTTCGCGCCGTTCGCCCGGGAAAGGGCGTCATTATTCTCAGCCCCGATGTGCTAAGCGGAGAATGCATCAGCTGCGCAACGATCCATTATTTCGTCGATGTCGTTTCGCAGAAATAATCTATGGAGACGGTGCTCGACAGCCTGAAATTTCAAACTGACCCGTTACCCCAATTTCAAAGGAGCACTACCCACTTCCTCTCCTGCACTGGCATTTTGGAACATACGGCCTCTATAAACGCCGAAGTGTTTGCTGCCGCAATGAACGACTTTCTCGCCCTACTAGAACTGCAGCACGAACCAAACTCTGGGGAGCGAATTCCGTCGTCCCGACTCAGTCGCTCCTGAGTTTAGGAGCGGCCGATCCAATAGCCGGTCGTCGCTTCAGGTTCATTACTGCCAACACTCGCACGAGTTCAGGACGGATGGCATAGAGAATCGCGTACGGAAACCGGCGAACAAGTCGGCGGCGGATCGAGCCGAGAACTACGCGGCCCGCGTCAGGGTATTCGACAATCGCGTCGCAGCAACGTTGAACTTCCGTCAGGAACGTTGCACCAAGGCCCGGGCTTTCGATCTCGTAGTACCGGGCGGTGTCGTTGAGTTCTTGTTCGGCTAGTGGGTTGAACGAAACATTCACTTCAGGCGGGCTCGCGCGTCGCGGAAGACATCGGCGGCGGGTCGACCCATCGCAGGATCCGCATCCCAAGCCTGATTGCGGCGTTGCGCTTCTTCGGCCCAAAGCTTGGCGTTCTCTTCATCAGAGAGACTCTCGAGGCTTTGGAGAAGCTTTTCCGCCAAACGCGCGCGATCCTGCGGAGCGAGCTTCAGCGCTTCGACTTCGAGTTCCTCTGTGCTCATGACTCCACCATTTTACGCTCGCGCCAATCGGTAGGGCTACAACATCGCTGTGCCGGTTTTTGTACCGGTTCTTTGGGTTCTGAGCATGATTTGGCGTGACAGTCAGTGAGGTCGCCGACCGCAGCCAAAGTGCTCATGTAGCAGACGATGCGCCGAAAAACCTCGACAGATCAGTGATCGGTCGGATCTTCCTCTTTCTCACTTTCAAGGCCAAAACACGGGTTGGGGACGCCATCCCCTTGCTGTTGGTTATGAGTTCCTAGGACGTCGGTGATGTTCCCGCTCTCATTTTGGCGACCAGCCTTCACCTGCGGATTGTGATAAGCGGCTAGTCGAGGA
>WNFL01412754.1_pt1 | contig 21814 bp, 28 predicted proteins | sample 5400361 | NCBI WGS metagenome assembly WNFL01 (sample SAMN13153351, study PRJNA577476) | soil metagenome | isolation source: 40 cm soil on Douglas fir-dominated hillslope | place: USA:California | collected 2013-09-17
TGCGGCATTGAGCCTCGCCGACAAAAACCGCAGGCTCTCCCGCCGCCTGGCGATCGTCGCCGTCGGCATGTTCGGCTTCGGCTTCGCGCTGGTGCCGTTCTACAACCAGATCTGCGCCGCCCTCGGCGTCAATTCGCTCGAGGAAAGAAGCGAGCTGCCGGCGAACACCCAGGTGGATCTTTCGCGCACCGTCACCATCGAGCTCGATTCGAACACGCGCGACCTGCCCTGGAGCTTCAAGCCGGTGGTGCGGCAGATCACGGTGCATCCCGGCGAGCTCGCCACCGTCGAGTACGAGGTGGTGAACGTGCGCGCAAGCAGCGTCACCGGCCAGGCGGTGCCGAGCTACGGGCCGGCCGTCGCGGGCGAGTACTTCAAGAAGCTCGAGTGCTTCTGCTTCCAGCAGCAGACGCTGGCCGCCGGGGAGACCCGGCGCATGCCGGTCACCTTCGTCATCGACCCGAAGCTGCCGCGCGACGTGAACACCATCGCCGTGTCCTACACCTTCTTCGAAGTCGCCGGCCGCGGAGGCAAGTCGTGATGGACGCGATCAAGACGGTGCTTTCCGGCTTCATCGGCGTGCGGCGCAAGAGCGCCCACGAAGAGGCGAAGCTCAACCCGGTGCACGTCGTCATCGCCGCCGTCGTTTTCGTCGTCCTGTTCATCTTTACGCTGCTGACGATCGTGCGCATCGTCACCAGCTAGGCAAGGGGGAATACAAATGGAGCACGGGGCAGCCACTCACGCCGCAGGCGCGCGGTAGCAGCACTATGCGGTGCCGCAGCCGATGCCCTGGCCGATCATGGGCTCGACGGCGCTCTTCCTCATGGCGCTCGGCGCGGTGTTCCTGTTCAACGGCCATACCCCGGGCTGGGTCGGGATCGCCACCGGCCTGATGGTCCTCATCTTCATGATGGTGCGCTGGTTCGGCGACATCATCCGCGAGTCGGAGGGCGGCAAGTACGGCGCCTGGGAGGACATGTCTTTCCGCTGGGGGATGAGCTGGTTCATCTTCTCGGAGGTGATGTTCTTCGCCGCGTTCTTCGGCGCACTGTTCTGGATCCGGCAGATCTCGGTGCCCGATCTCTCGACCATCGAGTCGAACGCGCTCATGTGGCCCGGGTTCACCTCGCACTGGCCTTCGGCCGGGCCGACCTTCGCCGAGCCCTTCACGCCGATGGCGGCGTTCGGCATCCCGGCGATCAACACCTTGCTGCTGCTCTCCTCGGGCGTCACGGTGACGATCGCGCACTGGGCGCTGAAGGAGAACAATCGGCGCCAGCTCATCATCTGGCTCGCAGCGACCATCCTGCTAGGCGCGCTGTTCCTGGCGCTGCAGGCCTACGAGTACGGCCACGCCTACAGCGACCTCAACCTCAAGCTGACCACCGGCGCCTATGGCTCCCGGCTTCCACGGCTTCCACGTCACCTGCGGCGCGCTGATGCTGAGCGTGATCCTCGCGCGCAGCATCGCCGGTCACTTCAAGCCCGATCACCACTTCGGCTTCGAGGGCGTCGCCTGGTACTGGCACTTCGTCGACGTGGTCTGGCTGGGGTTGTTCGTCTTCGTCTACTGGCTATAGCTTGTCCTTGCAGAGCCTACAGGCGATCCTTAAATAGGCCGAAGTAATACCCGGCCATCAGGAAGACGAACAGACCGACCGAAAGCCCGACCCGCAGGGCGAGCGCCTTGACGGCGCGCTTCGAGCCGCTGCGGTCCTTGTAGATGAAGAACAGCGCCGAGAAGAGGCTCGCGACGATCAGCACGAACGCCGCGATCACGACATAGCGCATGGCCGCAGGATACTCTTTCCGCCCGCGCCTCTGGCCGTTCGTCCTCGCGCTCGCGCTCTGCGCCGCAGGCGTCGCGCTCGGCCGCTGGCAGAGCGGCCGCGCCGAGGAGAAGCGCACCGCCGCGGCGAAAGTGCAGCGCATCGCCGTGCACGGCGAATTCCTGCCGGAGCGCACGGTGCTGCTCGACAACAAGCTGCGCGGCGGGCGCGCGGGGTACGAGGTGGTCACGCCGCTGCGGCTCGCCGAGGGCATCCAGGTGCTCGTGAACCGCGGCTGGATCGAGGCGCCGCCGCGGCGCGAGCGGCTGCCCGAGGTCGCGACGCCGCGCGGCCGCGTCAGGATCGAAGGCGTGGTCCTCGCCCGGCTCCCCCGGCCGCTGAAGCTCGGCGAGGCCGCGAAGGGCCGCGTGCGCCAGAGCGTCGAGGTCAAGGAATTCGCCGCCGAGACCGGGCTTGCGCTGCAGGATTTCGTGATCGAGCAGCATTCCGATTCGGGCGACGGGCTGCTGCGCGAATGGCCGCGTCCCGAGGCCGGCGCGGAAAAGAACTCGGCCTATGCGCTGCAGTGGTACTCGCTCGCCGCGCTCGCCATCGTGCTGGCCGTGGCGCTCTCCTTTCGCCGGCGTGAAGATCCTGCGCCATAAGCTTCTCCTCATCGCGCTCGCTTGCACCGCGCCGGTCGTGCTCGCCAGTCTCGCCTACTTCTACGGCTGGGCGCCGGGCGAGGCGGGCAACTACGGCGAGCTGATTGAGCCGCGCGCGCTATCGGGGCCGCCCTTCGACGCGCTGCGCGGCAAATGGGTGCTGGTGAGCTTCGACGCGCCACAATGCGACGCCTGGTGCGAGAAGAAGCTCTACTACCTCCGCCAGGTGCGTCGCGCGCAAGGCAAGAACATGGAACGCATCGAGCGCCTCTGGGTGCTCACCTCGCACGGCGCGCCACGCCCGGAGCTCCTGCAGGCTTTCGAGGGCACGCGCGTCTCGGTCATGCAGCCGCCGGCGACGAGCTTTCCTGGTCACGCCATCGACCATATCTACGTCGTCGACCCGCTCGGCAACCTGATGATGCGCTACCCGCGCGATGCCGATCCTTCACGCATGCGCAAGGACCTGGAGCGGCTGCTGCGCTACTCGAGGGTGGGATGAGCGCCTTTCGCGCGCTGATTCTCGCTGCGCTCTGCCTCGCGTTCGTCGTCGTCGTGGTCGGCGCCTACGTGAGGCTTTCCGATGCCGGCCTCGGCTGTCCGGACTGGCCGCTCTGTTACGGGCTGCCGATGCCGGGCAGCGAGCTCGGCGGCGGCGCGCTGGAGCGTGCCTGGAAGGAAATGGGGCACCGCTATCTCGCCGGTACGCTTGGGCTCGCGATCCTCGCCATCTTTTTCCTCGCATGGCGCCTGCGCGCATCACGTGCGCTCGCCGCCGCTCTGGTGCTGGTCGTCGCGTTCCAGGCGACGCTTGGGATGTGGACGGTCACGCTGCTCCTCAAGCCGGCGATCGTCACAGCCCATCTGCTCGGCGGCATGGCGACGCTCGCGCTGCTTCTGCTTCTCTTTCTCGAGCAAGGCGCCAATGCGCCAGCGGACCCCCGCGCGCGCGAGCTGCGCACTCCCGCCCTCTGCGCCCTGCTGGTTGTGATCGCACAGATCGTTCTCGGCGGCTGGGTGAGCGCGAACTATGCGGCGCTCGCCTGCCCGGACCTGCCGCTTTGCCAGGGAACAGTGCTGCCGGCGATGGACTTCGGCAACGCCTTCCATGTGACCCGCGAGCTCGGCTACACGAGCGCGGGCGAGCTCCTTTCGCGCGAAGCGCTCACCGCCGTCCACTGGAGCCATCGCGTCGGCGCCCTCATCGTCGTCGCCGTCGTCGGCTGGGCCGCGTGGACGAGCCGGCGGGTCTTCGCTCGGCTGGCGACAATCATCGCGCTCCTTTTGGCGCTCCAGTTCTCGCTCGGCGTCGCCAATGTCGCCGCCGGGCTGCCGCTCGCGCTGGCCGCGGCGCATAACGCCGGCGCCGCGCTGCTGCTCGCGGCGCTCGTCGTGCTAAACTTTTTCTCTTTCCGCGGCTTGCGTCTCGATCAGTGAATACCCAGGTCCTCTCCGTCGGCATCGCGCAGCGAGTGCGAGCTCGCATTCAGTCCTTCGTCGCGCTCACCAAGCCGCGCGTGGTGTCGCTGATCGTCTTCACCGCGGTGATCGGCATGTTCCTCGGCACGCCGGGCGTGATGACGCCGGCCCAGACCGCCGGCATTGCGCTCGTCGCGGGCGCCGCCGCGGCGGTGAACTGCCTCGTCGAGCAGAAGCTCGACGCGCTGATGCGGCGCACGCAGTGGCGACCGCTCGTGCGCGGCGAGCTCTCGTCGCTCCAGACCCTGGTCTTTGCGGGCCTTCTCGGCGGCGCTGGTTTATTGCTGTTGCACCAGCTGGTCAACGCGCTGACGATGTGGCTGACCCTCGCCACCTTCGTCGGCTACGCGGTCGTCTACACCGTGATCCTCAAGCCGGCGACGCCGCAGAACATCGTCATCGGTGGCGCTTCGGGCGCGATGCCGCCCGTCCTCGGCTGGGCGGCCGCGACCGGCGAGGTCACCACCGACGCGCTGCTCCTTTTCCTCATCATCTTCGCCTGGACGCCGCCGCACTTCTGGTCGCTCGCGCTCTATCGCACCGAGGACTACGCGCGCGCCGGCGTGCCGATGCTGCCGGTGACGCACGGCAAGCCCTATACCGGGCTGCAGGTCCTCCTGTACACGCTGATCCTGGTCGGCGTCTCGCTTCTGCCTTTCGCGCTCGGCATGAGCGGCCTCGCGTATCTCGCCGCGGCGAGCGTGCTCGGAGCGCTGTTCGTCGTCTACGCGGCGCGCATCCATTTCGCCTACAGCGACCGCGTCGCGCAGCGCACTTTCCGCTATTCGATCGTCTACCTCGCGGCTCTCTTCACCGCGCTGCTCGTTGACCACTATCTCTAGGTGGCTCTTCGCGGCGGTGCTGCTCGCCGGCTGCGACGGTAGCGCGAAGTTCAAGAGCACCGACATCACCGGCGTCGACTACGGAAAGGCGCTGGAGCTTTCCGACCCGAGCGGCAAGCTGCGGCACCTCGAGGACTTCCGCGGCAAGGCGGTGGTGGTCTTCTTCGGCTTCACCCACTGTCCCGACATCTGCCCGACGACGCTCGCCGACATCGCCGGCGTGCTGAAGAGGCTCGGCGCGGACGCCGAGCGCGTGCAGCCGCTCTTCATCAGCGTCGATCCCGAGCGCGACAGCGCCAAGGCGCTCGCCGACTATGCCGGCGCGTTCGATCCGCGGATCCTGCCGCTGCGCGGCGACCTCGCCGCGACGCAGCGCGTGGCGAAGGACTTCAAGGTCTACTTCGAGAAGAGGAAGCAGGGCGACACGTACACGGTCGACCACAGTGCGCAGGTCTACGTGATCGACGCTCAGGGCAGGCTGCGCCTGCTGGTGCGGCACGACCGGGTCGCGGCCGATCTGGCCGACGACCTGCGTCAGCTGCTGCGGCAGTCCTGAGTCGTCAGGCGGGCGACGGGAGCGCGCGCGGCTCGAGCTCCGCGGCAGCCAAGGCCTTGCGCATCTTCTCGAGCGCCTTGGCTTCGATCTGGCGGATGCGCTCGGCGGAGACCTTGAACTCGGTCGCGAGCTCGTGCAGCGTCGCCGGGTCCTTTTCCTTCAGCCAGCGCGCCTCGATGACGCGCCGGCTGCGCGGGTCGAGCTTCGCAAGCGCGGTGTCCAGCCCTTCGGCGCGCAACCGCTTGGACTCCTCGGCCTCGAGCACGCGATAGGGCTCGGCCTCGCTGTCGGCGATGTACTGCGCCGGTGCGAAGCCTTCCTCGTCGTCGTGCTCGGGCTCGAACGACGTCTCCTGGCCCGCCAGGCGCATCTCCATCTCGAGCACTTCCTCGGGCTTCACCCGCAGCTCCCTCGCGACGTGTGCCACCTCGCTCGAGGTGAGCGGCGCGAGACCGCTCTTCATCGAGCGCAGGTTGAAGAAGAGCTTGCGCTGCGCCTTGGTGGTGGCGAGCTTGACCATGCGCCAGTTGCGCAGGATGTACTCGTGCATCTCGGCCTTGATCCAGTGAATGGCGAAGGACACCAGGCGCACGCCGCGCTCGGGGTCGAAGCGCTTCACCGCCTTCATGAGGCCGATGTTGCCTTCCTGGATCAGGTCGGCGTGCGGCAGCCCATAGCCGAGATAGCCGCGCGCGAGCGCGACCACCAGACGCAGGTGCGAAAGCACGAGCTGGCGCGCGGCCTCGATGTCGTTCTCCTGCTGGAAGCGGCGGGCAAGCGAGCGCTCCTCCTCCACGCTGAGGAGCGGGAAACGGTTCACGGTCGTGATGTACGCCTCCAAGCTTCCGGTCGGCATCGGCACCGGGGCGGAGCCGGGCAGCGTCAGCGGCAGGGTCGCTTGCATGGCCATTCCTCCTAGGCTGTATTTTAGCACTCGATCGATTAGAGTGCTAAGAAGGCTCTGAGTTCAGTCAGGCCGTTTAATGTAAGCATGCGCTCACATTTGACCTCGCTCGCGCGGGGTCTCCTTGGACAGCGCGGCATCGATATTGCTCCCATCCCCGGCGTGAAGGTTCCGTCGGGCAAGCAAGCGCTTCGACTCCTCAAGGACACCGCGAGCTCTTGGTCGGGCGACTACGCGCCCGCGACGGGAGCCGCGCTCTCGTATTACGCCATGTTCTCCATCGCCCCGCTGCTGGTGATCGTGATCGCGATCGCCGGATTTTTCTTCGGCGAGGACGCGGTGCGGGGCGCCATCTTCGCCCAGCTCGCCGATCTCATGGGCGACAACGGCGCGGGCGCGGTGGAGGAGATGCTTTCGCACGCCAGCAGGCCGAAAACCGGCGCGCTCGCCACGCTCATCAGCGCCGGTGTCCTGCTCCTGGGCGCCTCGGGCGTGTTCCGCCAGCTGCAGGCCGCGCTCGACCGCATCTGGCGCGCGAAGGCACCCGGCAAGCAGAGCGGCCTGTGGAGGCTGCTGCGCGCCAACCTCCTCTCGATGGGAATGGTGTTCGGCATGGCGTTCGTCATCGTCGTCTCGCTCATCATGAGTGCGGCGCTCGCGACGCTCGGCAAGTGGTGGGCGCCGATCTTCGGCGGCTGGGAGGTCCTCGCGCACGTCTTCGATCTCCTGGTGAGCTTCGCCATGCTCGCCGCCGTGTTCGCGGCGATCTACAAGTTCATGCCGCGCGCGCGCATCGAATGGCACGACGTCTGGATCGGCGCGGCGGTGACGGCGGTGTTCTTCACCATCGGCAAGTTCCTGATCGGCCTGTATCTGGGCAAGAGCGATGTCGGCTCGGCGTTCGGCGCCTTCGGCTCGATCGTCATCGTCATGGTCTGGGTCTACTACTCGGCGCAGATCTTTCTCTTCGGCGCCGAGTTCACCTGGGTGTATGCGCACGAGCTCGGCTCGCGCCAGCACGAAGCGCGGCCGCCGTCGATCGACGAGGTCGCGGTGGCGACGCCGATCCCCGAGCGCAACCCGATGCTGCCGGTGCCGGTGATGCAGATCGAGAGCATGGTGCCCGCGCGCCAGCCGCGGCGCACGACCTGGTACGAGCTCGGCATCGCGGCGGCCTTTCTCGCCGGCGGCGCGCTGGGCGTATGGAACGCGCGGCGCCAGGCCGCGCCTCAGCGCGGCTCGATCTGGCGCAGGTGGCGGCTTACCGACAGGTGAGCGCCGAGCCAGCCGAGCAGGGCGGCGATCCCCAGGACAGCGCAGGCGTCGGCCGCGCCGAGGAAGACGAGGCGGAATTCCGAGCCGTACGAATCGGCTAGCGGCCGCAGCTCGCGATTGAGGAGCGCGATCATGACCGCGACGATGACGAGCGCAAGCGCGCCTCCCGCCATCCCCTGCAGCGCGCCGAGGTAGTAGAACGGCCGGCGGATGAAGGCGTCGGTGGCGCCGATCAGCTTCGACACCTCGATCTCGTCGCGCTGCGTCAGGATTTGCAGGCGGATGGTGTTGAAGGTGACCGCGACGAGCGCGCCGCCGAGCAGCGCCGCGAGCAGCACGACCGCGACCCGCCCGAGGCGCGCGAGCGCAGCGAGGCGCTGCGCCCACACACTGTCGGCCTGTACGTGCGCCACGCCCGGCAGCCGGGCGAGCTCGCTGGCCAGCGGCTCGAGCGCTTCCTCGCGTGCCGTGACGACGAACGCGTCGGGCAGCGGGTTGCGGCCGAGCGAAGCGAGCACCTCCGAAAGCCCCTCGACCGTGCCGAGCTCCTTCAGCGCCTGCTCGCGCGGCACGAAGCGCACGCTGGCCAGGCGCCGGTCGGCGCGCAGCGCCTGGCCGAGGGCGTCGGCGTCCGCTCGCTTTGCCTCCGGACGCAGGAAGAGCGAAATCTGCGGATCGAGCGTGGCGCGTCCGGCGAGCCCGCGCAGGCTCTCGAGCACGGCATAGCCGCCCGCCGGCAGCGAGACCGCGATGCCGATGACAAGCGCGCTGAGGAAACCCGCCGCGCGCGAGAGCCGCGCGAGCCCGGAGCGCATCGCCGCCGCGTGTTGGCGCAGCCACGCGTTCAGGTGAGTCTCCCCTCGGCGAGATTCAGCACTTTCTTGCCGTAGCGCGCCACGAGCACCCGATCGTGGGTGGCGATGAGTACGGTGACGCCGACTTGCTGGAAGGCGACGAAGATGTCGAGCACCCGGGCGGCCGATTCGGCGTCGAGGTTGGCGGTCGGCTCGTCGGCGACGAGCAGCGCCGGCCGATTGACCACGGCGCGGGCGATGGCGAGGCGCTGCTGCTCGCCGCCGGAGAGCTCGATCGGATGGGCCTTCTCGCGCGCGAGCAGGCCCACCTTGTCGAGCGCCGCCCGCGCGCGGCGCGCCGCTTCCTGCGGCGGCTGTGCGGAGAAGGCGAGGGGCAGCATCACGTTGTCGTAGACGCTGCGGTCATAGAGGAGCTTCTGGTCCTGGAACACGAGACCGATGTTCCGCCTGAGATAGGGAATGGCGCGCGGCCGCAGCGCGGCGACATTCTGGCCGTTGACGATCACCGAGCCGGCGCTCGGCCGCTCGATCGCCGGGATGAGCTTGAGCAGCGTCGATTTCCCCGCGCCCGAGCGCCCGGTGAGGAACACGAGCTCGCCGGCGTCGAGAGCGAAGCTCACGTCCTCCAGCGCCGACTTGCCGCCCGGATAGCGCTTGGCGACCGAGGAGAAGCTAACCAACGAGCGCCTCGGCGAAATCGCGCGCGGCGAAGGGACGCAGGTCGTCGATGCCTTCGCCCACGCCGATGAAGAGCACCGGCACCGGGCGCTCCTTCGCCACCGCGCAGATCGCGCCGCCTTTCGCGGTGCCGTCGAGCTTCGTGATCACGAGCCCGGTGAGGCCCAGCGCATCGTCGAACGCCTTCACCTGCGCGAGCACGTTCTGCCCGGTGTTCGCATCGAGCACCAGCAGCACCTCGTGCGGCGCACCGGCGATCGCCTTGGCCGCGACGCGCTTCACTTTGCGGATCTCCTCCATGAGGTGCAGCTGCGTCGGCAGCCGGCCGGCGGTATCGGCGAGGACGACGTCGAGCCCGCGCGCCCGCGCCGCGGAGAGGGCGTCGAACACCACCGCGCCGGGATCGCCCGAAGCCTGCGAGATCACCGGCACGCCGTTGCGCTCGCCCCAGGCGACGAGCTGCTCGCGCGCCGCCGCGCGGAAGGTATCGCCCGCGGCGAGGAGCACGCTCTTGCCTTGCGACTGCAGCCAGCGCGCGAGCTTGCCGATCGAGGTCGTCTTTCCCGAGCCGTTCACGCCGGCGATCATGATCACGCAGGGCTTGGCGCGCGAGACCTCGAGCTTGCGCTCGAGCGGCGCGAGGATCTCGACCAGCGCCTCCTTGAGCGCGTCCTTCAGCGCCGCGCCGTCGGCGGGCTTGCGCTGGCGCACGGCGGCGAGCAGCGCCTGCGTCGCCGCCACGCCGCAATCGGCCTGCAGCAGCGCGGCCTCGAGCTCCTCGTAGAGCGCTTCGTCGACACGCCGCCGCGTGAAGAGCTCGGACACCGGCGTGTTGAGCACGTCGCGCGTGCGCGCGAGGCCTGCCTTGAGGCGCGCGGCCCAGGACAGCGCTGCTACCATGGATCAGTGCAATCGGGCAAAGGACAGGTGCGGATTATCGCAGGGGAATTTCGCGGCCGGCGCATCGCCGTGCCGCGCAAGCCCGACTTGCGTCCGACGCCCGACCGCGTGCGCGAGACGCTCTTCAACTGGCTCGGGCAATGGCTCGACGGGCTCGCCTGTCTCGATCTTTTCGCCGGCAGCGGCGCGCTCGGATTCGAGGCCGCCTCGCGCGGCGCGGCGCGCGTGGTGATGGTCGAGAACGACGCCGCGGTGCTGAAGGGACTGCGCGCGTTCCGCGATCTCGTCGCCGCGAGGCAGGTCGAGGTGGTGCCGGGCGACGCCTTCGAGTTTCTCGAGCGCTCGCGCGACGCCTTCGACGTGGTTTTCCTCGATCCGCCCTTCAGGCAGAATGCGCTGCCGGCGCTGTTCCGGCGTCTCAAGGGCGCGAAGGGGATGCGGGTCTACGTGGAGTCGAGCGAGCCCTTCGAGCCGGGAGCGCCGTGGCAGGAGCTGAAGCGCGCCCGCGCCGGACAGGTGAGCTTCCAGCTCTTCCAATGGAGAGGCGATGATCAAGGCGGTGTACCCGGGGACGTTTGATCCGCTCACGCGCGGCCATGAGGACCTGGTGCGACGCGCGGCGACGCTGTTCGGCTCGGTGGTGCTCGCGATCGCCGACAGCAAGGCGAAGCGGCCGGCCTTCACCCTCGAAGACCGCCTTGCGATGGCGCGCGAGGTTCTCTCCGGCATCAAGAACGTCGAGGTGGTCGGGTTCAGCGGCCTGCTCACGGACTTCGTGCGCAAGCAGGGCGCGCGCGTGGTGCTGCGCGGGCTGCGCGCGGTCTCCGACTTCGAGTACGAGTTCCAGCTGGCGGGCATGAACCGCAACCTCTATCCCGAGATGGAGACGATCTTCCTCACGCCTTCCGAGCAGCACATGTTCATCTCGGCGACGCTCGTGAGGGAGATCGCCGCTCTCGGCGGCGACGTTTCGCAGTTCGTCCACCCGCTCGTCGCCCGGCGGCTGAAGAAAAAAACCTAGCGCTGGCAGCGCGGGCAATAGTAGGTCGCGCGCGCGCCCTGCACGATGCGCTTGATCGGCGCGCGGCAGCGCCGGCACGGCAGACCGGCGCGGTCGTAGACGAGCGTGCGGTTCTGGAAGTACCCCGCGGCGCCGTCGGTGCCGACGAAATCGCGCAGGGTCGACCCGCCCGCCTTGATCGCGGCGCGCAGCGTCTGCTTGATCGCGGCCACGAGCTTCCTCGATTCTTCGAGGGAGATCTTCTTCGCCGGCGTGCGCGGATCGATTCCGGCGCGGAACAGGCTTTCGCTCGCGTAGATGTTGCCTACGCCGACGATGCGTTTCGCGTCCATCAGGAATTGCTTGGCCGGCAGGCGCAGTCCGCGGCTGAGCTTGTGCAGGCGCTCGCCGGTGAGCGCGGCCGACAGCGGCTCGACCCCGAGGTGCGAGAGCAGCGGATGCGCGTCGAGCGCCTTGTCGGTCCACAGCACCGCGCCAAAGCGGCGCGGGTCGCGCAGCCGCAACCAGCGATCGTCGAGCAGCAGATCGAAGTGATCGTGCTTGCCGGCGGGCGTGCCCGGCGGCACGACGCGCAGGCTGCCCGACATGCCGAGGTGCACGATCAGGTGCCCGTCGCCGCAATCGATGAGCAGATACTTGCCGCGTCGATGCACCGCGCGCACCGTGCGTCCCGCCAGACGGCGCACCGAAGCCGGGATCGGCCAGCGCAGGCGCGCCTCGCGCACCGCGACGCCGCGGATGCGCTTGCCGGCGAGATGCGGCGAGAGTCCGCGCCGCGTGACTTCCACTTCGGGCAATTCCGGCATCGGCGTTGCGTGCTTGTGCGGGGCACCAAATATACCTAAGATGGCCTGCAGCAAAGGCCGAAGATGATCCCATTTCCCAAGTTACGCGGGCTCGCAGCCGGAGCCTCCATCGCCATGGCCGCGCTCGCCGCGTGCGCGCAGGCGCCGCGCTCCGAGACGAAGGACATCCGCGGCGAGCTGAACGAGCCGACGCTCTACGAATTCCTGCTCGGCGAGATCGCGTTGCAGCGTGGCGAGGCCGCGCTCGCGGCGCGCACCTACATCGATCTCGCGAAGCGCACGCGCGATCCGCGCGTCGCGCGCCGCGCCGTCGAGGTGGCGAGCCAGGGCAAGCAGAACGACCTCGCGGTCGAGGCGGCCAAGGTCTGGAACGACATCGAGCCCGGCTCGGCGCAGACGCTGCAGGTGCTCGCGGCGCTGCTCATCAACGCCAAGCGCGTCGACGAAGCCGAGCCCTACCTGCAGAAGCTGCTCGTCGCCGAGGGCGTCAACCTCGAGAACGGCTTCCTCTCGCTGAACCGCCTTCTCTCCGGCAACGCCGACAAGGCGGCCAACCTGCGCGTCGTGCGCAAGCTCGCCGCGGGCTATCCGCAGCTGCCGGCCGCGCAGTTCGCGATCTCGCAGGCATTCGCCGCGGCGGGCAACGACGAAGCGGCGCTCGCCGCCATCCGCCGCGCGCAGGAGCTGCGCGCCGACTGGGAAACGGCGGTGATGTACGAGGCGCAGCTCTTGCAGAAGCGCTCGCCCGCGCAAGCCGCGCGACGCCTCGGCGACTACGTCGAGAAGCATCCCGACTCGCGCGAGGCGCGGCTCAACTATGCGCGCGCGCTGGTGCTCGACAAGCGATTCCCCGAGGCGCGCAAGCAGTTCGAGGCGGTGCTTGAGGCGAGCCCCGGAAACGCCGACGTGGTGTACGCGGTCGGCGTGCTCGCCTTCCAGCTGAAGGACTATCCGGTCGCCGAGGAAAGCATGAAGCGCCTGCTCGGCATGCGCTTTCGCGATCCCGACGGCGCGCGCTACGTGCTCGGCCAGATCGCCGAGGAGCAGAAGAACTGGCGCGCGGCGATCCAGTGGTACGAGCAGATCCAGGACGGCGAGCACGTGCTGCCGGCGCGCCTGCGCACCGCGGGGGCGATGGCGAAGGACGGCAGGCTCGACGCGGCGCGCGAGTTCCTGCGCCAGGTGGCGACCGACAACCCGGGCGAGGAAGTGCAGCTCATCGTCACCGAGGCGCAGCTCTTGCGCGAGGCGAACCGCAACAAGGACGCCTTCGCGCTGCTCGGCGATGCGCTGGAGAAATCGCCCGAGCAGCCGGAGCTCTTGTACGACTACGCCCTCACGGCCGAGAAGCTCGAGCGCTTCGACCTCCTGGAGTCGAACCTCAAGAAGCTGATCGAGGTGCGGCCCGACCATGCGCACGCCTACAACGCGCTCGGCTATTCGCTCGCCGAGCGCAACCTGCGCCTCGCCGAGGCGAGGAAGCTGGTCGAGAAGGCGATCGAGCTCGCGCCAGAGGACTACTACATCGTCGACAGCCTCGGCTGGGTGCAATACCGCGAGGGCGACCTCAAGGCCGCGGCGAGCACGCTGCGGCGCGCCTACGACGGCAGGCCGGACGCGGAGATCGGTGCGCACCTGGGCGAGGTGCTCTGGAAGCTCGGCCGCCGCGACGAGGCGAGCCGCATCTGGCAGGAGTCGCTGAAGACCGCGCCGGACAACGAGACCCTTCTCAAGACCATCAAACGCTTCAAGCCGTGAGATCGGTCTGGCTCGGGGCGGCGCTGCTCGTCGCCGGCTGCGCCCAGGTCGAGATCAAACCGCCGGAAGGACCCCTCGAGTTCGACCTCGCCGGCCGCATCGCCGCGCGCTACCGCGACGAAGCGTTCACCGGCAACATCGCCTGGCGCCATGCGCGCGGCGGCGACGAGATGCTCATCAGCACGTCATTCGGCCAGGGCGTCGCGCGCATCGTCAGGCAGGGCGATGCGGTCCTTCTCACCACCGCTGAGCCGCGCGAATACCGCGACAACGACGTCGAGGCGCTCACCGAGCGGGTGCTCGGCTTTCGCGTCCCCGTGGTCGGTCTCGCCGAGTGGGTGCAGGGGCGGCCTTCGCCCGAGCTCGAGGGCCGCGGCTGGAAGGTCGAATACCAGGACTACGACGCGCAGCGCCGGCCGACGCGGATGCGCCTCACCTACCAGGGCATCGAGCTGCGCTTCCTCATCACGCAGTGGAACTGACGCTGCAGTGGACCTGACCCGGTATCCGGCGCCGGCGAAGCTCAATCTCTTCCTGCATGTGCTCGGCCGGCGCGAGCAGGGGCCCTTTGCGGGCTACCACGAGCTGCAGACGGTGTTCCGCTTCATCGACTACGCCGACAGCGTCGGCGTCGCGGCCCGCGACGACGGCGAGATCCATTTCTCAGGGGCCTTCGGCGACGACAACCTGTGCGTGCGCGCGGCGCGGCTCCTCAAGTCCGAAACCGGGACGCGCTCGGGCTGCGATCTCGCGCTGGAGAAGCGCATCCCGGTCGGTGCGGGCCTGGGCGGCGGCTCGTCCGACGCCGCCACAGTGCTGCTGGTGCTGAACCGCCTTTGGCGCACGGCGCTGAAGCGCGAAAAGCTCATGCAGCTCGCCACGCGCCTTGGCGCCGACGTGCCGGTGTTCGTCTATGGCCGCAATGCTTTGGGCGAGGGCATCGGCGAGCAGCTGAGCGCGCTCGATCTGCCCGGCGCCTGGTACCTCGTGCTAGTGCCGCAAGTCTCGGTTTCCACGAAGGAAACTTTCGCTTCGGCGTTGACACCCAAGGGGAAACGACTCAAAATACCGCCCTTTTTCTCGGGGCAGGGAGCGAATGATCTCGAAGCGGTGGTCATCGCGAAATACCCCGAGGTTGCGGCGAGCCTCGCGTGGCTGAAAAAGCACCGCGCGCAGGCGCGCATGACGGGGTCCGGAGCGTGTGTCTTCGCCGAGTTCGAAACCGAAGCCGAGGCGCGCGCGCTGTTGTCGGCGTTACCCGGGGGAATGCGCGGCTTCGTGGCGCGAGGGCTGGACAAGCACCCGCTCCACGAATGGGCAGATTGACTCAACTGGGGAGTCGCCAAGCTGGTTAAGGCACCGGATTTTGATTCCGGCATACGAGGGTTCGAATCCTTCCTCCCCAGCCACAATTGCGATGACGAGCGATGGGAAACGCGGGAATGAATACGGCGCCGCTTGACCGGCTGATGGTGTTCACGGGCAACGCCAATCCTCGCCTTGCGCAGGAGGTGGCGAAGCACCTGAACCTGTCGCTCGGCCGCGCCATCGTCGGCAAGTTCTCCGACGGCGAGGTGATGGTCGAGCTGCTCGAGAACGTGCGCGGCAAGGACGTATTCGTCCTGCAGTCGACTTGCGCACCGACCAACGACAACCTGATGGAGCTCTTGGTGATGGTCGACGCGCTCAAGCGCTCCTCGGCGGCGCGCGTCACCGCGGCGATCCCGTACTTCGGCTACGCGCGCCAGGATCGCCGGCCGCGCTCGGCGCGCGTCGCGATCAGCGCCAAGGTGGTGGCGAACATGCTCACCTCGGTGGGCGTGGCGCGCGTGCTGACCATGGACCTGCACGCCGACCAGATCCAGGGCTTCTTCGACCTGCCGGTGGACAACATCTACGCCGCGCCGGTGCTGCTCGGCGACGTGTGGAAGCAGCGCTACGAGAACCTGCTCGTGGTCTCGCCCGATGTGGGTGGTGTTGTGCGGGCACGTGCCCTGGCAAAGCGGCTCGAGTCCGACCTGGCAATCATCGACAAGCGCCGTCCCAAGGCCAACGTCTCGGAAGTGATGAACGTGATCGGCGAGGTGAAAGGCCGCACCTGCGTCATCATGGACGACATGGTCGATACCGCCGGCACGCTAGTGAAGGCGGCGCAGGTATTGAAGGAAGAAGGCGCGACCAAGGTGGTCGCGTACTGCACGCACGCGGTGCTCTCCGGCGGCGCGGTGGAGAAGATCGAGCGCTCGGATCTCGACGAGCTGGTCGTCACCGACACCATCCCGCTGCGCGAGGACGTGCGCGCCTGCAAGAAGATCCGCGCGCTGTCGGTCGCCGGCCTGATCGCCGAGACGATCCTGCGCATCTACACCGAGGAATCGGTGAGCTCGCTTTTCATCGAATGAACATCTCTTAGCTTCTATCGGAGTCTGGCAATGGCAATCGAAATCAGCGCGCGCAAGCGCGAGCTCCAGGGCACCGGCCCGGCCCGTCGGCTGCGGCGCACCGGTCGCGTCCCGGGCATCCTCTACGGCGGCGAGCACGCCCCGGTCAACATCGACCTCGATCACAAGGACCTCTACCTGAATCTCAGGAACGAGAAGTTCCACGCCTCGATCCTGACGCTCGACGTTGCCGGCGCCAAGGAGCAGGTGTTGCTGCGCTCGGTGAGCATGCACCCCTTCAAGCCCCAGGTGCAGCACATCGATTTCCAGCGCGTCTCGAAAGACCGCAAGATCCACATGAAGGTGCCGCTGCACTTCGTCAACGCCGAGAAGTCGCCGGGCGTGAAGGAGCAGGGCGGCGTGGTCAACCACGTGCTGAACGAGCTCGATATCGTCTGCTTCCCCGCCGACCTGCCGGAATACATCGAGGTGGATCTCGGCAATCTCGCAGTCGGCAAATCGCTGCATGTGCGCGAGCTGCCGCTGCCGAAAGGCGTGGAGCTGACGCTGCACAAGGACGAGAACCCGGTGCTCGCCACCGTGGTCGTGCCGGCGCTCATCACCGAGGAAGAGGAGGCCGCGCAGGCCGCCGCCGCGGTCGCGCCGTCGGAGATCCCGACCACCGAGCAGGCCGCGCCGAAGGAAGGCGAGGCACCTGCCGAGGGCGCCGACAAGGGGGCCGCCGGCAAGGGCGGCGACAAGGCCGCCGCGAAGGGCGGAGCTGCCGAGAAGCCCGCCGCCGACAAGGGCGAGAAGAAAGAGAAGAAGTAGCCTTTGATCCGCCTCGTCGTTGGGCTGGGCAACCCCGGCAAGGAGTACGAGCGCACGCGGCACAACGCCGGCTTCTGGCTGGTGGAGCGCTTCGCCTCCGCGAACGGCGTGATCCTGCGCAAGGACGGCAAGTTCCAGGCGCTGGTCGGGCGGCACGAGCAGGCGTTCCTGCTCCTGCCACAGGGCTTCATGAACGCGAGCGGGCGCGCGGTGCAGATGCTCGCCGGCTTCTTCAAGATCAAGCCCGAAGAGATCCTGGTGGTGCACGACGAGCTCGATTTCGCGCCCGGCGTAGCGCGCATCAAGCAGGGCGGCGGCATCGCCGGCCACAACGGGCTGAAGGACATCTCGCAGCGCCTGGCGACGCACGACTACTGGCGGCTGCGCCTGGGCGTCGGCAAGCCGCCCGCGGGCTCGGAAGGCGCGGACTACGTGCTGCAGAAGCCGCCGGCCGAGGAGCGCGCGGCAATCGACGACGCGATCGGGCGCGCGCTGGCGTTGCTGCCGCAGATCCTCGCCGGCGACATGCAGGGCGCGATGAACAAGCTTCATACCGAAGAGAAGCCGCCGGTGAAGAAGGCCGAGCCCGCCAAGGAGACGAAGAAGCAGCCTGCGGTCGAGAAACCGGCCGAGAAGCCGGCCGAGAAGCCCGGCCTTCTGAAATCCTTCTTCGGAAAGAAATAGCTTGAAGTGCGGCATCGTCGGGCTGCCGAACGTCGGCAAGTCCACCCTCTTCAACGCCCTCACCAAGGCCGGCATCGCGGCCGAGAACTATCCGTTCTGCACCATCGAGCCGAACGTCGGCATCGTGCCGGTGCCCGATCTGCGCCTGGACGCGATCGCCGGCATCGCCCAGCCGCAGAAGGTCGTGCCGGCGGTGGTCGAATTCGTCGATATCGCCGGCCTCGTCGCCGGCGCTTCCAAAGGCGAGGGCCTGGGCAACAAGTTCCTCGCCAATATCCGCGAGACCGATGCCATCGCACACGTCGTGCGCTGCTTCGAGGATCCGAACGTGGTGCACGTCGCCGGCAAGATCGATCCGGCGTCCGACATCGAGACCATCAACACCGAGCTCGCGCTCGCCGACCTCGACGCCGTCGAGAAGCAGATCTCCAAGCACGCCAAGGTCGCGCAGACCGTCGGCGACAAGGACGCCGTGCGCCTGGTCGCCGCCCTCAACAAGGTGCGCGAGGTGCTCGACGCCGGCCGGCCGGCCAGAACCACCGAGCTGTCGAAGGAGGAGCACGCGGTGCTGAAGCCGCTTTTTCTTCTGACGATGAAGCCGACGATGTACGTCGCGAACGTCGCCGAGAAGGGTTCGGAAGCGCTGCTCGAAAGCGTCCGCAAGCTGGCGGCCAAGGAGGGCTCGCCGGTCGTGCCAGTCAGCGCGGCGATCGAGGCGCAGATCGCCGACATGGCCGACGAGGACAAGAAGATCTTCCTCGACGACATGGGAATGGACGAGCCCGGGCTGAACCGCGTCATCCGCGCCGCCTACCAGCTCCTGGGGCTGCAGACCTACTTCACCGCCGGCCCGAAGGAGGTGCGCGCCTGGACAGTGCGTTCGGGTGCCACCGCCCCTCAGGCCGCCGGCGTCATCCATACCGACTTCGAGCGCGGCTTTATCCGCGCCGAGGTGACTTCCTACGACGATTTCGTCGCCCGGGGCGGGGAGCAGGGGGCCCGCGAGGCCGGCAAGCTGCGCCTGGAGGGTAAGGATTACATCGTCCGGGACGGCGATGTGATCCATTTCCGGTTTAACGTCTGAGGCTTACGGGAGTATCATCAAGCTTCTTCTCCAGGGAGGGGAAGCCATGAAATTCGAACTGAACAAACGGACCAAGATCCTGGCCGGCGTCGTGGTCCTCGCCGGCGCCGCCGCCGCCGCGTGGTTCCTGTACCTCGAAGAAATGCTTATGGGCCCCGAGGCCGCGCCCGTCGCGGCAGCGCCCAAGACCGTTGTGAAGCCTGCCGCGCCCGGCGACGGCAAGCCCGCCGCGGTCAGCAAGGAGGACGAGGTCATCGCCGGCATCCTCGAGGCCTCCGGCCTGAAGGCGAACCTCGCCAAGTTCGGCACCGATCTCGCGGGCAGCGCCACCTCGCAAGGCGGGTCGCTGACGCCCGAAGAGGAGAAGAGCGTGATCGCCGCCGCGCAGCGCGTGTTCGAGCCGCGCAAGCTCGGCGCCGAGATCAGCGCCAACCTGAAAAAGGGCTACGACGCCGAGCGCATGGCGAAATTCCTCGAGCTGCTGCGCGACCCGGTCAACGTGAAGATGGTGTCGATCGAGACGCGCTCCATCTCGCCCGCCGAGCTGAAGCTGTTCATGGACGAGTACGCGCAGAAGCGGCCCTCGCCCGAGCGCGCGCGCCTGGTCGCCAAGATCGACAACGTCTCGCGCGCAAGCGAGCTCATCACCGACCTTTCGGTTGCCGTGGCGAAGGCCACCGCCGAGCGGATGCTCGACGAGATGGAGAAGAGCGGCGCGCAGCTGCCGCAGTCGGCCCGCCAGCAGGTGTCGAACGAGATCCTGCTGCAGAAGGACAAGATGCGCGGCGAGTACTTCAAGCTGCTGCAGTTCACCTACAAGGACGTCCCCGACGCGGAGCTCGAGCAGTACGTCAAGCTGATCGACAGCGATATCGGCCGCTTCGGCGCGCTGGCACTGCACAACGCGTTGCGCCCGGCCCTCGAGACGAGGGGCCGCGAGGTCTCGAAGGACCTGGTGCAGGTCGCCATGGCGGTGCAGCAGCGTGGCGGCGCCGCGGCCAAGCCGGTGCCCGTCGCCGCGGCGACGCCGGCCGGCGGACCCGAGAGCGCGGCCGATGCCGCGAAGCCGCCCGCCACGGCCGAGCAGGAAAAGGTGGCGGCCGCGCCGGTGCGCGCGCCCGAACCGCCCGAATACCGCCGGCCGGACAACCTGCCCGAGCTCTACAACAGCAAGTACAACGACATCATCAGCGCGGTGGTGATGCGCGACAGCGCGGCCACCAAGGAGCTGCTCGCCGACGGCAAGAACCCGAACACCCGCCAGAGCGACGGCCATACCGCGCTCATGGTCGCGATCACCAACGGCGACATGGAGATCGCGCAGCTGCTCCTCACCCGGGGCGCCGATCCCAACTCGCGCGGCCCGCAGGGCGTCACCGCCCTGTCCCTCGCGCAGGAGGGCACGAAGCCCGAGCTGGTCAAGCTGCTCGAGACGCACGGCGCCAAGCCGTAGTGTTGCGCAGGCTTTCGCGTATCCCCTCTCTTCCGGCTTAGATCCCCACCGCCCCCGGCGGTGGGGATTTCACACCCGCGCCGCGACAATGGCGGCGTGACGCATGGTCGAATTCGGTCCGGCGCGCGAACCCGAGCTGGCGCAGCTCATCGAATTGCTCGGGCTGCTATTCGAGGCCGAAGCCGAGTTTCGTCCTGACGCCGGCAAGCAGGAGGCCGGACTGAGGATGATCCTGGGCGATCCGGCACGCGGCAGGATCTATGTGGCGCGCGAGGCTCGCCGGGTCGTCGCCATGTCGAGCCTGCTGTTCACGGTCAGCACCGCCGAGGGCGGCAAGGCCGCGTGGTTCGAGGACCTGATCGTGCGTCCCGAGTACCGCCGTCAGGGCGTGGCGGCGCAGATGCTGAGCTATGTGATCGGCGAGGCGCGCAAGGAAGGGCTGGTGCGCATCACGCTGCTCACCGACATGCAGAACGAGCAGGCGCAGGCGCTGTACCGCCGTGCCGGCTTCGTCGGCTCGCCGATGCGGCCGATGCGGCTGAAGCTGAAAGGAAAGAGCTGAACATGAGGTGGTGGCTGGAGGTGTGGCTGACGGCGGCAGCGCTGTGCGTGGCCGTTCCCGCCGCGGCGCTCGACAAGTCCGATCCCCTGGTGGGGCGCGGGCGCTACCTCGTGCAGATCGGCGGCTGCAACGACTGCCACACGCCGTTCTATCCCATGACCGGCGGCAACGTTCCGGAATCCGCATGGCTCACCGGAGACAACCTCGGCTGGCGCGGCATCTGGGGCACGACGTACGCGACCAACCTGCGCCTGTTCATGCAGGAGCTCTCCGAAGAGCAATGGCTGAAGAAGGCGCGCGACCTCAACGCCCGGCCGCCGATGTCGAACAGCCTGCAGTCGATGACCGAGGAGGACCTGCGCGCGCTCTACCGCTTCGTCCGCGTCCTCGGGCCGGCGGGCAAGCCCGCCCCGGCTTACGTGCCGCCGCTCAGGACGCCGCGGGGGTCGTACGTGCAGTTCCCGTGGATCCCGATGTAGCGCGCTCGGCGAAGATCTTCCCGAGCGTCACGCGGAAGGAAACGAGCTCCGCGTTCTCGAGCAAGCCCTCCTTCGCCATCGCCCGGTGCAGAGCCGGCAGGTTGTATTGCGGCACCGAGGCGTAGAGATGGTGCTCGATGTGGTAATTCACGTTATGCGGGAAGATCGCCCAGCGCAGCCACGCCGGCCCGGTGTTGGTCCGCGCGGCAGTCAGCGGCGAGGAGAAATCGAAGGTCGCGCCATGCTCGGCAATCGCGCGCAGCCTGAGGATCGCCTGCACCACGGTGACGAGCGGCAGGATCCAGAGCACGAGGTACTGGACTAGATAGCCGCTCCACGCAAAGAAGAGCAGCGCAACGACGTGAAAGGCGATCACAAGATTTCGATCGGCGCGCGCGTCGTGGCGTAATTTGGAAGAAGTATCGTCAAGCGGCCGGAGGGCAACATTGGTTGTCGTGTTGAGAGCGGGTGCGCCGCCGAGGAAATACGCATAGGTCTTCCACGCCGTCAGGCCGCTCAAATCCTTCAGTAGCTTTTTGAACAGGTAGCCGCGGCCGCGCGGATAGCCGCCATGCAGCGCGGTATCCGGGTCGAGCTCGCCGTACAGGTTGTTGTGATGCATCCGGTGGATGACGCGATACGTGCACATCGACAGTCCCTGCACCATTGCGCACGCCCTGCCGGCGAGATCGTTCACCTTGCGGTTTTCGTAGAGGAGGTAGTGCGCCGCATCGTGAGCGATGACGAAGAGCGCGTGCTGGCGCGTGCCGACGACGATGACCGCAAGCAGGATGACCAGCGGATTCGGCCAGAAGTAGAGCGCGACGCCGATCGCGACGGCGAGCACGATGATGTCGTGCAGCCACGCC
>WNFL01441251.1_pt1 | contig 21810 bp, 23 predicted proteins | sample 5400361 | NCBI WGS metagenome assembly WNFL01 (sample SAMN13153351, study PRJNA577476) | soil metagenome | isolation source: 40 cm soil on Douglas fir-dominated hillslope | place: USA:California | collected 2013-09-17
AAGTCTTTGCATCCGTGGCATCGTAGGCATCGATGCCCGAAGTGGAAACACGATTCGAGGCAGTAGCGCCCTCACACTTTCGAGTGATTCGGCACCGGACCGAGGCGAGCTGTGTTGAAGTCGAGATCATCCCCCGCTGCTTTGCTGTCGATCACGTTCGCCGCACTCCTGGCGTGCACGAGTGCAATCGCGCTGGAGCTCGATCGGAGCCTGCGCCAGTTTCACCACGCGGCGTGGACCCTCAAGGATGGCGGCCCCGGGCTGGTCTCGGCGATCGCCCAGACGTCCGACGGGTACCTGTGGCTCGGAACGTCCAATGGCCTCTTCCGATTCGACGGCGTGCGCTTCGAGCGATTCGAGCCTCGTGGCGATGCGCGGCTTCGCGCGAACAACATCTTTTCGTTGTCCGCCACGCCGGACGGAGGGCTGTGGGTCGGCTACACGCTGGGCGGGGCGACCTTCATCCAGGGCGACCGGATCCGCAACTATGGCAATTCCGAGGGATTCGCGAAAGATCTCGACGGCCATATGTGGGCCATGACGTCCATGGGTCCCCGGCGAATGGACGGCGAACGATGGCTGGCGCTGGACAAGGAGGCGGGCTATCCGGAAAACGTCCCCGGTGTGTCGATCGCCGTCGACAAGGCCGGGACGCTTTGGGTCTCGACAAGGACCGGCGTTTTTTTTCGGGCACGCGGCGAGACGAAACTCCAGCCGGTCGCGGAGCGCCTTGAATACTCCCAGCTCGCAGTCGCCCCGGACGGAAGAGTCTGGACATCGGATCCCGTCAAGGAGCGCGGCACCCGCCCCCTGCCGCAGCCCGGCGTGCCTGCGTCGTGGCAAGACAAATGGTGGCCGGCGAGTCCGAAGATGCTGTTTCCGGCCTGGGACCGCGAAGGGGCGCTCTGGTTTGGCGCGGCCGAAGGCCTGCAGCGGTGGATCCTGGCTCCAACGACCACCCCGAACGATCCGCAACCGCAGCCTCGAGTAGAAACGTTCGGCACGGAGCAGGGCCTGTCCGGCGACTTCGTGAGAGCCGTTTTCGAGGATCGCGAAGGAAGCGTCTGGGTTGGAACGAACGGGGGCCTCGACCGCTTCCGTCCCAACAAGCTCGATCTCGTGGAGTTGCCGGGCCGCTCGTCGCGAATCGTACTGGCCGCCGCTCCCGACGGTGCCATGTGGATCAGCTCGTATTACGAGGGCCTGTTTCACGTCTCCGACCGGTCGCGGAAGGTGGCGACGGGCATCGCAAAGCAGATCACCTGTCTGCATCGCGATGCCGAGGGCACCCTCTGGATCTGCGAGTTGCAGGGAATCCTCCGACACGACGGACGACGGGCGGTGAAGCTGCCGCCCCCGGAGGGAGCGAGCAACCTGGGTGGAGAAGTCCAGGCGCTTGCCACGGACGAATCGGGCGCTCTCTGGGTTGCCATTCTTCGCAGCGGCGCCCGGGTCTTTCGCGTCGCGAATGGCGTCTGGACCGCCTATGGCGGACTGGCGGGCCTTCCGCGCGACACGCCGATGACGATGTTCATGGATTCCAGGCATCGCATGTGGTTCGGCTATGCCCGCAACGAGATCGCGCTCGTTCACGAAGGCCAGGTGCGCATCTTCGGGCCGCGCGAGGGAGTCGAGACCGGCACGGTGACCACATTCGCTGGGCGCAACGCAAGGGTCTGGGCGGCCGGCGAGTTCGGCCTCGCGCTGCTCGACGGCGCGCGGTTCCGAATGCTGAACGCGCGCGGGGACGAGGCTCTCACCGGGATCTCGGGAATGGTCGAGACCGCCGCGGGAGATCTCTGGTTGAACGGAAGCAACGGAATCGTCCACATCGCGCCCGCCGACGTCGACCGGGCGATCGCGCAACCCGGCTACCGCGTGCCCTACGAAAGATTCGACCGCCTCGATGGACTGCCGGGAACGGCGGAGCAGCTGCGTCCCTTGTCGACCGCTGTCGAGGCGACGGACGGGAAGCTCTGGTTCGCGCTCACCAATGGCGTCGTGAGGATCGATCCGAAGCGAATCCACCACAACACCGTCGCGCCGCGCCGGGGGCCGATCCTACCCGGCAGAGCGCTCCCTGGCGCTTCCGATCGGAGCCACCGATGTCCAGTTCGACTACACGGCCACGAGCATGGCGATTCCCGAGCGCGTGCGCTTCCGCTACATGCTAGAGGGACTCGACAAGGACTGGCTCGACGCAGGCCCGCGCCGCCAGGCGTTCTACACCAACCTGGGCCCGGGAAATTATCGCTTCCGTGTCCTCGCATCGAACGAGGACGGCGTATGGAACGAAGAAGGCGCGACCCTCGCCGTGCGAATCCCTCCCGCCTTCCATCAAACCCGATGGTTCGCCGCGATGTGCGCGATCCTCGCCGCGCTGCTCGTCTGGAGCGCGTACTGGATCCGCTTGCGCCAGGTGTCGCGGGGCATCAGCCAGCGGCTGAAGACCCAGCAACTGGAACGCGAGCGCATCGCGCGCGAATTGCACGACACGCTGCTGCAGAGCACGCAGGGCCTCACCCTGCGCTTTCAGGCCGCCGCCAATCGCATGGCCGCCGACGACCCGGTTCGCGGAATTCTCGAGGAAGCGCTCGACCGTGCCGACGAGGTGCTCGCGGAAGGGCGTAACCGGGTGCTCGACCTGCGCGTGCCGGCGAACAGCTCGAGCGCGCTGCCCGGTGCGCTCGCGGACGCGGGCGAGGAGCTCGCGCGGAACCGCTCGATCACATTCCGCACGACCGTCGAAGGCAACGCGCGCGCGCTCGAGCGTAACGTCGAGGACGAGGCCTATCGCATCGGCCGCGAAGCGCTGCTCAACGCGTTTCGCCACGCCGCAGCCGAGATGATCGAGGTCCAGATCATCTACTCGGACGAGGACGTCCGGGTTCGCGTTCGCGACGACGGTCAAGGCATCGATGAAGCCACTCTCGCCGGGGGATCGAGCCCCGGACATTGGGGCCTCATGGGAATGCGCGAGCGCGCGCAGAAGATCGGGGCGCAGCTCGCGATCTGGAGCCGGCACCGCGCCGGCACCGAGGTCGAGCTGCGAATTCCCGCGGCCGTGGCCTACAAGGCGCCGAGACTCCTCTCGAACTGGCTGTCCCTTCGCGGCTTCTTCCGGGGAAGACGATGAACGCACCGGTGGAGCCGGGCAGGCCCATCCGCGTGTTGATCGTAGACGATCATCCCCTGTTGCGCGAAGGCATCGCCGCCGTGATCGGGGGTGAACCGGACATCGTGCTCGTCGCCGAGGCGAGCAACGGACGCGAAGCGGTCGAAGCTTTTCGCAAGCATCGCCCCGATGTGACCCTGATGGACCTGCAGATGCCCGAGATGGACGGCGTGGCCGCGACCCTCGCCATCCGCGCCGAGTGGCCGGGCGCGCGCGTCGTGATGCTCACCACCTACGGCGGGGACGCCCAGGCGATGCGAGCCCTGAAGGCCGGCGCGAGCGGCTACCTGCTGAAGAGCATGATCCGCAAAGACCTGCTCGAGGCGATACGCTCCGTCCATGCGGGCCAGCGGCGCATTCCCCACGAGGTCGCCGCGGAGCTGGCCGCGCACGCCACCGACGATGCGCTCACGCCCCGCGAGCTGCAGGTGCTCAAGCATGTCGCGGCGGGCAAGTCCAACCGGGTCGTGGCCGCCGAGCTCGACGTCTCGGAAGACACGATCAAGGCCCACATGAAGAACATCATGAGCAAGCTGGGCGCCAACGACCGAACGCATGCCGTCATGATTGCGCTCAAGCGCGGCATCATCGCCGTGTGATTGTCGCCTTACACGATCGTGTAAGGCCGGCTTCCACGAAATGGGGTATCGCCGCCGCGCACGCGCCGCTACCGTGGCATCTGGAACCCGGCACTCGAGGGGACGATGATGGCAACGGCATGCTCGCATGTACTCGTGCTCGATAACGACCTGGACACATGCATCCAGCTGAGCGACTACCTCGGCAGGAATGATTTCCAGGTGACGGCGGTCAACACCGCCAGGCAGATGCTCGAGCTGATCGCGCAGGAGGCCGTGGACCTGCTCCTCCTGGATCCGCGGCTACCCGGCGAGGACGGCCTGCGGCTCACCGGAACCTTGCGCGAGTCATCGAGCATGCCGATCGTGATCATGTCCGGACGCGACGAAGTGGTCGACCGCGTGATGGGGCTCGAGCTCGGCGCCGACGACTACGTCACGAAGCCGTTCTCGCCTCGCGAGCTCCTTGCGCGCATACGCGCGGTGCTTCGCCGATCCAAGGTCAACGTTTCCAGTCCGTTGTGTGACGCTACCCTTCGCGCTTATCGTTTCGAAGGGTGGGAGCTGAACATCCCTCTCTGTCGGCTCAAGTCGCCCGATGACCGCTACGTCGAGATTTCCCGCGGCGAATTCCGCCTGCTGCGCGCATTGTTGTCGTCACCCCAGCGGATCCTGACGCGCGATCAACTTCTCGAGCTGACGCACATGAACACCGCGGAGGTGTACGACCGCGCGATCGACACGCAGATCGTGCGGCTTCGCCGCAAGATAGAAGCGGATCCGGCCGAGCCGCGGTTCATAAGGACGGAACGCGGGACGGGATATTACTTCGATGCTCCGGTCAGCGCGGTTCGATGAAGTCCTGCGCCGATCCCGGCCGCGCTCGAGGTCGCCCGTAGGGCACCGGGGCCGAGTCATTCCGCAGCGCCGAATATCATTCGGCATCCGGTTGGCCACATAACTCATAATCCCGTGGTCCCCGGCTCGAATCCAGGCCGGCCCATCATCGATGCGTTGTGTCGAACTCTAATTGAACTCGCGCGCCGCTGTTCTCGGGGTGCTGCTCACGGTGGTGATCGTGTGGCAGGTCCCGCACACCATTGTCTTCCGGTATGCGTTGCTCGTGGGCCTGGGCCTCGTGGCATGGCCCATTGCGGCCGCGAGGCTGGCGCGGCCGGCGGACGCCGCCCAGCGCCGGGCGCGCCTTCCTTTCCTGGTCCTGGCGGCCTTTCTCGCCTGGTCCGTGGGGGTCGCCCTCTTCGTGAGCCCGAGCGCCTCGGCGTCGCTGTCCGACCTGCGCGCGGAGTGGCTCGCACCGACGCTCATCTTGCTGTTGGGATACGGCCTCGCCTTGCGCTACCCGCAGGACGACGCGGTCGTGCGCATGGTCTTCCTGGGTTGCGTGCTGCATGCGTTCATGCACCTCGTCTCCGCGGTGTATATCCCGATTCGCGGCGACCCGGTGAACTTCTCCGACTTCGGCGGGATCTCGAACCACCGCGCCAACGTCACCTACACGAGCGCCATCGCGCTTGCGATGCTCATCGCGGATACGGCGGCGCGCGCGCGCGGCGACCGCGGGTTCCTTCGCATCGATGGCCGCTGGACGGTGGCGGCGTACGTCCTGCTCCTCGCGAGCACGGTCCTTTCCACGACGCGCAACGGCCTGATCGTCTTCGCGCTCCTGTCGGTGCTCGGTTTCGTGCTCGTCGCGGCCGAGATGCGGCCCGGGGTCTCGCGGGCCGCGTGGATCACGCTTCTTGCGTGCGGGGCGATCGCGTTCGTGGGATCGGTGATGGGACTCAAGCACGAGCCGCGCTGGTCGAATTTCTTCGCCACGGCGCCGGTGGCGTGGGACACGGATCGAAATACTCAGTGGCTGAAGGGCGAGCACAACGAGAGCGACCTCCCGGTCACGGCTTCGGGAAAGCCCGTCGAGCCGTCCGCCTATTACCGGATCGCGTACATGAAGGAGGGTTTGCGGCTTCTCGCGGAGCATCCCTGGGGGACACGCGTCGGCCGCGATGCCTTCCGGCTCGCGATCCAGGACAAGTACGGACGCGGCGGCATGTCGCATGCGCATAACGGCTTCATCGACCTGGGCGTGAGCCTGGGCATCCCGGGCGTAGTCCTATGGCTCGCGTTCCTCGGCTCCTTCGTGGTTTTCGTCGTTCACACGCCGCAAGCGGCGGGACCGGGATTGCGAGGCGCGCTGCTGCTGGTGATCCTCGGCTTCGCGATGCGCACGATGCTCGATGCGACGGTGCGCGACCACATCGTCCAGGAATACCTGCTCAGCGCGGGCGTGCTCGTCGGCGCCATCGCGACCTCGCGTGCCCGTGCCTGAGGAAGACTGGCTCATCCTCGCGCACGCGTTCAACATGGACGGGCGCGCGGCGAGCCACACCATCACCGACAAGATCCCGCACTTGCGTGCGCTCGGCGTGCGGCCCGTGGTCGTGAGCGCGGTCACCGGGCGGCGCGATGGCCAGATCGAGCACCACCCGGTGCTGCCGCTCTCTCCTTCGGCGTTGCGCTTCGACCTGCGCCACGTGCTGCGCGCAAGGCTCGGGCGCGGTGTCGGATACAACCTCGTGCTGGGCGCCCTCTCGCTCGTGCTGCTTCCCTTCTACCTCATCGAAAAGATCTTCGTGCGCCTCGAGCCGCATTGGTCATGGGGCGGATCGGCCTACCTGCGCGGCGCGCGTCTCGTTCGCGAGAAGCGCCCGGCGGTGATCTATTCGACGGGCGGCGCGAACTCGGCGCATTGGGCGGGCTACCACCTCGCGCGCAAGTTCAATCTCCCGTGGATCGCGGAGATCCATGACCCGATGGTGGGTGCCGGCGCCGCCGGAATGGCGGCGCGCTTCGCCGAACGCCTCGAAGCGCGCATCTGCGAGCGCGCGGACGTCGCGATCTGGTTCACCGAGGAAGCGCTCGCGCGCGCAAGAGCTCGCCATCCCGCGCTCGGAGATCGCGGCCACGCGATGATTCCCGGCGCCGATGCGCCGGCGATGGCGCGGGTTGCCTATCGACGCGGCGAGCGCTTCGTCATCGGTCATTTCGGCTCGCTTTCCACGACGCGCCATCTCGGCGTGTTCGCGCTGGGGCTGCGACGCCTGATCGAGAAGGAGCCGGCGCTCGGGCAAGTCGTCCGCCTCGAAATCTATGGCGCCGAGCCCGACGCGATCTCACGCGAGGCGCTGCGTGCATTGCCGCCGGGCGTGGTCGACGTGAAGGGCCGGCTCGAGCGCGATCCGAAAACGGGAGAGAGCGGCCGCGACCGGGTGGTGAGGCGCATGAACGCGGTCGACTGCCTCCTCCTCCTGCACGGAACCGAGCCCTATTGCTCCGAATACATCCCCTCGAAGCTCTACGAGTACCTGTGGACCCAGCGCCCGGTCCTGGCGCTCGTGTGGAAGAACCCGCAGATGTCACGGATGCTCGCGGATGAGGGACACATCGCAGTGGCGGCGGACGACGCCGCGGCCGTCGAGGCCACCCTTCGCGGCCTCGTCGATCGCTGGCGCGGCGCGGGGCTTGCCGATTCCGGGCGCGCCTCGCCGTACACTGTGGATGCCGCGGTGCAGCGCCTGGTCTCCTGGGGACGCGGGGCCGCCGCGAGGCGAGGGGTGTGATGGAACCGATCGTGATCTTCTGCTGCTCGTTCGCGCGCGACGTGCTGCGCGCGCGCCGCATGGCCGAGAGCGTGGCGCGCCACGATCGCGACGGCCTGGCGCTCTACGTCTGCGCGCCGCGCGAGGACATGGCGCTCTTCCGCGACAAGCTGGGCGCGCTCGCCACGATCATCGACCGCGACGAGGTCGCCGCCGCCCATCCGCGCATGGACAAGGCGCGCCTCTACGCGCTGCCGGGCATCAAGCACCAGCAGGTGATCAAGAGCGATTTCTGGCGCCTGGGCGTCGCGCAGAACACGTTGGTGGTCGATTCCGACTGCAAGTTCATCCGCGACTTCACCCGCGCGGATTTCCTCGCCGACGCAAGCGTTCCGTACACCGTGATGCACGACGGGCACGACGTGCTCGACTTCACGGCGCGCCATGGGCCCAGGCGCGTCCGGGGTGAATTCCTCGAATGCCGCGAGCCGATCATGCGCGAGATGGGGCGCGAGGGCGCGGTCCACGACTACGGCTATGCGCCCTACGTATGGAGCCGCCAGGTGTGGCGCGATCTTGACGAAAAGCATCTCGCGCCGCGCGGGGAGACGCTCGTCGAAGCCATCGACCGCGCGCCCTCGGAATTCACATGGTACGGCGAGGCGCTGCTGCGCTTCAGGAGCATTCCCGTCCACGCGCGGGGCGAGTACTTCCGCTTCTATCACTACGAGCACCAGTACTGGCACGATCGGCGCCGCCGAATCACCGAGGAAGCCCTCGCGAAGGACTGGCTGGGCGTCGTGTACCAATCGAACTGGGAGACGGATACGGAGTACGGCCCGCCCACGAAGTCGTTGCCCTCGCGCGTGGCGCGCTCCGTGAGGCGTGTCGTGAAGCGCGCGTTGCATTCGGCGAGGCCGTGATGGCCGCGGGCCTCTCGGTCGTGATGATCGTGCTCGACGAGGAAAAATCCCTCGGGGAAGCGCTCGATTCGGTGAGCTTCGCCGACGAGATCGTCGTCGTGGACTGCGGCAGCCGCGACCGCACGGTCGCGATCGCGCGCGAGCGCGGGGCGAAAGTGGTGGTGACCGAGGATTGGCCCGGCTTCGGGCCGCAGAAGAACCGCGCTCTCGCCCAGGCCACGCGCGACTGGGTGCTTTCCATCGACGCGGACGAGCGCGTGACACCCGAGCTGCGCGAGGAGATCCGCGCGATCGCCTCCGGGGAGAACGCGACCGCGCATGATGCGTACGAGCTGCCGCGCCTTTCCAGCTACTGCGGCCGCTTCATGCGCCACGGCGGCTGGTGGCCGGACCGCGTGACGCGCCTCTTCCGCCGCGACAAGGCGCGCTTCTCGGACGACCTCGTGCACGAGCGCGTCGTCGTGCAGGGCACGACCGGGCTTCTCGCCGGGAAGCTCCTGCACCACGCCTTCGACGATCTCGAGGAGGTCCTGCGCAAGGTGGACACGTATTCCACCGCCAGCGCGAAGATGATGCATGCGCGCGGCAAGCGCGGCTCGCTCATGGCGGCGGTGGGCCACGCCCTCTGGGCGTTCGTCCGCACGTACGTCTTCCAGGGTGGATTCCTGGACGGGAGCCACGGCTTCATGCTCGCGGTGTCGAACGCCGAGGGAACGTACTACCGGTACGCGAAGCTCATGCTTCTCGACGAGAAAAAGGGCTGATGCGCACCGCGGTCGTCGTCCCCACCTACAACCGCACCGATGCGCTCGCCGCCGTGCTCGAAGGATTTCTCGCGCAGGACGATTTCGATTTCGAGCTCGTCGTGGCCGACGACGGCTCCACGCCCGAGACGCGCGCCGTGGTGGAGGAGTTCGCGAAGCGGGCGCCCTTCCGGATCACGCACGTGTGGCACGAGGACCAGGGCTTTCGCCTGTCGGCGATCCGCAACCGCGCCGCCGCGGCGACGAGCGCCGACTACCTCATCTTCAACGACGGTGACTGCATTCCGCCGCCGTACTTCGTCTCGACGCACAAGCGGCTCGCCGAGGGCGGCGCGTTCCTCGCCGGCAGTCGCCTGCTGCTGAGCGAGGACTTCACGCGGCAAGTCCTCGCCTCGCAAGTGCCCGTGCATCGCTGGTCGCGCCGGCAGTGGCTGGGCGCGAGGCTGCGCGGCGACATCAACCGGTGGCTCCCGCTCGTGCGCTTGCCGAACGGGGGGTTTCGCAGGCACGTGCCTCAGCGATGGCAGGGCGTGAAGACCTGCAACATGTCCGTGTGGCGCGAGGATCTCCTGCGCGTGAACGGAATGGACGAAGCGTTCTCGGGCTGGGGACTCGAGGATTCCGACCTCGTGATCCGCCTCTATCGCGCCGGCGTGCGCCAGAAGACCGCCCGCTTCGCCGCGCCCGTGTTCCACCTCTGGCACCGCGAGAGCGATCGAAGCAAGCTCCCCGAGAACCAGAAGCGCTTCGACGAGCTGCTGCGTTCCGATCGCGTGCGCGCCGCGCTGGGCATCGATCGATATCTTTCGGCGAACGCACCGGGCTGACATGGCGGCGGCGAAGAGCGTGCTGGTGATCTGCATGCGTCGCATCGGCGACGTGTTGCTTGCCACGCCGGTTGCGCGCTCCATCCGCGCCGCGTGGCCCGACGCGCGCATCGACATGCTGGTGTTCTCCGGCACCGACGGCGTGCTGCGCGGCAATCCCGAATTGAACGAAGTGATCGCCGTTCCCGAAGGAATGTCCGCGTGGGCGACGGTGAGCCTCGCCGCGCGCCTGTGGCGCCGGTATGACGTGGCGATCTGCGTGCAGACCGGCGACCGGCCGACATTCATGGCATGGGCCGCGGGAAGGCGCGCCATCGGATTCATCGAACCCGATGCGCCGGCGTGGAAGCGCCGGGCGCTCGACGATGCGATCGCCTTCGGCGAGGGCGGCGAGCACACGGTGGCCTCCAACCTGCGGCTGCTGGCGCCGATCGGCATTGCGCCACTCGCCGACGTTCGCGCGGCCTGGGACCAGGGCGCGCCTGATCGCGCCCGCGACGCGTTCCCGGCGGTCGACGCGACGCCGGATTTCGCGGTGATGCACGTCTCGCCCAAGTTTGCGTACAAGGCGTGGACGACGCAGGGCTGGGTCGAGCTGGCGCGCGCGATCGCGCTGCGGGGAATGACGGTCGTCGTCGCCGGCGGAACTTCGCCGGACGAGCGAAAGTCCATCGCGCAGCTCCTGCCGCAGCTTCCCGCGGGCAGCGTGAACGTCGCGGGCAAGGTCGATCTCGCCGCCCTGGCGTGGATCCTGTCCCGCGCGAAGCTCTACGTCGGGACCGACACGGCGGTCACGCACATGGCCGCGGCGCTGGGCATTCCCACGGTCGCGCTTTTCGGTCCCTCGAGCCCCTCGAAGTGGGGCCCGTGGCCGCAGGGACATCCGGCGGGGAGCCGCACGCCGTGGCTCATGCGCGGCACGCAGTCACGCCGCAATGTCGTCCTCATCCAGGGCGAGGATCCGCGCGGTTGCGTTCCCTGCCTCGGGGAGGGCTGCGACAAGCACGTCGCAAGCCTTTCGGCCTGCCTGCAGCACCTGCCGGCGGCGCGCGTGATCGAGGCGGCCGAGCGCCTGCTGGGCGGTCAGTACGGCGCGCACATCACCGTCGCTTCGTAGGCCCAGCCCTCCGATTCCATGTCGTGCATGGTGGAGTCGCTGGTGCTGAAGCGATGGTTCGAATCGTTCTGCGCCGCGCGTTTGTTGTACGCGCGATTCACGCCGATGTAGCCCTGCGGGCAGCCCTGTTGCGAATTGATGGACTGGATGTAGAAGCCCGTGCCCTCGTAGTACCAGCCTCCCGCGCCGCCCGACTTCACAAAGTCGCACTCCGAAGGCACCGCCGTGAAGAAGTGGGAATTGGGCCCGCCGTTCGCGCCGCCGTAGAAGCGGCACACGGGCGTCGATGCCGCGAGCGGCGTGTTGTAGACGTAGAAGGACTGCCCCGTGCGAACCCATCCCGGTCCCTCGCTGCCGTTGTCGATGAGCGCGATCTCCGGCGGGTACGACGCGAGGAAGTAGTGGTTGAGGATGGTGTTGCGGTATTCCAGCGCCACCGAATACGCCGGCCTTGCGTCCGGCGCTTGCGGAAGGTGCACGTCGATGCGCACGGTGTCATCCGGCCCCCCCACGACGCTCTTCATGCGGACGATGGCGTCCATCGCGGACGACCCGTCGGGGACCGGCAGGTGCATGTATGCGCGCAGGAAGGTCACTGTCCACGTGAGCACGTCGCCCGCGTATTCCGCCTTGAATTCGTGCGGCACGCCCGCGAGCTCGACGAGGTAGCGCGAGCCCTTCATCCGTCGCCCGGCGCTGTCCATCATCTTGATCGGCGCGGTGGTATCGGCGTTGCCCGACAGGGCGAGGAATGGCGTGTCGATGTTGTCCACGCCGCTTTGCTGGTCGCAGAACTGCGGCAGGAACGTCTGTCCGGCGTAGGGGACGTAGCCCACGGCCGCCTTGATGCGTGTGTCGCGCGGGGCATCGTGGCAATCGAAGCCGAGGGAGGTGGTGATGCGCGCGCCGATGAGGTGCAGCATCGCCTCTCCCCCCAGGCTCGCCCCGAAGCCGCCGATGTGGTCGGGATCGATGCCCTGCGAATAGCCGGGGTCCGCGAGGAGCTTGTCGGTGAGCGCGATGAGCGACAGCGGCCGCTGCAGCATCATCTCGACCACCTGGTTGTACGCGACGAGCAGGTACGCGATGTCGGAGAGATCCTGGATGCGCACGCGCGAGAAGCGCGGGTCGCCGTGGAAAGGCGCGGCCACGACGAAGCCGTGCGTCGCGAGCAACGTGAGCACCTGGATGTAGCCCGAGCTGATGGGGCTGCCGGTAAGCCCGTGCGAGAAAACCACGAGCGGCATGCGGGCCTTGAGGGATTGCGGCGGAAGCGGATCCAGATGGAAGCCGAAGGCGCGGTCGTACTCGTTGGCCGAGATGAAATTCGGCGGCATTCCCGCGGGTTGCATGTGCGGGACCACGTCGCCGGATCCGGGCAGGACGTAGTCCGGATCGGTGTTGGACGCGGGCGTGGGATAGCAAACGATCGCCGCGTATCCGACGCTGCGCCCGAAGTTGCCCGGATAAAGCAGGGGATCGGACGGGACGCGCACGTCGTAGGTGATGGCCGTGTTGGGCGCGCTGAGGAGCTCCGTGACGTAGTGGTCGCGGCCCTCCCAGTAGTCGGCGGCGATGAGTCCCGGGGCGATGCGGCCCGTGTCCTGCGCGACGTTGGAGCAGGCGACGTTGAACGGGCCCTGGATCGTGGGCGCCACGGTGTTCACGTGGTTGTATGCGGCGGCCGGAAGGGCGAGGAAAGCGGCGAAGGCGAAAGCGGCGAAGCGGTTAGAATCCATTCTCTCGATCATAGGTCAGCGCGGCGCACCATGGACGACAGCGACAAGATCCGGCGCATCCTCAGGACCTCGCGGACGATCGCGGTGGTGGGCCTTTCGGCCCAATGGCATCGCCCCAGCCATTTCGCCGCCAAGTACATGCAGGAGCACGGATATCGCGTCATTCCCGTGAATCCCACTTATGACACGATTCTGGGCGAAAAATCCTACAGGAAAGTGTCGGATATCCCTGAAAAAGTGGACATCGTGGACTGCTTCCGCAAGAGCTCCGAGATTCCCGCGCTCGCGGATGAGGCGATCGCCATCGGCGCGAAGGTGCTGTGGATGCAGCTGGGCGTGGAGAACGCCCAGGCGCGGCACAAGGCCGAGGCCGCGGGGCTGGAAGTCATCGAGAACCATTGCGTGAAGATCGAGCACGGGCGCTTCTTCGGCGGACTGGGCTGGGCGGGCGTCAATACGAAGGTGATCAGCGCTAAACGTTCGAGCGCCATCTAGGAGGACAGTCATGGAAACCTGGTTGTGGTGGGTCATCGCCGGCTTCGTGCTCGGAATCCTGGAGCTCATCTCCGGGACGTTCTATCTTTTGGTGCTCGGCGCGGGCGCGTTCGCGGGCGCCGTCGTCGCCTACGCGGGCGGCAATGAAATCGTGCAGGCAATCGTCGCGAGCGTCGTGGCGCTGGTGGGCGCGTACCTGGTCCACACCTGGCACGTGCGCAACCGCGGGAAAACGCCGCACGGGAGCAACTTCCTCGACCGCGGCCAGGCCGTGGTGCTCGAAGGCTGGGTGGACGAAGGCGCGCGCGTTGCGCGCGTGAAGTATCGCGGCTCGTCGTGGGACGCGCGCCTCGCGAGCCCCGCCGAGCGCCCGTCGCCGGGCAGCACGCTCTACATCGAATCGCAGGAAGGCAACACCCTGGTGGTCGCCACCGCGCCGCCACGCTAAGAACGCAAACAAAACGGGAGGTAGTCTCATGTTCTGGAAAACCATCATCGCGGTCATCCTGGCAATCGCCGCCGCGTGGCTCACGCACAGCGCCCTCGCGACCATCGCCACGTTCCTGGTGGCCATGGTGGTCGTGTTCATCTTCGAGGGCGTGCGCATCATCCCGCAGCAGAACGCGTGGGTGGTCGAGCGCCTGGGCAAATTCCACAGCGTGCTCGAGCCGGGCCTGAACCTGATCGTGCCGTTCTTCGACCGCATCGCGTACAAGCATTCGCTGAAGGAAGTGCCGCTCGACATCCCGGAGCAGGTCTGCATCACGCGCGACAACACGCAGCTCGCCGTGGACGGGATCATCTACTACCAGGTGGTCGATCCGCGGCTCGCGAGCTATGGGACGTCCAACTACGTGCTCGCCATCACGCAGCTCGCGCAGACGGCGCTGCGCAGCGAGATCGGCAAGATGGAGCTCGACAAGACGTTCGAGAGCCGCGACGAGATCAACCACAAGGTCGTGTCGGTGCTGGACGAAGCCGGCCGCACGTGGGGCATCAAGGTGCTGCGCTACGAGCTGAAGAGCCTCACGCCGCCCGAATCGATCCTGCGCGCGATGCAGGCGCAGATCACGGCCGAGCGCGAGAAGCGCGCGGTGATCGCGACCTCCGAAGGCAAGCGCCAGCAGGAGATCAACATCGCCGACGGCCAGCGCCAGGCGGCGATCCTCGAGTCCGAGGGCCAGAAGCAGGCGCAGATCAACAAGGCGCAGGGCGAGGCGGGCGCGATCGAGCTGGTCGCCAACGCCAACGCGAACGCGGTGCGCGTGGTCGCGACCGCGATGGGCCTGCCCGGCGGGATGGACGCCGCGAACCTCAAGGTGGCGCAGCAGTACGTCGAGGCCTTCGCCAACCTCGCCAAGGCCGGCAACACGCTCATCATCCCGAGCAACATCGGCGACGTCGCGAGCGTGGTCGCATCGGCCATGACGGTGATGGAACGCACGCGCGCGGGGCAGGTGGCGAAATAGCCACCGGCTATGCGATGCAGCATCGGCTGGAGGGCCTGCATGGCTTGCGGGGCCTTGCAGCCGCGACGGTCGCGTTCTTCCATCTCACGGTGATCGGCGGCCTGCAGCCGCCGTCGCTGGTGGCGCCGGTGGTGGCGCACTTCTACCTCGCGGTGCATGTGTTCTTCGTGCTGAGCGCGTTTTCGCTCGCGCACTCGGCGGCGCAATCGCCCACGGGCTACGGGACGTATCTCGTGAAGCGCTTCTTTCGCATCGCACCGCTCTTCTACGTGCTGGTCGCGTGGTCCCTCTACCGCGGCGGCTGGCCCGGTTGGGGGACGCTCGCCGCGAACCTGTCGTTCACGTTCAACCTCGTTCCGGGCATGCAATTCAGCCTCGTGTGGGCCGGATGGTCGGTCGGCGTCGAGATGCTCTTCTACCTCGTGTTTCCGTTCCTCCTCGCGAGCCTTCGCCGCATTTCCTGGGCGCTCGCGGCATTCGCGGCGGCCGTGATCCTGGACGGCCTGCTGTGGGCGCTGTGGCAGCCCGATCCCCGGCTCGGCGAGTACGTGTACTTCTTCATCGGCTCGAACCTCAGTGCGTTCATCGCGGGAATCTGCGCCTATCGCATCTTCTCGCGCATGGCGACGACACGGCTTGCGGAGCGCTCCGGGACCGCGCTGCTGCTCCTGTCCGTGAGCGCGCTCATGCTCGCGTACGCCGACCCGCTGCACCTCTACGAGCGCGCGCGCGGCCTCTACTACGCCTTGTGGAGCGTCCCGTTCGCGATGCTCTGCGTCTCGGAGTCGCTCTACCCGGCGCGATTCTTCCGCAGCCGCGCGCTGCAATGGCTCGGCGACCGCAGCTACTCGATCTACCTGCTCCATCCCGTCGTCTTCTTCCTGCTGAGACCCTGGTATCCCGCGCTGATACGATCGACGGGCGTGGACGGGCAATGGCAGCTCGCGATGCCGTTCCTCGTCTCGGCGCCGATACTGCTCGCGGCCGCCGATCTCTCGTACCGCTTGATCGAGAGCCCCGCGATGCGCATGGGCAAGCGGATCGCGCACCGGTCACGTGCCGTTCCCCTAGAATTGTCTACAGGAAGAGTCCATGGCTGACCGCGAATTCGGATTCGAGACGTTGTGCCTGCACGCGGGACAGATCCCCGACGCGCAGACGGGATCGCGCGCGCTGCCGATCTACCAGACGACCTCCTACGTCTTCGAGAGCACGGAGCACGCCGCGAGCCTCTTCAACCTCGCGACGTTCGGCAACGTGTACACGCGGCTGTCCAATCCCACCACGGCCGTGTTCGAGGAGCGCGTGGCGGCGCTGGAGAACGGCCGCGCCGCGGTGGCCACGGCTTCGGGCCAGGCCGCGGAGATGGTCGCCTTCCTCAACATCCTCGAGAAGGGCGACCACGTCGTTTCCTCCGCGAAGGTGTACGGCGGGACGTACACCATGCTCGCGGTGAACTTCGCCAAGCTCGGCATCGAATCCACGCTGGTGGATCCCGACGACCCGGAGAATTTCCGCAAGGCGCTGAAGCCCAACACCAAGGCGATCTTCTCGGAGACGCTGGGCAATCCCGCGATCAACGTGGTGGACATCGCGGCGGTGGCGAAGATCGCCCACGAGGCGGGCATCCCGTTCATCGTGGACAACACCGCGGCCTCGCCGTACCTGTGCCGTCCGTTCGACCATGGCGCGGATATCGTGGTGCATTCGGCCACCAAATTCCTGGGCGGCCACGGCACGACCATGGGCGGTGTCGTCGTCGAAAGCGGGAAATTCCCGTGGGACAACGGCAAGTTTCCCGCGATGACCGAGCCGTCGCAGGGCTATCACGGCGTGAAGTTCTACGAGACGTTCGGCGACTTCGGCTTCACGATGAAGGCGCGCATGGAAATCCTGCGCGTGTTCGGCCCGTCGCTGGCACCGTTCAATGCGTGGCAATTGCTGCAAGGCATCGAAACGCTTCCCGTTCGCATGGATCGCCACTGCGCCAACGCGAGGCTCGCCGCGGAATTCCTGCAGAGCCATCCGAAGGTGAGCTGGGTGAACTATCCCGGCCTCGACGCCAGCCCCTACAAGGAGCTCGCCAGTCGCTACATGCCCAAGGGCGCGGGGTCGCTCATCGCCTTCGGCATCAAGGGCGGATTCGACGCAGGCGTGAAGTTCATCGAGGCGCTCACGTTCGTCTCGCACCTCGCGAACATCGGCGACGCGAAGTCCCTCGTGCTCCATCCCGCGTCCACGACGCACCGGCAGCTGAGCGAAGAGGAGCAGCGCAAGGCCGGCGTGCCGCCGGACATGGTGCGGCTGTCGATCGGCCTCGAGAGCGCGAACGACATCCTCTGGGACCTCGAGCAGGCGCTCGCGAAAGCATAGGCATGCGCCCGGCGATCCTCTTCGTGGCGCTCGTGGTGATGGCAACCGCGACGTTCGCCGACGCCAACGCGTGGATCGAGCCGCTGCCGGCGATGCGCCAGCTTCCGATCGCGGCGCGCGTGGCGCTGCTCTACGTTCCGTACGCGATCCTGGTGGCCATCCTGTGGCTCTACGCGCGCGTGCAATCGCGAGTGCAGGGCAACATGGCGTGGTTCATCGCGCTCGCGATCTTCGCGGTCGGCACGATCCTCACGCCGTACGTGACGCCCGCGCTGATGCTCGCCAATGCGCTGGTGCTCCTGAAGCTCTCGCCGCGGCCGGGGATCCTCTACGAGGCAACCTCGTTCCCGTCGATACGGGCCTTCCTCGGGTTCACGCTGCTCGCCGCGATGTCGATCAAATGGGGCGCCGATCTCTTCGGCATGGAGCTTCTGCTCGAGAACCTTCAGGCGCTGCCCCTGGATGCCGTCGGCGCGGCGGTGTGCGCGGTCGCGGTCGGCGTGTTCATCGCGAGCGCGAAGTTGCGCTACCGGCGCGTGCAGCCGTGCGGCGCGGCGATCTGGCTCACCGCGGGCATCCTCACCTGCGCCGGCGGAGCGCTCGCCGCCCACCTTCCGTCGAACATCCGCTATGGTTTCTACGCCTCCGCGGGACTTCTCATCGCCGCCCACCTGATGCTGTTCGTGGGCTCGTTCCTGCTGTTGTCGCACCTGCTGCCCCGCCGGGAGGCCGATGAGAAATTTTAGGGCTTGGTGTGTTCCCTTGCTGGTGGCCTGCCCCCTGGCGGCCGGCGCCGATCACAGGATCCATATCGTCTACATGGGCGGCAACGACTGCCCGCCGTGCCGGGCGTGGCGCGCGACCGAGCTGCCGAAGCTGGAGAAGATGGAAGTCTTCAAGCGCGGGCAGTTCACCTACGTCGAGAAGCTCATCAAGTCCGGCGTGCCGCCGTCGCTCTTCATTCCCGCCGAGGTGCGTCCGTACAAGGACCAGCTCGACGAGGCGTCCAACGCAATGATCGGAGCGCCGCAGACGGCGATCTTCGTCGACGGCAAGGTCTACGACTACTACTGGGGCACGCGCACCGCCGCGGATATCGAGCGGATGCTGAACGCGATCTACGACGGCAAGCCGTATCCCTTCGATCGCTGCGTGAGGCGCGAGACCCAGACCAAGTGCGCGAAGAAGGCGTGAGCCGCTAGCTGCGCCCCGAGCCGTCGAGGAGTTCGTCCAGGTCCCGGCGCGCGGCGTCCACCATCGTGGCCTCGATCCAGGGAACGAAAGTCGAGACGCGAACATAGGTCTGCCATTCGCCGTTGGCCGACGTCGCGATTCCCGCCACCAGCAGGCCCTGGCTCGTCTCGACGAACGCCGGGCCGCCGAAATCGCCAGTGCCGAGCGCCCCCTGGAGGTCGGAGGCCTGGTCCGCGGGCTTGATGCCGAGATCGAATTCGCGGCTGCCGAGCCGGTCGACGGTGTTCACTGCCGCGCGCTTCTTGCGGTCCGAGCTCTCGCGCGCGAGCGGCGAGCCGATCTTCCCGTTGGCGCCGTGGCCGACGATGACGACGGTCTTTCCGGCCTCGTCAGCGGCGCGATACAGCCGCGCGGGCTCGAAGTCCAGGTCCCCGCTGCGGTATCCGCTGCCTAGGAAGAGCAGCCCGATGTCGGCGGTGGGATGCGGATGCACCGACTTGAGCTTGTAGCTCTTGCCGTCGATCGTCACGTTCTTCTTCCCGTCCAGCGCGCGTGCGACGCGCGCCGAAGTGAGGACCCAGCTCGGGGCGATCAGCACGCCTTCCGCATCGACGGGAGCGATCGCCACCGAAGCTGCGTACTTCGTCGCGAGCTCGAGGTACTCCGCGTCGTCGCGGTCGGCGCGGATGAGGATGGCGGAAGCGGGCAGCGAAACGGCGACGAGCGCCGCGAAGAGGGATGAGCGCATTGGATCATTCTAACGGGAGGCTTCCGACGGCACGTCGCGGCAGGCGCCGACATTCGCGATGCCGCGCGTGCGGGATATTGAGGATCATCGAGGAGGTTTCCATGAAGATCCAGATCATCCGGTTTGCGCTAGCGGCATCGCTCGCCGCCGCGCCGTTGGCTTCCCATGCGCTGGGCACCAACGAGAAAGGTTGCCTCGTCGGCGGCGCCGCGGGAGGTGTCGCGGGCCACGCGGTCGGGGACCATGCGGTGCTCGGCGCCGCGCTCGGTTGCGGAGCCGGCGTGCTCATCAACAAGGACCGCGTGAAGAAGAAGGACGAGGAGGCTGCGGCGAAGAAGCGCCAGGAAGTCGCCGCACGCAAGGCCCGCGAGAAGCGAGAGCTCGCGCAGCAGGAGCACCGCTTGCCGGAGTCGTCGCGCCAGTAATTCGGCGATCCGGCATCGGGCCGGACACGCTTTCGAGGTCTTGGCGTAGAATTCAAACGGTCGTTTGAATTGGGCGTTTCACGCCCCCTGCCATGACCGTTGCCCGACCCGCCCGCAAGTCCGTCGCGGCCGATGCCACCTCGGCCGGGACCAAGGCGCGCATCCTCGATGCCGCCGAGGCGCTGTTCATGGAGCACGGCTTCGAGGCGACCAGCCTGAGGAGCCTCACGTCGGCCGCGAGCGTGAACCTCGCCGCGGTGCATTACCACTTCGGCTCGAAGGAAGAGCTCTTCCAGGCCGTGCTTACGCGCCGGCTCGATCCCATGAACCAGGAGCGCATCGAGCTGCTCGGGCGCATCGAGCGCGAGGCGGGCGGACGGGCGCTTTCCTGCGAGAAGATCCTTTTCGCGATGCTGATCCCGGCGCTCAGGCTCGCGCGCGACGAGAAGCGCGGCGGCAAGAACTTCCTGCGCCTCGTGGGCCGCGCGTACGCCGACCCCGCGCCCTTCATCCGCCACTTCCTCTCGGCGCAGTACGCGGGGATGATCGGCCGCTACAAGGAGGCGTTCCTCAAGGCGCTTCCGCACCTGTCGCGCCAGGAGCTCACCTGGAGGCTGCATTTCGTGATGGGCGCGCTCTCGTATACCCTTGCGGGCACCGACGCCCTCAAGCTCTTCGCCGAAGCCACCGCCACAACGAACGACGACGAGCTGCTGCTCCAGCGGCTCGCACCATTCCTCGTCGCAGGGTTGAAAGCCCCGGCGCTCGCGGACACCCGCAAGCTCGAGCTGGTCGCGGGTTACTAGGGAGAAGCCAATGATCACCGTCAGCCTCGTCCTCGCCGCGCTCGTCGCCGCGTGGTTCCTCGCCTACCACCGCGCGAATGGCCTCGCATGGTCGCTCGCCCTCGCAGGCGGTGTCCTCGGCCTCACGATCTTCACCGGCACGCCGCTCGCGGCGATCACCGCGCTGTGGATAGCGGTCGGAGTGTTCGCCGCGCTGTCGATCGTGAAGGTGCTCCGCCGCGCCATCGTGAGCGGCCCGATCTTCGGCATCTACAAGAAGATCCTGCCGCAGATCTCGCAGACCGAGCAGGAGGCGCTCGACGCCGGAAGCATCTGGTGGGACGCGGACCTCTTCAGCGGCAAGCCCGACTGGACGAAGATGTTCAGCTATCCGCTGGCGAAGCTCTCCGCCGAGGAGCAGGCATTCCTCGACGGCCCGGTGGAGGAGCTCTGCGGGATGCTGGACGAGTGGGACATCACCCACAACCGCATGGACCTTCCGCCCGAGGTGTGGAAGTTCATCCGCGAGAAAGGCTTCCTCGGCATCATCATTCCCAAGTCCTACGGCGGTCTCGGTTTCTCCGCCATGGCGCACTCCGAGATCGTGACGAAGATCTCCACGCGCAGCGGCACGGCGGCGGTGACGGTCATGGTCCCCAATTCCCTGGGCCCGGGCGAGCTGGTCCTCCACTACGGCACCGAGGAGCAGAAGAACTACTACCTGCCGCGGCTCGCGAAGGGTCTCGAGATTCCGTGCTTCGCGCTCACCAATCCGGACGCGGGCAGCGACGCGGGCGCGATCCCCGACTTCGGCATCGTCTGCAAGGGCATGCACGAAGGCAAGGAAGTACTCGGCGTGCGTCTCACGTGGGAGAAGCGCTACATCACGCTGGGGCCGGTCGCGACCATCCTCGGACTCGCGTTCAAGCTCTTCGATCCGGACAAGCTCCTCGGCGGCAAGGAGGAGATCGGCATCACGCTGGCGCTGATTCCCACGTCGCACAAGGGCGTGAACATCGGGCGTCGCCACATCCCGCTATCGAGTGCGTTCCAGAACGGGCCCAATTCCGGCAAGGACGTGTTCGTGCCGCTGTCGTGGCTCATCGGCGGCGAGGCGATGGTGGGCAAGGGCTGGCGGATGCTGGTGGAATGCCTCGCGGCCGGCCGCTCGATCTCGCTGCCGTCGCTGTCGATGGCTGCCGGCAAGATGTGCACGCGTGCGACGGGCGCGTATGCGCGCGTGCGTTCGCAGTTCAAGATGCCGATCGGCCGCTTCGAGGGCGTGGAAGAGCCGCTCGCGCGGATCGGCGGCAACACCTACATGATGGACGCCACTCGCCGCATGACGATGGCCGCCCTCGACCTGGGCGAGAAGCCCTCGGTGATCTCGGCCATCTGCAAGTACCACATGACCGAGCGCATGCGCCAGATCCTCAACGACGCCATGGACATCCACGGCGGCAAGGGGATCATGATGGGGCCCAACAATTACCTCGGCCACGGATACGAGCAGGTGCCCATCGCGATCACGGTCGAGGGCGCCAACATCCTCACGCGCTCGATGATCATCTTCGGCCAGGG